>Ga0265798_10006566_pt1 | contig 15257 bp, 14 predicted proteins | sample P3T30metagenome_FD_192430 | JGI IMG/M metagenome (GOLD analysis project Ga0265798, IMG submission 192430) | Plant litter microbial communities from East Loma Ridge, Irvine, California - P3 T30 | ecosystem: Environmental > Terrestrial > Plant litter > Unclassified | place: USA: California... | reverse complement strand
TGATCCTGTGCTTCACCGGATTTTTCGTCATCGGCTTCGTCGGCATGTGCGTGACCAACAAGCTGTGGCTGTTCTTTCTGTTTCTGGTGTCCTTCAACTTCGCCTATTCAGTCATCGACATCGTGGTCAAGGCGGCGTTTGGCAAGCTGCTGCCCGTGGCCGAGCAGAGTAAGGTGTTTTCGGTTCGCTATACGCTGATCAACATCGGCTATGCGGTGGGGCCGTTCATTGGCGCAGGCTTGGCACACTGGAACATGAAGCTGCCGTTCATGATGTCGGCGCTGCTGGGCCTTGGCTTCTTCGTGGTCTATTCGATTTTCGGCGACCGCAAGCTCAGCTCGGCGGACCCCGCAAACGCACCGGTGTCGTTCCTGGCGGTCGGGCGGATTTTACTCAAGGACTATCGGCTGGTCTGCTTCACCGTGGGCGGTGTGCTGAGCGCCGTGGTGTTCGGCCAGTTCACGGGGTACATCTCGCAGTATCTGGTGACGACCAGTACCCCGGAGTTCACGTATCAGGTCATCAGTTCGGTGGTGGCGGTCAACGCTGCGGTGGTGATCTGCTTGCAGTATTTTGTCGGCAAACACATCAGCCATCAGTACCTGAATCAGTGGCTGACAGCGGGTTTCAGCCTGTTTCTGATGGGCGTGGTCGGGTTTGCCTTGTCGACCACGGTGCTGCACTGGTCGCTGGCGGTGGCGATTTTCACCCTTGGCGAAATCATCGTGTTCCCGGCTGAGTACATGTTCATCGACCGCATCGCTCCCGTGCACCTGCGCGGCATGTATTACGGCGCGCAGAACCTGTCCAATCTCGGCGGCGCGCTGGGTCCGGTGTTGTGCGGTTTTGCGCTGGCGACGCAGTCAGCGCACTTCATGTTCTATATGCTGGCGGCCTTTATCGTGTCCGGCGGCTGTTTCTACTTGCTGGGCGCTTCCTACTCCAAACGCCACGATCAATCCTCCAGCACGCGGTGATGTTTTGCGATGAGTGTTCTGTCTCCTCTGGATGCCTGGCAACAGGCGGTCGACACGCAGGGTTTTCAGCCGGACGAGGCTCAGCGCCGAGCGGCGCACACACTTCAGGAGTGCTGGCAGGCCCTGCGTGATCGCACGCCTCATGCGTCGGTCAAGGGCGTGTATCTGTGGGGTCCGGTCGGGCGTGGCAAAACCTGGCTGATGGACCGTTTCTACGAGAGCCTGCAGATTCCCGCGCGCCGCCAGCATTTTCATCACTTCATGCGTTGGGTGCATCAGCGGTTGTTCCAGTTGACCGGTGTTGCCCGGCCGCTGGAGGTGCTCGCCCGTGAACTCGCTCAGGAAGTGCGGGTGCTGTGTTTTGACGAGCTGTTCGTCAACGACATTGGCGATGCGGTGATCCTGGGCGGTTTGTTGCGGGCCATGTTCGAGGAGGGCGTGGTGCTGGTCTGCACGTCGAACCAGCTGCCGGAACAGCTATATGCGACGGGGCACAACCGCGATCGCTTCGTGCCCGCGATTACCGCGATCAACCACTACATGACCGTGGTCTCGGTGGACGGCGGTGAAGACCATCGCTTGCACCCGGGGCAGGCGCAACAGCGTTATTGGGTGACCGAAGGGCAGGGCGCCAGCGCCTTGCTCGAGGTTTTCGACACGTTGAGCAGCGGCGAGTCGGTGTCGATTCAGCCTGTGCCTGTGGGACGGCGTCATTTGCCGGTGGTGCGTGCCAGCAGGACGGTGGTCTGGTGTCGATACGCCGATCTGTGCGAACAGCCACTGGCGGCGATGGACTTCATCGAGCTGTGCGATCGCTACAAGGCGGTGTTGCTGAGCGAGGTGCCTGCGTTAAGCGTGCAGCAGCGCGAAGGGCGCATTGCACGTGGCACCGAGGACGGCGTGGAGCAGGTGGTGGCAGGTGACCGTGAACTGCCGCAGTTGTCACCCTACGATGATGGCGTGCGGCGCTTCATTGCATTGGTGGACGAGTGTTATGACCGCAAGGTGCCGCTGTATGTCGAAGCGGCCATGCCGATGCAGGAACTGTACACAGAGGGTTACCTGGCCTTTGCCTTTCGCCGGACGCTGAGCCGTTTGCAGGAAATGCAGTTGGCGCGGTTTGGGCATTGATCGGTTTTCTGTCGGACGACTGAGGTCCGCGCGGCTACAGGGGTCGCCGCTAAGCCCTGTTCCTGCGCCGCTGCGCCAGCACATGCTTCCCGCCTTCTCCCATCAGCACCATGACCGCGAGCCAGATCGGCAGGTAGGTCATCCATTCATCCCGCCCGATGGACTCACCCAGCAGCAGGGCGACGCCGACCAGCAGCACCGGTTCAACGTAGCTCAGCAGGCCGAACACGCTGAACGCCAGCAGGCGGCTGGCGAGGATGTAGGCGACGAGGGCCGAGGCGCTGATCGCACCCAGGATCGGAATCAACAGGTAGAAACGCGGGAACTGTTCGACTACCGCCGGGTTGCCTTTGCAGATGAAAGTCACGGCCACCGGCAGGATCAGCAACATGTCCCACCACAGCCCGCCGAGGTTATCGGTCTTGAGCTTTCGCCGCAGGATGAAATACACCGGATACCCCAGGCACACCACCAGGGTTTCCCAGGAAAAACTGCCCAGGCGCAGCAGCTCGTTGCCCACGCCGATCAATGCGCAGCAGGCAGCGATCTTTTGCAGATGCGAGAGTTGCTCGCCATAGACCAGGCGCCCGGTGAGGATCATCGTCAGCGGCAACAGAAAGTAGCCCAGCGACACCTCCAGACTGCGGCCGTGCAAGGGCGCCCACAAGAACAGCCACAGTTGCAGGCCCATCAGCGATGCCGACAGCACCATTCCACCAAGCAATGCCGGGTTGCGACGCAGGCGTGCGGCCAGTGCTCGCGTCAATTGCCAGTCGCCACTGGACAGCATGAAGACCGTGACACAGGGCAGGGTCAGCAGCATGCGCCAGCCGAAGATTTCTTCACCGCTCAACGGTTTGAGCAGTGAGGTGTAGTAGTACATGACCGCGAAGAGGCAGGAGGCCATGACCGATAACGCAACACCCTTGTACACAGGGTCTCCTTGGATTCGATGCTTGGGGGGTTTGAAGGGGATTACGGCGTCAGACTCTGGCGGGCTGATCGTGGGAAACGGCGAACAGTCTAGCTGAAGGTGTCCCTCTCGTTCGCGAGTAATCTGATAAACACCAGATGAGCTGGCAGTAAACGATGCACGTTTGGCAGAGAACGAGACCGCGCGCCGATTGAGCCTGAACCTCCTGTCCCACAGACTTCTCCTCAACGCGCCACACCGGCGCGATCAATCGAGGAAGACCTTCATGACTCAAGAAATCGCCGGTATCAAGATCCCCGACAGCGCCCTGGCGCGGGCGACCACCGAATACATCCGCGAGCAGGAAGACGACCTGCTGTTCCATCACTCCCGCCGCGTGTTTCTGTGGGGCGCGTTGACCGGCGAGCGTAAAGGATTGAAGTACGACGCCGAGCAGTTGTACGTCGGCGCCATGTTCCACGACCTTGGCCTGGTGGGAAAACACAGCAGCCCGGACCTGCGTTTTGAAGTCGACAGCGCCAACGCAGCCCGTGCCTTCGCTAAGCCGTTCGGTTTGTCCAACGGCGATTTGGAGCAGGTGTGGTTGTCGATTGCCCTGCACACCACGCCGGGCGTGCCTGAGCACCTGCGTCCGAACGTGGCACTGGTCACCGCAGGCGTCGAGATGGATGTGCTGGGCATCAATTACGATCAGTTCAGCGACCAGCAGCGTGAAGTCGTGACCCACGCTCACCCGCGTGGCGAAGCATTCAAGGAGTGCATCCTGTGCGCCTTCGCTAACGGCTTCCGGCACAAGCCCGACACCACCTTCGGCACCGTCAACGCCGACGTGCTGGTCGATGAAAATCCGAAATTCAAGCCGATGAACTTCGTCGAGATCATCCGCACCTCGCCGTGGAAGGCGTAAGCCATACGACCCGGCAGCGCGGTCCGGTGTAGGAGACGTCGGAGGTTACGACGGCAGCAAATGCAGTGTGTCAGACGTTGATGTATTGCCTGACACACCGCATTCGCGACCGTCGTAACCTCCGATTGCTCCTACAGGGACAGTGCAGACTCTCGGCCGTGTAGATTGTTGATGCCGCAAGACAACTGAGGCGTTCCTGAGGCCAAATCCCTCAGCATCCCTTCTTCGGCATGGCGCCATCCTTTGTTAGGCTCTCTGTATGTCGGCCCATGAAGGGCGGCTTTTCCATTGCCAGACAAGGGAGCAGCAATGACCTCCATCGGCACCGCAGCACCGACCGTGCCAGGACGGCTCGAACAATTCTCCACCCGCGTCACGTACTTCATCACCGGGTTCAGTATTTCCGCCTGGGCGCCGCTGGTGCCTTATGCCAAAAGCCGTCTGCGCCTGGACGACGCAAGCCTGGGGCTGTTGCTGCTGTGCCTGGGTATCGGCTCGATTATCGCCATGCCCCTTGCCGGCGCCATGACCGTAAAGTATGGCTGTCGTCGGATCATCACTCTGGTCGGCAGCATCGCCTGTCTGTGCCTGCCATTGCTCGCCACACTCAACAACGTGCCGCTGATGGTGGCGGTGCTTTTTGTCTACGGTGCAAGCATGGGCGCACTGGGGTGTGTCACCAACATTCAGGCCATCATCGTCGAGCGCGCCAGTGGCAAAACCATGATGTCCGGTTTCCACGGGCTGTTCAGTTGTGGCGGCATCGTGGGAGCTGCAGGTGTTTCTGCTTTGTTGAGCATGGGCGTGTGGCCGTGGTTGACCGTGTCCCTGGTGTCGGTGTTCATCGCCCTTGCCTTGTACAAGGCTCGTCCGAACATGCTCGGTTACGGCAGTGAAGCGGGCGGTCCGGCGTTCGCCATTCCCCATGGCGTGGTGCTGTTCATCGGTCTGATGTGCTTTACCGTCTTCCTCACCGAAGGCGCGATGCTCGACTGGAGCGCCGTGTTTCTAAGCGCCCGGCACGGTGTCGAGCCGTCATACGCCGGTTTTGGCTATGCGGTGTTTGCGTTGGCGATGGCCATCGGACGCTTGTGTGGCGACCCGATCGTGCGTCGACTGGGCGTGCACAAGATCATTCTGTTCGGTGGGCTGTGTGCAGCGGTCGGCATGACGGTCGCGACACTCGTCCCTTACTGGCAAGCGGCCCTGTGCGGTTATGCGCTTGTGGGGCTGGGCTGCTCCAACATTGTGCCGGTGTTCTACAGCGCCGTGGGCCGACAAAAAGCCATGCCCGAAAACGTCGCCGTCCCGGCCATCACCACCCTGGGTTACATCGGCATCCTGATGGGCCCGGCCGGTATCGGGTTCGTCGCTCACCTCAGCAGCCTCGGTGCGGCGTTTCTAATCATCGCCGTGATGCTGCTGGGTGTCGCGATCAGCGGTCGCTATCTGAAGGTATAACGGTTACAACGCTCGCGCTGTCCCTGACAGGCGAATTGAGCTGCCGGGTTCGGGGCTGAACTCGGCACGAATCCGCGAACGGCTGCCCATGTCTTCTCCCTGGACGATGTCGATGACCCCGCCGTGGTCCCAGCCAATGTCACGCAAATAACCGGCGAACGCCGCGCTCGATGCACCTGTGGCAGGGTCTTCATAGACGCCGCCATAGGCAAATGGATTGCGCGTGTGGAAGAGGCGAGGGGATTCGGCGAACACCAGCAATATCGTCACCCAACCTTCACGCACCATCAGCTCACGCCCGGTGGCAAAGTCATAGCGCATGTCCCTGAGCGTGTTCCGACGATTCACAGCGAGCACCAAGTGTTGCGCGCCGCCATTGATCAACGCAGGCGGAATACGCAAGTCGATGTCTTCGGCTTGCAGGTCGAACAGTGACATTGCCTGACTGAGCAAGTCACGGCTGACCGGTTTGCTCAAGGTGGGTGGAGACTGCAGCGCGGCAGAGGTCAACGTGCCGTGCTTGTGGCCTTCGACGCTGATCTGCGCTTCGTTCAGGAATAGCTTGAAAAGGCCTTCGCCGAACTTGCCCGCCAGCGCTGCGCCCAAGGCGATGGTGGCGTGACCGCAAAACGGCACTTCGGCTTCGGGGGAGAAGTAGAGCACACGAAAACCGTCGCCTTGGGGCACGGCGAAGGCCGTTTCCGAATAGCCGACCTCGGCGGCCACCCGCTGCATGATCGCATCGTCAGGGAATATTTCGCCGATCCAGACCCCAGCCGGATTACCGCCTTGGTCGGCGTCGGAAAAGGCCGCAAGCCTGAGGATGTCCATTGCCATGTTCGAGTGCTCGTTGCGCCGTGGGGAGGTGGCGCATTGTTGTCGAAGTACGGCAGTGGACACCAACCAAAAGTGTTTATGCGTGGGATTCAACGGGTTGATGCAAGCGCAAAGGTACGACGTACATCCATTACCCGGACCGCTACGGAGAAGGTTGCTCTGCGGAGTCGATCAGGCCGGAACCATCGCAAAGCCGACACCGAAGCGGTTCCAGGCATTGATGGTGGCGATTGCCAAGGTGATATGGGTGACATCCGCCTCGCTGTAATGCGCAAGCAGCGCTTCGTATTGATCTTGCGGCGCGTGATGGATCGACAACTGCGTCAGGCTTTCGACCCACGCCAGGACGGCTTTCTCTTTCTCGGTGAAGAACGTGGTTTCTGCCCATACGCTCAGGGTCTGCAGGCGGGCTTCGGTTTCGCCAGCCTTGCGGGCGTCATTGGCGTGCATGTTCACGCAGTAGGCGCAGCCGTTGATCTGCGAAGCGCGCAGACGGATCAGTTCCAGCAGGGAGCTGTCCAGGCCCGATTTGGCCAGAGCGGCCTCCAGACCGACCATGGCTTTGTAGGCTTCTGGCGATTTCTGCGCCCAGGCGATTCGCTTGTTCATGTGTGCGTGCTCCGATGAAGTCAGTGGGAAATTCGTTGGCTGTGGCACTACATTACGCTTGGGCTCACGATGGCCGAATAGCCAATGGATCGAGATTTCTGGAGACCAATTGTCGAGGTTTTCGAGAATTGGTCTAGCGCATCGCACGCGTGCGTCGAGGCCTGCGAACACGCTTCATGAACGGCGCGGCCACGCTTTGCGCCTTGCCGCTCAGGCTCACCGATCTAGCATGTGCGACAACAATCACAAGGAGTCATCCATGTTTGCCGGATTTCAGAAAGACCAGCGCCTGGTCAACGGAGTACAGATCAGCTATCGCATCGGCGGGACAGGGCCAGGCCTGTTGTTGCTGCACGGTCACCCGCAGACCCACGTGATCTGGCACAAGATCGCCGAGCGCCTGAGCCAGCATTTCACGGTGGTGGCCGCCGATTTGCGCGGTTACGGCGACAGCAGCAAGCCGCCTGCCACGCCAGACCATTCCAGCTATTCCAAGCGCGAGATGGGCCGCGACATGGTCGAGTTGATGCGCGAATTGGGCCTGTCGGCGTTCTCGATCCTGGCCCACGACCGTGGCGCACGCGTGGCACACCGGCTGGCGCTGGATCACCCCAGGATTGTGAGGCGCATGGCCTTGCTCGACATCGCGCCAACGCTGGCGATGTACAGTCAGACCAATGAGGCCTTTGCCCGTGCTTATTGGCACTGGTTTTTCCTGATCCGTCCGGCCCCGTTGCCGGAAATGTTGTTGGAGGCCAATCCGGAGCAGTACTTGCGCAGTGTCATGGGCAGCCGCAGCGCCGGTCTGGCCCCGTTCACCGATGAAGCCTTCGCCGAATACCTGCGGTGCGCAAGCCTGCCAGGTGCCGCGCGGGGCGTGTGCGAGGACTATCGCGCCAGCGCCAGCATCGACCTGGAACATGACCGGGCGGACATTGACGCGGGCAATCACCTGACGTTGCCGTTGCTGGTTCTGTGGGGCGGCGAGGGAACGGTCGGCAAATGCTTCGAGCCGCTCAAGGAGTGGCAGAAAGTCGCCACCGACGTGCGCGGCAAGGCGCTGCCGGGCGGGCATTATCTGGCCGAGGAGATCCCGGAGGAACTGCTGGCAGAGGTTTTACCGTTTTTGAGGTGAGACGTGACAGTGATCTGTTTCTGGTCGCAGGCCGGTTGCGGCAGATCGCTGGCACAAAAGCGAGTTGTCAGCTGAGAATCCTGCTAACGCCGCAAAACCTGTGGGAGACGTCCGAGGTTACGAGGGCCGCGAATGCGAAGGGTCATCCACCCTCCATTTCGCTGGCCCCCTTCATTCGCCATCCCGCCAGCTTCCACGGCCTCTCGTTAGAATCAAATGCCGTTCAACGAGATGTTGCGCGGGTGCTGCGTCGCTGGCTTTTCCGCGCCACGACCCATTCGCGCACCTTGTCCCACGCCATGTTGAACAGCATCGTGTAGGGCAGGAACAACAGCAACAGTCCAATATCCAGCAGGAGGGCTTCCCACACGCTGATCGACAGCCACCACGCCGCCAGCGGCACGACCGCAACGATCAAGCCGGTTTCGAACGAGAGGGCGTGCAACGCGCGGGCCTTCAAGGTCATGGCAAAGCCGAGTCGCGCCCGCAGCCGGTCGAAACCTGCGTTGAAGACCATGTTCCAGAGCATCGCCACGGTGGAAATCATCACTGTCATCGCGCCCATTTTGCCGAGGGGCTGGCCGAGTACCCAGGCCAGTCCCGGGGCAAACAGCAGCACACCGATGAGTTCGAATAGCAGTGCGTGCAGGACGCGCTCTTTAAACGATTTCGCAGGGACAGCCGACTTCGCGGCCTTCTCTCTGGACAGGACGTTAACGGGCATAACGTGTTCACTGTGTTGCTGGGCAGGCGTGCATTGTCACTGGGCAATGAACTAAAGTGAAAATCGTTTCCATCGGAAAAACCGATGGATGAGGAGGCGAGCGTAAGCATGAGCTATTCACCTGAGGCGCTGGAAGCGTTTGCCCAAGTCCTGGCCTTGGGGTCGTTCAGTGCGGCGGCGCGTCGATTGGGCAAGAGTCAGTCGACCATCAGTGAAGCCATTTCGCGGCTGGAAATCGATCTGGGCGTGGCACTTTTCGACCGGTCATCCAAACACCCGACGTTGACCGAAGCGGGCAGGGCGCTGCAAGGGCGGATCGAAGAGCTGCTGGCCGCGTCCGACAAACTGCGCCGTGCGGCAGGCCGACTGGTGGAGGGCATGGAGCCGCGCTTGACCCTGGTGTTGTCGGACGCCAACCAGTTCGCGGAGTTCGAGGCGCGCATGGCCGAGCTCGATCAACGTTTTCCCGAGATTGAACTGGAGTGCGTATTCGCCGAGCACGGCGATGCGATCAACCTGATCCAGAGCGGTCGCGCCTCGCTCGGGTTGCTGTCGGCGCAGGCGAGTTACCCGCCGGAAGTGGGTTATGCCACCATCGCTGAGCGTGCCGATTTCGGTTTGTTCGTGTCGCACACCCATCCGCTGGCCTCTGAGCCGGCGGTCGATTACCACACGCTTGCGCAGCATCGCGCGCTGCGTCTGAACACCATCGTCGACGAAAGTGTTCCTACCGATGACCTGCCCAGCGGGGCGCGTCGCAGCTGGTCGGCGCCCAACTACCTGTTGTTGATGGACATGGCGGCGTTTGGTTTTGGCTGGTCGGCTCTGCCGCGCTGGCTGGTGCGTGGCTATGCACAGGGTCGACTCAAGGAGTTGCAGGTGCCGGGATGGCCGCGCAGTTCAGCAGTGGACGTCATCTGGTCGCGGCAAAAAAGCCTGGGGCCAGCGGGCGCATGGTTGCTGGATACGCTGCTGGAGGGGCGAGGGGATTATTAGCGGATCGCTCGCAGGAAACGCTGATGCGGCATTTCCTGTGAGCGTTCTTGTTCGCGCGATGATTACGCCGGGAATCTCAACGCGTTGGTCAGATCGCCCATCGGCGCCTGGCCGCGAGCGATCATGGCATTGTCACGCTCGACAATACCGTCGAGCTTCTCCAACCCGTGAACGCGGGTGATCAAGCGCAGGATCGAGGCCGTGTCGTAGACCGTATGGTCCACCGTGCCTTTGCGGGCAAAGGGCGAAATCACGATAGCCGGAATCCGCGTGCCAGGACCCCAACGATCACCTTTGGGCGGCGCGACGTGGTCCCACCAGCCGCCGTTTTCGTCGACGGTGACGACGATTACCATGTTTTTCCATTGCGGACTGTTGCGCAGCATCTTCACAGCCCGGTCGATATGCCGATCACCGGCGGCGACGTCGGCGTAACCTGCGTGCATGTTCAGGTTGCCCTGGGGCTTGTAGAAGGTCACCGCAGGCAGCTTGCCGGCTTCGACATCGGCGAAGAATTTATTGGTGCCAGCGTCATCGCCCAGACCACCGTCACGCAGGCGTTTGTTGCGCTCCTCACGGTTCTGCGGCCCTAAGCGCTCGAAGTAGTTCAGCGGCTGGTGGTGGTACTGAAAATTCGGGATCTTGGGGATGCCCGCCGAGTCTTTGTACTCATCCAGCGTCACCTGCCAGGCACCGGCGTACCACGCCCAGTCGATGTCCTTCTTCGACAGCTTGTCGCCGATGTGGTCATGGGTTTGCGGCACTAGCACGTTGGCCAGGTTGGGTTGTGAATAGTCCGGTTTTTCCTTGTCACGCAGCCAGGTCGGCCAGTACGGCGGTGCCATGGTGTTCACTGCGTAGCCGTCGGGGGTCAGCAGGCTGGGCCCAAATTGAGGCGGACCGTCCATGGCGCTGGCCGGGGATTTTTCCAGCGGCTTGAGGCGTGTTTCAAGCGGGTCACTGCTTTCCAGCGTGGCGATCTGCGACTTGGCGGGCGAGTTGGCCGCGTCTGGGTAGAACGGCACTTTGGCGGAGACCAGATACTGGTGATTGAGGAACGAGCCGCCGAAAGCGCCCTGGAAAAAGTTGTCGCAGAGCACGAACTCCCTGGCGACGTCCCATAAACGGAGGGAATACTGGGTCTGGCCATAATGACCCATGGTCAGGCTGCCGGAGTCGGCCCACGCCACGAAACCGTCGTTCTTACCGCCATTGATCTGCATCTGGTTCTGGTAGAACACGTGCCACAGGTCCCGGGTGACAACGCTCAACGGCAGGTCTTCGCCGCTGGGACCTTTGAGGGCATACGGCGCGTTCGGCAGGTTTTCCTGATACTGCAGACCGGTGGCGTAAGTCACGCCATCGACGCTCTGCGGGCCAACCTGGCATACGCCGCCCCAGCATTGCGGCAGCTTGTCGAGCACAGACCCATTGCGGTCGCGCTGCCGGTAGTCCTCCGGCTTGACCGCAGACAGAGGTTTTTCGACGCCGGGGAAGTTAGCGAACAGGTTGTTGAAGCTGCGGTTCTCGCCGTAGATCACCACGATGGTCTTGACGTTATCCTGCAGGGCCTTGTCCAGCTCCGGACCGCTGAGTGTGGTTTCAAGGGTGGCGGACGTGCCATCGCCCGGTGTCTCGCTGGCGGCCACGACGCCGCTCAAGGTGGCGCCAGCACCGAGTACGGCAACGCCGCCGAGGAAACGACGGCGGCTGGTATCGGCGGGGGAATCAACAGAATGATGGTCAGCGGACGGCTTGTTGGGGTCTTGTTGTTTGTCGCTCATCACGGCTCCTGATGCGGATTAGAGGTGTTACCAATTATGTCGACGGAGCCTAATCCTGCAATGTGACGTTAATGCGACAGCTTGAAACGCTGGCGCCAGAGCCGTCTATGGGTAGCAGCAGTGACGTCCAGAGCTTTGGGACTGGATCTCAAGGCGCCGAAGCAGGCCGATCCACTGGAAGGCCCGACACCGTGTTGTAGCGGCTCATGATTCGGTCGATCTCGCCTGACATGCGCATCCTCAGCAAAATCCGCATCAGACGTTGCGCGGGGATTTGCGTGTCGTTGCGCACGATGCAACCGACCGGCTGTTCGTCGATGACGGCGACGCCCCGCAGCTTCTGATTGTCGGGCAGATTGCGGTTGAACCAGTCCAGCGACCACTGATTGCCCACGGCGTAGCGGTAACGGTGGACTTGCAGTTTCTGCAGCACCTGGACTTCGCTGCGGGCGTCATCGCGCTTCAATCGGTGGCTGTCGAAGGCGGCTTGCAGGGTAGGGTAGGCGTAACCGAGCACGGTGCCGATGGTTTCGTCGCTCAGGGTGTTCGGTGCTCTGGGCGTGGCGTTGTCTGGGGTGCTGATCAACAGATCGCGCTGGATGAGCAGCGGCAAGCTCCAGGTGTAGTCCCCGGACAGGTTGGGCATCCACGATTGCGCGGCGTAGCAGCGCACGTCGATGGCGCCCCGTTCGAGCGTGCGCTGAACGCGCTGAATCGGCACCACGCGGTATTCCGCCGACAGGTTCGCCTGCGCCGCCATGCTTTGCATGATGTCGAAGATGATGCCGCCGGTAGGTTGATGGTCGTCGAGCTGCACCAGCGGCATCGACCACGCATCGGCGATGGAAAACCGTAGCGGTGTTTCCTGCGCTGCGACGGACCCACTCGTTAGTACTAAAGCGCTCAGTGTCAGCAACCGCATGAGGTTCCTCGGTGTGAGCCGAAATGCTATTGGGCAGTGATGGCAGTCTAGCGGCAGATTGTTTATCTGCGCGCGTTCATATTGCCCGGATGCAATTTTGGCCCCGCTCCGCTAGCATTAGCGGTCTTCCGCAACCCAGTCGCGACGGTTTTCAATGAGTTATCAGGTTCTTGCACGTAAATGGCGTCCGCGCTCGTTCCGCGAAATGGTCGGCCAGACCCATGTGCTCAAGGCCTTGATCAACGCGCTGGACAGCCAGCGCCTGCACCATGCCTATTTATTTACCGGCACGCGCGGTGTCGGCAAGACCACCATCGCGCGAATCATCGCTAAATGCCTGAACTGTGAAACCGGTATTACGTCCACGCCCTGTGGTGAGTGTTCAGTGTGCCGCGAGATTGACGAAGGGCGCTTCGTCGACCTGATCGAAATCGACGCCGCGAGCCGCACCAAGGTCGAAGACACCCGTGAACTGCTGGACAACGTGCAGTACGCGCCCAGCCGTGGCCGCTTCAAGGTCTACCTGATCGACGAAGTGCACATGCTGTCCAGCCACTCGTTCAACGCCCTGCTGAAAACGCTGGAAGAGCCGCCGCCCTACGTCAAGTTCATCCTGGCGACCACCGATCCGCAGAAGCTGCCGGCGACCATTCTGTCCCGTTGTCTGCAATTCTCCCTGAAAAACATGACGCCGGAGCGCGTGGTCGAGCACCTGACCCACGTGTTGGGCGCTGAAAACATTCCCTTCGAAGATGACGCCCTGTGGCTGCTAGGTCGTGCCGCCGACGGCTCGATGAGGGACGCCATGAGCCTGACCGACCAGGCGATCGCCTTCGGGGAGGGCAAAGTGCTGGCCACGGACGTGCGAGCGATGCTCGGCACGCTGGACCACGGCCAGGTGTACGACGTGCTCACGGCACTCATCGACGGCGATGCGCGTTCCTTGCTGGAAGCCGTGCGCCACCTGGCTGAACAGGGGCCGGACTGGAGCGGCGTGCTCTCGGAAATCCTCAACGTGTTGCACCGCGTTGCAATTGCGCAGGCCTTGCCTGAAGGTGTCGACAACGGTCACGGCGACCGGGACCGCGTACTGGCGCTGGCCCAGGCATTGCCGGCCGAGGACGTGCAGTTCTACTACCAGATGGGCCTGATCGGTCGTCGCGACTTGCCTTTGGCGCCTGACCCGCGCGGCGGCTTTGAGATGGTGCTGTTGCGCATGTTGGCGTTCCGCCCTGCCGACAGCGATAACGCGCCGAGACAGCCGTTAAAGTCAGTGGGGATCAACCCGGCCACGGTTGATTCCCAGACAACGGTGGCCGGTGCAGCGCCTGCTGCGTCGACACCTGCACCGGCAGCATCAGCGCCCGCGCCCGTCCTGGAAAAGCCTGCACCCGTGACGCCATCTGCGCCCGCATACGCACCGGCGCCCGTCGCTGAAACGGTTGCGGCGCCGGCGCCGGTCGAGGAAGTGGACCTGCCCTGGAATGAGCCGAAAGCGGCGCCGCCGGTCAGTGAGCCTGAGCCTGAGCCTGAGCCTGCGCCAGAACCGGTCCCGGCCTCTGTGGCGGAAGACATTCCCGAGCCCGTTCTCGACACCGTGGCCGAGCAGCCCGAGTTGACGCCAATGCCGACGCCCGCCCCTGCGAGCCCGGTGCCGGATGCGCCGGAAGTCGAGTCGCAGGAACACATGCAGGCGGCCGCTGATGTCGTCACCCCGGCGATGCTCGAACACGTGCCCGACGCCGCGCCGTATGTGCCAGCGCCCATGGAGCGTGACGACGAACCGCCACCCGATGATGACTATTACGAGCCGGACGTGGACATCGATCCGGCGTCGTTCGCCTATCTCGACGATCTGGCCCACGACACGGCCGAGGCAGTGGATAAAGAGCCTGAATTGCTCCCGGCTGCCAAACCGGCGACCGGCCTTGCCGCTGACTGGCTCGATCTGTTTCCGAAATTGCCGATTTCCGGCATGACCGGCAGCATTGCCGCCAACTGCACCCTGATGTCGGTAGATGGCGACAACTGGTTGCTGCACCTCGATCCGGCCCACAGCGCGCTGTTCAACTCGACGCAGCAGCGCCGCCTGAATGATGCGCTGAACCAATACCATGAACGCACCATCAATCTCAGTATCGAGCTGATCAAGCCCGAACAGGAAACCCCGGCTCAGGCGGCGGCGCGTCGGCGTGCCGACCGCCAGCGTCAGGCCGAGGCGTCGATCCACGCCGATCCGTTCATCCAGCAGATGCTCGAACAGTTTGGCGCCAGGATCCGTGAGGATACGATTGCGCCCGTGGATGCTCCCGTTGTACAGACCCCTTAATGACCGCGAGGCGCTAAGCTGATTTGGCGCCGCGCAACGACCCCATCGACTTTCGAGGAGAGTTACCATGATGAAAGGTGGCATGGCTGGCCTGATGAAGCAGGCCCAGCAGATGCAGGAAAAAATGGCCAAGATGCAGGAAGAACTGGCCAATGCCGAAGTGACCGGCCAATCGGGCGCAGGCCTGGTGAGCGTGGTGATGACCGGTCGTCACGACGTCAAGCGTGTCAGCCTGGACGATAGCCTGATGCAGGAGGACAAGGAGATCCTTGAAGACCTGATCGCGGCAGCCGTCAATGACGCCGTGCGCAAGATCGAAGCGGCCAGTCAGGAAAAAACGGCCAGCATGACTGCCGGCATGCAACTGCCGCCGGGCATGAAGCTGCCATTCTGACCGAGCGGTTTCTGCTGCATCCGATGCCAGGCCCAGCGCCTGGCATTTTTGTCAGCGTTACTGGGCGACCGAAGGATACTCGCTGGTCGGCGCAAAGCCTGTCCAGGCCTTGGCGCA
>Ga0265798_10006565_pt1 | contig 15263 bp, 19 predicted proteins | sample P3T30metagenome_FD_192430 | JGI IMG/M metagenome (GOLD analysis project Ga0265798, IMG submission 192430) | Plant litter microbial communities from East Loma Ridge, Irvine, California - P3 T30 | ecosystem: Environmental > Terrestrial > Plant litter > Unclassified | place: USA: California... | reverse complement strand
GAAAAGAGAGGTATGGCAGGCGAGTCTCGAGGCGCACAACGCTCGCTACAACACAGCTTTTGATGCAGCTCTGCGCCGCTTCATGATTCCACGTGGCGCCGCGCGTACCGCAAGCTGGCATTCATGTTTCACAAAGCTACCTGTCATGCTCATCTATGTTTAGTTGCATTTGTCAATCGTGAGTATATGAGCTTATCTCGTGGTGGCTTAGCTAATGATGGTAGCCTTTCACTTTCCTTGCGAAAGTTCGATGACTTCGTTAGAGAAAGCGGTTGCGAAAAGATGAGATTCGGAGTTGGGGTAGTGTATGAAGGAAAAGGAAGAGTCATGCTCGGAGATTGATGGTATAGAGATGACTGCACATAATGCCCATGGGGTGACCAAAGAAGTGGATGAGTCACGAACATGGTGACGGTGGCCTGTACAGCGAGGACTTCTACTCTCAAGAACAAGATAGACCCTGCGCAAGTATGCATAGTTTTGCTCATTACATCGTCGATTCATTCTGCCTTCTCATCTCCGCGACACTCATGAGTCAGGAATGGCAGCAATAGCCTCGATCTCAATCAGAAAAGCGCCGGGAAGTTTGCCGACCTCAACCGCCGTGCGAGCTGGCTTCGGCGATGGCAGCATGGCACCATAGACTGAGTTCATCGCTGCGTAGTCGCTCATATTGGCGAGAAAGACGGTGGTCTTCATGACGTAGTCCCACGATGTACCTGCCTCCTCGAGGATGACTCCGATGTTCTTGATGACTTGTGCCTGTATAAAGTCAATACGATGCTCTCGACATACAACTGTTAATGATAGACTGACTGTTTGTGCCTCAATACCGCCAGCGACGATGGAGCCATTGAAGGTGGGGACGGTTCCTGAGGTATAGACTACACCCTTAGTAGTCCATGCTCCGCTCGCTTATGAGAGTCAGCTTGATGACCATCAAGGTTCAGTGATATAAGTACAAAGGATAGGTCCCTGGGTGCCGAGATATGTGACGACAGGCACTTCCGCAGTCTTTGCTACCGGTTTGGCAACAGCGACACCGGCAACGACGAAGAAAGAAGTGATGATGGAGCTGAAAGACACCATTTTGGGAATTGAGATTTTGAGGAAATGATACGTATCGAGGAGCGTTGATTCCAAATGTGCCTGGACGTCATGTAGAGGAGCGGCTGGCCACAGATCTTATACTTTCAGTCTATCGTGTATACTTTCGAGTCGGCGCTTTCAATGACCCAGCAACGTGTTCGCGGCTCGACTGCCATGTCTTCCAAGAGTTGTCCGATCCTAATGGTCGGGTAACGCTTGCTGCACCCCATGCCAGCCAAGACGATAGTCTTCCATGGCTTACTGTCAAGTTCGACGTCTCCCACTGTTGACAGATAGAGGGCATTCTATTGATAATTGCATTCTTTCAGCACACGAGTCAATTGATCGGCTGTTCAAGGCTCAGAATGCTCCGATGCTCGCTACACCTTGCCAGCCGAGTGTTGCAATCCTCCTTTGTATATCTCGTGGGGTGAGTTGCTTTGCGAGCATCTAGAAGACGCCCAAACAGGAAGGTCGGTAGGTTTTCTGGCGTCGTATTCTAGAAGATAGTTAGGCTGCAGTGAGAATACTGTCGCACAAGCGTGTTCAGTCTGGGCGCCGAGCCTTCTGGTACTTATATCGTGGTCTCAACGCACAGTCGTTAGAGTACCTGACGTAACCCGAGATAACGGACCAGGCGAGGTCGAGATAAGAGGTGCATGCTATGATCGTCGGGCTTGCCCACATTGTTTTAGGTTCTCCACTTGGTCTAGAAAGTGGCTTGCAAATTGCGATTCTATTGGCCACAGTGTCAGATCGCCACAGAACGCCGATTTTGACAACCATTATCTTTAGTATCTTTGTGGTTCGTTCGAGACAGAAAGCACACTCGGCGGCTCTTTGCTGGACCCGATGGAGCGGTGAGGCCATGTGGACGGTGACGGCAGGTAGTCCAATCTCTTAGACGACCGTTTTGACAACATTTGCGAGTCGCTCCAAAGGCATCGGCTTCCTTCGGCACCAGACAGCCGATGATGGCTTCGCCTACCGCCTGCTGCCAGCTACGAGCCTGCAAAAATAACTCAGATAGCAGAGATGCAAAGAGACAGGGGTCTCTTGTGAACTCTGAACCTGGATGGATTCGGAGTCATGTTACAGAACGTGATGATTGAGATCTCGATTCCTGCACCCTGTCGATATTGCAACGCAGCTCGCAACAACACACGGGCGACAACCGCCGGCTCGGTCTTTTTCCTCGGGATTTTTCTGGTATCGACTTTGAAGAAGCTGGCGATTGGCGACGGCAAACCGAAATGAATGTCGCATCGTATAGTAGTATGACCGCAAGCAGCGCTCCACATGGTGCCATTAGCTAACAGTCCAGTTACAAACGTCCGGAATCAAGCCGTAGCTGTTATCTCCAGTCTCCATGATAGTAACGGCCCGTCGCTTCTGCACTAATCGTTGACCTCCACACTACGATCCCGAATGGTATGCCGCTACTGCATATCGCTTCGAACACGCCCTGTGGGCGTTGTCTGCAGCAGAATTTGTATGCGCCGCAAACCCCGTTCTTCATCCACCGTAACGGGGGTTCCGCAAAACGGCGTAGTGTTCTTATCGCGCTGCCTTGAAGCGTACGTGCCGCTGCTTGGGCGGCGGCGTGACGAGGGCCGGTTGGCTCCGAGGAGCATTGACTCTTCGCCGGCCGATGATAGCGCTTCATACTGTGACCAATGTGTATGCTGAATGGTCTCGGCCTCGATATAGTCGAGATGCAGTATATGAAGAGTGTTCTCTTCCCTGCTGAATTGTGTCACCCAACTGCTTGGTATCTCTATTATTTTCAAGATGAAGAGCTTCGTGACAGCATCATCTGCTGTGCTTTCGTTGGCCAGTGGAGCTCTTTCTGGCCCGGTAACCCCTCGGTCTGATATCCTCTTCTTCAAACCAGTCTCTGTTACCTCCGATTCGGTGCACAACGTACACATTGGCTTCAACGATGATGCTTTCGAAGGCGAGATACGGGTTGTTTTTGGAGACTGCGACATGGCTGGCCCTCACACAAGACACCATGAACTTGGCTCAACTTGGATCAAACGCACAGCGCGCCCTGAACGTCTGGTGTGGATTGTGCCGAAAGACGCTGCCCATGGCGGGTGTCTTCACGCCTACTCTGGTCCAGCGTTGATCGGACGCTCCGCTCCCATCTCTATTCAACACCAGCCAAGAAAGAGAGAGGAGATCTCTGAGATTGCTGATATGATGGGCCCATGGTGTAAGTAGATGCCCCACCACATGTCTTTCCTATTAGTTTGTTAGCCTTCGAGGGTGTTCGGCACTTGTCACCTTCATAGTATGAAGCAGCATGTCCTCCAGGGTTTCGTGTATTAGGAAGAAATGCAGTCTCGTAAGAGCTCGACTAACGCCGATTCAGTTGATGGCGTCTCGTACATGCAATCGAAGCAAAACACCGCTTCATTCGTCGCGGTTGAGAAGAGTAAGAAGATTGGCATCGTCGGCGGAGGAATGGCGGGTCTGATGACTAGTCTCCTACTCGACTCAGTAGGCGTCCACGATTGGCAAATCATCGAATCATCTCAAAGAGTGGGCGGGCGAATCCGGACCAAATACCTGGCAGGCACCACTCCAGATCAATATCAATACCAGGAAATGGGACCTATGCGCTTCCCTGTTTCCACGAAGTACGCCGATACCAACGAGACTCTTGATATACAGGACCACAAAATGGTCTTCCAGCTGGGTGATGTCCTGAACCAGATGAACGGCAACGCCAGTGACCTGCTTGTCAAGTTCATCCCATGGATCCAAAGCTCGCCGAACGTGCCTGCGAATTCGCGAGGCTACCGCCTTCCCAATGGCCGCATCCCAAGCGCTGCACAGCTGAGGGCGAACTCTTCTCTTGCATATGCCAGTCCCACCTCACCCGATCGGGAAGCTCAGTCGCATGCTGCGGAGGAACTCGAAGAGTTTATTGGTGTGACCCCAGAGGTGCTGCGCAACATTTCCAGCAATGTCTACCGTGCTCACAAGGCTGCGGTCGACAAAGGCTTGTTCAACTGGTCCGAATATGCGTATCTAAGATATGCGCTGAACGTGAGCTCCGATCTGGCAGATTATATGGCCGGAAGTACTAGCAACAGTCCGATGTGGGAGTACGATACCGCCTACTTTGGAGCCACCACCTGGCGGACGATTGACAAAGGCCTCGAGTCGCTTCCTCGTGCATTCTTCCCACTCGTACAAAGCCGCTTGAAGTTAGGGCGAAAGATCACCGGCCTCCAGTACAACAACAAGACGAGCAAGGTGGCCCTCCAATGGCGCCAAGATCCGTTCGCGATGCAGCCGCAAAGCGAAGAGTTCGATTATGCCGTAGTAGCCGTACCCTTCTCCAAGGTCAGACTCTGGAACCTTCCAAGATACTCCTCTCTTTTATCCCGCGCCATTAACACCATGAACTACCAACAGTCGTGTAAGGTTGCCCTACACTACAAGACGCGCTTCTGGGAAAAGCTGTCACCGCCTATCATTGGCGGCTGCGGTTCCGTTGACATTCCGGGAATCGGTTCCGTGTGCTACCCGGCATACAAGATCAACTCCTCCCTTCCAGGCGTTATTCTTGGTTCCTACTCTTCTGGCACACCGGCACGGTCCCTTGGAGCCTTGAGCACCGCTGACCATGTCGCATACGTACAGCGCGCAATGGTTGAAATCCACGGCGAGGTTGCTAATGAGCAATTTACTGGCGCATACGACCGACAATGCTGGGAGAACGATGAGCACTCGGCGGGCGCATGGGCCGCGCCGACCGTCGGACAGCAGGACCTGTATATCCCCGCATACTACGAGACTGAGTTCAAGTCCATCTTCATTGGTAAGTCACAAAACGAATGTAGCCAAGCACGGAAACTGATTACTGTCCAGGTGAACATACATCGTACACGCATGCGTGGATCTTCTCTGCGCTCGATTCAGCCGTGCGTGGAACTTCGCAGCTGTTGTTGGACATGGGTCTCGTCGATGAGGCCAAGCAGGTGGTAGACACCTGGATGGGCAGATGGATCAACGTATAGGTAGCCTATACAAGGCGTAATGAGCAATGATGATCATGATGTAAAACGCAGTTCTCGACGTGATGAAAAGGTTTCCTCTGGAGTGCATCGACCGAAATTTTGTGCGAGGAAGCGAACAGATGGCGGCGACGAGGAGGGCTGGACTGAGTTATACAAGTCGAAGAGGCAGCATCGTAGTCAGATGTGGATAGCGAACAATTGCGCCATTGCTCGGTTTGGGACCACGCTAGCCAAATCGAGCGTCGTGCGGGAAAGGGCCGATAACAGCCCCTGAGATGACGACTTGGGTACACGACCACCTTCGCCTTCGTACGTGACCGGCTCCACAGTCGACCCCATCTGATCTCGTCCTCGACACACCGCACGGATCTTCTCTTGCCAGTACAGTTCACACTATTTAGGTACCATGCTACTGGCCATCGTGGCAGGCTCTATCCTAGGTGCATTCGGATATCGCATGGCGTGAAATGCAATCTGTGCCTCCGTCAAACTTTCATGCACATCTATCGTAATCATAGTAACGATACTTTCATATTCATCCTGGTTGGTTGCATACGAGATTGCCGAGAGGAGCCTCTGCAGGAAGGTACGTCTAAGTCGGGTACTGTCATCCCCAAGCTGATGAGGAGAGGTTGCTCCCGGGCAGTTGAAAGTACATTCGGCTTGACGGCAAATACTCCGATTACGTCTTCCACAGAGCATTCAGTAAGTTACAGAAAAGTTGCATCGAAAACGCCCGGAAGTCTCTACGTGGCCCTCGCACAGTATGACGTCGTACCGGTGCTCTAAAAAGTGTGGGGTAGATTATACCGATGTCATGAGCACTCTTGAGTGAACAACACTAACCGCAGATACGAACACCTTTCCTCACGATGCCAGAAATATACGACCATGATGGTAATTCAGTCCAGCATCACATGGCGCGCGTTAACGGCATTCGCGTACATTATGTGACCGCCGGCAAAGGCCCAGCCATACTGCTACTGCACGGAACACCCAAGAATCACTACTACTGGTACCGGCTCATTCCCTACCTGACGCCTCACTTCAGCATTGTCGCGCCAGACCTCCGCGGCTTTGGAGCAACCGATAAACCTACCGCGAGCGATGGCTACGATGGTCGTACCAACGCGAAAGACATGGCCGAGCTCATGAGCCAGCTTGGACATGAAAAATTCATTGTACACGGTGAGGATAGAGGCGGTACATACGCATTCTGCCTTGCGGGCTTGTACCCAGAGCGAGTCACTCATCTCAGCTTCTGCGAGATGATGCTGTCTGACCGCTTGACGGAGCAGTCTTTCTTCACGCGCGACAACATCAGCGCCGAACATAACCAAAAAGGGGTGTGGAATTGGCACATTCCTTTCTTCTGGCTTCCCCACGTTCCAGAAATGCTGATCCAAGGGAAAGAAGAGGAATTCTGGACGCACTTCATGAAAGCTGAATGCTACAATCCAAGCGCGCTTGATCAAGTTGCCGTCAACGAGTGGGTCAGATGCTCCAAGGCGCCAGGTGGTCTGAGAGGTATACTAGAGACGTATCGAAGCCACTGGGTGAACGTGGATGTCGAAAAGGAAATACTGGACAAGGGAAAGTTGAAGTGCAAGGTTATGACAGTCGGAGCGCCAGAGTCAGTGGGCTGAACACTTCTTCAGTTGTTGGGAGACGTAGCTGACCGGAGACAGATTCTTCGGACCGCTCGTCGAAGAGCAGATGAGAGCAGCCGCAACTGACATTACCATCTCGGAGGTTTTCGAACATTGCGGACACAGCCTGTCACTAGAACAGCCAGAGCGATTGGCAAAGTTGCTGAAGCAATTTGCTCTCTAGCACAGTTGGCCAGGTAGCACCATCGGTTGTTGGCGTTGCGAGTAAGGAGAAGTTCTCGCAACGTTTCCTTCCCTGGTGCTATCTCTGTGTAATGTACCGCGAAGTGTTTAGGCATGGTAGGAAAGTGGCGCATAGCTTTTAGGCAACCATATGCTGACTAATCGAAATGCATTGCCCAATTCTCTTTATCAACCGGCCGCAAGGCAGTCTTGGTCTTCAACGCGCAACATGTCGTTCCTGGAATTGTCTGGCGAGATACGCAACATAATATGCTCTTACATCATTCCTGACTAGTCCCTCGACATCAGCGGCAAGAATGCGCCGTCACAGGACACCCGCGTTCTATCACAAATCTGTCGCCAGATCCGTTCGGAAGTCCGTCTCTTACGCTACTCTGTCTCAACGTTCTCTGCGATGCGCCCCAATATCCTTAAAAACTGGCTACGTAAGCGAACGGCGAAACAGTGCGCAGCCATCAAGCACATCGAGTTCCGTTTCATGTTTAGCGATCGCACCCACACCATATCGACCTATCTTTACACCTATATAGGGGGGCCTCCCATTGCATACAGCAGGTTCCCCTCACATCTGAAGAACTGTCTAAAAATATTGACCGGCTTGAGACGAATTACTCTACGTGGAACGACTAGGGGGTATAGTTCCGCGAAGATCAAAGACGCCGAAAGATTCAAGTAGGCTCTGGAAGAATTGAGACCCGGAGTTCAAGTTGTTTCAAAGTTTATCGTCGAGCGACACAACTGAACGCGTGCTATTTAATCAATATACACGGGAATGGCGTAAGGATGGCAGCTTCGGGTACTCTTCCAAATCTGGAAAGATATTCGCGTGAATGCCAGGCCACACCGCGCGCTTACCGGTACTCCAGAGTCCAGGACGTCGGTTAAGGGCCCCAGTCCGTACACCCTCCATGTCAAATCACTCCTCGAAAGCACTGCAGATTTACACATCACCATCGTTTTCGGCTCTCAGCTGTCGAGCAAAACCCGTCGCCTTCCTTCTGGTTCTCTCTTCACCTGTTTGACGCCACTTGGTAACACATCCGCGGATCTATCACAAGCTCTTCTCTATCTCAACCAGCTCTCTTATACCGCATCATAACACACCAGATACGATTGAAGAGCCCCACAGTCCATTTGAAAACGCTGTATACATCGTGCGGCAATCCCCACACCATGGCTAAACGCCTGCCGTACTCACGATCGATGTTCTTTTCCAAAAAAATCAACGGGAGTAGATGCCTGGCGTACACGACGCAATGCCGTCCAAATTAGCGCTACTTCCAGCGTCGAATCCCTATGCGACGCATGTAGAGGCAAGCATAATCCATCACGGCGCGTTAAAGCAGAGCTTAACAATCACTTGCCTTCACTTGTGGCTCACCACTTCTATATCTACGCATCTCAAGACGATACGAATTTTATTACTGCTCGACCAAGGGTCTTTGCATGTAGTTCAATAGCTGACTATAATATTGTGCTTATCTCCCTCAAAATTTAACACAGCGTGTCCTGCTTCAAGCGCATACTGCCCACTCCCCAGCACCTTCCCATTGACTGTAATCACAGCTTCACTGCCCATGTTCAGCACAGGCAGACTCATCACCCCGTTCGTACCCACCGGCGCCTCGAAGCTCAGCGTGTATGCCCTCACAGCTCTTTCCCACTTGGCCTGAAACTTACCCAACCGCGTCACAAACCCCGCCTCCGCCCTCTTCAAGTCCCCAAACTGCGACTTGATCTTCCACGTCCTGTCCGCCGGACTCGTGACACTCAGCCCCACCACATACTCCGTAAGCGCAGACGTAGGCCCCGAGCTCCACCCATGCGCATGACTCACATAGCTGGGGTCGTAGCCATATCCGCGCTCTGAGCGGTATCCGAACGTGCCGTTGGCGCGGTAGCCCTCGATGACGGTTGAGCATGTGCCGTTGGGATGATTGGCGTACCAGTCCCAGCTGCGGCGGATGAGGTCGAGAGCCCGAGCTGTCTCGCCGATGGTGAGGTGTGCTTGGATCTCGAAAGAGGACATGAAAGGGGAGATGTTGTCGGGGAGTTCGGGAGCGACGGCGCCAATGGGAGACGAATTGTCGGTCAGGCGAGAGGGGATTGATGCCGCGATTGGGGATGAGGTGTTTACGACGCCGAAGAGGAGGGCCATGCTGTTCGCATCTTGTGCGTAGAGGGTTGTGGACGTAGCGTTGTCGCGGAATGCGCCGTATTGGTTGTCGAAGCAATGCTTGTTGATAGCTGCCTGGAGGTTTGCGGCTCGTTGTGTCCAGGTCTTGATCGATCAGAGGTGTTGTTCCTCCACATGGCGAGTTTGGCGCTGGAAGTCAAGGTATGGTACAGGATGACGTTTGCTTCCGTGTTGTTGAAGCCAGTTTGCCACCGAGCCCAGTCACGGATGCTAGTCTGATTCAGAAGCCCACTTGAATACACTTTGCCATGTATGAACTCCATGGCTTTGCGATATTTGGCCCAATTCCGCGACACGAAGGACGCATCGTTCGTGTAGAGCATGTAATTGTACGTTCCAATCATAGTCCACATGTGGTACGTATCGCTATTTTGCTGCAAGAGTGGCGGTCCAGTTTCCGGGAAGGATCCATCAGTGTTCTGATAGTCGTACATCACCCTGCAAAGCGTTCTTGACGCTATTCAGGTCTCCAATGCTGACAAAGCTCGATGGCACTGCGATGCTCATGTCGCCAGGCCAAACTGCTCGGTCTCTTCTGGCGCCAACTACAATGATAGTGTCGCCGGGTCCGAGAGTCCCGTTGTTTGCCCAGCCATCTGCTAGCATGGGACCCACCGTTCGGTGTTCGTTGGTACCGCATTCGTCTGGAGCGTGTAGGCACCAGCATACCAGATTCTGTTCAATAGCTCATCGTCACAGTGGAAGTAGCCTTGATACGCCCTCAAATTAGCCCAGGTAGGCTGGAAGTTTATCTCAAGTTGCATGTCGGTGACGTTTAGCCAGGCACCAGTAGTGGTCGTCAAAAATGCAGTCATGTAACAGAAGCCGCCGCGCATGACCTTATCAGGCATCTTGTACGTGCCTGGCCCGGCCGTGATGTTAGCATAAATTGCACCATCTCGCCCTTGAAACTTCCCGTTCGACGCATTTGACCACTCTCCTATCCAGGTTGATGCTTCTGTGAACGCCAAGCCGAGAGAGCCAGTACCATTGGACGTGTATAGGTGAGCGAAGCAATGCCACCAACTTCGATGCCGAAGTCGAACACCACATTTGTGCCGTTGCCGCGGAACAGTACAGGGCGTGGGTAGCTTGCGGGCATGCGATCGCGGATTGTTACTACGGATCATGGGCGAACATAGGTGCGTAGATGCTCGATTGCCAGACACCTAGATATTCAGCGATGTTACACCCTCTCCCCGGAGCACTCGTACCTGGAAAGGCGGCCTCGGTTGGTCCGCTACATGATGTGTTTCGCCAGCACGATGCTGCCTGTCCTTGCACATCCACAATACTTGCCGCAAGAAGGCCTAGTGCGGCCGTCCTCAAGCTCTTCATGGCGTGCCGCGGATAGCGATGCGAGCTGAGCGTGTTGCCATCTTTCTAGAACCATTAGTGCCATCTATGTACTTTGCAACATTCGGCGTAGATTGCGCCGAGTCGTATCCGGATTCCGGACCGGGAAGAGATGAAATCGCGGTGATCGACATTGTGCGGGGAAACAAGCTCTTTCCAGTGGCACAAGGCATGCGAGTGCGAGAACGATCGCACATCACCCATGGCGGACATGTGTACGGACGGAGTAGCTGTGGCGGAGTCAAGTCAGTTCGTAGTACGTAGGTATAGCCATTCCGTCCGCAGTCTAGCACGGTAGAAGTAGTAGAGTTTGCTTCAGGTGTCAAAGCAGAATATGGTCTTCGAAAAAGGAAGAGAGAAGCGCAGTAAAGTCAGTCTATGTTGGAGAGTGGATTGGATTAGCTGCTGCCATCAATGGGGAACCGCCACTATGCTGACTAATCAGGCCGCCCCAACCCTACACCTCCGAAAACCGACAACTGTCTTCCTACACTCAAATGTGGGAAATAGCGTCACCCTGCGCTACACCGGCCACCTGTGACTACGATCATGCCTCCATAGAAGCGCCCATGTGTGCGCTGCGCGTTCGACACCGCCATAGCTTGCTGAGCCCCGCCGGGCGCGGCGGCCACATCATACACTCAACTCCACGTGCTCACCGCTGCCTGACTCAACAAATACAGGACCAGACCATCGAACGTTCGAAGCTCTAGCACAAGAAACAGTGAGGCTTCATTGGAGGTGGAACATGTGACAAGTGGTGAGCCCTAGGTACTGCGCATTCGATGGCTGTGTCGCACCTTGATGGGTGTGACATTGAGGTACGCGGACGTGATCAGGTGCCGCGCGTGGGACTGTGAGGTCATTTGCCCTTTTGCCTAGTTTGAACCACGCAAAAAGCTATCGGAGTCGACCAGAAGAACATTCCAAGGTCTGTCGGATATGGTGGCTCGACACTGAGAGAAGTGGAATCTCAGCGAGCTCGATACCCGACCGAAACGAGACAAGTTTAGAGAGCCTCGCCATCCGCACCAATGAGAATCCGTGATCGTATTTGAACTTGAAGCATACCGTAGTTGAGTCACAGGGTCGACGCAGCAACTTGCCTATAAGGACGGACTGCCCGCTTAGCCACCCGAATAATTGTCCTTGAATGCTGGTCAGAGACTGTGTGGGTGCCCATATTACCATTCACGGGGGCTCGCTTATTGCACTAGTGCAGCCATAGATTACACGCTCGTAAGACGCGCAGCTACGGTCCGCTGCACTGCACCTTCTTCTGTCATCTGTTTCCGGTAACTTAGCTGCTTTCAACAATCTTCTTCCTCTCTTGGGGCTCAACTCCTGGTCCGCGACACTGCATCTACACGCAACAATTAAATCACCTCTCGTGATCCAGAGTTGGTGTTTCTCCTCAACGCGACCTTCGCAGTTTCATCTCTCTTCACAGTGATTCGCCGCCACGCCGCTCCAACTGCGCGAACGCCTTAGCCAACATTGACCACCCACCCACCCACCAGACTTTTGGTCGCATAATCACCCACCACATTCTACCGACGCACCCGCGCACACCTTCAGCATACTGAAGTACGAATTCCCAAATCAACCTACCACATTCAACTCAACAGTCCTCAATCATGGCTGGCTTCACCGACTTACCTTCCGAGGTTAGGAACATCCTGTACGACAATCTACTGAGGGGTGAGAACCATACTCGGCATCGCGATTCCAACGAACTCGCATTGTTCGCCGTCTCAAAGCAGCTTCACCAAGAATCGTCATCATACTTCTATCAAAAAAACATCATCGCCATTAACGCACCTTCGGCCGCAACTGGTACTGCAACTATACTTCCGCCTGTTGCCGACAAGTATCTTCGATATTTGAAGCGGCTTACGATACATGCGACGACCGGTCATCCAGGTTTACCAGGAACAAGCAAGGTAGCGACCACTATTGCCGCCCTTTCGACGATCGGGGCCCGCTTCGACGAACTGAACTTTATCATCTCCTCGCCGCTATCTCACCTGCTGAATTCTCGTGTCGACGATTCTGTACTCGACACGCTCCACCCAATCACATCTGCCATCCAAGCCGTGCTCGTCTCGGGTGTCGCAACATTACTCTGCATCCAAATGGAAAACGTATGGCTGGCACCCAACGTAGCTCGCATACTTCAAAGTGCTCCCAGCTCGCGAGTCGAGTTCGTCGATGTCAATGGAAGCCTTGTCTACGACCTCTCAACGCTGGAACGACACTTGATCGGTCGCTATTCGAGCACGCATCTGTCACATCTGGGACTCGACCCGGAAAGCGTCGCAGGCAACAGCCAGATTAGCGAATCTTCGCCACTCTCGTCTCCATTATCATTTGCGTCATCTTTGTCTTCTGCCTTTTCAGACCTCGACACCTTCTCTGTTACTTCGTTTGAGCTAAGTTCAGACGAAGAGGGAAAACGCGATGATTCACACAAGGATGACGCTGACTTTGCTGAACAGCCTTTCTTCACAGAGGACGATATTGAAGAGTGGTCAGCTTCGACACAAGAGTCAGCGGAGGATGAGGAACAGTTACTGGGAGAGATGGATGACATGGACGAGGACGAGGAGATGGAAGACGTGCAGGACGGCGAGACTCAGGCAATCATGCACAACATGCAAGAAGCTGCTCACCATGTTGCCAACGGTGATGATGTCACGTACATGACTAACTTCGCACCTGACTTGCTGCTGAGTCGACATCATCTAGGGCACCTTGCGTGACCGTGATTGTCATTTGAGGTTGCGAATACAGCTGAGGCTTGGGTATGGCTAGGCCTACCCGCAGGTACGGGGAGCGCAAGACGGGAGTGCAATCATTTTACAGCGCGATGGAATTACGATACCCCACGGCGTTCACATTTGGATTTCGGTAGCGATTTCGCGCATCTGGCAGGCGTTTGAGCGACTCTTTTCTTGGGCCGCATTTATAGCGCAGCTCAGCTGGAGCAATATTTCCTTCTAGCAACATATTTGCTCCAAAAGCATTATTCAATCAACATTCAACTTCAATCCTACTTTCCTCTTGCCTCTTGCAGTGACCACAACCAGCAAATGACTAACCCAAAATCTAGTCATCCACGACTCCGACCAGTCTCTCACCTAAAGGACGCACCAACATCGTGCGACCACGTTCCCTACGCGTTGCGCCGTGCCCGCCAATATGCCCCGTTCATGCGAAGCATTCACGATATATACACCGTCATCGCCGGTACAACAGACCTGGATGTCAGACACCGCGGCGCTAGGCTACTTCAACCACAAGCTCACCTCACCCGATTCATGGGTCATCACCCCGTCTGCATCGCCGCTTTCGCCTCCAGCGACGTCGCTGAGAACGACAAGGCGCGTGAAGACGAGCGATGGTATCGCCCAGAGCTCAACTACCGAAAAGGGCGCGAACACGAAGGCTGGAAGGCGGCAAGCGCGATTATACGATCCGGGTTGGCGTAGCCCCGATGCGAAGGGTATAGATGATACCTCGGGGCAAAGAGCAGAAAGGAAGACGTGGCCTGAAGACTATGGAGAAAGTGACCTCGATGTATTGTTCAGTGCTAATCCTCGCAGCACACCGAACAAGACGCCCTCGACCATACCGATTAGCAGCGCTCCATGTAAGTTCCGCAACATCGAAACAAAAACCACGCATGGCAAATCTGACAGCCGCTCGAGGCTGAAAGAGCATATGCTGCAGAAGAACAAATTGAGACTGGAAATGCCCCCAGCTCCCACTTTCTAACCATACGCATCGAAGAAGCATGATTGGAGTAACGTAGGTACAAACGTACCCATCAGTATGCAAGCAGCGCGGCGGATGAAGCTACAGGCGAAAAAAGGCGAGGAGGGCAAAGGCAGCAAAGTGGGGAGGCAAACGGCTTCAACGAATATTTTCTGCCCAAGCCCAACCTCATACACCACAAGCATCATACCCACCGCTGACGCCATATCATCAACGCATCCCGCCCTCCCTCCACCGCCCCTCTCACGCCATGCCCTACAACAAGCGATCCTCAAGCACGTCCTACATTCGACTGCAAACTCCCACGACCTCGAGAAGCTCTGGGCGCAACTACGTGCCAACACCAATCCTGTCCCAGCTTCTTATTGTGTTGGGTCAATTGTGCGCAGACAGTTGGCGCACTGTCGAAGCCTCGAAGGTTACGAACTTGATCGGGCGGTACAGGAGCTGCTTGATGATTTGGATAAGTTGGGTAAGTGGATTGAGAAGTGGCGGGAGAAAGAGGAGTAGGCGATTTGGAATTTGATTGTTATTCTTATGGTCAAGGATGATAGAATATATGCATGGTGCGCTTGGTGTTCAAACAGGTTGCTATTTTCGCTAGGGATTCGCGAGGCAACTGACTGCGAAGCGCTGGTATAGTTGTTCTTCTCGACCATTGATAGCCAAATAGAGGGTTTTTGGTACATTCGCATGGAAACAGTCGTCCTGCGTTTTCAAGGGCATGATTGGTGCGCTCTGGCACGTTGATCGCTCGGTGTTGGAGTGACCGGCCCGGAATCGCCGGTCTCCAAAATGTTCCGGTCTCCAAAATGTTCCGGTCTCCAAAATGTTCTGCTCTCCTTCCCTTCGCCTGCGGCAAGTAAAAACCTGCGCACTGCTGACTCTCACATCGTGTCCTCTTACAGGAGCTGATCCTCACCATCATTGCGTCGGCCGAACCTCCAAGCTGCACGT
>Ga0265798_10006564_pt1 | contig 15263 bp, 10 predicted proteins | sample P3T30metagenome_FD_192430 | JGI IMG/M metagenome (GOLD analysis project Ga0265798, IMG submission 192430) | Plant litter microbial communities from East Loma Ridge, Irvine, California - P3 T30 | ecosystem: Environmental > Terrestrial > Plant litter > Unclassified | place: USA: California... | reverse complement strand
TCTCTATCGCCCTGGGCGGCACGCCGGTCCGCAGTCTCCCCCTCCATAAAACACTGTTGTGCCTGGTATGCGTGGTGCTGCTGGTCGTCAACGGGGTATTCCTGATGCGCAATCTCGATGACTTGCGTGCTGCCAATATGCTGCAGGCGCAAACCGCGCAAGTCTCGGACGAGCTGCAATACCTGAACCTGCTCGTCACCGATGCCGAAAGCAGCTTGCGCGGCTATTTCCTGTCGGGTGATGAGATCTACCTGGGCCCGCTGCGCGGTGCGCCCCAGCAAATCGACAAGCAGTTCCAGTCGCTGGGCGTGCTGTTGGCCGATAATCCTTCGCAAGCCAAGAACCTGGCGCAACTGCGCCAGCTCGTGCAAAAGAAAATGGGACTGCTGCATCAGTCGCTCGATGTCTTCCGCGAAGGCGGGCTGACCGATATCGTGGCCATTTCCGCGTCGCCCGACGACCGCGCCCAGGCTGACGAGATCCGCCTGCAGGTCGTGATCATGGCGCGCGAGCAGAATGAACTGCTTTCCTCGCGCACCACGGCCTTCTATCAGCAATACCGCCACGCCGCACTGTTCGGCCTCGGCATCAATGCCGCGGCGATTGCCGTGCTGCTGCTGTTCTATAACCTGATCAACCGGGCCTTCCGCTCACGCCAGCTGGCCCAGCTTGCCTTGCAGCGCACCAACGACGGGCTGGAAGAAATCGTGGCCGAACGCACTGCCCAGTTGTCGGTGCTGTCGCGCCACCTGATCAAGGTCTCGGAAGAAGAAAAATCGCGCCTGGCGCGCGAGCTGCACGACGAAATGGGCGCCAACCTGACAGCGATCGGCATGGACCTGTCCACCGTCAGCGAGCGTCTACGCACCAGTCACCCGGAACTGGCGGCAAAACTCGGTCGCGCACGGCGCACCCTGGTTGATACCGTGCAACTGAAACGCCGCATCATTGAAAACCTGCGGCCGAGCCTGCTCGACAATATGGGCTTGTCGGCTGCACTGCAAAGCTATTGCGCCGATTATGCGCGGGTAACCGATCTGGACTGCGATGCGCTGATCGATGCCGAAGCCGATGCGGCCGGCCCGATGCAGGCAATTGCGCTGTTCCGGATTACCCAGGAAGCGCTGAACAATATTGCCAAGTATGCGAAAGCCGGCAATGTGATCGTCAACCTGACGCGCGAAGAGGGTGGCTGGGAGCTCGAGATCACCGATGACGGTATCGGCATTCCCGACGATGCGATGGCGAAATCGAAATCGCACGGTTTATTGGGCATGCGCGAACGCGCTTTGCTGCTGGGCGGAACCCTGGTCGTGGAGCGGGGAGTGAACGGGGTGGGGACTTGCGTGCGCGCCATGATCCCAGCGACAGCCCCGGGAGGCAATGAAGATGCGACTGCCTTCGCGCCGGGGTTGCCGCAAGCGGCAGGTGGTTTATTGCTCTTAAATGACTTTCCGGATTCGCCGTCACCCGAGGTGACAGCGAATCCGTTGAAACCTCAGCTTAACGCGCCACATCCATGAGCAGGCGGTCGTATTCGGACTTGGCGACCTTGTAGCATTCGCCGGCGTATTCTTCGAGGCCGGCACGGTCCAGGACCGTGATATTGCCGCGGCGATATTGGATGAGGCCCTCGTCCTGCAGCTTGCCGGCGGCGGCGGTGATGCTCTCGCGGCGCACGCCCAGCATGATCGAGATCAGCTCTTGCGTGACTTTCAGCTCGTTGCTTGCCGAGCGGTCCAGGCGGTCCAGCAGCCAGCGGCACAGCTTCTGTTCGATCGAGCTGTGGCGGCCACCGACGGCGTTCTGGGCCATCTGGGCGAACAGCGCGTTGGTGTAGCGCATCAGCAGCTGGGGCAGGGCGCCGCCGCGGTTGAAGGCGTCACGCAGGTACTGGGTCTTGAGGCGGTAACCATAGCCGGCGCTCTGGACGACAGCGCTGCAGGTAGCGCGCTCACCCATGAACAGCGACACGCCGACCGCGCCTTCGTGGCCGACCACCGCGATCTCGGTGGTGGCGCCATCTTCCATCACGTACAGCAGCGACACGATTGCCGTCGTCGGGAAATACACGTATTCCAGTTTGCTGCCATACTCGAACAACTCTTTACCGAAAGGCATCGGGACCAGTTCGAGGTGGTCGAACATGTCTTCGAGATCAGTGCGTGGCAGGGCTGCCAGCAATTCGTTCTGTTGGGTGCCGCTATAGCTGACGACAGGTTTGGACGTGGACTTCATTGCCTCACTCGTGGCAGAGATCTGGGTCTTGGCTTTTTGGGTGATACCACCAAACTGAGTGTTGTTCATCTTATGTCCTCTTATGTCTATCGAGCGTCAGGGTGCGGTTTTCAGAGACTTGTCTTTCTTGCCTCATCGCGATGTGTGTACTTTACGTCTACCGTCTGTTGCCGCACATAAGACGAGTATCCGCCCCCATGTAGGTTCCAAGCATGATGTCGTGTCAGTTCAGTCCTACTGGGGAGACTGGCGTTTTTGCGCCTCATTTCGCGTAAAAGTTTTGTTATAGAAACAAAAATGTCGCATAATCCGCTCGTGCGGTCGCTCTTCGCGACCCCTTAACGAGACGAAGAAGCGGCATATGGGACAGCAGGTATTGCTGGTGGAAGACGACGCAGTGCTGGCCGATGGCCTGCTGCGCGCGCTGCGGGCGCAAGACATGACGGTCACGCTGGTGGGCGATGGCCTGGCCGCGGACGCGGCCCTGCAAGGCCCCGGGGTCGAGGTCGCCGTGCTCGATATTGGCCTGCCCGGCATCGACGGCTTCGAAGTCGTGCGCCGCCTGCGCGCGCGCGGCGCCGCTACCCCGGTCCTGCTGCTGACGGCCCGCGACGCCGTCGAAGACCGGGTGCGCGGCCTGGAAACCGGCGCCGACGACTACCTGGTCAAGCCCTTTGCCACTGCCGAACTGGTCGCGCGGATCCGCGCCCTGGCGCGCCGCCATGCGCCGGCCTCGAGCGCCATCACGCTGGGGCGCCTGAGCCTGGACAGCGCAACACGCCGTGCGCGCGTAGGAGACCATCCGATCGAGCTGTCGGTGCGCGAGTGGGGCGTGCTCGAATACCTGCTGCAGCATGCCGGCCGGGTGGTCTCGAAGCAGCAAATCATCGACGCCATCCTGCCCTGGGGCGAGGACGTCACCGAGAACGCGGTCGAGGTCTATGTCTCGCGCGTGCGCCTGAAACTCGACGGCGCCGGGGTGGCGATCCGCACCATCCGCGGCTTCGGCTACCTGCTGGAAGCCGCGTGACAGTCACCCTATGAGCAGCATCCGGCTGCGCCTGCTCAAGTGGCTGCTGGGGCCGATCCTGGTGGTCAACCTGGTGCTGGCGACCCTGGTCGCCGGCCTGGCCTGGACCCCGGCCCAGCTGGCATTCGACGGCGGCCTGGTCGATAGCGCCAGCGGCATGGCCAACCGCCTGGCCGCGGGCGGCATGCCACTGCCGCCGCCGGCCGAGGCAGGCAAGAACGGCGACCGCAGCTGGTTCGTGGTGCGCGATGCCAGGGGCCGTCACCTGGCCGGCGCCAGCGGTTTTCCCGACCTGCGGCCCGGGACGCCGCCCTACGATGGCGAACTCGATGGCGAGCCGGTCAGGATCACGGCGCTCAGCGTCGACACCCCGGCCGGCCTGCGCCAGCTGGGCGTGGCGCGCACCGTGCGCCAGCGCCTGGAAGTCAAGGCCGCCATCGTGCGCTCGCTGGTGGTGCTGGTGTCGCTGGGGACCTTGATCCTGGCCGGTGTGGTCTGGCTCGCCGTCGGCAGTGCCTTGCGTCCGCTGGCGCGCATCCGCGCCGGCCTGGCTGCGCGCGAATCGGGCGACCTGGCGCCGATCCCGCTCGCGGCCGTGCCCTACGAAGTGGCGCCGGTGGTGAACGGATTCAACGACCTGCTCGACAAGGTGGATGCCGGCGCGCGCGCCCAGCGCGACTTCCTGGCCGACATGGCGCACCAGTTGCGCACCCCGCTGGCCGGCATGCAGCTGCAGCTTGAATGGCTGCATGCGCGCCACGCGGCCGATCCCGAGACGCGCCGCTCGCTGGCCCTGATGGGGCAGGCCAACGAGCGCATGATCCGCCAGGTCAACCAGTTGCTGGCGCTGGCCCGAGCGCGCGAAGGGCAGCTGGGCGCCGACCTGGCGCCGCTCGACCTGGCTGCGCTGGTCGAAGAAGCGATCGGGTTCTTCGTCCAGAAGGCGACGCGCAAAAATATCGACCTGGGCTTCGAACTGAACCTGGCGCCGGTCAATGGCGACGCTTTCCAGTTGCGCGACCTGATCGACAACCTGATCGACAATGCGCTGCGCTACACCCCGGACGGTGGGCGAGTGACGGTGCGTTGCGGGCGCAAGCGCGGCGGCACCAGTGCCCTGATCATCGAGGATTCGGGTCCCGGCATCCCGGCGGCGCGCCGGCGCGCCGTGTTCGAGCGCTTCGTGCGCCTGGACGACAAGACGGTGGGCAGTGGCCTGGGCCTGGCGATCGTGCGCGATATCGCACGCGTCCATGGGGCCAAGCTGGCCCTGGACGACGCGGAAGGGGGCGGAACCCGGATTGCGGTGCGCTTTCCTGTCACCTCGACAAGACCCGCGTCGGCTTGACGCCACAATCTTCGTCTTGTCAGGGTTTTGTCAGCCTTTCCTCAGGGAAATGACAGCCTCCTGCGATATCATGCTTGCTGGAAATAAAAATCTGGCGCATGCCATCAGGAGAATCCCATGCAGCAGCGGCAATCCGGTTTCACCCTTATCGAGATCATGATCGCGGTCGTGATCATCGGCATCCTGGCTGCGATCTCGCTGCCGGCCTACGACGGCTACGTGATGCGGGCCCGCCTGGTCGAAGGCCATAGTGCGCTGGCGTCGGCCCAGCCCCGCCTGGAGCAGTTCTGGTCCAACACCCGCAGCTACGAAGGGTTCGAGGACACCAACGGCATGCCCGCCAGCGTGGATAATTTTGAATACGAACTCCAGAACGCCGACGCCAGCGGCTACACGCTCGTGGCCAAGGGCCGGGGCCATGCGGCCGGCTTCGAGTTCACGATCGACCAGGCCGGCAAACGGGTTACCACGGCCGTGCCGGACATTGCCGGCTGGGATACCAACGACGAATGCTGGGTCGACCGCAAGGGGGGCCTGTGCAGCCAATGATTGTGCTTCCACGCGGCTTCACCACGATCGAAGCCCTGATCGCGGTTGCCCTGCTGGCCATCGTGCTGGCGATCGGCATGCCGAGCATGGCCAGCTGGGTCGGCGCCAGCGGCGCCACCAACGCGGCCCAGTTCTATGCCGAAGGGTACACCATGGCGCGCGGCCAGGCGCTGGCGAACAATAGCCGCAGCCGTCTGGTGTTTTCCGAAAACGCGCAGAGCGGCCAGCTGGACTGGCAGGTCGACGTCTGCTTCCCGGTCGCCACCGACGCCTGCACGGTCGGCAGTAATCGCTGGTCCAGCGTCGAGGATGCGGCGGACGCGCCGGAAGGCGGCGGCGTCGCCACCCGCTCGGTGCACCGCAGCGCGGCCGCCTTGCCGCGCACGGCGGTGCTGACCATTACGCCCAACGACGACGCGGGCGTCGTGTATTTCACCGAACTGGGTTGGGTGGACGGCGGCAAGCCAGCCGTCACCCGGCTCGATCTCACCCCGGCGGGCGACGACGCTGAAGCGTTCGTCCCGACGTCGGTGGTCCTGACCCTGGCCGGCGCGGTCGTTACCTGCCGCTCCGAAGCCCAAGACGGAGATTCCCGGAAATGCCCATGAAGCACGTTCGATTCCCCCGTCCGCGTCCAGCGCGCACGGCTGCGCAGCGCGGCATGGCCCTGATCGAGGCGTTGATCGCGATCCTGATCCTGGCCGTCGGCCTGATCGGCACGCTCGGCCTGCAGGTCAATTCGCAGAAGGCGCTGAGCCAGGCCAGCATGCGCGCCGAAGCGACCATCGCGGCCAATGAACTGATCGGTGTGATGAATACCGATCTCGACAACCTGGACGGCTATGCTCTGGCCGACGACGGCGAACCGAAGCCGCGCCTGCAAGCCTGGCATAAAGCCCTGACGGACCACTTGCCGAACGCCGCCGCCACGATTGCGGTGACGCCGGTGCCGGATACCGAGCGCACCGAAGTCGCGATCGATATTTCGTGGCAGCGCGACGCGGAAGCGCCACGCGACCAGCACCGGGTCCTGACCTATATCGCGAGGTCCGAATGAAGACGATGATGACGCGCCGGGGCGCGCAGGGCTTTACCCTGATCGAACTGATGATCAGCGTCGTGATCGGCCTGCTGGCGATCCTGTTCGCCACCCGCATGATGACCGATACCGAGCGCAACAAGGATGGCGCCCTGGGCGGCTCGCAATCGATGCAGAACGGGATGATGGCCATGTTTACGATCAGCGGCGACGCCGAGCAGGCCGGCTACGGCCTGAACGATCCGTTGCTCAATGGTTGCGACACCATTTTCTATGACCGCCTCGACTTCGAGCTTCCTAAGGTCAAACGCGGCGGCGACGATGTGACGCCGCTCGCGGCGGCCGTGATCATCGATGGCGGCGCCAGGCCGGACAAGCTGACCCTGTATTCGGGCAGCTCGGCTACCGGCACCGCGACCATGCGCCTGATCGCCAACTACAATGGCGGCAACCAGCTCTCGCTCGACCGCCAGCCATATGGTTTCGCAGTGGGCGACGTGATCGTGGTGGCGCCCGAGGACGGCGCCGGCAAGTGCTCGCTGGCGCAGATCTCGACCCTGACCGACGGCGCCGCGCCGTCGCTCGGGTTTGCCGATGTTGCCGACCGCTACAACCAAGGCGAGCTCAAGCGTGATTTCCCCGGCAGCGCCACCCGCGTCTTCAACCTTGGGCGCGCTGCCAGTCTGTCCTTCCATACCTGGTCGGTCGATAAAGGCGTGCTGCGCCTGCGCGCGACCAATATGGGCGCCGCCGGTGATGACGCCCAGCCGGTGGCCGACAATATCGTTTCGCTCAAGGCCCAGTACGGCTTCGACACGCGGGGCACCGCCGCCTTCGACCCGGAGAAGGGCATGCAGGTCGGCCAATGGTCGAACACCATGATCGATGCCGACGCCGATGGCGTCACCGGCAGCGCGGGCGACTACCAGCGCATCGCCGCCCTGCGCATCGCCGTGGTGGCGCGTAACAAGGCGCCCGACGCGCCCGGCGCCGACGGCACCTGCAGCACCACGACCGAGGCCCTGAAGGTATTCGGCACCAAGCAACCGAGCACGGTCGACGCGGTGGAAGTCACGCTTGATCTCTCCGAGGCAGATGCCGCGGTCGACTGGACCTGCTACCGCTACCGCGCTTTCGAAACCATTGTCCCCTTGCGTAACGCAGGCTGGAGGCCTACCGCATGAGTTCCCGATTCCACCCACGCCGGCAGCACGGCATCGCGCTGCCGGTCATGCTGGTCATGATGCTGGTCATGCTGGTCACCAGCGTTTACCTGCTGCGTTCGAGCAATTCGACCACGCTGTCGGCCTCCAACCTGGCCTATGACGCGACGCTCAGCCGGGCGGTCGACCTGGGCCTGCACACCGGTTTCCAGTGGCTGCGCGTGACGGCGATCGCCGATCGCGCCGACCTGAATGCCGACGACGCTGACAATGGCTACCGCGCCAGCCTGGACACCACGCTGACGCCGCGCGACAGCGGTTTCTGGACCGGCAGCGTCGAGATCGACGATGACGACGGCAACACGATACGGTATGTCATCCACCGTCTGTGCGCGGACGCCGGCGGTTACAACGCCGTCAACGAGGGCGTTACCAATACCTGCGTCCAGACCGCCGCCAATACCGTCAAGCTCGGTACGACCGTGGCGATCGGCGAGAGTCTGGCGTCGGATGCGCCGGCCTATGCCAGCTCGCCCCAGCTTCACTATGTGATTACCGCCCGCCTGGATGGCGCACGCGGCGGTAACGTGATCAACCAGATGGTGGTGCTGATCGGCGCCTGACGGCAACGACAGCCTCTTTGCATGGATATCGCATGAAATTTAAAACCAACACTTTATTTGCGCTGTTGCTGGCGCTGCCCTTTGCCGGTGCGGCCTTGCCGGCGCACGCCGGCCCGACCGGGCTTGCCAGCCTGCCATTGATGAGCCTGGACGGCAGCGGCACGGTCAAGCCGAACCTGATGATGATCTACGACGATTCGGGATCGATGGCCTATCAGCACACGCCGGACTACGTCGACGATACGACCACTTGCCGCGGCAGCTCGACCATCAAGCAGGCCACCGTGGCGTGCGCGGCCGGGCACGTCCCGTATCACACCCCGCAGTTCAACCGCCAGTACTACAATCCGGCCACGCGCTACCTGCCGCCGGTGAAGGCCGACCAGACCACGTACGACAGTCAGGATGCCACGAAGACCAGCCAATGGACCAACGTCGACACCGATGCCTACGGCCTCGACACCAAGGACCTGACCGGCAACCCGACCAACAAGACCAACCTGGTCACCGGCTTCCCGGACCTGGAGTGGTGCCGCCCCGGCTCGACGACCGACTGCAAGCGCAATATCGCCGGCTACACCTATCCGAATACCCTGTATACCAAATCGCAGGCGTTCAGCGGCAACCCGTATTACTACACGCTGAACGTCAATGAGTACTGCAAGGACGCCACCCTGAAGGATTGCGTCAGTACGGCGGTCAATGCAACCGCGCCGAACACGACCTACAAGACCGCAGCGCCGCTGCGCTGGTGCAGCGACACCGACCTGACCAAGTGCCAGGCCAAGTATGTCACGCTGAGGAAGGGCAAGACGGACGAGGTCGCCTACAAGTATCCGCGCTTCGGTGACCCGTACCGGTCGCCGAACTGGTACTCGACCATCACCATCAACGACTCGGGCTCGGACAATAAGGTCATGATCGAGCGTGTGGTGGCGGCGGGAGTGAACGGTGAGCAGATAATCACCAACGGCAGCATCAGCTACACCGGCGGCACCAACGACACGACGGAACGCAATGGGCTGGCGGCCGCGCTGGCGAATTCGATCCTGGCCAAAAGCGGCCTGGACCGCCAGTTCACTGCCTGCCTGCGCACTGCAAACGCCCCGGTGAAGGCCTGCACGGACTATGGCATCACGCTGGAGGCGGACAATATCGTCGCCGTGATCGCGATCGATTGCCCACGCAAGAACAGCAAGGACAACTGCACGGTCGTCAAGGATGGCGTGCGCGTGAGCGATACGCTGTACGTGACTTCGCCAGGCGCAACCGGCCTCATCCGCTTCACCGGGACCGCGGGCACCAATACGAGAATCACCAAGCTGGTCTTCGGCGGCCAGACTTTCTTCACCCAGGCATTGAGCCTGAGTCGCAACGCCAGTGCAGTCACGGCCGTGGCGAACATCGTCGCCAGTATCGGCACCGGCGGGTCCATCAAGGCCTATGTCGGCGGCAGCTCGGTATCACCACAGTGCCTGCTGGAGCAGAACACGACCTTGTGCCTGGTGGCGCCAGCAGGGCAGGCGGGCAGCACGCCTTCCATCGGCGAACTGGCCAGCAAGAACACGCTCGGATTCACGGTGGTCAGCTCGGTCAACGCGTTCGTGCCTACCTCGGTATCGGGATTCGATACCGGCGTGTTCACCCGCACCGACATCGTCAGGTCGCGGGGCACCTATCCCAAGGCGGCGGGCCGCACCGACTGCAAGGTCGCCGAAAGCTCGTGCAGCTACGAGGAGGAGATGACCAACTTCGCCAATTGGTATGCGTACTACAAGTCGCGCAACCAGATGATGAAGACGGCCGTCGGCCTGGCAATGAAGCAGCTCAACAAGGATTACAAGGTTGGACTGGTGGGGCTGCAGAAGGCCGCGGTCGACAAGACCTATATGGCGGCGGACGCCAAGCTGCTGTATCCGAAGCCGTTCACCGGCGACCAGCGCATTACCTGGTACAACATGCTGTACGCCATGAAGCCCAACGGCGGCACTCCGGTACGCAAGGCGCTGCACGAAATTGGCAATATGTATGCCAACAAGGGCGAGTACCGCCAGGACGATCCGAAAAATCCGGTGGACAAGGTCGTTGAATTCGCCTGCCAGCAAAATTTCACCTTCGTGACCACCGACGGTTACTGGAACGGTCCCTCGGTCAATGATGTCGTCAGTAACGACAACACCGCCGATCCGAAGCGCTACTGCACCGAGGAAGACGGTTGCGTTGATCCCTCCAGCCAGAGCAAGCCTTCGCTGGCCGACGTCGCCCTGTACTGGTACAACGGCGGCTCCAATACTGATCCGAAAGATCCCAAGCAGAAATCGTTGCGACCCGACCTCGAGGTCGACGAGCCCCAGGTGCCTGACAACCCTAGCAACCGGCGCCTGCACATGCGCACCTACGCGCTCGGCCTCGGGGTCGATGGCGTCATGACCTACGAGCCGAAATACAATGTCGAGCGCAAGGCGGGTGGCGACCTCGATAATATTATCAACAAGGTCCAGACCGGCTGCCCATGGACGGACGACGAAGTCTACCGCTGGCCGGATCCCATCGTCGGCGATGTCAACCTTTCCGATACCCACCAGTCGCGCGTGGACGACCTGTGGCATGCGGCGATCAACGGTGGTGGCAAGTATTTCGCCGCCGCCGACACGCAGCAGGTGGTCGACGGCCTGAGCGAGGCGCTCAACGCCATCCGCGAATCGACCGGCGCCGCCGCCGCCGCTGCGACGTCGACCCCGAACCTGTCGCAGGAAGACAAGGACATCTTCTCATCGACGTTCACGACCGTGAAATGGACCGGGAACCTCACCAAGCGCGAAATCAACCTGGTGTCGGGCGAGGTGGACCCGACAGTGCATTGGAGCTCGTCCTGGACCCTGGGGGACAAGGTGGCGGCGACGAGCGATACCCGCTCGATCTGGTACCGCGACGCTAGCGGCGCGCGCCGCGAATTCCTGGCCAGTGCCATGGGCTCCACCGAGCTGGCCTGGTTCACCAACAAGTGCGACGCCCTGTCCCAATGCGGCAACCTGGCGCCCGCCAACAGGACGATCGTCAACCAGCCCGCCACCCTGGTCAACTGGCTGCGCGGCCAGCAGCAGTACGCCAATGATGCGATCCTGCGCGGCTACCACCTGAGCGAGGACGAGGAAACCAATCCAAAAGGCACCGCCAAGCCGGTGGTGCTGGGCGACATCGCCTCGTCCAAGCCTGCTTATATGCGCGGCGCCCGCAAGAGCTACGCGGATGCCGGTTACCAGACCTACCGCACCGAGCAGGCAGAGCGCAAGCCGACCGTGTTCATCGCCTCCAATGACGGCATGCTGCACGCCTTCGACGCCGCGAGTGGCGCGGAGATGTGGGCCTATATGCCGCGCATCACGATGAAGAAACTCCACCTGCAGGCCAGCCTGAGCTACGCCACCGAGCACCAGTTCACCGTCGACGGCTCGCCCGAACTTGCCGACGTCCAGATCGGCGGCAAGTGGCGCACCATCCTGGTCGGTGGCCTCAACGCGGGTGGACGCGGCTACTATGCGCTGGACGTCACCGACCCCGATGAGCCGACCCCGCTGTGGGAGATCTGCGCCGACAGCAGTGTGTGCTCGGGCGCGTTGTACCAGCCGCAAATGGGCTTTAGCTTCGGCAATCCGCAGTTCGGCACGATCAAGGACGGCACCGACGCCAATGGCAACGCCAAGTCCCGCTGGGTGGTGTTCATGACCTCGGGCTACAACAATATCCCGGGCGCCGACGGCCTGTCGGTCGGCAGCGGCAAGGGCTATCTGTTCGTGGTCGATGCCGCCACCGGCGAGCAGGTGCTGAACCTGGGTGCTGCCGGCGCCAACGACCCCGCCAGCGGTTTGCTGACCACCGGCTCGGGCGGCATCGGCAGCGATGCGGACGGTGTCGAAGACCCGTCGGGCTTCGCCAAGATCACGGCGATCACCGCCAATCCGAACACCGATCCGCTGGTGACCTATGTCTACGGCGGCGACAACCTTGGCCAGATGTGGCGCTTCGACTTCACCGGCGCCAGCGTGCAGCGGATACGGATGGGCAACGCAGGCCCCGACCAGCCGATCACCTCGCGTCCGGACGTGGCGATGTGCCAGGTTGACACGACGGGGCAAGGCGCCGATGCCTTGCCAACCAAACGCGTGGTGGTGTTTGGCACCGGACGCCTGCTCGACTACGACGATATCGGCACGAAGAAAACGCAAAGCGTGTACATCCTGGCCGACAACGGCGTCGCGATCGACGACACCAGCTGGCGCAAGGAGGGCTTTGCCGGACGCACGTTTACCGAAACGGTGAAGTACGACCCGACCAAGCCGTCGGTGCCGCGTTCGAACAAGTTCAAGATCGAGGGCACCAAGGTCGACCTGGCAAAGCAGGATGGCTGGTACGTCGACTTCGACAATAATAAGGGAGAGCGGGTCAACCTGGATCCGAAGATCGTCGGCGGCACGCTCTCGGTGGTAACCAACGTGCCCGAGTCGTCGACCGCTTGCGCCGTCGGTGGCGTGAGCTACGGCTACCACCTCAACGTCTGCAACGGCAAAGCGGTCGCGAGTGACATCGCCGGCTCGATCCTGTCCAATTCGGCGGCCGCAGTGGGCTTCATCATCGTGCGCCTGCCGTCGGGCGCACTGAAGATGATCACCACCACCGCCACCGGCCAGACCATCACGTCGGAAGTCAATTCGGCCGAGGCCGAGGACGCGCGCCGTACCGGCTGGCGCCGGGTGCGCGACTGATCCACGCAGGCGCGGGCCGCACGGTCCGCGCCATCCGCCAGGGGCGGCGCGCGGCGCCGCCTTTTTTTTTGCCCGTGGTCTTGGCAGTGATCTTGCCCGTCATCGCCGCTCGAAGGGGGCGGCTGACCCATTCAGTTCACACGATGAAGGCCGGAGCCGGTAAAATCGACGATTTTCCGACATGGGCCTTCACCGGCCCGGCTACCAGGCTCGATCATGGCCAACGACACCGATAATTCCAGCACCGACGACCTGTCCGGCGCAGCGCCCGAGGGCGACCACGCCGCCGCTCCCACCTCCGGCCAGGCCGGCATCATCGCGCGCGAAGTCGCGCGCCGCCGTACCTTCGGCATCATCTCCCACCCCGACGCCGGCAAGACGACCCTGACCGAGAAACTGCTGCTGTTCTCGGGTGCGATCCAGATGGCCGGCACCGTCAAGGGCCGCAAGAGCGGCCGCCACGCGACGTCCGACTGGATGGACATCGAGAAGCAGCGCGGCATTTCGGTTGCGTCCTCGGTGATGCAGTTCGACTTCCGCGACCATGTGATCAACCTGCTCGACACCCCTGGCCACCAGGACTTCTCGGAAGATACCTACCGCGTGCTGACCGCGGTCGACTCGGCGCTGATGGTGATCGATGCTGCCAAGGGCGTCGAAGCGCAGACCATCAAGCTGCTCGACGTGTGCCGCATGCGCGACACCCCGATTGTCACCTTCATGAACAAGATGGACCGCGAGACCCGCGATCCGCTCGAACTGCTCGATGAAGTCGAATCCGTGCTCAAGATCGAATGCGCGCCGGTGACCTGGCCGATCGGCATGGGCAAGAACTTCCGCGGGGTGTACCACCTGCTCAAGGACGAGATCATGCTGTTCAAGGCTGGCGAAGAGAAGGCCGATGGCGCCTTCGAAATCGTCAAGGGCATCGATAATCCGCGCCTGGCCGCCATGTTCCCGCTCGAGATCGAGCAGCTCAAGATGGAAGTGGAGCTGGTGCACGGCGCCTCCCACGTGTTCGACATTGAACGCTTCCTGTCGGGCGTGCAGACCCCGGTGTTCTTCGGTTCCGCGATCAACAACTTCGGCGTGCGCGAGATCCTGTCGGCGCTGGTCGACTGGGCCCCGGCGCCGCGCGAGCGCGACGCCACGGTGCGCGCGGTCGAGCCGATCGAGGCCAAGTTCTCGGGCTTCGTCTTCAAGATCCAGGCCAATATGGACCCGGCCCACCGCGACCGCATCGCCTTCCTGCGCGTGTGCTCGGGCCGTTTCGAGAAGGGCATGAAGGTCAAGCACCTGCGTCTCGGACGCGATGTGAAGCTCTCATCGGTGGTGACCTTCATGGCATCGAGCCGCGAACAGGTCGAGGAAGCCTTTGCCGGCGACATCATCGGCCTGCCGAACCACGGCAATATGCAGATCGGCGACAGTTTCACCGAAGGCGAGATGCTGACCTTCACCGGCATCCCGTACTTCGCGCCCGACCTGTTCCGCACGGTGCGCATCCGCAATCCGCTCAAGATCAAGCAGCTGCATAAAGGCCTGCAGCAATTGGGCGAGGAGGGTGCGGTGCAGGTGTTCAAGCCGGTGCTGGGTTCCGACCTGATCCTGGGCGCGGTCGGCGTGCTGCAGTTCGAGGTCGTCGCCAGCCGCCTGCTCAACGAGTACGGCGTGGATGCGGTGTTCGAAAGCAGCAGCATCAGCAGCGCGCGCTGGATCTCGAGCGAGGACAAGAAAGCCCTTGGCGATTTCGAAGACCAGCTCGGCCATCAGGTCGCCTACGATGCGGCCGGCAATATGGCCTTCCTGGCCACATCGGGCGTGAACCTGCGCCTGACCCAGGAGCGCTGGCCCAAGCTGGTGTTCCACGCCACCCGCGAGCACGCGGCCAAGCTGGGCTGACCGGGGCGCCGCCGGGTTTACTCGGTGGCGTTCTCGATCGACTCCAGCGTCTGGGTATGCACCGCGCCGTCCGGCGCGGTGACCCGCAGCTGCACCGGCAGCCAGGACTGCCCCGGCGCCAGCCAGACTTCCAGCAGCGGCGCGTCGACGGCGCCGGGGCGTGGCAGCTGCGCCAGGCGCACCGTCCCCAAGGGGCCGATGCCGGTCTCGATAGTGTCTTCTCCCCGCACTTCAAACCGTTCGATGCGGGCGCCCGCCATGCCCCCCACCCAGAATTCCACCACGCCGCTGATCTGGCTGCGATCGAACCTGCCGATTCCGGCCAGTTGCAGCAACAACGACGCCGCATCCTGGCTGCCCGCCGCCAGCTGCGCCGGGCGCGCGCCCAGGCCGGCAACGATCTCGCCGCGCCCGCGGTCGAACACGGTAGCCGCGACGCCGGCGCCCAGTTTCTCTTCGACGCGGCGCGGCGCGATGCCGGCGTCGTCCAGGCCACCTTCGCTCACCAGCGGTCCCAGCACGCCGTCCAGCTCCAGCCGGTAGCTGCTGCCATCGGTGTCCCACGCCAGCTGGGCGCGGCCATCGTCGCTGGCGGCGCCGTCAGCGCC
>Ga0265798_10006563_pt1 | contig 15267 bp, 16 predicted proteins | sample P3T30metagenome_FD_192430 | JGI IMG/M metagenome (GOLD analysis project Ga0265798, IMG submission 192430) | Plant litter microbial communities from East Loma Ridge, Irvine, California - P3 T30 | ecosystem: Environmental > Terrestrial > Plant litter > Unclassified | place: USA: California... | reverse complement strand
GTTTGGTGCAGCCAGCGCCGTCCATGCAGCCGATGACAACCTGACTCCACCGCCAGCAGGCAGCGAAAAAGCGATGCACAAGCCGCCAATGCGCCACGGCATGGAGATGATGTTTAAAGGTCTGAACCTGACCGACGCGCAGAAAACTCAGATGCGCGACATCATGAAAGAGAGCCACAAAGATATGAAACGCCCGTCACTGGACGAGCGTCGTGCGGCCCACAGCATTATTGCCTCTGACAGCTTCGACCAGAGCAAAGCAGAAGCGCAGGCAGAGAAGATGTCGGCCAATGCTAAAGAGCATGCGCTGAAGATGCTGGAAACCCAGAACAAGCTCTATAACGTGCTGACGCCGGAGCAGAAGAAACAGTACAACGCTAACTTTGAAAAGCGTCTGACTGAGAAAGGCTCGCACGAGGGCAAAATGGCACCGCCAGCAGACCCGGCTGAATAACACTCATTAAGAGAACGGTCTGAGACCGCCGGCGCTGTCCACTGAACGTAAGTGGGCAGCGTCGGCGGTTTTTTTATAGCGGCAGAATAGGGTAGGCACCCGACAGAATCGGGCGGCAGAGGATTTTGTAGCCGTCGTGATCAAAACCGCCTTTGGGCCGCTGCAGTTCTCTGGCCTCATCCATGCTGCTGACCGAACCGAGATAGAACCAGTGGTCGATAACGTGGATCTGCGTCATCTCTTTGCCTTCTTCCACCAGGCCCACGGCACCCTGCCACGGCCAGCAGAACACCCGCACGTTTTCCAGCGCCTCCAGCAGTCGATCCTGATGATCGCTGACCGGCTCTTTACCACAACAGGCCCCGGCGCAACGGCGCAGTGCCGAGCGGAAGCAGCCTCGCCCCGCACTCAGCGCTTCCAGACCCAGCAGGCCATGACAGAGCTGATACTCATCCGCGAGCTGCTTGAGCCGTTCCAGCGCGGCGAAGCGACTGCGATAGAGCCCAAACAGGTTGGGGGACTGACTGAAATCCAGGTCTTTTGCGTAGACCACATTCGGTTTGCCGTCGGAAATCTGCAATGAACAGAGCTGCCGGTTTTTGCGCAGTCGCTTATTGAACAGCGGCTGCTGGGTTTTGATCATCTGCGCTTCCAGCAGTAGCGCGCCGAGATCGCCCGCGGTAGGTATCCAGCTCACACGCCGCGACTGGCGCAACATTTTCGCCTCGTCCGGGGTGCGGAAATGGGACATCACCCGCGAACGCAGATTCACACTTTTACCGATATAGAGCGGCAGCGACTCACTTTCGCCATGAAAGGTATAGACGCCAGGATGATTTGGCAGGCCTTCCAGCCATTCACGCAGGTGTTCGGGATATTGATAAATTGCATTCGCGTCGGGTTCGGGGCGAAGCGTGGCAGAACGTCTGACCAAGTTGGACTCCATTTACTGGTTGTCCATACAGCATAACAGGCAGGTGAAATGATCGCCAGCCGTCTGATTACAGAGACCGTGTTGCCCGCCAGCAGATCAACGAGCCCAGCGTGATCATCGCTACGCCCTGCCAGAAGGCCTGCGGCGGCGTCAGGCCGAGCCACAGCGATCCCAGCAGGGCCGACAGCACCGGCGTAAAATAGGAGGCGGTGGCCAGCAGCGTCAGATTACCCTGCTGAATCCCGTGATTCCAGGCGGAATAGGCGATGGCGGTGGACAGCCCGACAAACAGCACCTCCAGCAGCGGCACCAGCGAAAAGGTCATCGGCACAGTATGATCGCTGAAGGCATATTTCAGCCACAGCGCCAGGGCGGTCAGGATAAAAAACAGCGTGACGCCATTGGAACCACGGGCAAAGCGGCGGGTAAGGTTGTTGTAGAGCGCCCAGGTCAGGGCGGCGATAAAGGCCAGTGCATAGGCGACCGGGTTGCGCAGCATATTCTGCCACAACAGCGTGGGCGATCCGCTGCCGCTGCCTTTCATTACCCAGACGATCCCCAGCAGCGACAGCAGCAGTCCTGGCCATAGCCAGACACGAAAACGCTGCTGATTAAACGGGATGGCCAGCACGATGGTCAGGCAGGGCCAGAGATAGTTAATCATCCCCAGCTCCAGCGACTGGCTGCGATCGCTGGCCAGCCCGATGGCCAGCGCCAGAGAGATTTCATAGCCGACAAAGAGTGCACCCCCCAGCCACAGATAGAGGGCGGGCAGCGCGCCCGGCCTGGGCAGTCCGCGGGTCAGACAGAGCAGGATCGCCGTAGTGGTGTAGATCAGCGCCGCACCGCCGGTGGCACCAAAGGCTTCACTGACGCTGCGCAGCAGGCCAACGGTCGTACTCCAGAGCAGAATGGCGACAAGCCCGATGAGGGTCGCGCGCGAAACGGTGGCAGGCATGCAGCGATCAACAAGGTCAGTGAGAGAAGCCTCCCTTGCCGTGGCAAGGGAGGGGCAGAATTACTTCCAGAAGTCGTCGAATACCGTGATGGGCGGGCGACGTTTATGCTCGGTTTTCTGATACCAGCCTTCGATGATTCGGGCGCTGTCAGGATTGATGCTTTTGCCTTCCAGGTAGTCATCAATCATCTCATAGGTGACGCCCAGCGCCACTTCATCCTGCAGGCCTGGACGATCATCTTCCAGGTCGGCAGTGGGTTTCTTCAGATAGAGATGTTCCGGGCAGCCAAGATGCTTCAGCAGCTGTTTGCCCTGACGTTTGTTCAGGCGGAACAGGGGATTGATGTCAGTGCCGCCATCGCCATACTTGGTGAAGAAACCGGTGACCGCTTCAGCCGCGTGATCGGTGCCGACCACCACGCCTTTGGTCATACCGGCGATACTGTATTGCGCTTTCATTCGTTCGCGCGCTTTTTCATTGCCGCGGACAAAATCGGAAAGAGTAATACCCGCCTCTTTCAGCGCGCGCTCACTGGCCAGCACCGACTCTTTGATGTTTACCACCAGCGAACGGTCGGGTTTGATAAAGGCCAGCGCGTCCTGACAATCCTGCTCATCCGCCTGCACACCATAAGGCAGACGCACGGCAATAAAGGTGTAGTCATTATCACCGCTCTCCTGACGCAGCTCGGTGATCGCCCGCTGCGCCAGCGCGCCCGCCAGGGTTGAATCCTGACCGCCGCTGATCCCCAGCACCAGCGTTTTCAGTCCGCTGTGACGTTTCAGGTAGGCTTTAAGAAAATCGATGCTGACGCGCACTTCCTGGTCGGCGTCGATAGTGGGCTTAACACCCAATGCTTCAATAATTTCCTGCTGCAGTGACATGAATTTCTCCCGAGGTCAGTGGCCTGTCGGCTCGATGCGAACGTTTTATTAAAGCTAACGTGCCTTTGCGAAAACAACAAGCCAAAGCGGTAACTGATTACCGTGAAACGTTGCGAAATCAGTGAGTTTTTACCTGCGGCAGCGGTTTTTTCGCCAGCACGCTAAACATCAGAATCGCCGTCATAAAGCAGCCAAAAATGGTGGCGCACATGCTCAGCACTGAGGTGCCGCCGATGCCGGTAATCGGCACGGTAATCGCACCCAGCGTGAACATCGTGACTCCTATTACCGCGGAGGCGCTGCCAGCCCGATGGCCCTGACTCTGCATCGCCAGTGACGAGGCGGTGGTAGCGATAACGCCGTTGCTGGCAATGGTAAAGAACAGTGCCACCAGCAGCAGCGCTAAAGGGGCATGCAGCAGCGCGGCCAGCAGTAACAGGCTGGAGGCGACAAAGGCCAGCGTCAGTCCACCTTTCAGCACCCGATATTCACCCCACAAGGGACAGAGGCGGGCGCTGGTCTGTGAAGCAATCACCAGGCCAAACCCGTTGGCCGCAAAGCAGAAACTAAAGGCCTGGGGCGAAAGACCATAGAGTTGCTGCAGCACGAACGGCGAGGCACCGATGTAGGCGAACATGCCGGACATCATAAACCCCTGGGTCAGGCAGAAGCCCATGAAGGGGCGATGGGTCATCACCTGACCCAATGCCGCGTAGGCGGAGAATATCGAACCTTTACTGCGGCGTGCCTCAGGCAGGGTTTCATGTAGCTTCCAGCGCGCCAGCAGGATCAGCAGAATGGCAATGCCGCCCAGCACCATGAAGATGCCGCGCCAGTTTAAAATCGTCATCAGCACGCCGCCTAATACCGGTGCGCCGATCGGTGCCAGACCGTTGACCAGCATCAGCAGCGCGAAGAAGCGCGTCAGCTCGTGGCCGCTGTACATATCGCGTGCAATCGCCCGTGACAGCACCGCGCCGCCCGCACCCGCTAACCCTTCAAACAGCCGCGCCAGCAGCAGCTGGTTAATATCCTGCGCCAGCGCACAGCCCATCGAGGCGATAAACAGCAACACCAGTGACAGGGTCAGCGGGCGCAGGCGGCCGAACTTATCACTCATCGGGCCAAAAAGCAGCTGGCCAAAGCCGAGTCCTAACAGGCCGGCGGTCAGACTCAGCTGCGCGGTAGCGGTTTCGGTGTGCAGATCCTGCGCCATTTGTGGCAGTGCAGGGAGATAGAGGTCGATGCAGAGCGGGCCCAGTGCGGCCAGCAGGCCCAGCGTAATGGCATAAACCAGGCGATTGGAGTGTACAGGGGTCATTTATCCTCGGGATTGTCATCGATGGGGTAAACAGAAAGCGGGTAAAGCAGCGAAAACAGTGTCCGGTAACGCGACATTCACGCCGATGTGCCACTGCGCGGATGAGGGTGCGGTCTCTGAAAACGGGGCGCTATCGGGTGCCTGTTATCCCGGGCAGTATACGTCTGCGTTGATAGCAAAACAGCCATCTTTACGAAATCCTGACATTTGACAGGCCACTAATTGTCCGTCATAAACTTGATAAATCAGCATTTATGTTCCAGGCTTGTTTCCACATGGACAATAAATGAGGAACAACAAGATGAATAAAGTGATGGGATGTATCGCTGCGGCGCTGACGCTGGCTGCACTGTCTGGTTGTACGACTTACGATCGTGCGGAAAGCTACGTGACTAAGCCAGTGGTAAAGGATGTTAAAAAGGGTATGACCCGTGATCAGGTTCGTCAGATCGCCGGAACGCCTTCTACTGAAATCACCATGGTTCACGCGCGCGGCACCTGTCAGACTTATGTACTGGGTCAGCGCGACGGTAAAGCTCAGACTTACTTCGTGAGCTATAGCGACACCGGCCGTGTCATGAACTACGGCTTCCAGAGCTGTGCGGAATATGACACCGATCCGCAGGTTCAGCAGTAACTATTAGCACCCCTGAATAGCAAACGGCCCGTCATTATGACGGGCCGTTTTTCGTTGTGGCGCTAACTACAAACCTGCCGGGCGCGGCACCTCAACATAATCGCCATCTATCTGCCGCTGGTAGAAGTGGCCAGCCTGCACGTAGAAGCGTTTGCCGTTAAAGTCGAGTACCCGCATTTCACTGCTGACCCGCGACTCTGCAGGTGGCTCCACTACCACATACTCATCACCGTGCCGCTGATAATAACTGCCGTTGAGCAGATAGTAGGTCAGTCCGCCTATCAGCACTGCGGTTGCGGCTTCAGGCAAAAAGCGCACCGGCCCAGGTCCGCCCCAGTGAGGTCCCGGTCCGCCCCAGTGTGGCCCGGGCCCGCCATGTCGAACCCATCCACCCGGCGGGCCCCAGTCGCCGGGGTGAGCGAAAGCCAGAGCGGGTGTCAAAAGCGTCAGCGTCAGAAGCGAGGCGATTATCTTTTTCATCAGGTGTTCTCCTCAAAAGACTGGATGCAGAATTCGCTTTTTACCCGACAAAGACAAGCACTAAAGCGGCGATTTTTCGCCTGTTTACCATACTTAACGCTTTCTTAACGGCGTCGCCATTAATGGAGGAGATTATGGAGAAGAAGGGGGGAATAACCTGGCGCGGACGCGCCAGGTTCAAAGCAGATTAGCGGTGCGCCAGTTCGGCGTTGTCATCGCTTTCCAGCACGCGCTTATCGGTCAGACCTAACCAGCGACTGGTCAGGGAACCGGCGGTCATGGAACCGTTGACGTTCAGTGCAGTACGACCCATATCAATCAGCGGTTCAATAGAGATCAGCAGCGCCACCAGGGTGACCGGCAGGCCCATTGCAGGCAGCACAATCAGCGCCGCGAAGGTTGCACCACCGCCGACACCGGCAACACCTGCTGAGCTCAGCGTCACGATCCCGACCAGCGTCGCAATCCACAGCGGGTCAAACGGGTTGATCCCGACGGTTGGCGCAACCATCACTGCCAGCATGGTTGGATAGAGACCGGCACAGCCGTTCTGGCCGATAGTGGCACCAAAAGAGGCCGCGAAGCTGGCAATCGACTCAGGCACGCCAAGACGACGGGTCTGGGTCTCTACGCTCAGCGGAATACTGGCTGCGCTGGAGCGGCTGGTGAAGGCGAAGGTAATAACCGGCCACACTTTACGGAAGAAGCGCATCGGGTTGATACCATTTACCGACAGCAGCAGGGCGTGAACACCAAACATGATGGCCAGACCGAGGTAAGAGGCGACCACAAAACTGCCCAGCTTGATGATGTCCTGCAGGTTAGAACCGGCAACCACTTTGGTCATCAGCGCCAGCACACCATACGGCGTCAGCTTCATCACTAAACGTACCAGCTTCATGACCCACGACTGCAGCGTATCGATCGCGACCAGTACGCGCTGACCTTTAACTTCATCATCTTTCAGCAACTGCAGAGCAGCCACACCCAGGAAGGCGGCAAAGATAACGACGCTGATAATCGAGGTCGGATTGGCTCCGGTCAGATCGGCAAACGGGTTTTTCGGGATAAAGGAGAGCACCAGTTGTGGCACGCTCAGGTCAGCCACCTTGCCGACATAGTTGCTCTGAATCGCACTGAGGCGTGCGGTCTCCTGCACGCCCTGTACCAGACCTTCTGCGCTCAGGCCAAACAGGCCGGTAACGAAGACGCCGACCAGCGCCGAGATCGCGGTGGTAAACAGCAGTACGCCAATCGTCAGCACGCTGATTTTTCCCAGCGACGAGGCGTTATGCAGACGGGCGACCGCACTCAGAATGGAAACGAATACCAGCGGCATCACGACCATCTGCAGCAACTGGACATAGCCATTACCGACGATGTTAAACCAGCTGATAGACTCTTTGACCACTGCGCTGTTTTCGCCGTAGATCAACTGCAAAACCAGGCCGAACAGCACGCCGATCACCAGACCGGTCAGCACTTTTTTCGACAGGCTCCAGTTCTGACGGCTGAAGCGAGAGAGCAATACCAGCAGCACCACAAAGGCTACGATATTAAGCGTAAGAGGAAGGTCCATACTGAAACTCCAGAGTAATGCGGCCTTTCGCTCTGGAAAGGCCGCATAATGTTAATCACGAATTAAGACAGCAGGAATGGTAACAGCAGGCGAAGAGGGTGCCTTATATCCAAATGGCATGGTTTATAACTTAAAGGTGTTTTGTGCTGATTTATTGCGCGCTTTGACTGGAAATCAACCGTCCGACGCCATTTTGTAGCGTATCGAACAGCTGTGACGGCCAGCCGTTTGCACCAAAAGATGGCATGCCCACCGGAAACCAGAGTGCATATCCCACCAGTCCCAGACACAATGCCCGCTCAAGCTGGTTGCCTTTCTGGCTGCGCAGAATCGGCAGCCGGAAGCGCCAGCGGCAGGGCCACAGCAGCGGAACCCCGGCGGGCGTCAGCATATCGGCCACAATATGGCTAAGGTAGCCCAGCGTCAGACCCTGTAAGACATCAGGCGGTATCGGCGACGACTGGGGCAGGTTTATCTGAAAAAGCCACAAACCGGCGGCTATGGCCAGCAAACTGTGCGTAAAGCCGCGATGGCCGAACGCACGTGCAATAGGATGAGAGAGCCAGCGCAGTCGCTGTCCCAGCAGAGATTTAGGGTGATCGATATCGGGCAACAGACATGTCAGCAGGGCTGAGGGAACAAGATGCCACCAGTCGGCCTGCGCCAGCACGGGTGTCAGCTCAGCACGCTTCGCAAAGATAGCGCTGGCAATGGCAAAAATGATGTGGCCTTCGCCCGTCATGATAGAACCTGGTTGCAAAGAAAACTGTCGATGCATCCAGTATAGGGATTTATCCAGTAAATGAGAACATGTGACGCTGTAACGAAGCATGAATATTATTTACAAGGCGGACAGCGATGAAACACTGACCGCCAGTAAGATTAACGCGCCAGCCAGCCGCCATCTACCGCCAGGGTATAGCCATTCACGTAGTCAGAGGCGGAAGAGGCCAGGAAGACCACCGGGCCCATCATGTCATCCGGCACCCCCCAGCGGCCAGCCGGAATACGGCCCAGAATCTCTTCACTGCGCGACTCATCATTACGAAGCTGCTCGGTATTGTTGGTGGCCATGTAACCAGGCGCGATGGCATTAACGTTAATGCCATGTTTTGCCCACTCGTTGGCCATCAGACGAGTCAGTCCCATCACGGCACTTTTCGACGCCGTATAAGAGGGCACCCGGATACCGCCCTGGAAGGAGAGCATGGAGGCGATATTGATGATCTTGCCGCCATTACCCTGCGCGATAAACTGACGGGCAACCTGCTGCGACAGGAAAAACAGGCTCTTGCTGTTAAGATTCATCACGTCATCCCAGTCCTGCTCGCTGAAATTCAGTGCATCCTCCCGCCGGATAATGCCGGCATTGTTGACCAGAATGTCAATTTTACCTGCAGCGGCCAGCGCCTGTTCAACCACGGCGGCCACCACGCTTGTCTGCATCAGATCGGCCTGCACCGGCCAGAACCGGCGACCCAGCGCCTCCACTTTACTTTGGGTATCATCCGGGCCATCACGGTTAACACCGACGATATCACAACCCGCCTGGGCCAGACCCAGCGCCATACCTTGCCCTAAGCCGGTGTTACAGCCGGTCACCAGCGCGACTTTACCTTCCAGGTTAAACGTACTCAGTACCATGGTATTTCTCCTCTGCTCAGCGCAGTTCACTGATTTTGACGTGGTCCATGTCATCAAAGACCTGATTCTCACCCACCATGCCCCAGATAAAGGTGTAACGCTGGGTGCCGACACCGGCGTGAATTGACCAGCTGGGTGAGATCACCGCCTGCTCGTTGTGTACCAGCAGATGGCGGGTTTGCTGCGGTTGCCCCATCATGTGGAAGACGGCGCACTCTTCGCTCATATCGAAGTAGAAATAGACTTCCATGCGGCGTTCGTGGGTGTGGCAGGGCATGGTGTTCCACAGGCTGCCTTCATCCAGTTTGGTTAAGCCCATGGTGAGCTGGCAGGTGGGCAACACATCCGGCACGATAAATTTGTTGATGGTGCGGCGATTGGAGGTGGCGGCATCACCCAGCGTCGCGGTGGCCGCTTCCTGCAGCGTGATCTTCTTGTCCGGGAAGGTGCTGTGTGCTGGCGCACTGTTGTAATAGAATTTGGCGGGCTGCGCCGGGTTCAGGCTGCGGAACAGCAGGTTGCGCGCACCTTTGCCGATGTAAAGTGCCTCTTCGTGACCGATTTCCCACGCTTTACCGTCAACTTCTACCAGACCCGGGCCGCCAATATTGATCATGCCCAGCTCGCGGCGTTCAAGAAAATAAGTGACCCCCAGCTGTTTTCCCATCTCATCACCAATCGTGACCGGATTATTTACCGGCATGATGCCGCCAATAATGATGCGGTCGATATGGCTGTAGGTCAGGGTGTAATCATCGGCAGTAAATATCTTTTCAATCAGGAACTCGCGGCGCAGTGCTTCGGTGTCGAGTTGCTTAGCGTGATCGCTGTGAATGCTTTGACGAACGTCCATCTCAGGCCTCTCTGCAGGTCAGGTTAATCATGCCCCAAACGGGGACGCTTTGGGCATCTTAGGCAGAGCGGGATGGGAATTCAATAAAAATGAAACGTTGTTTTATTTTTTGCGGGTCAGATCAAGCGACAGATGCAACAGGCAATAAAAAGCCCGCAATGAGCGGGCTGTTATTATCCCTGCAGATGCTGCAGGGTAAGCTGGGTCAGATTGTCCAGCCGGACATCCGCCAGCACCCAGCGGGGATCGTCACGGTGGTCAGCGGCGGGCACCACAATCGATCGCATACGCGCTGCTTTGGTGGCGATCATGCCGTTAAATGAATCCTCCAGCGTGACGCAATTGAGCGGATCGATCGCAAGGCTGGCGGCGGCGTTGAGGTAGACCTGCGGATGGGGCTTGCTGTAGGGCAGCGCTTCTGCTGAAGCCAGCACATCGAAATAAGGGCGCAGATTGAAGATCTCCAGCACCTGTTCCAGCATCTGTAGCGGCGATGCTGAGGCAAGGCCGATTTTCAGCCCATGTTCCCGGCAGAGTTGCAGCGCCGTTTCCACGCCCGGCAGCAGCGGCCGCGTCTGATCCACCAGCGTCATGGCGCGCGTAATAATTCGCTCAGTGACCTCCTGCTGAGAGGGGCCATGCCACGGCAGCGTTTCGTACCACATCCGTACAGTCTGATCGATGCGCAGACCCAGGGTATCGGGCATTTCATTGCGACGTGACAGGTCAACATCCAGCGTTGAAAAGATATCCAGCTCAGCCTGATCCCATAGAGGCTCAGAATCGATCAGTAAGCCATCCATATCAAACAGAGCGGCAAGGACAGGGCGGTGATAAGGCATCAGGGGTCTCCTTTTAAAGTCGGCTTTACCTTAACATCATTCTTTGCTGGCGCGCGATCTGCCCGACAGGCCACGCTTTATTTGGGAAATTTCACCGTTGGCAGGTAAACTGACGGCAAATTGGATTCCGGGTTCAGGAGATATTATGACCTATCAACAGGCTGGCCGTATCGCCATCCTCAAGCGAGTGGCAGGCTGGGCGCTCTTTTTAGTGGCGCTGCTGTCGACCATTATTTCTGTCTTGAGCTTTATGTTCAAGCACAGCGAAAAGCAGCCAGGCATTGATGCCGTCATGCTCGATTTTGTCCATGTTATCGTCGATATGCTTCGCTTTAACACGCCATTCCTGAACGTCTTCTGGCATAACTCGCCGGTACCGGAATTTAACGGTCAGATGAACCTGGGTTTCTGGCTGATTTACATTCTGATTTTTGTCGGGCTGGCGCTGGAGTCGTCAGGCGCGCGGATGGGACGTCAGGTGCGCCACGTCAAAGAAGGCATTGAGGATCAGTTGATTCTGGAGCAGGCAAAGGGCAGTGAAGGGCGCAGCCGTCAGCAACTGGAAGAGAAGGTGCGCGTACCTCGCCACACCATCTTCCTGCAGATCTTCCCGCTCTATGTCCTGCCGGTGGTCATCGCGATAGCCGGTTATTTTGCGCTGTCGCTGCTGGGCTTTATCTGACCGCGAGCGTCGTCAGGCCGGCCTGGCCTGACTGGTGCCCAGCGCATCCTCATCCAGCAACTGGCCAATGGCGAACTGTGCATCGCCAGGCCAGTGCCCGCCAAAGACATTAGCCCGGTTGAGCAGATAGTAGAGCTGGTAGACCGGCAGACGCTGCGAAAAACCATCCGGTAACGGCCACACCGCCTGATAACCGTCGTAAATCTGGCGAGGCAGGTCAGGGTACCAGCTCAGCATGGCTAAATCGCATTCGCGGTCGCCCCAGTAGCAGGCAGGATCGAACAGCCAGGGGCCACTCTCACTGCTGGCGCAGTTAGCCGGCCAGAGATCGCCATGCAGCAGCGACGGTTGCGGATGATGTGACGCGAGAACCCGCTGCACGCAGGAAACGATCAGCTCGGTATCCCCGTACTGAATCCCCTTTTCCGCCGCCAGTTGCAGTTGCCAGCCAATACGCTGTTCAGCAAAAAAAACCGACCAGCGTCGCAGCCAGCTGTTGGGTTGAGGCGTCGTAGTGATGTTATTGTCGAAATCGAGGCCGAACTGCGTCTGCTCGCTCCACTGATGCAGATGCGCCAGCTGCTGACCCAGTTGATATGCACTCTGCTCATCAAGCGGCTGTGGCCTGATATATTCCAGCAGCAGAAAGCTCTCCTCGCGATGATGGCCCACACCATACACTTCAGGCACCCGTACCGTGCCGGTGCGCGCCAGCAAATCCAGCTGGTCTGCTTCCCAGGTAAAGAGCGACAGCATATCGCGGCTGTTACTTTTGACGAAGACGTCGTGATCGCCGTAGCGTATCTGCCACGTGGGATGGATATCACCCCCCGCAAGGGCGTGACGTTGAGTGATTTCGGCGTTGCCAAACTGCTCGCTTAACAGACGACTAATGGCTGACCACATTGGGCTATCCTCGTTATTCGCTGCGTAAGTTCGATTGTATTGCGTAAATATTCACCAAAAACTGCGCGATTGCACCCTTTATTCTGGCGCCGGGGTGACAGGGCGATGATCGGCGGCATCGCGCAGATACGCTTCGAAGGTCGTGACGGTCACCTCGGGCTTCTGGCCCAGCGCGCTTTCACCGGCCGCAGTGACCTGTTGCCGCAGATCCTCAGCCTCCAGCGTGCTGACGATGCCATAGCTGTTCGTACCGAGTTCATGTGGATGGCCGTCGTCATCTGTCATCGTGGTGGTGAAACCTGCGGCGGTCATCGCGCTGGTCAGCTCCAGGATGTCACTTAAGCCCGACTCCTGATAATGAAAGGTCACGATATAGCGGGTTAAGGTGTTGCTCATGAGGCACCTCCGGGGAAGGGAAACTGAACTGAGCGTAGACCATGGTGAAAAATCAGGCGAATTATGAAGGAGATGCTGCGTGTGTGACGTGACGCATAGCGTAAATTCATGTCAGGAGCCAGCAGCATAACGTAAAAATCTTCTGCCGTTGCGTCTGGCTTTTCGTTTGGGCAGCACTATAATGCGCGACGTTAATAAGATGAGTCCCAATTAACAGGGGTTGTCAGGGCGATTCCAGGCATTTTGTGTAAGTTAATACTTTTTTACAAAACTTACCGTAAATTGCATTGAATGCCCGGCAAAACGCTTCAGACTCTCCGTTTTTTAAACAGTCGCACGGATCACATTTAATGAAAGCCTATAACAAGCTGTCCGCTGTTCTTTTGCTCTCCGCCGGAGCTTTCTGTCACCAGGCAATGGCCGATAACGCCGTATTTACGTCAATGGATGACCCTTCAACAGCTAAAAAACCGTTTGAAGGTTCTGCTGCTGCGGGATATCTGGCGCAAACCGGTAACACCACCAGTTCATCAATGACCGCTCAGACCAATATGACCTGGTATCAGTCATCTATGGCTTACAGCTTGTGGGGTAACGCAGCCAACACCTCGTCAAACGATGAGCGCTCTTCTGAAACTTACAACATCGGCGGTCGTTCACGTTACAACCTTAATTCGTATGACTACCTCTTTGGACAGGCGAGCTGGTTAAGCGATCGTTTCAATGGGTACGATTCACGCGACGTGCTGACGGCCGGTTACGGTCGTCAGATTCTGAATGGTCCGGTGCACTCGCTGCGTGCGGAATTGGGTCCGGGTGTACGCTATGACGATTATCACGCGGGTGGTCATCAGACTAAAGCGCTGGGCTATGGCGCAGTCAGCTATCAGTGGCAGCTGACCGACACAACTAAATTTATTCAGGGCGTGTCAGTGCTGAGCAGCTTCGGAGAAGACACCACGGTGAACTCCGAAACCGGTCTGCAGGTTGCTATCAACAGCCACTTCGCGCTGAAGCTGGCTTACAACGTCAGCTGGAACAACAATCCGGCAGAATCTGCGCCTGATCGTACCGATACCAAAACCTCAATCATGCTCTCTTACGCAATGTAAGCGCATTTTTGCAGCAGCATTCACAGCGGCCTGACAGTGTGTCAGGCCGCTTTTTTTTGATTTCTCCAGGACTTAGCGAAAAAGTGATGGGTTTTTCTCGCCGGGGAAAACTGCTATCATCGGCCCCGCACTGAAATCCTGGCGACATTCCGACAATGTGGGTCTGATATCACGCCAGGTCACTAATTTTACATTACGTTGCATGTAGGCTTTCGTGTGGCTTACCACTGCAAATAAGGATATGAAATGCCTGTAATTACGCTTCCTGATGGCAGCCAGCGCGTGTTTGACCGCCCTGTCAGTGTGATGGATATTGCACTGGACATCGGTCCTGGTCTGGCGAAAGCCTGTATCGCTGGTCGTGTTAACGGTGAACTGGTTGATGCTGTTGATCCCATCACTGAAGATGCCGCCGTAGCGATCATTACCGCTAAAGATGAAGCGGGTCTGGAAATCATCCGTCACTCCTGTGCGCACCTGTTAGGGCATGCGATTAAACAGCTGTGGCCGGATACCAAAATGGCGATTGGCCCGGTCATTGATAACGGCTTCTATTATGATGTCGACATCGATCGTACCCTGACCCAGGAAGATATCGACCTGCTGGAAAAACGCATGCATCAGTTGGCTGAAACCAACTACGATGTGGTGAAGAAGAAGGTCAGCTGGCAGGAAGCTCGCGACGTCTTTGCGGCGCGCGGCGAAATTTATAAGACCACCATTCTTGATGAAAACATCAGCCATGACGATAAGCCTGGCCTGTATCATCACGAAGAATATGTCGACATGTGCCGCGGTCCGCACGTGCCGAACATGCGGTTCTGCCATCATTTTAAACTGCAGAAGATCTCCGGTGCCTACTGGCGCGGCGACAGCAACAACAAAATGCTGCAGCGTATTTATGGCACCGCATGGGCAGACAAAAAGCAGCTGGCAGCCTATCTGCAGCGTCTGGAAGAGGCGGCGAAGCGTGACCATCGTAAGATTGGTAAGCAGCTGGATCTCTATCACATGCAGGAAGAAGCACCAGGCATGGTCTTCTGGCATAATGATGGCTGGACCATCTTCCGCGAGCTGGAAGTATTTGTCCGCAGCAAGTTAAAAGAGTACCAGTACCAGGAAGTTAAAGGTCCATTCATGATGGATCGCGTCCTGTGGGAAAAAACCGGGCACTGGGAAAACTATAAAGAAGCGATGTTCACCACCTCATCTGAGAACCGTGAATATTGCATCAAACCGATGAACTGTCCTGGGCATGTTCAGATCTTTAATCAGGGTCTGAAATCCTACCGTGACCTGCCGCTGCGTATGGCAGAGTTCGGCAGCTGTCATCGTAATGAACCCTCAGGTGCGCTGCACGGCCTGATGCGTGTTCGTGGCTTTACCCAGGATGATGCACACGTCTTCTGTACTGAAGAGCAGGTGCGTGACGAAGTGAACAGCTGTATCCGCATGGTTTATGACATGTACAGCACCTTCGGCTTTGAAAAGATTGTGGTGAAGTTATCCACCCGTCCTGAGAAGCGCATCGGTACGGATGAGATGTGGGATCGTGCTGAGGAAGATCTGGCTGCGGCGCTGAAC
>Ga0265798_10006562_pt1 | contig 15270 bp, 14 predicted proteins | sample P3T30metagenome_FD_192430 | JGI IMG/M metagenome (GOLD analysis project Ga0265798, IMG submission 192430) | Plant litter microbial communities from East Loma Ridge, Irvine, California - P3 T30 | ecosystem: Environmental > Terrestrial > Plant litter > Unclassified | place: USA: California... | reverse complement strand
CCGAGTCGCAGCGCGGCAACGTCGTGCCGGTCGAGATCACGGTCTACGAAGACCGCTCGTTCACGTTCGTCCTGAAGACCCCGCCCGCCGCCGAGCTCATCAAGAAGGCCGCCGGCGTCGCCAAGGGATCCTCGACGCCGCACACCGACAAGGTCGGCACGCTGACGATGGACCAGGTCCGCGAGATCGCCGCCACCAAGCAGGCCGACCTCAACGCCAACGACATCGACGCCGCGGCGAAGATCATCGCCGGCACCGCCCGCTCCATGGGCATCACGGTCGACGCGTAAGCAGACCCCCCTCGTGCAGGCGACCCGCCTGCACGCCCCAGACATCAGTGGGAGAGCCGGCCAGGCTCGCTACCACGTCCCCAGCACGAAGAGGTCCAACATGGCTCAGAAGTCCAAGGCGTACCGCGCCGCCGCCGAGAAGATCGAGGCGGGCAAGTTCTACAGCACCAGCGAGGCCGTCTCGGTCGCGCGTGAGACCGGCTCGAAGAAGTTCGACTCGACCGTCGAGGTCGCGCTGAAGCTCGGCGTCGACCCGCGCAAGGCCGACCAGATGGTCCGCGGCACGGTCATCCTGCCGCACGGCACGGGCAAGACCGCCCGCGTCATCGTCTTCGCGACCGGCGCCGCGGCCGAGGCCGCCATCGCCGCGGGCGCCGACGAGGTCGGTGGCGACGAGCTCATCGAGAAGGTCGCCGGCGGCTACACGTCGTTCGACTCGGCGGTCTCGACCCCCGAGCTCATGGGCAAGGTCGGTCGTCTCGGCAAGGTGCTCGGCCCCCGCGGCCTCATGCCCAACCCGAAGACCGGCACCGTCACGCCGAACGTCGCGCAGGCCGTGAACGACATCAAGGGCGGCAAGATCGAGTTCCGCGTCGACAAGCACGCCAACGTGCACTTCGTCATCGGCAAGGCCGGCTTCTCGGAAGAGCAGCTGAACACCAACCTCGACGCCGCGCTCGACGAGGTCGTCCGCCTCAAGCCGTCCTCCTCGAAGGGCCGCTACATCACCAAGGGCACGCTGTCGACGACCTTCGGTCCCGGCATCCCCCTCGACATCAACGCTTTCTAAGCGCGTCGCGAACCACCGGAGGCCGTCCTGCTCACCAGAGCAGGGCGGCCTCCATCGTCGTCCCGGGCGGCGTGAGCCGAGGAGGCGGGGGTGCGGCACGATGGTCAGGTGACCGTCATCGCCCGCCCCGCCACCGCCTCCGACGCCTCCCGCCTCGCCGAGGTGGCGGCCCTCACGTTCCCGCTCGCCTGCCCGCCCGGGACCCAGCTCGTCGACATCGCTCGCTTCGTCACGACCGTGCTGAGCGAGGGCGCCTTCGAGCGCTACCTGGCCGACCCGGCCCGCCGAGTCCTGCTCGTCGTCGACGACCACGACGGCGACGCGGGCGCCGAGGGCGCGGAGACGACCCTCGGCTACGCGATGCTGGTCGGCGGCGAGCCCTCCGACGCCGCGGTCGCCGCCGTCGTGCCGACCCGGCCGACGGTGGAGCTGAGCAAGTTCTACCTGGTGCCCGACCAGCACGGCAGCGGCGCGGCGGGGGTGCTCATGGGAGCCGTGCTCGACGCTGCCCGCTCGACCCGCGCCTCCTCGGCGTGGCTCGGGGTCAACCAGCAGAACGCCCGGGCCCGCGCCTTCTACGCCAAGCACGGCTTCGAGCGGGTCGGCGTGAAGCAGTTCGTCGTCGGCGCCGAGACGCACGACGACTTCGTGTTGGCCCGGACCCTCTGACGACAGCTCACTCGTCGGTGACGCGCAGCACGAGCTTGCCCCGGGTGTGCCGCTGCTCGAGCCGGCTGTGGGCGTCGGCGGCCTCGTCGAGGTCGTACACGTCGTCGACGTAGACACTGACGTCGCCCGAGTCGAGCAGGCGCGACACGATCGCCAGCGTGGCGGCGTCGGGTGCGACCGCGAAGCCCGTCGAGCGCAGGCCGGCCGCGGCGGCCTTGGGGGCGAGGGCCGCCCAGGAGGCGTGCGGGGCGTGCACGACGAGCCCGCCCGGCCGGAGGGCGGCCAGCGACCGCTCGGCGACCGCGTCGTCGTCGACGAGGTTGAGCACGACGTCGACGTCGCGCACGACCCGGTCGGCGGAGCTCGAGGCGTAGTCGACCACCTCGGCCGCGCCGAGGTCGCGCAGCCAGCCCGCGTTCCGCTCGGAGCCGGTCGCCACGACGTGCGCTCCGAAGTAGGCGGCGAACTGCACGGCGAAGTGGCCGACGCCGCCCGCGCCGGCGTTGACGAGCACGCGCTGTCCCTCGTGCGCCTTCGCCACCTCGACGACCATCCCCCAGGCGGTGAGCGCGGCGAGCGGCACCCCGGCGGCCTCGACGTGCGTGAGCGAGGCGGGTTTGCGGGCGACCGACATCGCGGGGACGCTGACGTACTCGGCGTAGCTGCCGGTCGAGTGCGGGAACATCGCCATGCCGTAGACCGGGTCGCCGGGCTTCAGCGCGTGGGCGGCGTAGGGGGCCTCGACGACCACCCCGCTGAAGTCGTGGCCCAGCACCGCGGGCCAGGCGTCGGTGGCGGCGCTGTCGGGGCGGCCGGCGCGGGTGTCGGCGTCGCAGCGGTTGACGCCGGCGGCGACGACGCGGACGAGCACCTCCGACCCGACGCGGCTCGGGTAGGGGACCGCGGCGGGCACGAGCTCCTCGGGTCCGCCGGTCCTCTCGATCACCATGGCACGCATCGTCGTGTGCGTCATCGGGCTCCCTGCCGCTCAGGGGAGGCGCGCGACACGGAGCCTCCCTGCTCACCTCATCGAACAGGGGCGATGTCACCGCCGTGTTTCCGCGGCGTCACCGGCGGGCAAACTCTGTCGCGCCCGGCGCCCGGACGCTACGGTGTCGGCATGACCCGCCCCGTCGCCGCCTCGCGGCCCCGCCCCGAGCCGGTCGTGGAGCTCGCGCCGCGCCTCGACGGCCCGACGGCCCGGCTCGCCGTCGTGCTGCGCGCCCTCGTCGCCCTCCTGGTCGTCGTGGCCGTCTCGGCCCAGTGGTCGGCCTCGGTCGCGACGCCGGTCTACCGGTTCGTCAACTTCTTCGGGTACTTCACGATCCAGAGCAACCTGATCATGACCCTCGCGCTGGTCGTCGGCGTCGTCACGGTGCTGAGCCCCGCCGCGGCGAGCCGGTGGACGGACGGGCTCCGTGGCGCCGCGACGGCGTACATCGCCACGACGGGGGTCGTCTACAACCTCCTGCTGACCGACGCAGGGCTGGGGTCGTCGGCGTCGCTGCCGTGGGCGAGCGACGTGATGCACAAGGTCCTGCCGCTCTACGCGGTGCTCGACTGGATCGTGTTCCGCGACCGGGCCCCGATCCCGTGGTCACGCCTCCCGCTGTTCCTCGCGTACCCGCTGGCGTGGACGATCGTGGTGCTCGTCCGCGGGCAGGACTTCGTGCCGTACCCGTTCCTCGACGTGGAGCGCCTGGGCGGCGGCGTCGTCGCGGCGTACTGCGTGGGCATCGCCGTCTTCATCGCCGGGGCGAGCGCCCTCGCGATCGCGGCCACGCGGTTCGCGTTCGTGCGGGTGGAGCACCCGGTCGACGGGCCGACGGCGCGGGCTCAGCGCAGCGGGTCGTAGGGCGGCGGCTCGTACGCGCGCACGCCGGGGGCGAACGGGTCGACCGGGGCCTGCCGGGCCAGCGTGTCGAGCACCGTGTCGGCGAGCGCGACCAGGCGGTGGATCTCGTCGTCGTCGCGGTCGACCCAGCGGCACATCGGCACGGCGTCGAGGGGCACGAAGTCGACGTGCTGCTCCCACACGACGAGGGTGCGCTCGGCCCCGAGCACGTACTGCTGCCAGAAGACCTGCCGCAGGTACGAGCGGGGGATGCTCGACCAGGCCTTCTTCGTGGTCTTGATCTCGCAGAGCTCGACGCTGCCGTCGGCCCGCACCGCGACGCCGTCGGGGGTGGCCAGGTGCCGCGGCCGGTCGAGCGCGTGGAAGAGCTTCGAGCTCGGCGCGATGGCATGCTCGCCGAGCACCCAGCGGGCGATCTCGGGCTCGCGGGCCCGGCCGTGATCGGTGTAGGCGTTGCCGCCGAAGCCGTTGCCGTAGAGCTTGTCGAGCACGACGGCCTGGACGGCACGAGGGCTCGAGAGGCGCGCCACGTCGGTCGCCGTGATGCCCCGGCTGCGGGCGCGGAGCCACGCGATGCGGTCGCTCGAGTCGGCGAGCACCCTCGACTCGTGGGCCGGACGCACCGGAGGCGCGGGGCGGACCGGCGCACCGGTCGCGAGGTCGTCGTCGTCGTCCCAGAGCGAGAGCATGGGCTGGACGACGGACATGCCTCCATGCTCTCACCGGACGGGCGTCGGGTGCGACACCGCGCCTCCTCGTGTCGCGTCGAGAGGGCGGGCGGGCCGGGTCAGACGGCGGCGGCGAGCTCGTCGAGAGCGGCGGGGGAGAGGGCGTGGTGGATGGCGAGCATGCTGGCGCCGATGATCGCCGCGTCGACGCCGCTGCGCGACTGCACGATGCTGAGGTGCTCGGTGGCGAGGGGCATCGAGCGCGAGTAGACGACCTCGCGGACACCCGCGATGAGGTGCTCGCCGGCCTGCGCCATCGAGCCGCCGATCGCGATCACGGAGGGGTTGACGAGGTTGACGCAGGCGGTCAGCACCTCGCCGAGGTCGCGCCCGGCCTGGCGCACCGCCATGATCGCGTCGAGGTCGCCGCGGCGGACGAGGTCGATGACCTCGGCCCCGCCCGGCACGTCGTGGCCGACGCGGCGGAGGGCGGCGGCGACCGCCGGGCCCGAGGCGACCGCCTCGAGGCAGCCGACGTTGCCGCAGTGGCAGGGGATGCCGGCGCCGCGGGCGACCTGCACGTGGCCGATGTCGCCGGCGATGCCCTGGGCGCCGCGCTGCAGCCGACCGCCCGAGATGATGCCCGCGCCGATGCCGGTGGCCACCTTGACGAAGAGGAAGTGGTCGCGGTCGGGCCACGAGCGGCTGCGCTCGCCGAGCGCCATGAGGTTGACGTCGTTGTCGACGAGCACGGGGACGTCGAGGTGGCGGCGCATCCAGCCGGGCACGTCGAAGCCGTCCCAGCCGGGCATGATCGGCGGGTTGACGGGGCGGCCGGTGGCGAACTCGACCGGGCCGGGCAGGCCGATGCCCACGCCGATCAGGTCGTCGCGGCTGCGGCCGAGCTCGGCCAGGAGGGCGTCGGCCTCGGCGACGAGGAGGGACAGGACCGGCTCGGGGCCGTCGGAGACCTCGAGGGCGGTGCGGCGGCTGATCAGCTGACGTCCCATGAGGTCGGTGAGGGCCGTGCTGAGGTGGCCGGCGCCGACGTCGGCGCCGAGCACCACCCGGGCGGAGGGGATCAGGGCGACGCGCGACGGGGGGCGCCCGCCGGTCGACACGGCGTCGGCGTACGGGCCGACGAGCCCGAGCTCGCCGAGGGCCTCGAGGCGGAGTCCGACCGTCGAGCGGGCCAGTCCCGTCATGGCGGCGAGCTCGGCCCGGGTGCGCGGGAGGCCGTCGCGCAGCAGCTGGAAGAGCTCGCTGGCCCCCGTGCTGCCGAGCGCAGACGACCTCGTCGTGTCGGACATGTCGAGCAGTAAAGCACAGGGGGAGGCGACGATCGAGACAAGGGCGGCGATCGACGACGACTTTTGCTTGCGCTCCGACAGAAGTGGTCCTATCGTCGGTCTCGATCGACGGCGATCGGCTCCCGTACGGGGGTGGACAGGTCGTCACGCCAGCCACTCGACAAGGGAGTCCCCCAGGTGACATCACCGATCTCGGTCCAGCTCTACACGGTCAGGGACGCCATCGCGGCCGACCTCCCCGGCACCCTCCAGCGCCTCGCCGACATCGGCTACACGCAGGTCGAGCCCTGGGGCTTCGTCGAGCGGGTCGAGGAGTACGCGACGGCCCTGCCTGCGGCCGGGCTCACCGCGCCGAGCGCCCACGCGAAGCTCGTCGGGCAGGACCTCGAGCCGATCTTCGCCGCCGCGACGCGGCTGGGCGTCGGCACCGTGATCGACCCGCACGTCGACGAGACGCGCTGGGTCACGCGCGAGGACGTCGAGGAGATCGCGGCCGAGCTCGGCCGCATCTCGGACGCCGCCGCCGAGCACGGCCTCTCGGTGGGGTACCACAACCACGCGTTCGAGCTGGAGAACCTCATCGACGGCACCCCTGCGCTCGAGGTGTTCGCCGCCGCGCTGCCGAAGGGCGTCGTGCTCGAGGTCGACACCTACTGGGTCGAGGTCGGCGGCGTCGGCGCCGCCGAGCTGCTCGCGCGCCTCGGCGACCAGGTGCAGTTCCTGCACGTCAAGGACGGCCCGAAGACGATGGACGACACCGAGCAGGTGGCCGTGGGCAAGGGCACGATGCCCGTCCGCGACATCCTCCGCGCGGCGCCCCAGGCTCTCGCGGTCGTCGAGCTCGACGACCACGCGGGCGACGTCTTCACGGCGCTGCGCGACAGCTTCACCTTCCTCGACGGCGTGCGGGCATGACCGACACGGCCACGAGCACGACGAGCGCCGCCCCGCGCACGGGGCGCGTCGGGGTCGGCCTGATCGGCGCCGGGGTCATCAGCGACCAGTACCTCGGCAACCTCACGACCTTCCCCGACCTCGAGGTGCTGTTCGTCGCCGACCTCGACCTCGAGCGGGCCGCGGCCCAGGCCGAGAAGTGGGGCGTGCCCGCCAGCGGCACGGTCGACGAGCTGCTCGCCCGCGACGACGTCGAGATCGTCGTCAACCTCACCATCCCGGCCGCCCACGTCGAGGTCGCCCTCGCCGCGGTCGCGGCGGGCAAGCACGTCTGGGGCGAGAAGCCCTACGCGCTCGACCGCGAGAGCGGCTCGCGCCTCGCCGAGGCCGCGCGGGCCGCGGGGGTCCGGGTGGCCGTCGCCCCCGACACCATCCTGGGCTCGGGCATCCAGACCGGCCTCCGGGCCGTGCGTCGCGGCGACATCGGCACGCCCCTCACGGGCCTCGCGCTCTTCCAGGTGCCCGGCCCCGAGTCGTGGCACCCGAGCCCGGAGTTCCTCTTCGCCCACGGCGCGGGCCCGATGTTCGACGTCGGTCCGTACTACCTCACCACCCTCGTGCAGGTCTTCGGCCCGGTGGCCAAGGTGACGGCGACGTCCTCGAAGGCCCGCGAGACGCGGGTCATCGGCTCCGGCCCGAAGGCGGGCACCGAGTTCCCCGTCGAGGTGCCGACGCACGTGAGCGCGCTCCTGCAGTTCGAGAGCGGGGCCAGCGCGCAGGCCGTCTTCAGCTTCGACTCGAAGCTCGCCCGGGCCGGCTTCGTCGAGATCGCGGGCACCGAGGGCACCGCCGTGTTCCCCGACCCCAACATGTTCGACGGCGACACGGTGCTGCACACCGGCGGCGACGAGACGACGGTCGTAGCGGCCAGCGGCACGACGTCGACCCGCGGCACCGGCGTGGCCGAGCTGGCGCAGGCGATCCGCGAGGGTCGTCGCGAGCGCGTGCCCGGCGAGCTCGCCTTCCACGTGCTCGACGTCATGGTCTCGCTGGCCGAGTCGGCCGAGCGGGACGAGAGCGTCCGCGTCGAGTCGAGCCTCGAGCCGACCGACGAGCTGCCCGAGGACTGGGACCCGACGGTCGGCACCCTCACCTGAGTCGTCGCGGGCCGGCCCCACCGGCCGGCCCGCGCGGGGCCCCGCCCCACCCCCACCCGTCCACCCCACCGAGAAGCACCACAGCAGCACAGCAGCACAGCACCTCCACCCGCTCGAAGAAGAGTCATCTCGAAGATGAGACACCAGGAGAAGCCATGAACACGAAGTTCCGTTGGGTCGCAGCCCTCGCCGTCGGCGTCGTCGCCGCCGGCTCCATGACCGCCTGCTCCGCCTCCGGCGGCAGCGGCGACAGCGACACCATCACCTACTGGGCCAGCAACCAGGCCCCGACGGTCGAGCGCGACGCCGAGATCCTGCAGGAGTCGATCGACCGCTACACGGAGGAGACCGGGGTGAAGGTCGACCTCGAGGTCATCCCGTGGTCCGACCTCTACAACCGCATCCTCACCGCCGTCTCGAGCGGCGAGGGCCCCGACGTCCTCAACATCGGCAACACGTGGGCCGTGTCGCTGCAGTCGAGCGGCGCCTTCGTGCCGTGGGAGGGCGAGGCCCTCGACGAGATCGGCGGCCAGGACCGCTTCGTGCAGTCGAGCTTCGCCACCGGCGGCGCCGAGGGCCAGGCCCCGACGTCCGTGCCGATCTACGGCCTGTCGTACTCGCTGTACTACAACACGAAGATGTTCGAGGAGGCCGGCATCAGTGCGCCCCCCGCCACGTGGGAGGAGTTCGTCGACGACGCCAAGAAGCTGACGAAGGACACCGACGGAGACGGCCAGACCGACCAGTGGGGCGTCACGATGGCCGGCTCCAGCATCTCGAACAACGCCCACCAGGCGTTCGTCCGCGGCCTGCAGAACGGCGGCTCGCTCTACGACGACGACGGCAACCCCGACTTCGGCAACGACGGCGTCGTGGCCGGCGTCAAGGAGTGGGTCGACCTGATGGCCGTCGACAAGGTGGTCTCGCCCTCCGACGCCGAGAGCGTCAACGGCTCCGACATGGCGGCGACCTTCGCCGAGGGCCAGGCCGCGATGTTCTTCGACCAGGCTCCCGGGGACAACCTGAAGCAGCGGGGCTTCACCGACTACGCGGCCGCGCCGGTGCCGATGGAGACCGCCGACGCGACGGGCCTCCTGGGCACCCAGAGCCACGTCGCCGGCATCAACGTCAGCGTGTTCGAGAACAGCGACAACAAGGACGCCGCGATCGACTTCGTCAAGCACCTGACGAGCGACGACGAGCAGAAGTACCTCAACGAGTCGTTCGGCTCGCTGCCCGTCGTGACCGGCGCCTACGACGACCCGGCCTTCCAGACCGACGTCATCAAGCTGAAGCAGACGATCCTCGAGGACCACGCCCAGCCCATGCCCCTCTACCCCTCCGAGGGACAGATGGAGACCCTGGTCGGCACGGCCGTCAAGGACCTCCTCGCCACCGCAGCCCAGGGCGGCTCCGTCAGCGAGGCCGACGTCAAGTCGGCCCTCGAGGACGCGAACAGCCAGATGAGCACGGGTCAGTAACCCGTCCCACCGCGCGGGGACCCGCTCGGACGTCGGCGCCGGACGCCGTCGGCCGGGCGGGCCCCCTCACCCCGCTCGAGAGGACCCCTCATGACCGTCAACGTCCTGCCCCCCGCCTCCGCCGAGAAGCAGTCGGCACCTGACCCCCACCAGCTCGCCCCGGTCGAGCCCGCGAAGCGGAAGAAGCACCGCTCGCCGCTCGCCTACTTCCTCGTCGCCCCGGCCGCGCTCGCCGAGCTGCTCGTGCACATCATCCCGATGGTGCTCGGCGTCTGGATCGCGTTCATCACGCTCAACCAGCTCAGCATCGCGAACTGGGTGAACGCGCCGTTCGTCGGCCTCCAGAACTTCGTCACCGCGCTCGACCCCAGCTCGCCGATCGCCGGCCAGCTCTACGGCGCGCTCGGCCGCACGCTGCTCTTCACCGTCATCGTGGTGGCCATCGCGTGGAGCATGGGCATGCTCGGCGCCGTGCTGCTGACGAGCTCGTTCAAGGGCCGCGGCATCCTCCGCACCCTCTTCCTCGTGCCCTACGCGCTGCCGTCCTACGTCGGCACCATCGCCTGGGCCTTCATGTTCAACCAGCGCGACGGGGCCATCAACCGCTTCCTCGTGGACGACCTGGGCATCCTCCAGGACCGCCCGTTCTGGCTGCTCGGCGGCAACTCGTTCTGGGCCATCGTCGTCGTGACGGCGTGGCAGTTCTGGCCGTTCGCCTTCCTCATGCTGCTGGCGGCGCTGCAGAACATCCCCGGCGACGTCTACGAGGCCGCCAGCCTCGACGGCGCCAGCCTCTGGAAGCAGTTCACGCAGATCACGCTGCCCATGGTGAAGCCGGCGAACGCCGTGCTGCTGCTCATCATGAGCCTCTGGATCTTCAACCAGTTCAACGTGCCGTACGTGCTCTTCGGGCCGGCCTCGCCCGAGCAGGCGACCCTCATCTCGCCGCTCATCTACCAGCAGTCGTTCAACAACTGGAACTTCGGCCTGGGCGGAGCGATGAGCGTCATGCTCCTCGTCGTCCTGCTGATCGCCTCGGCGTTCTACATCCGCATGGTTCTCCCGAAGGGACAGCACGACAATGATTGAGACCCGCGGCTTCAAGATCTTCCGGTTCTTCGGGCTGGCCTTCCTGTCGATCGTCGTCATCATCCCGCTGTACGTGGTGCTGACGACCTCGATCAAGCCGCTCGCGGACGTCCAGGGGCTCTTCACCTGGATCCCGACGCGGGTCACCCTCGAGCCCTACGTCCAGATCTGGCAGACGGTGCCCCTGGCGTCGTACTTCAAGAACAGCCTCATCGTGACGGTGTCGGCGACGATCCTCTCGGTGGCCATGGCCGTCCTGGCGGCGTACTCGCTGGCGCGCATGCGGTTCCGCGGCCAGCGGAGCTTCAGCCTGGTCGTGCTGTCGACGCAGATGTTCCCCGGCATCCTGTTCCTGCTGCCGCTGTTCCTCATCTTCGTGCAGATCCAGCGCACGGTCGGCGTGCAGCTGACCGGCAGCTACCTCGGCCTGATCATCACCTACATGACGTTCTCGCTGCCGTTCTCCATCTGGATGCTCACGGGGTACTTCGCCTCGATCCCGAAGGAGCTGGAGGAGGCGTCGATGATCGACGGCACCGGTCGCCTCGGCGCCCTGTTCCGCGTCATCATCCCCGTCGCGAAGCCCGGCATCATCGCCGTCGCGGTCTACGCCTTCATCACGGCGTGGGGCGAGGTGCTGTTCGCCTCGGTGCTGACCAGCAAGGACACCCGCACGCTCTCGATCGGCCTGCGCGCCTACGCGTCGCAGCAGGACGTGTACTGGAACCAGCTGATGGCCGCCTCCGTGGTCGTCTCGCTGCCGGTGCTGATCGGGTTCATGCTCGTGCAGAAGCACCTCATCACCGGCCTCTCGTCGGGCGCGGTGAAGTAGGCCCGGCACCGCACCACCGGCCCCGGCAGACGGCGGCGGCGACCTCGGTCGTCGTCGCCGTCCGCGTGGGGGGAGGATGACGTGACCCGACGCGAGAGGACCCCATGAGCGCCAGCACCCGGCCCGTCACCCTGTTCACCGGCCAGTGGGCCGACCTGCCGCTCGAGGAGGTCGCCCGCCTCGCTGCCGGCTGGGGGTACGACGGCCTCGAGATCGCGGCGTCGGGCGACCACCTCGACCTCGAACGGGCCGACGCCGACCCGGCCTACCTGCGCGGCCGGCTCGAGATCCTCGACCGTCACGGGCTCGGCGTCTGGGCGATCTCGAACCACCTCACCGGGCAGGCGGTCTGCGACGACCCGATCGACTTCCGCCACCAGGCCATCCTCCGGCCGTCGACGTGGGGGGACGGCGAGCCCGAGGGCGTCCGGAGGCGCGCGGCGGCCGACATGCAGCGCGCGGCCCGCGTGGCCCGCCGCATGGGCGTCGACACCGTCGTCGGCTTCACCGGCTCGTCGATCTGGCCGTACGTGGCGATGTTCCCGCCCGTGCCGGAGAGCGTCGTCGACGCCGGGTACGACGACTTCGCCGACCGCTGGAACCCGATCCTCGACGTCTTCGACGACGAGGGGGTCCGGTTCGCGCTCGAGGTGCACCCGAGCGAGATCGCCTACGACCACTGGACGAGCGTCCGGGCCCTCGAGGCCATCGGCCACCGCCCGGCGTTCGGCTTCAACTGGGACCCGTCGCACCTTCTCTGGCAGGGCGTCGACACCGTCGGCTTCATCGTCGACTTCGCCGACCGCATCCACCACGTCGACTGCAAGGACACCCGCGTGCGGCCCGCCAACGGCCGCTCGGGCCTGCTCGGCTCGCACCTGCCGTGGGGCGACCCGCGTCGCCGGTGGGACTTCGTCTCCACGGGACACGGCGACGTCGACTGGGAGAGCGCCTTCCGGGCCCTCGACTCGATCGGCTACGACGGACCGATCTCGGTCGAGTGGGAGGACGCGGGCATGGACCGCCTGCACGGGGCGCCCGAGGCGCTGGCCCACGTGCGCTCGCTGCTCTGGGACCGGCCCCGCGCCTCCTTCGACTCCGCCTTCCGGCAGCAGCAGCGACCCGACCGGTGACCGGCGCGCCGCCGGCGTCGGCGGGCCAGACTGGCGGCATGTCCCGCACGCTCCTGCCCGGTCGGTCCAGCCGCCTGCTCGTCGTCGACCCCGCGACCGGCCACGCCGAGGTCGTGCTCGAGAGCCGTCGGCTGCTCGTCGAGGCCCCGAACTGGAGCCCCGACGGCCGCTGGCTCGTCGTCAACGGCGACGGGCTGCTCTGGCGCCTCCCGGCCGACGCCCGGGGCGTCGACGAGTCGGCGCTCGAGCCGGTGCCGATGGGCGACGTGCCCGAGATCAACAACGACCACGTGATCGTCCCCGACCAGTCCGCGATCGTCGTGAGCGCCCGCGACGGCCACCTGTACGAGGTGCCGTGGGACGGGGTCGCGCCCGGCGGGGCCGCGCGGCGCGTGACCCGCGACCACCCCGCGGGGCGCTCGTACAAGAACTACCTGCACGGGGTGTCGCCCGACGGCCGCACCCTCAGCGTCGTCGTCGGCGCCCTGCCGACCGCCGTCACCGGCCCCCGGGACGAGGAGGCGCGGGCCGCCTGGCGGACGGACGTCGCGCTGGTCTCGCGGTCCGACGGCACCACCACCCCCGTCACCGCCGACGACCACCTCGACGACGGGCCGGAGTTCTCGCCCGACGGGCGCTGGCTCTGGTGGAACTCGGAGCGGGCCTCGGTCGTGCCGGGCCACGCGCAGCTCTTCCGCGCCCCGGCCGACGGCAGCGGGGAGCCCGTGCAGGTGACGAGCGGGCCGCGGGTCGACTGGTTCCCGCACGTGTCGCCCGACGGCCGCGCCCTGCTCTGGATCAGCTACGACCCCGGCACCACCGGCCACCCGGAGGACCGCGACGTCGTGCTGCACGTGCTGCCGCTCGGCGACGACGGTCTGCCGGCCGAGGGCGCCGTGCCGCGCGACGTGCTGCGGACGGTCGGGGGCCAGGGCACGATCAACGTGCCGTGCTGGGCCCCCGACTCGGCGCGCTTCGCCTGCGCCGACTACCCGCGGGGCTGACCGGCGGCCTCGATCTCGCGCACCTGGCCGTCCTTCAGGTGCAGGCGGCGCTCGGCGCGCCGGGCGACCGACGAGTCGTGCGTCACGATCACGAGGGTCAGCCCGCGCTCGCGCCAGGCGGCCTCGAGCAGGTCCATGATCTCGTCCCGGGTCGCCTCGTCGAGCGCCCCCGTCGGCTCGTCGGCGAGCAGCACCGCGGGCTCGGTGACGAGGGCGCGCGCGACGGCCACCCGCTGCTGCTGGCCGCCCGACAGCTCGGCGGGCCGGTGGTCGGCCCGGTCGCCGAGCCCGACGGACGCGAGGGCCTCCGCCGACCGGCGTCGCCGCTCGTCCCTCGGCACCGAGCCGTCGGCGAACGCCGTCTCGACGTTCTCGGCGGCCGTCAGCGTCGGGATGAGGTTGAACCCCTGGAACACGAACCCGATGCGCCGGGCCCGCGCCGCCGTCAGCGCTCGGTCGCCCGCGGCCGACAGGTCGTCGTCGCCGAGGCGCACCGTGCCCGAGGTCGGCCGGTCGAGCGCCCCGAGCATCTGCAGCAGGGTCGACTTGCCGCCGCCCGTCGGGCCCTGGATCGCGACCATCTGACCGGCCGGGATCTCGAGGTCGACGCCCGACAGGGCCGTCACCGTGCGCGTGCCCTGCCGGTAGGTCTTCGTGACGTCGCTGAGCGTGTACATCGGGGTGCCTCCTGGCGTGGTGGTGGGGTCGGTCGTGGGGGAGGGGAGGGGCGACGAGGAGGCGCGGGCCCGGTCGTCGAGACCGGTCGCCCCGCCCGGCGCCGCGGTCACGCGACGCTCCGCAGCGCCTCGGCCGGACGGAGCCGCGAGGCCCGCCAGCCGCCGATCGCGCCGGCGAGCAGCCCGCCGAGGAGGGCGAGGCCGACCGCGACGACGATGATCGGCACCGACACGGGCACGTGCAGCACGACGTCGGTCGTCGCCTGGGCGACCTGCTGGCCGAAGCCGCCGCCCGCCGCGCCCGCGGCCGCGGTGCCGGCCGCGTCGGCGGCTCCGCCGCCGGGACCGCCGCCCGGTCCGCCGGTGGTGGTCGCCGCGGCCGACAGCGTCGGCGCGACGAGGTTCACGACGAGGATGCCGACGAGGCCCGCCGCGACGCCGACGACGCCGCCCACGAGGCCCTGCACGAGCGACTCGCCCGCCACCTGGCGGGTGATGCGGGCGTTGCTCCAGCCGATGGCCTTGAGGGTGCCGAACTCCCGGGTGCGACGGCCGACGCCGGAGACCGTGAAGAGGATCGCGAGCAGGAACGCCGCGGCCAGCACGACCACGGAGAGCCAGGTGCCGAGGCTCGAGACGAGCCCCGAGGCGGTCGACAGCGAGCCCGAGACGCTCGCGGCGAGGTCGGACTGCGTGCTGACCGTGGCGTCGGGCAGCGCGGTCTCGAGGTCGCCCGCGACCGCGTCGACGTCGGAGGCGCTCGCCGCGGTGACGTAGATGTCGCTGACCTGGCCGGTGAGGCCGCTCACGGTCTGGGCGGTGTCGAGGGGCACGTACGTGTCGGCCGCGGTCGCCGCGTCGGACGAGGTGGAGCCGACGACGCCGATGACCGTGAAGTCGGTGCCGCCGACGGCGAGCACGTCGCCGACCGCGAGCTCGGCGCTCGTCGCGTAGGCCTGGTCGAGCACGACCACGTCGGTGCCGGCGTCGTCCGCGGTGAAGGTGCGGCCGTCGACGAGCGCGACGCTCGTCAGCGGGCCGACCGCGTCGGCGGCGACGTCGACGCCGTCGACGGAGAACGAGTCGACGCCGAACGAGCTGCCGCCCGCGCCGTCGGCGCCCCCGGTCGGCGGACCGGCCTGAGTGCCGTCGGTGGTGCCCGTGCCGTCGCCGGTGCCGGTCCCGGGGGCCGTGCCCGCGCCTCCGGCGGTCTGCGACTGGTCGGGCAGGGTGCCCGAGAAGGTCGACGACTCGAGGCTGAGGGTGGCGGTGGCGGCGGAGACCCCGTCGACGCCTTGGACGGTCGCGAGGGCGCTCGCGTCGAACGTGGCGGTGCCCCGCGCGGCCGAGAGCGTGCTCTGCGCGACCTCGGTGCTGCCGTCGCTCGTGGCGCCGTCGTCGGCGCCGAACGAGAACTGCTG
>Ga0265798_10006561_pt1 | contig 15271 bp, 12 predicted proteins | sample P3T30metagenome_FD_192430 | JGI IMG/M metagenome (GOLD analysis project Ga0265798, IMG submission 192430) | Plant litter microbial communities from East Loma Ridge, Irvine, California - P3 T30 | ecosystem: Environmental > Terrestrial > Plant litter > Unclassified | place: USA: California... | reverse complement strand
GACGACGCGCACGCGCGTGCCGCGGGGCAGTCGCTCGCTGCTCACGGCGAGGCGCCGCTCGAGCTCGCGCTCGCCCTCGAGCGCGACCTCGCCGCCGGTGGGCGTGGTGTCGCTCGTGACGACGCCGACGAGCCCGACGGGCGACCAGTGCCCGCCGCTCTCGCGGCGCGTGAGCCGGCGCACGAGGAGCTGCACGAGGAAGAGCACGACCGCGGCGAGCAGCACCGCCACGAGCCAGGTCGCCCACGGCGGCAGGTCGGCCTGGGTGGTGACGATGCCGGCCAGGCCCAGCACGGAGAGCGCGGCGCCGAGCGCGACGCCGCTGACGAGGCCGTCGCCCAGCCCGACGAGGTCGAGCAGGTCGCCGACGACGATGCTCGCGACGAGCAGGAGGAGGCCGACGCAGCCGACGACGAGGAAGGGTGTCACGGGATCGATCCTGGCAGCCGGGAGGGTCGCCCACCTAGGGCGCACGGGGGAGCCGTGGGCGCGATGCCGCCCCCGCCGCCTGGGGAGGACGGGTCGCGGCCCCGCCCGCCGGCAGCACCGCCCCGCCCGCACCGCCCCGCCCGCCCGGCCCCGACCGACCCGGCCCGCCGGGCCTCCTGCGACCGGCCCTCAGCCGAAGAGGATCGCCGCCTCGTCGTACCGGCTCTGCGGCACGACCTTGAGCGAGTCGAGGGCCTCCTCGAACGAGACGTGCACGATGTCGGTGCCGCGCAGGGCGACCATGCGGCCCCAGCGCCCCTCCTGCACGGAGTCGCTGGCGGCGAGGCCCAGGCGGGTCGCGAGCACCCGGTCGTACGACGTGGGCGTGCCGCCGCGCTGGATGTGGCCGAGGGTCGTGGCGCGGGTCTCGACGCCCGTGCGCTCCTCGATCATGGGCGCGAGGCGCTCGCCGATGCCGCCGAGGCGGGGCCGGCCGAACGCGTCGAGGCCGCGCTCGGAGTGCGCGTCGCTCTCGTGGTCGAGCACGAAGCCCTCGGCGACGACGACGAGCGGCGCGCGGCCGCGGTCGTAGGCGGACCGCACCCACGCCGCGATCTCGTCCATGCTCGTCGCCTGCTCGGGGATGAGGATCGCGTGCGCGCCCGCCGCCATGCCCGAGTGCAGGGCGATCCACCCGACGTGGCGGCCCATGACCTCGGCGACCATGCACCGGCTGTGCGACTCGCCGGTGGTGCGCAGGCGGTCCATCGCCTCGGTCGCGATCTGCACCGCGGTGTCGAAGCCGAACGTGTAGTCGGTGGCGCCGAGGTCGTTGTCGACCGTCTTGGGCACGCCGACGATCTTGAGGCCCTCGTCGGTGAGCCGCTTGGCGGCGGCCAGGGTGCCCTCGCCGCCGATCGCGATCACGGCGTCGATGCCGTGCCGCTCGAGGTTGCGCTGGATCGACTCGACGCCGCCGTTCGGGCCCTCGAAGGGGTTCGTGCGGCTCGTGCCGAGGATCGTGCCGCCCTGCTTGGCGATGCCCTGGATCTCCTTGCGGCCGAGCGGCACCACGTCGGCGTCGACGACCCCGCGCCAGCCGTCGCGGAAGCCGACGAACTCCTGCCCGTGGATCGTGGTGCCCTTGAGCACGGCCCCGCGGATGACCGCGTTGAGGCCGGGGCAGTCGCCGCCGCTGGTGAGGATTCCGATGCGCATGGGTCAGCTCCGTCGCTCTGGCCGGGCTGCCGGGCCGCCCGGGGGTCGGTCCCATCATGGCGCACGCCCCGGGCGAGGGGTCAGGAGGCGCGTCCCGGCCGGGCGCGTCCCGGTCGGGAGGTGCGATGCTGGTCCGGTCCACAGCACGGCAGGGAGCGAGCGCATGGCCACCGACGAGCACGAGGCGCGACCGGCGTCCCGCTGGGCGCGCTTCGCCCGGCCCGCTCCCGGCGAGGAGCGCCCCGCGGCCCCCGTCGAGCCGCCCCGGCCGCTGCACGGAGCGCCGGAGGCGTGGGCGCCCGCCGGGGGCGACGCGGGTCGTCCCGCCCTCGTGGGCGCGCCTCCTGCACCACCCGCTCGTGACGGGCAGGAGGCTCGCCCCGACCGCCCCGCTGCCGGCACCTGGCCCGCCGCGGCCGACGGCGGCCACGTCGTCGGCTCCCGCGTCGCGACGGCCCCGGCCACGGCGTCGGCGGGGTCGCCCTTCGACCGCTGGGGCGACGACGACTGGCCCGAGCCCTCCCGGTCGGCCGACGAGGCCTCCGGTCGCTCGCTGGCGATCGCCTCGATCGTCTTCGCGGTCTTCGCGGCCCCCGTGGGGCTCGTGCTGGGCCTCGTCGCGGCGGCGCGGGCACGGCGGGCCGGGGCGTCGACTCGTCTCGCGGCCGTCGGCATCGTGCTGGCCTGCGTCGTGATCGTGGTGAGCGTCGTCTGGGGCGTCGCGTGGCTCGACCACGCCGTGCGCCTCGCGGCGGCCTGCCGTCGCGTCGGCCCGGGCGACTACCTCACGGGGGACGGGTCGACCGTCACCTGCTCGTGAGCCGCGCCCGGGCGACCGGGCGGCTCAGAGCGTGACGGTGCCGTTGTCGCCGACGTTCTGGGGGTGCCCGCCCGTGACCGCGGCCTTGGCGTACTTCAGGAGGGTGACGGCGCGGGGCTCGTCGCTGGTCCAGTACTCGGCGGTCTCGACGTCGACGTGCAGCAGGGCGACGGTCGGGTCCTCGCGGCCCTGGTCGAACCAGGCCTCGGCGCTCGCGGTCCACAGCTCGTCGATCGTCGCCGGGTCCTTGACGATCTCGGCCTTGCCCGAGAGCGACAGGTAGCCGCCCTTCGAGTCGACGGCGACGTTGACCTGGGGGTGCGACCTGACGTCGTCGACCTTGGGCGACGGGTCCTGGGTGAAGAAGTAGAGGGAGCCGTCGAAGTCGCGCTGCACGAGGGCGAGGGGGCGGCTCACGAGGTGGCTGCGGGCGCTCTGCGTCGTGAGGATCGCGATGCGGGCGCCGTCCAGCACCTCGGCGACGTGGGCGAGTTCGTTCGTGTCGGTCATGCAGCGCACGGTACGCCGGAGGCGCGGGCCGGGCCCGGCGCGCCCTGTGCTCCCGACGCCGCGCGCCCCGGGTCTAGAACATCAGTGCTCACATGCACTACTCTCACATGCGTGTTCCACTGATCGGGAGGGGGTGCGTCGTGCCGGTGCCGACGACGGAAGGAGCCGTGATCCGCAGGCGGCTGCAGAAGGACGAGGTCTACGAACGCCTGCTGGCGGCCGTCCTCGACGGGACGCTGCCCGCGGGCTCCCGCCTGCGCGACCACGAGCTGGAAGAACGCCTCGGGGTGTCCCGCACCCCCGTGCGCATGGCCCTCACCCGGCTCGAGCGCCTCCGGGTCGTGTCGTCGTCGGCGTCCCGCGTGGTGCGGGTCGCCGAGCCCGACCCGTCGCTCGTGCCGCTCTTCGCCGAGATGCTGGCCGCCCTGCTCGTGGTGGGCTGGCGCCGCACCGTGGCGTCCGGCGCTCCCTCCGCGGGCCTGCCCGGCGCGTCGCGTTCGCCGTCCGGTGACGAGGCGCAGCGCACGATCGTGGCCTGGTCGGTGCTCGTCGACGGCCTCGTCACGCCCCAGGGCGGGCTGCTCGCGGCCACCACCGACCTCGCGTGGGTGCCGCTGCAGCACCAGCTGCGGCTGTGCGGTGCCCGCGGGCGCGCCGAGGCCGCCGAGCGCGCGGTGCAGCGCGTCGACGCGGCCCTCCGCCGGCACGACGAGGCCGAGGGGGAGCGGGTCCTCCTCGAGCTCGGAGGGCCGCTCGGCGAACCGCCCGCCGGGCCGCCCGCCGGACGCCTCCGCGGCGAGCCCGACAGGCCGCCCGCCGGGCCGGCCGGCCCCACCGCGACGGGCCCGGCTCCGGGGCGCGACCGGTGACGGTCGCGGCGTCCCCGATCGCCGGGGCGAGGTCGAGGGCGGGGTCGGAGCCGGACGAGCTGCGGGCGCGACCCCTCCTCAGCGACGCGGCCAGGAGCATCCTGCGCCGTGCGGTCCTCGACGGCACCCTGCGCCCGGGCGAACAGCTCTGCGACGCCGACCTCATCGACTGGCTCGGGGTCTCGCGCACGCCGATCCGCAGCGCGCTCGACGACCTGCGCGACGCGGGCCTCGTCGAGCTGTCGGCCAACCGGTGGACCCGCGTGGCGTTCCCCTCGGCGACCGAGGTGGTCCTCGACGCCGAGGTGTGGTGCGGGCTCGTCGTCCCGCTGCTGCGCCGCGCGGTGCCCGTCGCCGACCACCGGTCGTCCCTCCTCGCCGCGCTCCTGCGGCGCGGTGCCGACCTGGTCTCGGCGCGGGCCGGGGCGCCCCTCGAGATCGCCGAGCTGGGCACGGTCGCCGCCGTGCCCCTCGTGCTGGCCCGGCACGCCGGGAGCGCGCCCCTGGGCACGGCCTTCGAGGAGGTCTCGGCCCGTCTCGCCCTCGGGCTCACGGCCCGGGGCTGCGGCGTGCCGGGTGCCGCCTGGGCCGCCTACGCCTCCGCTCTCGCCGAGGCGCTGGGGGCGCGCGACGCGTCGGCGGCGTCGGCGGCGACGAGGGGGCTGCTCGAGGGCGTGCTCGCCACGGCCTCGTAGGGTCGCGGCACGACGACGTCGCACAGGGTGGAGCGGGAGAAGACGACCCCGAAGGCCTCGGCGGCGTCGGCCCAGCGCCGCCCCGCGAGGGCGTTCCGGGCCTCGCGGAGCGCAGGGGCCACCCGGTGGTCGCCGAGGTCGACGCACAGGTGGCGGAACAAGAAGCGGATGCGGTGCACGAGGGGTTCGGCCGACCCGGCGACCAGGTGGTTCGTGCTGAGCTGCGAGAAGACCTGCGCCTCGAGCACGATGTCGAGGCACGACCCGCGTCGCGTCCGTTCGACCACGCGGTCGGCGACCGCCGCCGCCTCGGTCGAGTCGGCGGGCAGGCCGCGCAGGGTGGCCGCGAGCAGGGCCCCGAGCAGTTCGAGCACGTCGACGAGGTCGTCGGGGGACACCTCGGTCACGCGCGTGTACTTGTTGGCGCGGATCTCGACGAGGCCCTGGTCGGCGAGGCGTGCCACGGCCTCCTTCACCGGGGTCTTCGAGACCTGCAGCCACCGGGCCAGCTCGTCGTCGTAGAGCCGCTCGCCCGGGACGAAGTCGCCGTCCAGGATCGCCTCGAGCAGACGGTCGTACGTCAGGTCGCGCAGGAGGCGGCGGGCGGGTCGGTGGACCGGGTGATCGGGGACGGGCATCTCGCCTCCAGGGCGTCGGTGGAATGTCTCATGTCTCCCCGCCGATCATGGCACGTCGACCCGTCGGTGGTCCGGGTTACCATCCACCGGTGACGACGAGCGCAGCGCACCGGATCGACGGGCCCGACGGCCCGTCGGCGACGGAGCGGACGGCCCCCGTCGCCGAGACCTGGTACCGGCCGGCCGAGCCGGTGCACCTGCGGCAGACCCTCGGCTGCCTCGCGCGCGGCGCGGGCGACCCCGCCCAGCGGGTGGTCGCGGGGGCGGTGTGGCGCGCGGTGCGCACCCCCGAGGGCACGGCGTCCGTCCGCTACGAGGGGCACCGTGACGGCGTCCACGTCGCGGCCTGGGGGCGGGCGCCTCCTGGGCGGTGGCCACCGCGCCGTCGCTGCTCGGGCGCGACGACGACTGGTCCGCGCTCGACGTCTCGGCCGTGCCGTTCCTCGTCGAGGCGCGCCGTCGCCTGCGCGGCCTGCGCCTCACGCGGACGGAGCAGGTGCTGCAGGTGCTCGTGCCCGCCGTGCTCGAGCAGAAGGTGACGAGCACCGAGGCGTTCCGTGCCTGGAGGTACCTCGTGCGCCGGCACGGCGACCCGGCACCCGGGCCCGCCCCCGAGGGCATGGTCGTGCCGCCCGACGCGGCCGGCTGGCGGCGCGTGCCCAGCTGGGAGTGGCACCGGGCCGGCGTCGGCCCCCAGCGGTCGGCGACCGTGATGCGGGCCTGCGCCGTCGCCGACGGCCTCGAGCGCACCCTCGCCCTCGGGCAGGGCGGCGACGAGGTGGCGCGGCGGCTCCGCTCGGTCGTCGGGGTGGGGCCGTGGACGGCCGCCGAGACGAGCCAGCGCGCGCACGGCGACCCCGACTCACCGAGCGTGGGCGACTACCACCTGGCCGCGCACGTCGGCTGGGCCCTCGTGGGGCGGCCCGTCGACGACGACGGCATGCTCGAGCTGCTCGAGCCGTGGCGGGGGCACCGCCACCGGGTGGTGCGGCTCATCACGGGCAGCGGCTTCTCCAAGCCGCGCTTCGGGCCCCGGATGACCATCCAGGACCACCGCGGCCACTGAGCCGGCGGGGTGCGACCGGCCGAGATCAGGAGGCGCGGCGCAGGCCGGTCAGGAGGCCCCGGCGCGCGCCCCGGTGCGGGCGGTCACGGGTGCGTCGGGGGAGGCGTCCCCGCCGATCGCGTCGAGCACGCGCTCCGAGAACGCGTGCAGCGCGGGGCCGTCGTCGTCGAGCGCGTCGACGAAGTACCTCTTGATGGCGGCCGTGTGGCCGCGCATGGCGGTGAGCACGGCGCGGCGCCCCTCGGGGGTCAGCTCGACCCAGGTGCCGCGGGCGTCGCTGACGCAGTCGGAGCGGCGCACGAGGCCGCGGCGCTCCATGCGCGTCACCTGGTGGCTGACCCTGCTCTTCTCCCAGCCGATGACGTCGGCGATGTCCCGGACCCGGAGGCGTCGGTCACCGCTGCGACCGAGCCCGACGAGGATCTCGAACTCGGGGGCGGAGATGCCGGAGGCCCCCTGCAGCGCGAGCTCGAGGGCCCGGTCGAGCCGTCGGCGCATCGAGTAGAAGGCGTCCCACGTCGCCCACTCGTCGTCCGTCAGCTCGTCGGCCATTCGCCCAGTCTAGGGACGGTGGCCCGGCCTATCCTCGGGTCCATGCCCGACGTGCGAGCCGTTCCCGCCAGCGACGCCGTCGAGACCGTGCGCGGCTGGTTCGCTGCAGCCGCGGAGGCCGGCGGCGAGGCACCGGCCGACCGGCTCGCCGCGCTGCTGCGCGACCCCGACGGGCTGGCCTTCACGCTCGGCCTCGTCGACCGGGTGCTCCGTGCGGACGACGCCCGCGTGGCGGGTCGCGAGCTCGAGGTCCTGAGCCGGCGCACGCCCGGGCCCCTGCCCTGGTGGGTCAAGGGCGCGGCCGTCCTCAGCGGCGGGTTCGCGCCCCTCCTGCCGCGCGCGGTCGGTCCCACGGCGCACGCGGCGGTGCGGCGGATCGCCGGGCACCTGGTGCTCGAGTCCACCCCCGAGAAGCTCGGCGCCTCCCTCGCGCAGCTCGCCGCGGGCGGTGCCGTCCTCGACCTGCACCTGCTCGGCGAGCCGGTCCTGGGCGCCGCCGAGGCCGACCACCGCCTCCGGGCCGTGCACGACCTGCTCAGCCGCGACGACGTCGAGAGGCTCACCGTCGCGGTGTCCGACGTCGTGCCGCCGGGCTCGGCCTGGGCCTTCGACGCGACGAGCGACCTGCTCGTGGAGCGCCTCCGGCCGCTCTTCGCCTCGGCGGCCGAGCGCGGCCGCGTGGTGCACCTCGACGCCGTGCGCTACCGCGACCTCGACCTCGCGATCGACGTGGTCACCCGGCTGCTCGACCTGCCCGAGCTCGCCCGGCTCGAGGCGGGCGTCACGCTGCAGGCGGCGCTGCCCGACTCGGTCTCGTCGCTGCGGCTGCTCGCCGACTGGGCGCGGCAGCGCGTCGCCCGGGGCGGGGCGCCGATCCGGGTGCGCCTCGAGCAGGGTCGACCGGTGCCCGACGACCGCGCCGAGGCGCTGCTGCACGACTGGCCCTCCGCGGCCCACGACGACCGTGCCGAGTCCGACGCCGCCCTGCTGCGACTGGTCGACGAGGCCCTGCGCCCCGAGCACGAGGGCTCGCTCCGCGTGGGCCTGGCGACGGCCGACCTCTTCGCCGTCGCCGCGGCGCTGGGCACGGCGCGCGAGCGCGGGGTCGACGACCAGCTCGAGATCGAGCTGCCGCTGGGCACCGCTCCCGCGCTGGTCGAGGCGGTCCGGGCCGACGCGGGGCGGGTCGTGCTGCGGGTGCCCGTCGTGCGCACGAGCGAGTTCCCGGCGGCGGCCGACCACTTGGCCCGTCGGGTGCTCGACGCCGCCGCCGGTGACGACCTCGCCACGGGTGGCACGCGGGCCGCGCTCGACGGCGACGCCTTCGAGCGCGCGGCGCGCCGGCACCTCTCGGCGGCCGCCCGGGCGTCCCGTGCCGCGGGCGGGTCCCCGCCGCGCCCGCGCCGTCGCCAGGACCGCTCGCGGCCCGGTGAGGCCCTCGAGCTCGCGGCCGAGCACGACGCCTCGCCCGTCTTCGTGCACACCGCCGACACCGACCCCGCGCTCGACCGCAACCGCGCCTGGGTGCGCCGCGTGCTCGACGCCGCGCGCGACTCCCGCGCCGGCGTCGAGGGCGCCCTGCAGGCCGTGGTCGACGACGCCGAGGCGCTCGACGAGGTCGTCACCGATGCCGCGCGTGCCGCCGTGACCTGGGGGCGCGAAGGGCCCGCGACCCGTGCCGAACTGCTCGACATGGTCGCCGAGGGGCTCGCCTCGTGCCGCGGCGAGCTCGTCGAGGTCGCCGTCGCCGAGACCGGCGCCACCTTCGCCGAGGCCGACCGCGACGTCAGCGAGGCCGTCGACGCCGCCCGCTGGCAGGCCGTGCTCACCCGACGCCTCGCGGCCGTCGAGGGCTCCGTGCGCCCCGTGCCGCCCCGGCTGACCGTCGTGCTCAGCCCGGGCGGGCTCCCGCTGTCGACGCCGGTGTCCGACGTGCTCGCGGCGCTCGCCGCGGGCGGGGCCGTCGTGCTCGTGCCCTCGCCGACGGCCGTGCGGTGCGCGGCGGTCGTGGCCGACGTGCTGCGCCGGGCCGGCGTCCCCCGCGCGCTCTTCGTGCTCGCGACCGAGGTGCCCGACGTGCCGGGGTCGGGCACGGACCTCCGGCGCCGTCTCGTCGAGCACCCCGCGGTCGACGCGGTGGTGCTCACCGGGTCCCTGGCCGACGCGCGCGAGCTGCGCCGCTGGCGGCACGACCTGCCGCTCCGGGCCCGCACGGCGACGCCCGGCTCGCTCGTCGTGACCCCCAGCGCCGATGTCGACGCGGCCGTCGCCGACGTCGTGGCGAGCGCCTTCGCGGGGGCCGGCGAGCACCCCTCGGCCATCGCGCACGTGCTGCTCGTCGGCTCGGCGGCCACGAGCGAGCGCTTCCGTCGCCAGCTCGTCGACGCGGTCGGCAGCCTGCGGGCCGGGCCGGCGCACGAGACCACGACGCAGGTCGGGCCCCTGCGCGAGCCCGCCTCCGGGCCGGTGCTCGACGAGCTCACGACCCTCGCGCCGGGCGAGTCCTGGCTGGTCGAGCCGCGCCGGCTCGACGCCGAGGGGCGGCTCTGGCAGCCCGGGCTCAAGACCGGGGTCGACCCCGCGCGGGTCGGCGACGCTCCGGCGGGCCCCGTGCTGGGACTGGTCGCCGTCGCGACCCTCGACGAGGCGATCGCCCTGCAGTCGGGGGCCGAGTCGAGGGCCGTCGCGGGCCTGCACTCGCTCGACCAGGCCGAGGTCGAGGCGTGGCTGTGGTCGGTCGACGCGGGCCAGCTGTCGGTGCGCCGCCCCACCACGGGCACGATGACGCGCCGCCGCCCGGCCGCCCTGCGCGGGCGCGCCGGCGTCGGCCCCGTCGTCGCGGCAGGAGGCCCGAGCACCGTGGTCGCGCAGGGCACCTGGGCGGCCCTCCCGCACGAGCCCCGTCCCTCGCTGCGGCTCACGGGCGTGCCCGACCTCGTCGTCACCGTCATCGACGCCTCGCGCTCGTCGCTGTCGTTCGAGCAGTTCGACCACGTGCGGGCCGGTGCGCTCAGCGACCAGCGCGCGTGGGAGGACCAGTTCGGGGCCGCCCTCGACGTGTCCGACCTCGGCCTCGAGCGGAACGTGCTGCGGCACCGACCGCAGCGGGTCGTGCTGCGCCTCGCCGAGGGGGCCGACCTGGCCGACCTCGTGCGCCTCGTGGCCGCGGGTGCCCGCGCCCGTGCCCGCCTGGTGATCAGCTCCGCGGTGCCCGTGCCGTCGGCGCTCGTGCTCGCCGTGCGGTCGCCGAACCCGCCCGTGCGGGTGGAGGAGGTCGTCGTCGAGAGCGACGAGGCGTTCCTGGCCCGGCTCGCCGCCGGGCAGCTGCAGCCGTCGGAGCCCGTCGAGGAGGACGCCGTCGACCAGCTGCGCCGGGCCACCGGGGTCGTCGACCTGTCGGCCCCGCCGGACGACGCCGAGGGGCGCGCCGACGCGGCCCTGCCGAGGGCGTCGGCGGCCGGGGTCGCGGCCTACCGCGACCTGCGCGTGCGCCTCGTGGGTGGTGACGCCCGCGCCCTCGCGCGCGCCGTGCACGGCAGCGTCGACGTGACCGTCTGGTCCGGCGACGTCACCGAGGAGGGGCAGGTCGAGCTGCTGCCGTTCCTCGCCGAGCAGTCCGTGTCGGTGACCGCCCACCGGCACGGGGTCGTCGACCCGGCCGTGGCGCGCCTCCGGCTCTGACGGGCCCGCCGCCGGTGCCCGCGGTCAGGCCCGGGGGCGGTCCACGAGCTTCGACAGCACGATGGCGCTGCGGGTGTGGTCGACGTTGGGGGCGTTGCGCACCTTCTCCAGCGCGCGCTCGAGCGAGGCGATGTCGCGGCTGCGCATGCGCACGATGGCGTCGGCGCTGCCCGTGACGGTGCCCGCGTCGACGACCTCGGGCACGGTGCTGAGCAGGCGCTGCAGCTCTTCGGGCGAGACGGTGCCGCGGCAGAACAGCTCGACGTAGGCCTCGGTGCCCCTGCCCTCGACCGAGGGGTCGACCTGCACCGTGAAGCCGGTGATGACCCCGTCGGCGACGAGTCGGTCGATGCGCCGCTTGACGGCGGAGGGGCTCAGGCCCACGGTGCCGCCGAGCACGCCGTACGAGGCGCGGGCGTTCTGCCGCAGGAGGTCGATGATGCGCAGGTCGAGGTCGTCCACACCGTGATCGTACGCAGGATCGTTGCGTCGGGCGGCAGGAGGCGCACGCTCCGAGCGTGACGAGTCGCCCCCGTGCGCGGGTGCCGTGTGAGACTGGCGGCCGTGACCCTCGCCACGGAACCCACCACCGCCTCCGTCCCCGTCCGCCGCGCCGAGCACCGCAGCGTGCTGATGTGCCGGCCGGAGCACTTCACCGTCGACTACCGGATCAACCCCTGGATGGACCCCGAGCAGCCGACCGACACCGCGCTCGCGCTGCGCCAGTGGCAGGTGCTGCACGACACCTACGTCGGGCTGGGCCACGACGTGCAGCTCGTCGACCCGCTGCCCGGGCTGCCCGACATGGTCTACTCCGCGAACGGCGGCTTCGTGCTCGACGGCACGGCCTACGGGGCCGCCTTCACCTACCCGCAGCGCCAGCCCGAGGGGCCGGCCTACATGGACTGGTTCCGTTCGGCCGGGTTCCGGGTCGTCGAGCCGGAGGTCACGAACGAGGGCGAGGGCGACTTCCTGGTGGTCGGCGACGTCGTGCTCGCCGGCACGGGCTTCCGCACCGACCCCGCCTCGCACGACGAGGTGGCCCGGACCTTCGACCGCGAGGTGGTCGGGCTGACCCTCGTCGACCCGCGCTTCTACCACCTCGACACGGCGATCTCGGTGCTCGACCGCGAGCCCGTCGACGGCGTCGTGAACATCGCCTACCTCGAGCGCGCCTTCGACGAGCCGTCGCGGGCCGTGCTGCGCGAGCGGTTCCCCGACGCGGTGCTGGCGACCGACGAGGACGCCGCGATCCTGGGGCTCAACTCGTGGTCCGACGGCCTGCACGTCGTCATCGCCGCCCGGGCGGAGGACTTCGGCCGGCAGCTGCGCGAGCGCGGCTACGAGCCGATCGGCGTCGACCTCAGCGAGCTGCTGCGCGGCGGCGGCGGCGTGAAGTGCTGCACGCTCGACCTGCGCCGCTGAGGGCAGGGGCCCAGGAGGCGCGGGCCGCGAGCGACGCGCGCCCCGCCCCGGCCGTGGTCAGCCCTGGTCCCGGCGGACCAGCAGGTAGACGATGCTGCGGCCCGTCGCGTGCTCCTGGGCGACCTCGTACCCGTCGGCGCGGAGCCGCTCCAGGTCGCTGCCGGTGAGCTCGTCGGTGGCGAGCCGCACGACCCACAGCCGGTCGCGGTCGACGAGGCGCTGGGCCAGCAGTTGCGCCTCGGCGTCGTCCTCGACGCTGAGCGTCCGGTCGGTGAAGCGCCCGTCGGGCGGGCCGAGCCGCAGCAGCGCGACGTCGTCGAGGTCCGCGAAGGCGTCCGGGTAGGCGTAGAGGGCCTGCCGCGGCCGCGTCGACACGGTGCCCTGCGCGTCCAGGTAGAACGCGTCGCCAGGACGGGCGTGCTGCTCCACGTACCCGGCCACGTTGGCGAGGTCGCTGCCGCCGCCCTTGCCCGTGGGCGTGCGCTGCAGCACGTACGTCGGGGCCGAGGCGAGGACCAGCAGGACGGTCAGGACGATGCCGATCCAGCGCCTCCTGCCGGTCGACAGGGCGGCGCCGAGCAGCAGGGCCATGCCCGGCGTGACGAAGGTGAGCAGGCGCGGCACGTAGACCGGGCCGACCAGGAGGCCGAGCAGCAGCAGGGCGCCGGTGGGCAGCACGACCCAGAGCACGCCGAGCAGCACGAGGCTGCCGGGCGTGCGGGCACGGTCGCGGAGGCGCGTGCCCAGGACGATCAGGAGGGCCGCCGCGACGACCGTCACGGCCGCCGAGGTCGCGAACCAGGGCTCGACGAGCACCGTCCACCAGGTCACCGCGTCGCCGGTCGACGGGTCGGCGGTGACGAGCAGTCGGGCGCGCTCGCCCAGCACGTGCACCACCATCGGCAGCGCGGCCAGCAGGGCGAGCACCGTGGAGATGCCCCAGCCGAGCAACCGGTGCCGGGCACCGCGGCGGCGGCGCTGCGCCGGCGCCAGGGCCAGGAACACCCCGTGCACGAGCACCAGCAGTCCCAGGGGGACGAAGAACCAGATCGAGGCGGCCAGCCCCGCGCCGTACAGCACCCACCAGCGGCGTCGGTGCCGGCGCGACGCCACGAGCAGGGCGATCGTCAGCCAGGCCGCGAACGCGGCCGTGAGGGCGTAGGGGCGGGCCTCGATCGCCTCGAGGGTGACCCGGGGCAGCACCGTGAACGCGATCGCGGCGAGCACGGCCGTGCGCCGGGTCGTGAGCATGCGGCCGAGCACGAAGACGCCGACGGCCGCGAGGGCCACGGCGACCGCGCTCGGCAGGCGCGTGGCCAGCTCGCTCTCGCCGACCAGCTGCGTCCAGGCGTGCAACCAGAGGTAGTAGCCGCTGTGGATCGCGTCGCGCCGCCCCACGAACTCGAGCAGCTCGGGCAGCGGCAGGCGCACGGCCCGCAGCGTCGTGGCCTCGTCGCTCCAGTAGCTCGGGATCCACGCGCCGGCGAGGGACACCACGAGGGCGATCGCCCCGACGAGCAGCGGGTCGAGCCAGGGCGCACGCCGCGACGCGACCGCGGGGTCGTGGCCGATGCTCACCGGCGCCCCCGGGCCGAGCGGGGTCTCCCGGTCGACGTGTGCACCGACCCAGACTGCCGTGCGGGCCTGGGTGCGCGCAGGGGCCGCGCCGAGAACGGCAGGAGTCGCGGGTCGGGCCCGGCGGCAGGAGGCGCGGGCCGGGGCGCGTCGCGGTGCAGGCGGCGGGCAAGCAGGGTGCTGGACGGCACACGGCGCCGCGGACACGGAAAAGCCCCCGCCGGAGCGGGGGCTCGATCCTGTGGCTGGACGCGGCGTCGATCCGCGGACCTTTCGATTTTCAGTCGAACGCTCTACCAACTGAGCTACCCAGCCATGACGCCACCCGGAGGTGACATCAGGCGCACGTGTCGCCTTGGCGACCCTGACCGGACTTGAACCGGCGACCTCCGCCGTGACAGGGCGGCGCGCTAACCAACTGCGCTACAGGGCCAAACTGTGGTGCTGTGTTCGTGTGTGCCTGGTGTTCGTGTGTCTGGTGACCCCAACGGGATTCGAACCCGTGCTGCCGCCGTGAAAGGGCGGTGTCCTAGGCCACTAAACGATGGGGCCGTGGTGTGGAGCCACAGCAACCGAGAGTCGAGCATACGGACGATGCGGCCGGAGCGCAAATCCGGGTCCTGGAGCGCTCTCCGTCGGCGTGTCGCGACGTGTCGCTGGTCGCGCCCCGGGCCTCCTGCGATTAGGTTCGAGCCTGACCGGAGATCTCCGCTGCCCGGCGCCGCACGGCCCGGTGGGGGACCCGGCACCGACCGATCCTGGACCCAGATGCCCCTCCTCCGTCGCCCCGCCGCACCGGGCCTCCTGCCCGCCCGTGCCGTGGCGCCCCGTCGCCGCCTCACGGCCGTCGCCGCCGTCCTCGCCCTGCTCCTGACCGCGGGCGTCGTCGGCCTGCCGGCGCAGTCCGCGTCGGCCGCCGGCTACCCCTCGTGGGACGACGTCCAGGCCGCCCGCGCGAACGAGGCCGCGAAGGAGGCGGAGATCACCAAGCTGGAGGACCTGCTCGAGAGCCTCCAGGACGACCTCGACGCCAAGCAGGAGGCGGCGGTGCAGCGCGGTGAGGCCCTCGCCGACGCCCAGCAGGAGTACGACGACCAGCAGTACCGCACCGCGCAGCTGCAGGCCCAGGCCGACGCCGCCGCCGAGACCGCGGCCGCCAGCGAGGAGCGGGCGGGACAGCTCGCCGCGCAGCTCGGTCGCTCGGGCGGCACCAACGGCGTCAGCGGCAGCCTCATCGCCGACCCGGGCGAGGCGGGCGAGCTGCTCTACAAGCTCGGCGCCATGACCAAGCTCACCGAGCAGGCCGACGGCATCTACGCGCAGGCCACGCAGGACCGCGGCACGGCCCAGTCGCTCACCGACCAGGCCACCGTGGCGCAGGAGGCGCTGGGAGACCTCGCCGACGCCGCCCAGGCCGCGCTCGACGAGGCCACCGCGGCGGCCGAGGCGGCCAGCGACGCCGTCGACGAGCAGGCCGAGAACCAGGCGCGCCTGCGGGCGCAGCTCGAGACGCTGCGGACCGACAAGGACCACACCGAGGAGGAGTACGCCAAGGGCGTCGAGAAGGCGCGCGTCGCCGCCGCGGCCGCCTCGGCGGCGACGAGCGGCACGCCCCTCGGCGAGATCTCCTCGCAGGGCTGGACCCGTCCCTCGGGCGGCAACGTCTCGAGCACCTTCGGCATGCGCGTCAACCCGGTCTCGCACCGGTACATCCTGCACGGCGGCATCGACCTCGCCCCCGGCTGCAACGCCCCCATCGTCGCCGCGACGGCCGGCACCGTGACCTATGCGGG
>Ga0265798_10006559_pt1 | contig 15273 bp, 17 predicted proteins | sample P3T30metagenome_FD_192430 | JGI IMG/M metagenome (GOLD analysis project Ga0265798, IMG submission 192430) | Plant litter microbial communities from East Loma Ridge, Irvine, California - P3 T30 | ecosystem: Environmental > Terrestrial > Plant litter > Unclassified | place: USA: California... | reverse complement strand
GCAACAACAGGCTGCGCCATCACTACAGTACCAGAATGCCTTCATGCAAAGCATTCGGGACGTTGCTGTCTTCGCCTGGGCGCTCACGGGTATCAATGGCAGTCTTGCAGAATATGCTCGAGGCACCCCCGTCGGCGAATCTCAGCCACCCGAAGGCTTGCCTGTGTGGCAACCCCTGCCTGATCCCACCCAATTATCCAGGCCATCTGCAGCTCCATCTGGTTACGTGTCTGGATCCAACAGCTCGTCAAGTAACGATCGCTTCGGCTTCGGTGATCCTGGGCTTCGTTGAGCATTTTGAGCGGCCTGGTCGTGAAGACCAGCTCACTACATATGCATGATGAGATGCTTCCAACGACAAACGACTTCGCAAAACCGCGGAACATTACTTGAGCAAGCGCGTCGTTGTGGATGATACCAAACAGACATGCCCTCTGCCTTCAAGATGACGACAAAGAACGTTTCCTTCTCCCCTCTAGTAATTAGCGAAACAAAAACACATGAATCTCACTAGAATATCGTGCCACATCCAAGATCAAACAAGCAAAACAATCCAAGCCAACAACAATAGACACACGTACATTGCAGATGCAGCGCAGGGTACTACTGCAGGTAGGGCGCTTCCAGTCGTTTTCTACGTGCTGGTTGGTTGCAGCCTCGCTTAGCGCAGACTATTCTGGGTCGCCGTATGGAGCTGAGCAAAGCATCGCATTTACTACGAACATCTATTTCCACTGCACATGCAGAACCCCAAAACAGATCTTAGATGCTGTTCAAGGCACACTCTTCAAGAATGCTAAATTCTATGTAGTCACGGTAGGACGACAGATACCGGCAATGTCATGATCCAATCTCCGCCTTCATTGCGTATTCTTTGTTGCTCGGGCACATGTCCAAATTCCTGGCTTTCACACCACCAACATCTCTTTGTTTTGCTTAGGCGAATTTGTAAGTTTCTCTCTCAATCGGCGAATAGGCGCTCTAATCTTACGCCATTTCCGCGGTGTTTCGCGTGTCTCGTTCTTTTAGTCGTCGATCGACTAGGTCCTTGTCTGCTTCGCCACGCCACAAGTACCGGCCATTGATATGTTTCCTGGTACCTCGTCCGCCCGGTGGAGAAAGACTGATTTGATCTTCTAGGACTCGACATACATTCTTGTTCACTTCATACCGACCCATAAAATGGCATACTTTAGGTCGACCTCACTGGTCTCGTCATCAGCTCTTACTGCATGGCTCTTGCTGGGGTTGCAATTTACGGCTTTATGCTCAGCTCAAAGTACTTCATCGTCAACCGTAGCGAGTCTTTCGAGTGCGACTAGCTCTGCGCCGGCACAGACACATACAGTCCAAGTGGGACTCGCTGATCACAAGTTCAATCCTGATATTACCAAGGCAGCTATCGGCGACGTAAGTAGAAGAATCACAACGAGGCTTGGTACCTACTAACATGCTTCACAGACTGTCGAGTTTCGCTTCTTCCCAGCAAACCACAGCATCGTCCGCGCCGAATATGGCTACCCATGCATTCCATACGAGATGACCGGTCCCAATAAGACGGGCTTCTTCTCCGGCTTCAACGCCGCCGACAAAGTCGTCGAAGATGTAAGTCCACAGTCTACTTCCTTTACTGCACGCAACAAACTAACATCCCTTCCCCAGCCCCCAAAATACTCCATCAAAATCAACGACACCCAGCCCATTTTCTTCTACTGCTCCGCCCCCGGCTCCTGCCTCACCTACGGCATGGTCGGCGCCATAAACCCCACCAACAGCACCACAATCGCGAACCAACAAAGCCTCGCCAAGAAAAGCGCCTACATGCTCAACCCAGGTGAACCCTTTCCCCCAGAAGCCCCCCTCCCATCCGACGTCCCCAACGCCATACCCTCAGGCATCACTCTCCCATCAGCCCCAGCCTCCAAGAAAGCTAGCCTCAGCGCCGGTGCCATCGCAGGCATCGTAATCGGCGCACTGAGCGTCATTGTCCTCGCCGCGCTCCTATTCTTCTTCTGGGGCCGCACCAAGAGTCTGAAGGACGAAGTTGAGCGCAAGGAAAGTAAGCTGGCGGACAGTAGCGGTACACAACAGCAGCCACATCCCGACCCAGCGCCGTTCCAGCAGTACTCCATGGTGCAATCGCAAGCTATGTCTCCGCACGCGCAATCATACCATGGACATAACGCATCAGTGTCGTCTGCGGGATACTTCTCGCCCACACATACAAACCAACAACAACAACCGCATCAAGGTCAAGAGCACAAGTACACAAGTCCAACAATGGCGCAACACCCCGCGTTTTCAAACCCAGGGCAAATGTCGCCGAGAACGTATGAATTACCGCATGCTTCGTTGCAGTTGCCTCCGAGTCAGCGATCTGGGTCGCCGCACTGTTTATCTCTGAATACGACGCAGACGCCGACGCTGGGGCCGTATGGTATCGAGCGCGCTGCGGGGCCTGCGCCGCCGTATGGGTACCATGTTAATTCGCAGATTGGGCCGCAGGAAATGGATGGGACGCCGGTGGGGAAAGAGAGTGAGGGCGGGGAGAAGGGTGAGAGTGAGAGAGTGCAGGAGAGGGGGGCGAGATGGGAAGAAGTCAAGGGCGATGAAGGGCGGATGTTTTGATAATCTACTTCCTTATTTCCTTTATGCTTGCTGACGTCCAGCGTCGGGATAGATTAGTGCTGTATATTCACCGACATGATGAACATTGTCACTGTATGGTATATGGTGTCAAAGGAGGCCAAAGCTTAGTGTGTTTGTGTATAAATGATTTTGTCTTTTATTTCATTGCACTTTGCTTCCCTCCCAGTTCAGCAATAGAACCAAGGCGCGCATTTCTTCCTTCACCTCACATCCTACACGGTTTGATCCATCCATCCATGGTGAAAAATTGAAAACTCGGTAAAAAATCGATCAGCAGAGCAGCCACCAACGCCCCGACCTTCCAGTCCATTGAAAAATCCCGTGAACCCCGCTTTTGAGATTTTGCCCGTCGTCAAAAGTGGCTCGTGAACATGAAATAGACCAAATGGTCGAAGAGACTGCGCGTACAAATGAAGAACAGAACATCGTTGTCGCAATTACATGTTGTACATTTCCGGAATCGAGAGAAGTGAAGGAGCGAAGGCGTCCTGCGGCCCGCTCAAATGGTCAAACGCCGGTGAAGGAGCGGGGTATCATAACTCATGGTCGCTCATGTCGAAGTGGAAGTGGTGGTCACCGTCGCGATACGCGCCGGTTCGGTAGAGGTCGCTTCTTCAGTGAGGGGCGGCAACGTAGGCTCTACACTTTTCCGTGGTGGTGAGTTTGTGTTTGGTAAACTTGCCGTGGACAAAGTAGGTGAGCTTGTTCCTTGATGCCCAAGCGGCGGTGTTGAGTTGGAGCCCGTAGAGTGTGTTTGGGCTAGCTTCGCTCGTCTGCTGGTGTAGTCGCTGAGGCTGAGCTTTTTGCGCGCTGGCATAGGATTGACAGCATCTCGGACAGCAGGCGAGAAGGGAGAATTGATCGTCGCACTACCAGGTGACTGAGCGATTGCGCTGCCGGTCAGAACATTGGAGATGGAGCCAGGAGTCACCATGGGAATGGTCCCGGTGATACTGATCTCATCCGACTGTGGAGGCATATCGACGTGCATGTCTGTGGGCTTTGGAGGCGCATCTGAGCTAGGTTCAGGTGACGTCCACGATGGTGCGGGTGGAGGGAGGGGTGGATCCGATGGCTCTAGCGATGGTTCCGGTGCTGGAGCATCAGGCATATCTTCCTCTTTAGCCTCGATTGGATTCGAGATGGTAGCGTCAACGTCTCCCATTTCAACATCAACGGTGGGCGGGGGTGTGGGTTCTTTTGATGGAGTCGGGTCTCGTGTTCTGCTGATCACGCTTGGCTCTGCCGTTGTATCCACAGTGGATGACTCGTCTAGTGGTGGGGATGGAGGCAGTGGAGAAGGCTTATTGGAAGACACGTCCCTGAGAGCTGGGGAGCTGACCTCCATCTTCACGGACGACGACCGGATACGCTCCCGCTGGAGCTTGTCCTCTTGAGCTTGTTGTAGTAATTTTCGCTTGAAAGACATGGGTGGCTTCATGTCTCTCTGCTTGACGAACGTCTGAACGATGGCAGCACCATCACCTTCTGTTTGTGTCGATGCCTCTGCGTATACAGGTTTAGGTCTGGACACGGCGCGGCCAATGGTCTTCGTTGAGCTACCAGAGGTTTTCCGCGCGACACCGTGACTATGCTCGCGGTGACGTGTGGTTGGGGAGGGTTCTGGATGACCGAGTCGCCTCTGTGTTGCTGAATTAGCATTAAAGAGTGTTGATCGGGAAAAGTCCCTTACAGAGGAGGAGAGACTGGGTGTGTTGAGAGAAGACCCAGAAGTATTCCTCTTCCCCTTCTTGCTTTTGTGATCAGCGTCGAAATCCATTTGCTTGAACAGCTTCTCTTGCTGTTGTATCTTTCGTTTCTCGCGCTCCGACATCTTGAGATCGCCGTCCAAAGAGAAGTGTGTCGCTGGGGTATGGTCCCGACTACTAGATTTGTGTGAACCAGAAGTCGACCTCGCGTCCACGTGGTCATCGTCGCCTCCGTCATGGTTCAGTGCTTCACTACCAGCGCGGCTATTGGTGGCACGCCCTGTGCTCAAAGGCGAGACCTGCGACTTCTTGTTCTTTTTGCCCTTGGGTTTGGGTTGCTCGGTAATTGTGTTGCGGCGTGCACGTTCGAGTAAGCATTCGTGGCCCGTTGAGGGGTCGCAAGCGCAACCACCAAAGTTTGCCAGTACGCGCGTTGCCCAAGGTTGTATTTTCCTGAGCCCGTCCTTTGCGCCATTGGTGATCACTTTTGCGAGTTGCTTGAAGACCTCAGAGTCCAGATCCCACCCGACTGTGAGCTCCTCGCCAGGATCGATCTGGCGCGTCGCCAGGAAGCAGAAGTGGAACTCGTTGCTCGACTCTATGAAGATTTTCATGGTCATGTTGGGATTGCAGCTCCGCCTCGCGTAGCGAAGGATGTTGCCTTCTCTCCGGACATCAATGTATATCGGCAAATGAGGAGGGAAGAAGACGAATGGCTCAGGGTGTCGTAAAAGCTCCCACCGGTTGGCAGGATCCCCAAAGTAGTCTTCCTTTCTCCCAACCAGTCCTTTGAGCTCGCCGATGTAGCCACCGTCCGGGACTATCTCTTCGGCTGTGATGAAGTGCCATTGAGGATGTAGTCCATGAGCAGTGATACCAGAGTCGATCTCGGTCTGTTTGGCAATGCTCGGTGCGCCGAGTTCGTGTATTGGCTGATCTATGCGCGAGAAGAGATCCTGTGGCTTCTTGCCTCCACTTGCCTCAGCGAGGGCCTCTGAGTCCGTGAGCCAGGTGGAGATGTCGTTCGCTACGCCGATGCTTGTATACGAGTTCGAGTCTGGCGAAGCTGGCTCTGACTGCCGGTAGAGGTTCATGAACTCGGAGGAGAACTCCTCAATCGAGCCATCTGGATTGGTGGGAGACTTGACGGGACTGTGGCCGTTTAGCATGACTGAACCGCCCCGTTTGCGCGAGCCCGGCACCAGCGACGGCGCTTGACTGACGACGCTCACGGACACAGAAGCGCGATGGCTGGTCTTGGGCTTCTTGTTCGGAGGGGGCTGGTCGCGAGGGCTTCCGCTCTTGCGCTCGGGATTGTAATGTAGGTCGTTCGATGCTGGCCAGCCGTTGGACTGGAGCGGGCCAGGTGTGTCCTTGGTGCGCTTCTTTGGGTTCTTCGTGGCAGTCTTCGGACGTCCTTTCCTTTCGACGATGTTGCTGTGTATTTCCCTGCGTTGGCGCTGCTTGTCTGACGCGCCTTTGTGGTCGACCTGCCGGGGCGTGCAGTCTGCGCATTCGTGCACCTCTGGTACGAGTTCTGACGATTCGTAGTAGCACACAATATGTTGCCAGGTGTCGCATTTCTCGCACAGTACGGTGAGGCCATCGTCATCGGCGAATCCGCAAATGCACTTGATTGTGGACGACTCTTCCTCCTCGACGGTGCCATCGAGTGTGGGAGAGCCGGCCGAGAAGGTCGGCGCAGGCTGGCCATTGTAGAAGACCGAGGCGGAGGGTGCTGGCTGAGGTTCAGCGTGCGCCTTGACCGACGAGACGTCTGTCATAATCTGGCAGACACGCTGAACAAGAGAGTTGTGAGATGCTATTGTGGGTGGCTCAGGCTCTTGGTGCTTTGGATCGCATGACGCCCCACGCGACAACGACCCAAGCACGGCGGGCAGCGACGAAGCCAACGGATCTGGCAGTCTCTCGCAGCGTTCTGCTGCAGCTCAGCTCGAACCAGGTGGCTACCAGGGCGCTGCAGCCAGGGAGAAGAGGCTTCCGGGTCCGGTAGCGGCGGGACGTGGTGTCGAGGAGGGTGTCGCTGGAGGCACTGCGACGTTACTGGGTAGATGGGATGGCCCAGAGATCATCAATAGACGGTATGGGGCGTGGTGAGAGACGTGGTCGTGTTGTGCGCAGTGTGCACAGGAGGTGCGGAGGGAGGGCGAGAGGGAGAGAGGCGGCTTCGGGGCGTGGCTGAAGACGGCAACAAAGGATGAGCGCGCGCAACGAGGAGCGCCGAGCACAGCAACGACGCGCCGATGTGTCAGCGAACGGGCGGGTGTGGTGTAGAGGAAGGCGACGGCGTGGTGTTCCTGGAGGCAGTGAGTGCACACCACACCACCTGGAAGGAGCGAGCGAGGAGGAACGGCGGCCAGAGGGCGTTAGCCCAAACGAGTTAGCATCAGTGTCGTCCGAGCGCAATAATGTGTCGATGGACAAGGACTGGGGAGATGCTGTTATTAGTAACACAGACGTGCAGTGTGCGGCGGATCAAATTTACTGCTGCCATCGCAGACGAGACGAGGTGAAAGCGCTGCATCGCGTTCAAAAATGCGCATGCCAGAGGTCCCATTGTGAGCGAGGGCCGGCATCTCGAGATCTCGAGGAGACGAAAAACATGCAACGGACTCGCTGTGCGATGAGACGCCGTATCTGGCGTGCCCAATGAGCGCGTCGCAGGGCATGTGGGTGCTTCAGCCTAGGTCCGTAGCGGCATGGTGTGTGAGATGAGGTCGGCTTGCGACGCCAGCGCGGATCCGGTTCACTGTTCGTTCGTGCACTTTCGTCATGGCCCAAGCTTGCGATAGGAAAACAAAACGGCGCTGTGGAATGCCATACGTCCTTGAACGTGTCATGTCTTCGTGCGCGTCGCATCGATATGCTCTTCACGAAAAGGAGGACTCATACCAAGGACGGGGCCGAACAGGCTGCAGCGAGATGAGATAAGGAGCTGGTAGGCTGCAGCTACCCCCGCTTGGACGGCGCGCCTCCTCGAGAAAGAAACGTCATCGCCGTAGAATTGGCTAGAAACTCTGTGTCGGTCGGTACCAATGCTGCTGGCCAGCGATATCGTTCGCAACCAAGAATGCACACTGTGGACTCCGACACTGGCCCTCCTACCTCCACGTTTATCAGGATAAACGTCGTCGTGTGCAGAGCGCCACACAGGCCATACGGACCCCAGGTTCTCGTCCTGGCAAGCGTTCGCGGCTCCTAGGCCATGCATGTGCGCGTCAGCTCCAGCTCACCAGGTCCATCAAAATGCTTCGCGACCAGGCGCCGCTATCTTGAACGCAACTGCCAAACCAGTACATCTTCATCTCCTTTGCCGTGGATCGTAGAGCTGGTTTTTATCCTGCGAATGAGCTAGGCGCCTTCGTCCCCGCATTATGCGAATGCTAGTAGGCACACGTTTGGGACATATCAACATTTGCCTGGCTCATCCTACTCTCCTCTCGATTACTGCGATTTCAAAAGATGGCCAATTTCGATATGAAATATGCACCATCGCTCATACCACTTTCGACCAAAACGCTACCACTTCTAAACGAGCAGCGACGATCAATTCTAGCACACCGGTCATCTGCTCCATAGCATCACGATGCTCAGCATTAGAGACGTTCCGTCGGAATACCGACAGCTATCAGGGTGTCGGAGAGCAACAGCAGTGTAACTTGGATCAAGATCGACTCCTCTACATCACAATGCGCGGCAGTCATCAGATGTGGAGATTGAAGAGCTACCACCGCTTCATTCAGCAGCCAAGAATTCACTTCTACACAGCTACTGACACATCTAGGCGCCTCAAGCTAGCGATCAACGACGACACGAGGACAGGGCTAACGTCAGAAACACTCCGTCCAGACCGCACCGAGCAGGCCACATACCTTCCGCCCCCACAACACGACCGTTCTGCTGGGATCCTGCATACATGCAGCTGGGCTATACTTTGTACAGTGAGGAACCTTGTCATTGGACACATGGACACCATGTGCTCCGAACGACTTGGTCACTCCTGACAAGAAGGAAGCGGTGGCGGGGCAGATACATGGCAGTGATTCTAAACCTGGCATTAGAAGCGACACAACGTTTGATGGCTGCCCATTGGCATCTTGAGGCAATACTGGCCTTCGTTTCGAAGGACATGGCTGTCTCGCATAAAAAAGAATGCCGTTACCTGGAGGCTACAGCCTTCGTAGATCAGACCACAGCCTCTTCTAGAACCATATCTGCCTTCATCCGCAGTACCGACTCGAAAAATTCAAGACAGGCGGTCGTGTTCCTTTGCTGAAGTATCACCATTTCGCTGACCTTCTCTACCAGCACACGCTCAATGCCCACCTTCCTCCAATACTCCCACATGCACCACATACCCACTCCCCTCTCTCAACCCTTCACCCAGCCACTCATCCGGAACCTGCCAACACCTAAACCTCTCGCAGAAACTGCTCAGCCACGCCTCAAACACATCCGCGCTCCTCAACTGCTGCGCAACCACCACAAGCGTCTGCGGCCCACATAGCGCCGCGCAGGTACTGTTGAGCGGCTCGATGAGGGCCTCGTTGTAGATGCAGTCGCATGCGATGATGAGGTCTGGGGTGGAGTGGTTTGAAGTGGAGGTTGTTTCCCAGTCGAGTTCCGCCGCCGTAATGGTTGAAGATATCGGGGCTTGGCTTTTGTTTGTGGAGTGGGGTTTGCTGATTGATTTGTTGCTGGTGCGCTTTTGTTTTGGGAGGACGGTGGGAAGATTCTCAATGATGTTTTGGCGGAGGAGTTTGAGGACGTAGGATTGATCTGTTGCAGTGTAGGATGCTACAAGGGGCCCGAGGGAGAGCGCGACTGTAGTAGGAGGTCAGTGGATGGTTTGCGGGAGGATGGAGTACGTGATGGTGTGTGTACGGAGTTCCTCTCAAGTCCAGTACCCTCTAGACATTTATTTGCAACGTAATAGAGATCTAGACTAGTCGATGCTACGACAAGGTGGGCTGCACTGCAACACGAGATGGGTCATGAATGATGCAAGCATTCTACTCGACATGGGGATTGATAGTGAAAGACGACTCACCTATACCAGACACTCCTGCTCCGAGTTCAAGAACATTTGATGCGGAATTCAGGAGGCCGTTGGTGAACAAGAAATTCGACGGGCTGGATATCCATTCCGCGAACAGCGGAGTGACTTTCCAAACGACTGTTTCCAAAGAGTTAGTGGCGCAAGTTCACGAGGCGGAGAAGTGTGTTCGGTTCAGTGATGACACGTATTGTATTGCTGATGTGTGGAGGTGAGCTGAATAAAGCGGCCATCTATCTGGTCGTCATCAACGCCTTACGTACTCAGACCAGATGGAATACATAGTACCGAGGCAGGTACATGAGTGATGAGTGGAATCTCAATACCTACTCGAATCACAATCGCCAGCCAGGCCGAGGGAAGTTGAGGTGAGACAGGGTCTGAAATCATGTACACGCAAGACGAGAGAAGAAGGAAAGAAACCGCACCTACCTGCACCAGTAGTTCCCTCCTTTCTATTCGACGTCAACAAGCCAGGCGACTGCTGAATGATCAAGTCGTGGCCCGCAACGGTGATCTCGAGCGTCGATGCCTGCGAGTCCACAAAGCCTAGTGACTGAGAAGGGATGTCTTGCGAGAAGAGGATAAAGGTCTCTGCCTGAGTATGAGCATGCGGTCCCTTCAGTCCACAGCTGGCCCTGTTCATTCCAGGCAATCTGCCGTATGATGCTTTGATGTGTGGTGGAGCGAATCGCAAAGACAAAGCAGTGCGTTGAACCGAGGACCATCTCTTGATGCTGATACGCCAGCTCTTTACAACCTTAGAAGGTACTTTCACACACCTTCGTCGACCTCAGCAACGGGCGGGACCCCCAGGATACCGGTCAGGACCATGGTGGCTGTATGTATGTGACTTGCAGGCGCAGTAGAGGTCGCTGGGCGCTCGCTTCTTTGTCTGAGTGCGGCGCTGCACGGCTCGTGATGCAGGGCACGCGAAGCACCCAAGTCTCAGTGAGGAGGGTTGAGTGCTTGGCTGTTGTGGAGGAGTCTTGGGTGCCTGGAGCTGGGGCTGGGCTTCAGGGCTGTGCCGCCGTATTTGAGGGTGCCTGTCTAACTACAAAAATGATCCAGGTGAGGTTGAGATGAGATGCACTGCCGACTAGACGTGTCTGCGCTGTCGATCGCCACCAAGCTCATCCTTGCACAAATCATCCCTCTGCGTGGCCAGAAATTCACAACTGGTTGAAAGTCAAAAGTGGAGAGAGGGCTAGCCTCCAAGATAACCCCATTCGGTGCGTCATTGCGGAGAGCTTGGACGGCTACTTGGCAATTTGTTGGCGGGCGACAGTGTGAAGCTACTTACCTACAAACGACATCCGCCCGCCTGTGCTTCACCAGAATCAAACCCGTCATATCCGCTGCATCTTGCTGGCGCCATCACACTCCAAAGCAACACTTCTCTTAATACTACTCTCCGCGATACCCATCGCACTATATACACACACCTGCACACGACACCACAGCTCCATCATGGTGCAGGACTACAAGAAATGGGCGCCCCAGGCCCAGGCTCTGAGGAAGGGCCCATACACAGTCGAAGCAGCCGGCGCACAAAAGGTCGAGGGCGAGACGATACCACGCCGAAATGTCGTGGCAAAGGACGAGCTCAAGATGACGCCCGCGCCCGATGTGACGACCATGTACGAGGTCCTGCGCTACTCGTCGCGAAAGTACGGCAACGCAAAGGCCGTCGGTGCGCGGCGCATCGTGAACAAGATCACCGAGACGAAGAAGGTGAAGAAGATGGTCGACGGCAAGGAGACGGAGGTGGACAAGAACTGGGAGTTCTACGAGCTCAGTGGCTACACATATAAGAGCTTTGTCGAGTTCGAGAAGATGGCGCTGTCGGTCGGATCCGCGTGCCAGAAGCTTGGGCTCAAGCCAGAGGACAGGATGCATCTGTTTGCTGCGACGAGCATGCAGTGGCTGGCCTCCGCTCACGGTATGCTTCATGATGACATAGAGCTCCAACACCTGCTGATATGTAATCTATAGGCGCCCTCTCACAGTCCATGGCCATCGTCACCGCATACGATACGCTCGGCGAGCAGGGCCTCAAGCACTCCATGGCCCAGACCAACGCAAAGATCATGTTCACAGACCCGGAGCTGCTGCCCAAGCTCATCAACCCGCTGAAGGAGGTCAAGGACCTCGAGATCGTCATCTACGGCACCAAGAACGAGCCGAACCCACAGGACATCGAGAAGCTCACGAGTGCACACCCGCACCTGAAGGTCATGAGCTTCGACGAGGTCCTCAAGCTGGGCGACGCGAACCCGGCTGAGCCCATTCCTCCCAAGCCCGAAGATCTGGCGTGTATCATGTACACATCTGGCTCGACTGGTACGCCAAAGGGCGTGCTCATCAAGCACCGCAACATCGTTGCTGCTAGTAAGCTACATTCACTCAACCGTCCAAAGTTGTACTAACAACAGTAGTCGCTGGTGTCGATGCCATCGTTGGCAAGTACCTTGGACCCGGCGATGTCCTCCTCGCGTACCTCCCCGCCGCGCATATCCTCGAGTTCGTCTTCGAAAACGCCGTGCTCTACTGGGGCGGTACCCTGGGCTACGGCACCATCCGCACCCTGTCCGATACTTCTGTGCGTAACTGCGCCGGCGACATCCGCGAGCTGAAGCCCACCGTCCTCGTTGGCGTGCCGCAGATCTGGGAAACCGTCAAGAAGGGCATCATCAACAAGGTCAACTCCGGCGGCGCCCTCAAGAGCAACATGTTCTGGGGCGCTTTCTCGGCCAAGAACTTCCTACTCGGATCCGGATTGCCCGGTAGTGGTGTACTTGACTCCATTGTGTTCAACAAGGTCAAGGAGGCGACTGGTGGGAGACTGCGTATCTGTTTGAACGGTGGCGGCCCCATCGCGAAGGAAACGCAGCGCTTCATCTCCGTGGCCATCACGCCCATGATCTCCGGCTACGGCCTGACCGAAACCTGCGCCATGGGCGCCGTGTGCGACCCCATGGCATGGACCGACACCGCGCTTGGCGAGATGCCCGCCTGCGTCGAAATGAAGCTCGTCGATTTCGCCGACGCCGGCTACTTCGCCAAGTCCACCCCTCCCCAAGGCGAGATCTGGATCCGCGGCGGCGGCGTGGTATCAGGCTACCTCAACATGCCCGAGGAAACCGCCGAGTCCTTCACCGACGACGGGTGGTTCAAGACGGGCGACATCGGCGAATTCGATAGCAACGGGCACATCCGCATCATCGACCGCAAGAAGAACCTCGTCAAGACGCTGGCCGGCGAGTACATTGCGCTCGAGAAGCTGGAGTCCGTGTATCGCAGCGCGCCCATCGTCGCGAATATCTGCGTGTATGCCGCGGAGGACAGGCAGAAGCCCATTGCGATTATCGTCCCGACGGAGCCGGCGCTCAAGAAGATCGCGAGCGAGAACGGGGTCAAGGGCGATTCTCTTGAGGAGCTGGTCCACGATAAGAAGATTAATAGTGCGGTGCTCAAGCAGTTGCAGTCTGCGGGGCAGAAGGGTGGGCTTGCGGGCTTTGAAATTATCGAGGGTGTGGTGCTGGCGGATGAGGAGTGGACGCCTCAGAATGTAAGTCAAAGCATACACCTCAGTAACGTGACTACATACTAACGATTCACCTAGGGCCTCACCACCGCAGCCCAGAAGCTCAACCGCAAGGACATCCTGAAGCACTACCAGAAGGAAGTCGACACCGCGTACGGCCGCTCATAAGCGTTGCGAAGACGTTGAAAAGGGCAAAATTGCGTAATCACGAACGGAAGGCAGTGCAGGGGGAAATATCAGCGGTCCAATTGTTATTGAAGATACCTACTCATCACGAGGAACGAAATATGCGTCTTTGTACTTGTAGCAGCGGCTTGTCGATTTAGTAGTATATAGTCGAAATAGTATTTCTCTACTGGTGTGCTATGCAATGCTGTGCGACATTCTGAATATATGTGTACTGCGTGAGAGTGGGAATGCAAGCCATGTATATTCCGCATGCGAACTGGTCCCGAACGAGCTTGCTCCATCATGCTTCTGGCGCATATATGTGAAGCCCTGGATCGATTGTGTAACGGAATACGGCAGCACACTCCTCGGAAGTATCTCGATGTCGCTCGTAGGTGCTGAAAACTGGAGTGGTCTGTTCGTGTAACAGTGGACTTGAAGCCCCTACACTGACGCCTATTCCTGATGGTGTACGACTCGATTCCAACCGGATTAGTGTTTCTCATACCCAGGCCACACCTGGCCCTTCCAGTCCGGCTCCAGGTACTGCATCGTAGCACACCAAGGTTTGTCGGTAGGCGCATACGGACGCAGCGGCAAATCGTACGGCATGCGAAAGCCAACGACAGTCTTCCCCGTCGCTGCATCAGCATCAGAACAATCTTCAGACCCTGGCATGTCCTTCGCGAAGACCGGCACCATGACAGCATCTGATTTGGCAAACAGCGCAGGCCACACCACGATACCAGCTTCCCAGCTCTGGATCCAGATCTCGTCTTTCTTGTTGACGACGTCGCCCCAGGCCTGCTTGCTCAGATTTGCAGACGTGACCATTGCCCAGTCGATTGTTTGGTGGTCTTGATCGCTGAATCGGATATAGGTCTTGATGTGTGGTGCTGCGGGACCGCGAAGTGCCTCTCCTTGCCTCTCGGTCTTTGTTGCTTTCGAAGCTGGTGCTTCAGAAGGCTTCCAATGACAGAAGAGAGGATGCAGATACTCTTGCTGCTGAATTTGCTGCTTGGACTGGAGCTTGATGTGGATGGAAGCACCAGAGCCGTAGCCGTCGAGCGAAGTACGTATCTCATCAGGTGTGGGGAATATGACGTTGTACATTGGCTCAAGATCTTTCTTCTTGAGCGAAGTGCTTGCGGGCTCGCGCTTGCTGAAGATATTCGCCTTTGCTGATGACGACGTAGTGCGAACGAATGACCGAGCCAGAGCAGTCTGCAAGCATGTGAGCCATGTCGGTGTGGCGCCGAGCGTCGCGATGGATGATATCTGAACCACAATATGTGGGGCTGAGGGAACATCTGGTCTGGCTTCGATAGGGACTGTAGAGAGTATCTCTTGTAGACCCAGCCATCCGAAAGACGTTTCTGATAGAGTTCTGGAAGCGGCTGGCTTCTGTCTCGATGGAGCACTCCCGAGGAACGCTGCCCTAATAGATGAGAAGTCGTAGTCTCTCAGTGTTGCGGCCAAGGTACTCAAACGATTTCCATACGCTTTTAGGTACCGTAAGAAATCGACTTTGAAACGCTCACCGCTGCCGATGGGATGGACGTCGGACGTACTTGACGTTGCCATTGACGATGAGAGCGGCAGTAGAGGTGATTGCCAAACAGCTTGCGTCATGTTGCTCCAGTCTCGGTGGATCATGTTCTGGTACGGCAGAGATCAGTGGAAGTTACACATGCCTGCCACAAATGCCACTTACAGCTGTATGTATGATGACTTGTGCCGTGTCGTCGTGGCGGAATAGGACGAGCATCTTCGAATGATGCTGGAGGTAGATGTACGAAGTCAGTGTGTGTCTCACAGGCAGTTCGTAAAGGGACATTACGTGCAGTACCGAACGGATCGGGTATGTAAGCAGATATCAAGCTGATGTTGGGATACCGCTCTCCTTGTTCCTGTTCATAATCAACATCAGTACAATGGATTCGTTCGGTTGTGAAGGTACTGACCAACAGTGCAATCCTGTTCGCATCCTCGTTCTTCCAGAAACCATGAATGAACTTGACCTTGACCGTGTCACGGACATCTTCGTCGAAATGTTTCCTGAACCCGAATAAGTGACAGTCTAATCCGAGGAACAAAACACTCACATGACAAAGTCGATATCG
>Ga0265798_10006556_pt1 | contig 15280 bp, 10 predicted proteins | sample P3T30metagenome_FD_192430 | JGI IMG/M metagenome (GOLD analysis project Ga0265798, IMG submission 192430) | Plant litter microbial communities from East Loma Ridge, Irvine, California - P3 T30 | ecosystem: Environmental > Terrestrial > Plant litter > Unclassified | place: USA: California... | reverse complement strand
GGGCTTTGAGAGGAACGCTTCTCGGCCGAAGAGGTCCAGCTCCAAGCCAGGCGATGTGCGCATTCGATCCAAATCATACCACCCAGAGTGACCTACCAAAACCACCTTCCGCGGACCGTACCCCACCATCTGGCTGGTATCGTAGGGTGGGTCGGCAAGTTTTTGTAGCTCTCCCAAGAGATGACTCCTGACTGAAGAGACGTCGGCGAATATATCATCACTGAAGTAGCATGAACGCGTACGACTTCTGGGACGATGCGTGGTGTCCACAACATAGTGTAAGGTCTTGGTCTTGGCAGACCAGTCGAGTGCAAATGGACCAGGTGCGGTGTCAATGATGTCTCGCGTGTCCAGGACTGTCACACCGATCTCAACCACAAGATCGCGACCTCCGTGGATCTCGGATTCTGTGTCGAAAGAGACAATCAAAGCATCTTCAGGCAGAGCGGACGTATTTGACACGCGGTGGGAAGTGTACGGCGGCGGCAGTCCAAGTACTTTTCGCAGGTCTTCGATTGTTCCGTAATCTGAAATTTCAATGGAGGAAGCCCAGCTTTTCGCTTTCCACTTCGCGAGACGTAACGCTACCTGCGCGTTTTTGGCGTTTACCATTGGCCGGGATCCTACCACTTTTGCGTTCACCGCAGGACTTCGCAAAGAAGAGGGTTGTGGCAAGATGGGGGCCGGAGGTCGTATGCGGGCTTTGATTCCACCTTGACTTGATGGTTTCAGTGATCTTTGGCTGGCGATAGACTTCTGTTCCAAAGGCTTGACTTGGTGCACAGGCTCCAATGGAAAGTCGCGAACGCGTCCTTTTGTGGCCATTCGTTTTGCGGCCAGCTTGGCCTTGGTGAGCAAACCCATTCCGAATCTTGCGGACTTGGTTCAGCCATTATTGCATGTTCATCTGCGGCGCAATATCGACTGTCTTGGAGGAATAGAATGCATACATGTCTCGATGTGAGGTAGGTTGAAAGTCTAAGTCTCGCCCAGGACACAACGAAGTCAAAGTGTCCTGACGTTCTGCACGCGCCATCTCGAATCGCATCCTTGCGAACTCAATCTCACGCCGATCAACGCCAACAATATCGTCATTGCGAGTTCCCATTCCTTGTGGTCTTGAACTATATGTAATGCCTTTCACTTTGTTCCTGCATCCACCATGATGTGCAGCTCATCTCCTATCCACAACCAACATGCAGCCGTGGGCCCTAGTCACCCCTGCCTCGCGTGGCATTGGCCTTGAGCTCGCACGTCGACTCCTACGAACCACAGACATACCCATCGTCACATCAGCGAGGAAGGATCTTGACCAGACGAGGGAGAAAGTCCTCAGTGGGCTAGATGGTGTCAGCGAAGACAGACTCCACGTCTTGAAAGTGGATGTACTTGGTAAATACGCTTCCTATCATAAACTTTGCGACTACGAACCTCCTACTCACACGCGAGGTCTCCCAGACGAACAAACGATCATCGATGCCGCTTCCACAATTGCAAACACTTTCCCGAAAAAGTCCTCCTACCTCCACCTCGCGCTCGCCGTCCCCGGCATCCTATACCCTGAAAAGTCGCCCAGCCAGATCGACTACGACAATGCCCTGCGAACTTTCCAAACCAACACTCTCGGGCCCATGGTGCTGCTCAAGCACTTCTCGCCATTCCTACCCAGGAAAGCCACCATTCTCGAGGGACTCAAGGGCCTTCCAGCGCACGCCGTATGGGCCAACATGAGCGCACGCGTGGGGAGTATCACCGACAACGGGCTCGGAGGATGGTACTCGTACCGTGCATCAAAGGCAGCCGTGAACCAAGTCACGAAGACGTTCGATAACCATTTGAAGACGAGTGCAGGGGAGAACGCTATGGCGATTAGTTTACACCCGGGTACGGTCAAGACGGATTTCAGCAAGGAGTTCTGGGGGAATGTGAAAGAGGAGAAGCTGTTCAGTCCGGAGTTCTCGGCGGAGAAGTTGATGGAAGTCATCTGTGGACGTAAGGTTGAGCATCGCGGGAAGTTCTTCGATTGGAAGGGTGAAGAGGTGCCGCCTTGATGTCTTGATTCGAGACAGCCGGCAGAACGCGAGATGACAATTACAGTATGGTCGCAACACAGGGTGGTCGTGATGCACATCGTTTGGGTGGTTTGTTTGAGACAGATCTCTCGTACCGTCGCTCATGATTCGAATGTGCTGTCTCGTGCCTAATCGTACGTCATGACTTCATGAACCGCAAGGTATCGACTCATTCCGTTCACTCCTCATCCTTGATCATCATCAAGTCCCCCGCCATTTACTTCTTGTTCAGCTCATCGGACCTCTTCTTGAGCTCCTCCTTGCTAGCAGGCTCGCCAAGGTTGTCGGCGATGACCGGGCCGGGGTTGGCCTTGTGGTGCTCGAAAGTGGCGGCACCGCCGCTGGTGGCTTTGTTGTCGGTGTCGTGAAGAGGGTGGCTCGAGGCGTTGGAGTCGCTGGACTCCTTTGCGACCTGGTCGGTGATGCCTACGTGATTGAAGATGCTGCGTTAATGTGTTTGTTCTATTGGTTTGGGTGCGGGGTTGTTTGTTGATGCTAGTGGGAGCTTACTGCCGGTGGCTTCTTCTTCCTTGGGGTGGACAGGCATGCTGGCTGAGTTTTGGTGGGTTGAGATGGGTGTTTAAAGTTTCTTTTGATTTGTTGAGGGTGTTGTTGAGCGTGTCGTATGTTTCTACGTTCTCATCAGAGCATCAAGACCGTGATCAAGTCAAGGCAGCACTGCCCCTCCCGCAGTGGGGTCGCGCGTGGAGTCTCCAGTTTGGAGAAGTGACGCAACCAGTCTCGAACGACGACCTTGGCTCATGTCATCTTCTGGCCGTGAAGGCAAGCAACTCGTGACCATCCTCAATAGAGCATCTGCATATCTTATATATGCTCATGCAATAACAGTGAAGCGCTATGTTTGGGCCGCCGCAGATAAGCAAGTCACGTTTCCTACCCTCGTCAAAACACCTTGATGTCCAGCAACACCTTAATGGACGACCTTGATGGCAGGGCGAGGAAGCAGAGACACATATAACATGGAGGGCAACCCAGGTTCAATTTGGCAGACTGCATCTTCCGCGAAAACTATTGACGAGTCCAGCCCAGCTCCCCCTCCGATTTTCTGGTCATCCATATCATTCCATGATCTCTCCTCCTGCAGAGTCGTTGTCCATCCCAGAGTCGATGCGGATATTGACAGGAGGCGAAGGTCATGAGTCGGTCGTCATGATGTTGTGGACTGGCCGTCTGTTAGGATGTGGTCGACGAGATGCAACGACACGAGCTGGGAGATTACTTACTCTAGCAGTTGCAGTTGCCGGTTGTGCAAGCACAGTTGGAGTTAGAGCATTGTCCGCAGCCACCCATGATGATGATTGTGATTTGGTGTTTGGGGTTGTTGGGGAAGTTGTTGTTGGTAAGATTGATTGAAGTCGTTTGATTGCGTGATGAGGCCAGAAGGGAAGCCATCAACGTGCGTTTCCGCTGCCTCTTATATACCTTACTCACCATCCTCTGACCGGCCATATCCGCTCTCAATCGAGAGCCCACTTGGCGATGCAGCAGCAGCGACGACGGCTAGCATGAGCTCCCTCGTTCACGAGACCACGGCCCACTCACACCACGATCTTCACAAGCAGGCCATCCCACGCATCCTCCAGCACGGGAGAATCGATGGTATAGCCGGATGGGCGAATCGCAGTGTCACTCGCAGGGACATGGCGCTCTGCACAGCTGCACGTGCAGGCTCGCGGTGCATGCGGCTAGAGAACGCCAACCGAGAACGCGCACGTATCGGTCCGGTTCGTGGATGTACCGAGGTGGAACAGTGGTGAGGTGAGGATTGGTGTGAGTGGTAGAAGCTGCTCTGCATGAGCTTGATGCGAGCTCGTCCGTGCAGCAGCTACATGCGTGGAGCGAAAGCACGGCTGTTGGAAATCACCTGGGATGGCGGGTTTGAGAGTTGGACGTTATTGATCATCTCCAACTTAACCGCGCGCTACCTTACTTAGTACTACTGTAGTAGTCGCTAGCAACGCTTCTGATAAGCGCGACGATAGGAGGAATGCGTTGGCTTGCGGTAACGGCGGCTTGCTGTTGAACGCCTGGGCGTGGGACTTCGGGACTCCAGAAGGTTGACAAATTGGTGCTACTCTGGACAGTAGCACCTAATCTTTCAGCATCGATTACGTTGGTCTATGATTATCAGATTACTTTGATCATGTTGAGTGGCTCCGTGAATGCAAGTCCCCGAGCCGGAGAGAACTCCTTTGCGGCGTGGGATGGTATAGAGTTTGAGACCCTTCGGGCTTTGCTGCATCTGTTGCGCTGTCAGATGGGTCTGCTGCATGCGTGACCTTCGTTGATACCTGCTCACCAGAGGCCGCCGATTCTACAACCCCACAAGCTTCTTGACGCCAGCAAAGGTCCTCGTCCAGCTCTCACCGTAGCCCAGCTCCACCACTCCCTTGCCCATCTGGAAAGCACCTGGCTGCATAGGATAGTCGAGTTTGCCCGGGATGGCTGTCTTGATCAGACTAGGCCATCTGTCCTCACATACACTCTTCGCGTTACACAACCCTCTCAGTCCTTCTTCTCCAGCAAAACGCCCGTATCCAGATCCACGAACGCCGCCGAAAGGTAGTTGAACTGCGTAGAATACTGCAAAGTCGTTGACGGCCACCATACCCGACTGAACATTCTTCGCTACCCACTGCAGCTGAGCTCGAGCCGCAGCGCTGCCTGTCGGGCCAAACACACTGCAGCCTAAACCATAGATAGTACCGTTCGCAATTGACACAGCGTGTTGCGGGTTTTCTGCGGCCATCAGCAAGGCAACCGGTGAGAACAACTCTTCTTGTGCTATGGCCATTTCGGGCTTGACGTCGACGAGAAGAGTCGGTTCAAAGTAGTGACCGGAAGGGTATTTCGGATGCTTGTACCGATGTCCACCAGCTAAAAGGCGTGCACCTTGCGCGACGGCTTCGCTGATGAAACGTTCGAGCTTGTCGAAGGATGCTGCTGAGACCATGGCTCCAACATCGACTTCGCCGCCGTCCGCAGTGTCGAGGTCGTTCCCCAGACGAAGAGCCTTGATACGAGGCTCCAGCATCTTGACCAGACGCTCGTAAGCCTGGGGCATTGCAACAACTCGCTCGATGCCGATACAGTTCTGTCCTGCAGATTGAAAGACACCGCGCATGATGATGCTGGCAACACGGTCCATCTCACCTTGCGCTGTTGCCTTGCCAGTGGGGTCATCGAGGACTATCGCGGCATCTTTGCCACCCAATTCGACACAAAGGGGCATGAGGACCTTTGCGGCACTTTTCGCGACAGCGTGAGCGACCGGCTTACTGCCGATGAAAGTCATGTGGCTGATTCCCGAGTGTGAGGTCAAGTGGTCTGCTGTCTGTGGCCAGCAAGTGATAGCGTGCACCAGATCCGGATCATGACCGCAAGCAATCAGCGCTGAGCGTGCGATATTTGCGTAGTATACCGATGACCAGGCGGTATTCTCGCTGTTCTTGACGACGATGGCGTTGCCAGTGAACAATGCGCTGATAATAGGGCCGAGGAGATTGTGAAGAGGGTAGCTGTGTTGCGTTAGTGTCTGAGGGAAGAGAATGACTTGTCGGTGAATCCTCACTTCCAGCTCACACAAGCTGAGACGACACCAAGTGGCTCGTAGCGAACCTCGTTTTTCTTGTAGAACATGAGGAAGTTGGTGGGTCTTCTCTCAGCTTTCAGTGCCTTCTCGCCATGCTCGATAGTCCACTTGAGCTTCTCAGCGGTCACCAAAATCTCACCGAAGATGGCATCGACGCGAGTCTTACCACTATCTAGGCATGCAGCACGAACGATGGTGTCTTGGTTGTTCAGGAGAAATCTATTGGGTCGGTTAGCAAGTCGACGTACCTGCCTTCTTCAAAATGCACTTACTTCAAAAGACTCTTCAAGACTTGTCTGCGTTCTGCGAAAGAAGACTTGGCCCATTCTTCTTGTGCTTTACTAGCCTTTGCAACAATGCGATCAATTCCATCGGCCGTGACAGGGTTCACTAGACCCAATGACCTTCCTGTGGCCGGACTGTAGCATTGAACGGCTGTGCTGCCAGATATCTGAGATATACAAGTCAACGCATGCGCTTACCAACGTTCAAGAGTTTCATCGCTGCATACCTTGATTGATGGATCGTCGAGTTGTTTGCCTTCCCACCCTGCCCTGCAAGCCTCAGGCACAGGCACACTGAACTCAATGGCATCCTCAGCATTGCTGTATAGCAGTATCTTGAAGACCACGAGGGTGAGTAAGGAGAAGCAAGACCACCAGATCAGCTCTTGTCTACTCGCTGGGAGTACTTCAGCAAGATGTGTGAAATCCATTGCCCCTGAAGAAACTCGAGAGACTTCTTGTCGATCCAGTTTCGAGGAGTGTGAGTACTACGGTTGGCTGTTGCTTTCTACCCCACACTTCGAAAGTGAATTCGCGCTTAGTACGCGTTGCGCTGCGCGCGAATAATGGAACATTACATCCCACCAAGACAATACCGATTAATCAGCGACACGCGCCCAAGTTGGTGAGAGCATGTCGGGCAGCGTGACACCAGCAAGGCGGCGACGCGATGAGGGAGAAGAGGAGGAGGAGGAAGAAGAGGATGTCTCTGTGGATGGAGAGTCTACTCAGCAAAGCCACGCGAACAAGCGCGCGCGCATGAGCAATGGCAGAGATCGCGGTAATGAGGAGGCAGAGTCAGGCTCAGAGGTATGAGATTGTCCGGCAGGCGTGCTCAATCATGGATCGCACATGCTAACGCACACACAGTCAGAACAGCCCGTCCTACCAGACAGCTATTTACGCAGCCCGAACGGCAAAAGCGCAGCAACAAATAGCTATGCCCCTCAGCCTCACCAACCTGGCTCTATCGTTCGAATTCATATGACCGACTTCGTCACTTATAGCGATGTTGAATTTGCACCCGGCCCGAACTTGAACATGATCATTGGGCCAAATGGAACAGGCAAGAGCACGTTGGTCTGCGCCATTTGCCTCGGTCTCGGCTGGGAGACGAAGCATCTCGGACGTGCGAAAGACATCAGCGACTTCGTCAAGCACGGAGCAAAGAGAGCGATCATTGAGATCGAGCTTGCGAGAGACCCGAAGAAGCAGCGACACAACCCTGTGATCAAGACCAGGATACAAAAAGATGGCAACAAGGTTGAATACTGGATTGATGGCAAGAAGGAGAACAAGAAGCGAGTCACGGATCTCGCCCGTAGCTACTCGATCCAGGTTGACAACCTCTGTCAATTCTTGCCCCAGGACCGCGTGGTGGAGTTTGCGGCGCTGTCGCCTGTTGAACTTCTTGCCCAGACCCAGCGTGCTGCAGCTCCCGAACAAATGACCGAGTGGCATCAGCAGCTCAAAGACATGCGAAAGGAGCAAAAAATCAGCGAGGATTCTCAAAGCCGCCTGACCGAGGACCTGCAACGCCTGGAGAACCGACAGCGCATGCAGCAAGGCGATGTGGAGCGACTGCGCGAGCGTTCCGAATTGCAGGAGCGCCTTGCAGCATACATCAAGTTCAAGCCATTTCCAGCATACAAGGTGGCAAAACAACGTCACACGGAAGCGAAAACCCGGAGGAAGGAGGCAGAACGCGAATACAAGCGACTTGAGCGCCAGATGGAGCCCAACTTACGCGCCGTGAACGCGAAGCAAGAGTACCTGACCTCAGTAGACAAGATTGTCGCCAGGAAAAAGCGACTGGTCGACAACATGGACACGACTTCCAAGCAAGCCCTTAGCGCTCTAGAGGCGACGGGCACCGCTATTGAGGGTATCGCGAAGGAGCTTGAATCTGGTAAGACCGGCATCAAGGAGACCAAGCAGAAGATACCCGAGCACAACCGTAATATCAACCAGATCAAGACGGCGATGAAAAACCCTCCGGCACCCGTGGATACTGCCGCCATGAACGAGGAGATTAGAGGCAAGACTCGCCAGATTCGCGAAGTCGACGACAAGATCAACGAATTACGAGACCAAATTGCAACACTAAACCAACAAGGCAGACAGCGGAAAACCATCGTCCAGGAAGCTGAGAACGAGAAGACCCATCTTCAGTCGCAGGCTGGACAACAAGCGAGCAAATTGGGACAGGCTTCTCGAAACGGCGATGCTGCAAAAGCCTGGGAATGGATCCAGGCTCATAAAGATCAGTTCAAGGGTGAAGTGTTTGGACCGCCTATCTTGGAATGTTCCATCAAGGACTCGAGGCTCGCTGCTGCCGCTGAGACCATGATAACGCAGTCCGAACTTCTGGCATTTTCGGTCACGTGTAAGGAGGATTTCACCAAACTACAACACCAACTTTACACGATCATGAGACTTTCCGATATCAACATCCGCTCAGCGCCAGCGGTCGAGCTGGCGTCCTTCAAACCTCCATGTAGCACGGAGCAGCTGCGCTCATACGGGCTGGAGGGCTGGATCATCGATCTCCTGGAGGGGCCAGATGAGGTTCTCGCTATGCTGTGCGACAACAGGGCTATCCACACCATGGCCTACACTTCGCGAGATGTTCCCGCGGATCAGCACGACAATCTCTCCAAAAGTCCCATCAGCTCTTGGGTGACGAACACCCAAAGCTATCAAGTCACACGACGTCGGGAGTATGGAGATCATGCAACGTCTACTCGAGTTACAGCCCTACGTCCGGCTCGATTCTTTACCGACGCTCCAGTCGACCATCGTGCTGAAGAGGCCCTCAGTCGCAAGATCAGCGAGACCGAGGTCGAGATCGAAGAGATCAAGGAGCAGATCACTAGCATGCGAGCCGAAGAAAAGCAACTCCAACAGCAGAGGCGCGATATCGAAGCCGAGCAAAAGACAATTCAAGAGGAGAAGAATCAGAAGCAGCGCGAGTTCGCTCAATTCCAAGGATTACAGCCCAAACTCGACGCCGCAGAGAGGAAGTTGAAGGATGCACAAGACCAGATCAACAAGCATAGAGACCACCAACGAGATATCGTGGATAGAGGCGAGAAGCTGGCTCTTAAGAAGGGTCAACAGTCTTTGGATTATGCAAACTCAGTTGAAGCTCTGCGCAGTATGTACGTGATGCTCTTTGAGGCTGAGATTATGAGGATTGAAGCAAAGTCCGACCTAGACCAACTAGAGGCACGTCACGAAGCGGAACGCGGTCAACTCGACGAGGCGCGAGCTTCTGTTGAGGAGCACGCGCGGGTAACAGCAGCTCTCCTCGCAGAGGGCCAGCGCCTTGGACAAGCGTGCATGGCTACACACGCCGAGGATGCTACCGAGCGTGAACTCGAGATATTGGAAGAAGTCAAGGTCATGGACCCTGATGAGTTGGACACCAACATCCAATCGACGGAGGCAAGACTCGAGATGACTACAGGCGGCAACGCCGGTATCATCGCAGAATACGAGGATCGCGCGAAGAAGATCGATAGAGACCGCGGTAGGCTTACAGATCTTGTCAATACGCTACAGATGCTGCAGAGTCAAATCGAAGACATCAAGGGCCAATGGGAGCCAAGACTGGATGCTTTGGTCAGCCAGATCAGCGAAGCATTCGCAGAGAACTTTGCTAAGATCCAATGTGCCGGCGAGGTCGGCGTGCACAAAGACGAAGACTTCGAACAATGGGCGATCCAGATTAGGGTCAAGTTCCGGTGAGTTTATGGCGACATGCGATGCTGCGAGATCTTGAACTAACGATGCCTTCCAGTGAATCCGAGCCCCTCTCTGTCCTCGACAACCACCGACAGTCTGGCGGCGAGCGTGCCGTCTCTACAATTTTCTATCTCATGGCCTTGCAGAGTCTGGCGCGGGCGCCCTTTAGACTGGTCGATGAGATCAACCAGGGCATGGACCCTCGCAACGAACGGTATGTCTGCAATCTCCCTGCCCTTACCATGTACCCCTGACTGACAAACCCTCAGCCTCGTACATTCTCGCCTAGTCAACATCGCCTGTGCCTCGCACCGCGAAGACGGCCGCGGCGGCAGCCAGTATTTCCTCATCACGCCTAAACTCCTCAGCGGTCTGGAGTACCACCCAAGAATGAAAGTCCACTGCATTGCGTCGGGCGAACACATGCCGTCCGATCATGCGAAGATGGACTTTGCGGCGCTTGCTAAGAAGACCCTGATGCTCCAGCGTGCTGGACAGTAAGGAGGTGGCGCGCATTTTTTTCGCATTCGTTGTAGTTTGTTATTAGCATCGATACCCTCGCCTCGCTTGCTTTTTTTTCGTAGATATGGAGATGGTGTTATGAATACATGAAAGTTCGGTCGTTGTAAACATGTTCCACGGCACCGCCGAGGAAGCTGTTTGTAACTTAGACGTTTTGATCGTGTACACTGTATCTTTTCGTCACTGAGATATTCGATCTGCGAGCCGAAGATGTCTTCGTCTGTTGTGGCGAAAGATACGGTGTCTGCCAATTGACTATTCGGTTCTGTGTCCATCGGAGGTCTCGACTTTTCTACTATCTCTACTACGAGAAAATCATACCAATTGGTCAAGAATTACAACGCTATCACAGGACTAGAGATCATAAACAGTGACACATGTATTTGATTCAATCAAACCTTTTTGTTGGTGTTCATTCGAACTCATTGGTAAACCCAACCCTAACCCTCCGGATAATCCTTTCCGGCTACAAGTTACTCCTCTCTTCTTTAACGACTTCAATCATTGGTGCAAAATCCAGTCTCATCACGAGCTTCCGTCCCTCTTTGTCGAGATCACTATATCACATCACGCAAAGCATGCCGCCATGATTATCCCGAAGCTCCGTACTTCGCTGCAATGTATACCGACATATGCACATCGTTTCCGATGCAAGTAGGGCTCCCGCCTCGCTTCTCCTTGGCCTTCGACGCTTGACCAAGAATCTCCATCTGCTCAGCGTACCGCCTTCTCGATTCGTGCTTTACGATGCTGCGCACTAGATGCAGCAGCAGGACTAGCGCCGCAATGCCGTAGTGGGAGATTATCGCGTCTTCTTGCGTGAGGGGAGTAGCATCGCGCCGGATGAATAACGACATCACCTCTCCAATTTGAGGAGTCGAAGTGAAGAGGATGCAGCGTGTCCATATAAGAGACCAAGACCCATCAAACCAGCATATGTGAGTGGCGGCGAACTTTCGCGATTACGCATCATGTTCAGATATCTCCCCACCATTGCGGCTACCGCTGCCCTGTTACAACAAGGTAACGCCCAGCAGTACCAGAATGGTACTACGGAGAGTGTCAAGTTGCACTGGATCAGCGGATCAGCACCGTCTTACAGCTCTGGAACTACGTTTGGGCTCCCTTGGGCTCGTGGCAAACACTTCCCCAACACCACTGTCTTTGATCTATCTGACAGCGAGAGCGACCTGCAGTCCTGGGTGACTGCTTACTGGAACGATGGCTCGATAAAGTGGACAGGTCACGCTGTCCCAGCGGCAGATACCAGTCCCGACAACTATATCGTCACTGCGTCCCCTGGCAGTGAAAGCTCTGCGAAGGCCGCCGGCATCGAAACATCGGAGTCTTCCGAAGAAATTACCGTCAACACGGGCAAGATCCAAGTCTCGTTTCCCAAGACTGGTAACAATGTCATTGGAGAAATCAAGACTTCGAGCGGGAAGATTGTTGGACAGAATGGAAAGCTTGTCTTGCACACCCAGTCTGATGTCAGCGAAGACATTGGAAGCAGAGGCAACGCTTCAATCGAATACTTCAATTTCGAGAGCAACATCGACAATGTCACGATCTCAGCGGACACCCAGACCCGCACACTGGTGACTGTGCGCGGACAGCACCATGTCGCCGACGGAGATGCTCACGCGGACTGGCTTCCTTTTCTCCTCCGCTTCTATCTGTACGCAAACTCAGATGCTATTAGGCTCATTCACACCTTTGTCTTCGACGGCAAGTCGGACGAGGACTTCATCTCTGGCATGGGGGTGAGGTTCTCTGTTCCACTTGCCGACGAGGAACTGTACAATCGCCACGTCCGAATTGCTGGCGTAGATGGTGGTATGCTTAGCGAAGCAGTCAAGGGGATCACTGGTCTCCGCAGAGATCCAGGCGAGGCAGTCAGATCGGCTCAATTTAACGGAACCGAAACACCAAACACAGATACCTGGGACACTCGCGTCTCGAGCAGACTTCACTGGATCCCCGACTGGAATGACTACACGCTTTCTCAGCTGTCTCCTGACGGGTTCCAGCTGAAGAAGAGGACCCAGCCAGGCCAGAGCTGGATCAACATACCCGGCAGCACTCGCTCTGGCGGTTTAGCCTATTTAGGTGGAGCAACACAAGGTGGCCTCGCTGTCGGTGTTAGGAACTTCTGGAAGCACTATCCCGTTGGACTAGACATCAGAAATGCAGCCGGCGACAACGGTGAGATCACTGCCTGGCTGTACAGCCCAGAGGCTCAGCCGCTGGACACGAGACCTTACCATGACGGCTTGGGCCAAGAGACCTACGAAGAACAGCTTGATGCACTCGAGATCACGTACGAGGACTGGGAAGACGGTTTCGATACGCCTTACGGAGTGGCGCGCACGAACGAACTGTACATCTACGCTTTCGACCAGACGCCCCCACAAGACCACCTCTCTACCCTGATAGAGCACACCAACAACCCTCCTGTTCTGTACGCGGAGCCCGAATACGTCCACGAAACCAAAGCAGCCGGCACATGGTGGGCTCCGCCATCGACCAACACTTCCAGCGGTGTGGCTGCACAGATCGAAAGCAACCTCGAGTTCCTTGCTAAATTTTACCGGGACCAGGTCGAGCAGCGTCGCTGGTACGGATTCTTCGACTTCGGAGACTTCATGCACACGCAGGATGTTGACAGACATCAATGGCGTTACGATATTGGAGGGTATGCTTGGGTAAGTCCAATTTTTTCCCTGGTGATATCTCCGACTTCCATGCATCGAACGTATTCCTGCTCCAGTGAGATGTCGATGATCAGTTTCTCGCCGGATGAAACACTTGCTAACGTGAGGATTTTCCGACGTTTAGGACAACAGCGAGCTATCTCCCGATCTATTCTTCTGGCCTCAATTCTTGCGAACTGGCAGTGAAGCAATCTACCGCTTCTCCGAAGCACTCACCCGTCACACTGGCGAAGTGGATGTATACCACATTGGAAAGTGGGCTGGTCTAGGCACCAGACACGGCGTGCAGCATTGGGGTGACTCCGCAAAGCAAGCGCGCATCTCGACTGCCCAGTACCGAAAGATCTTCTACTTCATCTCCGGTGGTGACGAGCGTGTTGGAGAGCTCGTTGAGGAGACTCTCAATACCGACCTGACTTACGAGACGCTCGACCCCAACCGCAAGGTCCGCACCGATGGTTGGAAGCCAGCGCCTGGCGAGCCCGCTACTATTGGCTTGGGCACCGACTGGTCTGGCCTGGCTGCATCTTGGCTTCTGGAGTGGGAGCGCCGTGGATCGAGATGGCAAGAAGCGAAGACAAAGCTCACCAACACCATGATCGGAGTCGTAAACCTGAAGAACGGCTTCGTTTCCGGTTCCGCCCTGTACAACCGCGAAGACGGCACCCTCTCTCCACCACCGACGGACCCAGACAACAAAGGTGTCGTCGCAGTCTCTCATCTCGCCGGCGCTTTCGGCTTGATGGAGGTGGTAGCCGAGATCCTCGAACAATTTGGCGACGACGTGCCGGAGGGCTTTGAACAAGCTTGGCTCGACTACTGCTACTACTACCGCGCCCCTGCCGCCGAGCAGACGGCTCGCTACGGTACCAACTGGACTAAGACTGCTACTTTGCGCCAAGATCACTCTCGTCTGCTTGCTCACGCCTTCTATCTGACACAGAACGAGACCTATGCTCAGCGCGCGTGGAGCGAGTTCGAAGCCGATGGCCTGAACACATCTGCGACCTGGGAGGTTGAACACCTCAGCGGAAGCGAAGTCCTGGCTCCGGTGGACGAGGTTGCGTGGATCTCGACCAACGAGGCAGCGAACTATGGCCTGGCGGCAATTGTCAATCTGGCTTACATTCCTGAGTCGCTGCCGGAAGAGCTCTGAAAGGTAGAAGATTTTCTGGACTGCATGAAGATTTTTGTTTGGTACTAGGCTACTACTCTCATATCCCGTAGCTGAATCCTGGTCACCCTGATGAAATTTTGTGACACACTAAGCAAAAGAAAAATCGAGCTACATGCACTGGGCTGTCCAAGAACCCGCCTGCCCCCCTAAGCACCTTTCTGTCGATCGATGTTCTTCCATTGAGGACCTGTGGGATTGTTAGAAGGCTTGCGGAAATGTGTCGCTATTCCGGGTTCCATACCAAAAAGGGAATACTCTTGGAGTCCGAGTACGATCATGCGCATCACCGCGTTCTAGAATGCCGGGATGTTGTAGAGGGCTCCGAAGTTCCAGGCCTCCGCGAACGACTCTTGATGGTCGAGCCAGGTCGAGATGCCTTGACCGACGGAGTCGATCTAGCGATAGAGAAGCCAGACAACGAAGATCCGGAAGGCATGATCGCTGATGAGGATGGGGTTGCCGATGACCGAGCTAGCCAGCTCAGGTGAAACGCTTGCCAACATCGCTTGCTGGAGATAGAAAGGGCTGGAGCTTCCGCTGATGTAGATTTCGAGGGGCATGGTGCTGTCGAGCAGCAGGCTGGGAGAATGATCATTAGAAAGAAGCATGAGTCTTGGTAGGGGGAGTACTTACGCTACGACGATGCGCCTTTCAGCATGTAAGTCGGCCATCCTGACGTTGTGTTGGTCGATGCTATGGGGTTGTGAGGTACAGCACCGCAAAGAGATGTAGGGGCCGTAAGTAGACCGATGTGGTTGTAGTGGAGAAGGTGTAGCAGAATCCAAAGTGTCGCCTTGGGTACGTCTGACAAGCGCTATTATCACATCATGTGGCATTACAGTGAGCCTCGGACGATGTTGCCGACATCAAGTGGATGGATGCCAAAAGCTTGTGACTGTAGCCCAGTGAGCTCCAAGTCGTGACAGCAGATGCCATTGAAAGGAAACATGTGAACATCCTCTCAAAACGGCACATGTGCCATCGCAAACCCCTGCGGCGATGAAGGATAGCGACCCGTGCGCCAGAACTCTTCATCAACCACAGGCGACACAGGCGGCAACGAAACCTCAACTCTTGAGGCGAGCTTCTCTGCCTGTGAGACCGCTTTCGCCTCTCTTCGATCTCTGAGCTGTGAAAAGGGGATGACCTGT
>Ga0265798_10006555_pt1 | contig 15281 bp, 13 predicted proteins | sample P3T30metagenome_FD_192430 | JGI IMG/M metagenome (GOLD analysis project Ga0265798, IMG submission 192430) | Plant litter microbial communities from East Loma Ridge, Irvine, California - P3 T30 | ecosystem: Environmental > Terrestrial > Plant litter > Unclassified | place: USA: California... | reverse complement strand
GAAGGCGTCTCGGTCCAGCTGGCGCCCTGCTGCCTGCCGATCCCGGGCGACCAGATCACCGGCCAGCTGCGCCGCGACCAGGGCCTGGTGGTGCACACCGGCGACTGCTCGCAGGCCAAGCGCCTGTGCAACAAGGAGCCGGACCGCTGGATCGCCGTCCAGTGGGGCAATGAGCTGAACCGCCGCTTCGACTGCCGCATCCGTCTCCTGATCAACAACGAGAAGGGCATCCTCGCCAGAGTCGCCGCCGAGATCGGCGAGTCCGACGCCAACATCACCTATGTCGGCATGGACGAGGACGACGAGCACATGATGACCCAGCTGCGCTTCACCATCCAGGTGAAGGACCGCGTGCACCTGGCCCACCTGATCCGCAACCTGCGGCGCGTGGCGGGCGTGAACCGGGTCGAGCGCGAGCGGACCTGAGCGTTTCGAATCGCGCTGCCAATGTATCGGTAATTCGCCAATCCGGTGAATTACCGATTCTCTTTTCAATTACTTTATTACAATCCCTGCATACGCCTCGCGTATAATTTCCGGTTTCCCGCATTCAATATCATCGATATGTTCGCTGAAATCGGATTGCAAAAGATCCATCCCGCCAGACAGGGAATACGCCGCCTGGGCCTGATTGCAATTGGACTGTTTCTCCTGTCCTGTGCTCTCCTGAAACCGCAAATCGACGGCGATGGCCCGGAATACGTGCTGATGGCGCATGCCTTTTATCGCCATGCCACGCCGGAAATCAGGCCATCCGATATTGCCGAGATCGTGGCGCTGCCCGGTTCGCGGGCGCACACGAATGGCTTGCCGACGGAACTGCTGGCTGAAGTTCCGCAAAAGCTCGGCCAAAATGGCGCGCTGTTCGCCGGGTTCGCCCGCGGCGGAACCGGGGGTATCCAGGCCATTCATTTCTGGATGTATTCGCTGCTGGCCGCGCCCTTCCATGCGGTGGCGCTTGCCCTTGGCCTGAATCCCGCGCTGGCGTTCGCGGTCCTGAATTTCCTGATCGTCGTCCTGACCGCCGGCTGTATCCTGCGCTGGCTTCCCAAAGCGGGGCTCACGGAACTCGTCATCCTCGCGCTCCTGGGTCCTGTTTTTTACCTGCGCTGGACCGGTCCGGAGATTTTCAGTGCCTGCTGCGCCCTGCTCGCAACGCTGGCAATGATCCGCCGCGATGCCGCGCTGGCCATTTTCCTTGCCGGTTTCGGCGCAACCCAGAATCCGGCAATCGCGGGCCTGATCCTGGCAGCCGGCGCTTCCTGGGGAGTATTCGCCCTGCGTCCGGAATGGGCGCTCCGGCAAGAAACAGGGAGCACGAGAACGCGAAATACCGCGCTTGGCATGGCCGGCATCGCGCTGGCGGCGCTGCCTTATGTGCACAACGAAATCGTGTTCGGCATGCCGAGCATTATTGCCGCCAATTTCACCGACCCGCACGTGGTTTCCTGGGAACGCCTGTCGTCCTTCTTCCTCGACCTGAACCAGGGCCTGATCGCCGGCTTTCCCGGACTGGTGCTCGGCGCCGTCCTGCTGGTGGCACTGCTGGGCAAGACATGCCGCTTCCGTTGGCTCGCTTATGCCACGGCCGCCTGCTGCCTGACGCTCGGCCTCGCCTTCCCTTCGCTGGCGGCCATCAACTGGAACAACGGCTACATTGTCGTCCTCCGCTATGTGTACTGGGCGGTCATGCCTGTTGTCGCCGTGTGCCTCGTCGGGCTGGAACAGCTTTCCGCAGGGCGCCGGCGCGCCGTGCTGGCCGTCGTCGTCGTTTGCCAGGTGCTTACCATGTGGCAGGCGCACTGGCCGCGCGGCAGCGGCTATCTCGAGCATTCCCGCCTGGCCGACTGGGTGCTGGACCATGCGCCGCGCCTCTACCACCCGGATCCGGAAGTGTTCTTCGAGCGCGAAACGCACAGGGAACAGGAACTGGCGCGGGACCGCGTGATCGTCCACCAGGGCGCCGGTGGACCGACCAAGTTGATGCGCTCCTGGCTGAATACCGAAGACTCGGGCGGCGTCTGCCCACCGCAGCAGGTGCTCCTGTCGGCGGGCACCGGCACGGCCCTGGGCTGGGAATACTTCGACGCGCCTTTCCGGTGCGGCCAGGCGAAGCGGCAAGGCGCCGACTGGATCCTCGGCGCCGCCGGCAGCGGCCAAGCCGCGCTGTTGAAGGAAGGATGGTCCGGTCTCGGACCGGCAGGCGTCTGGACCGAGGGCGGCCGCTCGGTGCTTGCCATTCCGCTCACGCCGGGCCAGGAATTCCGACGGCTGGGCATCGACGGCACCTACTTCCGGCCTGGGACCACGACCGACCTGACGATCAACGGCATCCACCTGGGCCCGGTGCGGCTGGGGGCCGGGCCGATCGCGCTGCCGCCGTCCGTGCAGCATGCCGCCGCCCTCACGATCGTGCTGCTGCACCGTCATCCGGTGTCGCCGGCGTCGCTCGGGATGTCCGACGACAGGCGGCCGCTGGCTTTTTTCCTGCGCCGCATTCACCTCGATGACGGGACGCACCACTGACATGAATACGGCTCCCCTGGTCGTCGACCTCGACGGCACCCTGATCCATACCGACATGCTGCATGAATCCGCCCTGCAGATGTCGCGGACGAGTCCGATCGACGTGTTGCGAATTCCGCTGTGGCTTCGGCAAGGCAAGGCCGTGCTGAAGAGCGAACTGGCGAGCCGCAGCAGCTTCGACGCCGCGCTGTTGCCGTATAACGAGCCGCTGCTGGCCTGGCTGAAGGAAGAGCGCGCCGCCGGCCGCAGCATCGTCCTGTGCACGGCCTCGGACCGTGCCATCGCCGAGGCGGTGGCCAGGCACCTCGGCGTGTTCGACGAGGTGCTCGCAAGCGACGGCGACGTCAACCTGGCCGGCGACCGCAAGGCCGAGGCGCTGCATGGGCGCTTCGGCAAGGGCGGCTTCGACTACGTCGGCAATTCCGGCGCCGACCTGAAAGTCTGGCGGCACGCACGCAAGGCGATCGTGGTCAACGGCCGTCGCGGCCTGGCGCGCAAGGCCGCCGCGCTTTGTAGGGTGGAACGCGAATTCCCGCCCCGGCAGCGCGGCGTCGCCGCCTGGCGCAAGGTTTTGCGCGTGCACCAGTGGCTGAAGAACGTGTTGCTGTTCGTGCCGATGATGGCGGCGCACCGCGTGACCGACGTCGAGAGCTGGCTGACGATGCTGCTGGCCTTCGTCTCGTTCAGCCTGTGCGCCTCGACCGTCTACATCGCCAACGACCTGCTGGACCTGGAAAGCGACCGCGCCCACCCGCGCAAGCGCCTGCGTCCGTTCGCCTCCGGCATCGTGCCGGCCTGGCAGGGCGTCCTGCTCGCGCCCCTGCTGCTGGCCGCCAGCCTGGCGTTGGGCGCCCTGGTGGGCGGCGGCTTCCTGCGCTGGCTATTGCTCTACTTCGTACTGACCTGCGTGTATTCGTGGGGCCTGAAGCGGGTGATGCTGCTCGACTGCATCACGCTGGCGATGCTGTACACCCTGCGCATCACGGCCGGCGCGGCCGCGCTCGGCATTCCGCTGTCGTTCTGGCTGCTGGCGCTGTCGGTCTTCCTTTTCCTGTCGCTGGCCTACGTCAAGCGCTACGCCGAATTGCAGGCGCAGGCGCTGGCGGGCACGCACAAGGCGCATGGCCGCGCCTACGTCACCAGCGATTCGCCGCTGCTGATGACCCTCGGCGTGGCCGCCGGCTACGCCTCGGCCGTGGTGCTGGCCCTGTACCTGAACAGCGATGCCGTACTGGAGCTGTACGACTGGCCGGAAGCCGTGTGGGGCACGGTCCCGGTGCTGCTGTTCTGGGTCAACTGGATCTGGATGAAGGCGCATCGGGGCCAGATGCACGACGACCCGGTCGTGTTCGCGGTGAAGGACCGCGCCAGCCGGCTCGCCGGACTGGCGTTCGGGGCCTCGCTCGTCATCGGCAGCCACCGGTGGCCTTGGCTTGCCTGATCCGGCTCAGCGCACCGCGGCCGGATCGAACAGCGGGTTCTGGATCAGCCCCAGCACGTTCCCGAACGGGTCCTTCAGCTCGGCGACCCTGATCCCCTCCCCCACATCCTGGATCGCCTCGTGTTCGCGCGCCCCGAGCAGCACGATGCGCGCGACTTCGGCTTCGATGTCGTCCACGCCCCAGTACACCACCGAGCCCGCCGTGCCCGGCGTCCCGTCCGGCACCAGGCCCAGCTCGAAGCCGCCGATGGCGAAGCCGACATAGAACGGCTGGTCGAAGTAAGGCGAAGTGCCGAACGCCTCGGCGAACCAGGCCTTGGCCTTGTCGAGGTCGGACACGGGGTATTTCACGGTACGCAGTCCCTTGATCATGATGATGGTCTCCTGTTATCCCTGTCAAAACGTCATCATGCCATCCCGCCCGGGCGCGGTATTGGAAAAATGGAAGGTCGGCTACAATATCGTGATCAGGCGGACGACCGCCCCCATCCGGGAACACATGCGGGACGGCCCGGCTCAGTGAAGGAGCCGTCATGGCCTGGATCCTGTTGTTCGTCGCCGGACTTTTCGAAGTCGTGTGGGCGTATTCGATGAAGCTCTCGAATGGCTTTACCCACCTCACCTATTCCATCATCACCCTCGTCATGATGACGGCCAGCTTCGGCCTGCTGTCGCTGGCGATGCGCACCCTGCCTCTGGGCACCGCCTATACCGTCTGGACCGGCGTCGGCGCGGTTGGCGCCTTCATCGTCGGCATCGTGTTCCTGGATGAGCAGATCAGCTTCATGCGGGCCTGCGCCGGCCTGCTGATCGTCGGCGGCCTGGTGCTGATGAAGCTGTCTGCCCACTGAACATCGCGCGGCGGCTTACTTCGCGCCGTTCACATTGATGAAGGGGATCGCACCGCCTGCCACGTTCGGCAGCTTGCCGTCCCACTTCTCGATGGCCTGGCGCTGGTTCTCCATTTCGCGCAGGCGGATCAGCTCTGGCGTCACCTGCTGGCGCTGGATCGCCAGCGATTCGGCCTCGGCCCGGGCCTGGGCCACGCGCTGCTTGGCTTCCACTTCGATACGCAGCAGGTCGCGTTCGGCCTTCAGTTTCAGCTGCTCGGCCGTGGTCTTGGCTTCGATCGCCTCGTTGAAGGAGCGCGAGAAGTTGAAGTTCACGATCGAGAACTCGTCGACCACGATGCCGTGGCGTCCCAGGCGTTCGCGCAGCTGGACCATGATCTGGTCACGCACGTCGGTGCGCTTGGCGATCAGCTCTTCGGCGGTGAAGCGCGCGGTGACCGCCTTCACGGCTTCCTGCACGGACGGGATGATGATGCGCGTGCCGGGTTCGTTGCCGAGGTCGCGGTACACCGTCATCGCCGCTTCCGGCTTGACGTGGTAGTTCAGCGCCACGCGGGTATGGACGATCTGCAGGTCGCGCGAGGCGGCATCGCCGTCGCCCTCGCCCTTCTGGATCGAGACGTTGACCAGGTTGAGCTTCTGGGCCAGCGGAATGCGGAAGTGGATGCCTTCGCTGAGCACCTGGTCGCTCGGGCTGCCGAAGGTCGTCATCACGCCCCGGTGTCCGGCCGGTACGGTGCCGAAGGGCGCGAGCGATACCACGACGATTGCGCCGACGACGATGCCGATGAGCTTCAATGGCAACCTGTTCATTTCAATTCCTTTCCGATGAGTTGTGTCGACTTAATGAACGACCAACAAAGTGTATCTCGGAGGAATTAATAAAAACATCAGGAAATTCTGATGTTCAGGTTCGGGAAATTCGAAGGTTTCCCGTCATCGACACAGTAGCGCCTGCAGTCTATACCCGTTGGCACAGGACACCCTACGGAACATGCGTTCTGCCGTGCATACTTCCACGACGACATTATGCGATTCTGTCGGTATCGGCTTAACCCTTTCCGATCATGGACACGCAGAAACCTGCCCAGCCAACTCCAGACACGCAAGCAAAAGCCCGGCTTCCTTTTCCGATCGTCGGTATCGGGGCGTCCGCCGGCGGCTTCCCGGCACTCGCCACGCTCCTGCAGAACCTGCCGGCATCCCCAGGTATCGCGTTGATCATCGTCCTCCACATACCGGCCGATCAGCAGAGCAAAGCAGACCGGGTATTGCAACGTTCGACCCGCCTGCCGGTCGTGCAGGTGAATCATTCGATGCCGATCCTGCCCGACCAGGTCTACGTCATTCCTCCGGCGCGCAGCCTGAGAATGGAAGACGGCCACCTGGTCCTGCACGAACTGGACCGTACACCAGGGGATCCCGCAACCATCGACGTCTTCTTTCGCACGCTGGCCATGACGCATCAGGAGAAAGCCATCGGCGTCATCCTGTCCGGCATGGGTTCGGATGGCACTGCGGGCTTCGCTTGCATCAAGGAACAGGGCGGCGTCACCCTCGTCCAGTCGCCCGCCGATGCCGAGCACCCCAGCATGCCGCAATCGGCAATCGATGCCGGCATGGCGGACTTCGTGCTATCCGCCGCCGACATGCCAGCCAAGCTGGCGGAGCTGCGCGGCATCATGCAAGCGATCCGCGATCACGCCCTGCACGGCCATCCGCCTGCGGACATCTGCTTCGACATGGGCCCCGATCCGGAACAGACCTTGCAAGATGTGCTGTCGCTGCTGTACGAACATACCGGCCACGACTTTCGCCAGTACAGGCCCGGCACTCTGCTTCGCCGGCTGGAGCGGCGCCTGCAGGTGCGCGGCCAGCCGGATTTGCCCAGTTATTACGACCTGCAAAGGCGGGACGCCAGCGAATCGCATGCACTCTTCAGGGACCTGCTGATCGGCGTAACCCAGTTCTTCCGCGACCGCGAGGCGTTCGCGGCACTTGAGCACACGGTATTGCCGCGAATCTTCCAGGACAAGGGGCCGGACGATACGGTGCGCGTCTGGGTGGCAGCCTGCTCCACGGGCGAGGAAGCCTATTCAGTGGCCATGCTGCTGGCCGACCGCGCCGCCTCGATGGCAGATCCTCCCGCGATCCAGGTATTCGCTTCCGACATCGATGCGCAGGCGATCCGCACGGCACGGGCGGGTCTGTATCCCATATCGATCGCGGAGGACGTCCCGCCGGAACGGCTGCAGCGTTATTTCACGCTCGAGAACGGTGCCTACAAGGTGCGCAAGGGCTTGCGCCGGCAAGTGCTGTTCGCCGAACACAACCTGCTGCACGATCCGGCCTTTTCCTCGGTCGACCTGGTCAGCTGCCGCAATTTCCTGATCTACCTGACCCCGGACGTGCACCGGCATGTGCTGGGCACCTTCCATTTCGCGCTGCGTCCGGAAGGCTACCTCATGCTCGGCAGCGCGGAAAGCGCGGACGGTGCGTCCGACAAGTTCGCCGTGGTCGATGCCGGCAGGAGGCTTTATCGGGCAAAACCGGCACCGGCACTGCGTCCGGTCCGTCCGCTTGCCGCGGTGCCGGTCCACAAAGTACTGCATCCCCCTGACGAACCGATCGGGCGCAATGCAGCGCCGCCCACGCCGCGCCCCAGCCGTGGGCGCCTGTTTTCCTTCGCCGAGATCCACCTGCACAAGGTGGCGGAACAGGCGCCGCCCAGCATCCTGGTCAATGGCGATGGGCAAGTCGTGCATATCGCGGCAGAGGCCAGCCGGTTCCTACGCCACGCCGGCGGTGAGCCCACGCGCGACCTCGTGCTGCTGGTGCCCCCGGCCTGGCGGCTGGAATTGCGCACGGCGCTGTTCCAGGCACAGAAAAGCGGCCGGGAGGTCAGCACCGGCGCGGTCCGTTATGCACAGGATGGCGAAGAGCGTGCAGTCGACATGGCGGTGCTGCCATTTCACGACGAGCATGCCGAAGGCCTGCTGATGCTGGTGAGCTTCAGGGAGATCCCTGACATGCCCATGACCTTCGCGCCCGCCGACGTGCGCGACCAGTCGCTGCCGGAGTGGCTCGACGAGGAACTCCGCCACACCCGCAACAAGCTGCTGGAAACCATGGACCAGGCGGAACAGTCGAACGCCGCACTGCGCACCACCGTGGAAGAACTGAAGACGACGATCGAAGAGCTGCGCTCGGCGAACAGGCAACTCGAATCCGCACTGGAAAAGGAGCACGCGGACAAGGAAATGCTGGAGACCGCCAACACCGACCTCACACAGCGCCTGGAAAACCTGACCAGGTCCCATGACGATCTGAACAACCTGATCGCATCGTCCGACGTGGCAACGCTCTTCCTCGACCGCAAGATGCGCATCCAGCGCTACACCCCGCGCATCGCCGGCCTGTTCAACGTGATCCCGGCCGACGTCGGCCGACCGCTGCTGCACATCACCAACCGGCTCGAGAATGCGCGCCTGGCCGAGGAAGCCGCCCGGGTGTTCGAGACGCTGCAGCCGCTCGAGCAGGAAGTGCGCAGCAAGGACGGCCGCGACTACATCGTCCGCGTGCATCCTTATCGCACCGGTTCGCACCGCATCGATGGCGCGGTGATGAGCTTCTTCGACATCACCAGCCGCCGTATCGCCGAAAAAGCCCTGCGCGAGAGCGAACAGCGCCTCGCGCTTGCATTCGCAACAATCCCGGTCGGAATCTGCACGGTCGACACGGCCGGGAACACGGTCTTCATCAACCAGGTCATGCGACGCTTTTTGCCGACCGGTATGATCCCGTCGCGCGATCCCGCAGCAGCACCGCGCTGGCGCGGCTGGGACGCGGCCGGGGCGCCCGTCCAGCCCCACGATTTTCCCGGCGCGCGCGCCCTGCGTGGCGAGGACGTATTGCCGGGCATGCAGATGCTGTTCCTGGACGACGACGGCAAGGAAATCTGGACCGAAGTCCGTGCGCAGCCGCTGCGCGACAGCGAAGGCAGGATTACCGGTGCACTTACCGTGGTGATCGACGTCGACCGCCTGAAACGAAGCGAGGAAGCGGCGCGGCAAGGCGAGGAGCGCCATGCATTCCTGCTCAGGTTTGGCGATGCCCTGCGCGCCCAGCCGGATGAGCAGTCGATCAGGGAACAGGCCGTCGGCATGCTGGCCGAACAGCTGCGCCTCGACCGGTGCTGGATCAGCGAGGTGTTCGAGGAACAAGGCATATCGACGGTCGGGCCCGAGCGTGTCCGACCCGGCCTGCCGCCAATGTCAGGGATCTTCCAACTGGCGGACTATCCTGAAACAATGCTGCAGCTTGCAACCCAGCCCATGGTGATCCTGGATGCGGCCAATGACGCGCGTTTTTCCGCATCCGAGAAACAGTTGCTGAACAGCTTGCAGCTGCGCGCCCTGCTGGTCGTACCACTGCGCCAGGGGCAAGGACGCGTCACCTGGGCGCTAGCGACCGCCATGGCGACGCCAAGGCAGTGGAGCGACGCCGAACGAATGTTGCTGGAAGAAGTTGCAGAGCGTACCTGGTCCGCCATCGAGCGTATCCGTGCGGAGCGGCGTGCGGAAAACATCCTCGAGCACATGGGCGACGCCCACTCCGTGCTCGACCGCGACTATCGCATCGTCGGCGTGAACGCCGCCGCCGAACGCCTGCTCGGCAGGCGACGCACCGAGCTGCTTGGGCACTCGCACCGGGATGCTTTTCCCGGTTCCATGGACGCCCCGGTCGTACGGACACTTCGCCGGGTGGTCGAAGAAAGTGTGGAACAGCACTTCACCCACCACTACACGGGCGAAGGCCATGACGCCTGGTTCGAGGTCGATGCCTACCCGACCGAGGAGGGCGGCGTGGCCATGTTCTGGCGCGACGTCACCGGAAAGTAGCGCTCGGCGCAGGCGCTGCAGGCGAGCGAGGAAAAGTACCGCGCCCTGTTCAACGAGATGGACGAGGCCTATGCCGTGGTCGAGGTGATGTCCGACGGCGAAGGGAACTGGAACGACTTCCTGTTTCTCGACGCGAATCCCGCCTTCATGCGGCATACGACCATGCCCTACCCTGTCGGCCTCACCGCAACCCAGCTCCTGGGCACGCCAAATCCGAACTGGGCCGAGCTCTACGGACATGCCGTGGAAACGGGCGAGGCGATCCGTGTCGAAGAGGGCGAGCTGACGCTCGGACGCGTGTTCGACCTGAACATCTTTCGCCTGGGCGGCGAAGGCAGCCGCCGGGTCGCGGTGCTGTTCACCGACATTACCGAGCGCAAGCGGGCAGAGGAAGCATTGCGCGCGAGCGAAGAGCGGCAGGCCTTCCTGCTGAAGCTGAGCGATGCCGTCAGAGCACTCGACAGCGCGGAGGAAATCCAGTCCGTCACAAACCGGCTGCTCGGCACCCATCTCGGCGTAGACCGGGTGATGTTTGCCGAGGTTGGAGGCGAACCCGGCGCCGAGACCGGGTTCATCCGCACCCAATACATCCGGCAAGCCGACGCAGGCCGCGCATCGCTCAGCTCCTTTCCCAAGCACTTCGATTACCGCTCGTTCGGCGAACACGCGATGGCGATACGCTATCGCGGCGACCTGCTCGTCGTCGCCGATATCGACGCGGGCCCCGACCTCATGGCATCCGAGCGGGCGGCCTGGGCCGAGGCCAGGGTAAAGGCCGCCATCGTCGTGCCGCTCGCCCGGAGCGGCCGCTTGCTGGCCGAGTTCGGCGTGCAAAGCGCAACGCCGCGCGTCTGGACCGAGGCGGAGGTGTCGCTCGTTCGCGACGTGGGCGAGCGTACCCTCGCGGCGGTGGAACGCGCCTTCACCGCCGAGGCTTTGCAGGAAAGTGAGGCGCGCTTCCGGGCGCTGGCGGAGGCCTCGCGGCGCTGATCTGGCAGATCGACGCCGGCGGCGTGCTGCATCCGGACGATGCGCCAGGCTACCCGGACGCGCTGGCGCGCGCACTGGACACGCAGGACGCATTCCCCCAGCGGGTGCGGGACGGCCGCACTGCGATTGAACTCTGGGCAGCGTTATACCGGATGCCATCGATGCTCGACATCGGCATGCCATGCATCGGCGGTGATGAGGTGGCGCACCTTATCCGGCAAGACGCGCGCGCAAAAGGTATACGGCTCGTCGCATCAAGCGGGTGGGACAACTTGACAGCTTGCCTGGAATTCTCGATGCGCCGTGAAAGCTGTGCATTGTGTTTGACTACTCGGCAGCGTGGTTGCCGAAAGACCCGCATATGGCCCAGGCTGCACCTCAAACCGATCCTTTTGCACTCAGGCTGCTCTTCAACCAGTCGCGGCCCCGCCCGTCCAGCGCCTTGGCGATGACCTCCGGCGGCAGGCTGTACACCGTGGCCCAGGTGGCGCGGCCGTCGGCTGCATTCGACGGAAAGCTGGTGGTCTCGATCGGCCAGTGGTATTTGCGCTTCAGCGAGCGCACGATGGCGGCCAGGGTCACGCGGCCGCGCAGGGGCTCGGCGCCGGCCTGGTCGGCGTTGGACAGCAGGATCGCTAGGACCTGGCCGCGCCCTGTGCGCGGACCGGGGAAGATCGGGGTTTTCTTGGGCATGCGTCTCGATAATGGTCAGGGCGCCGGCAGGCGGCCCAGCGCGAACGCCTGCGGCGTCTCGCCGGCGAACTGCCGGAATGCATGGATCGGGGGCGACTGGTCATAATACCCGCACTCGCTGGCCAGCCCGGCCCAGTCGAGCGCTGCCCCTTTCGCCTCGCGCAGGGCGCTGCTGGCGCGGCGGAAGCGGCACACCATGGCAAAGGTCTTGGCGTTCAGGCCCACGCGTTCGCGGAATTCCCGGTAGAGGTGCATGGCGGCTAGCGCCCGTGCATGCCCAGCGCCAGGATGCTGTCGAAGGCGGCACAGGCGCCCGCGCTGGCCGCGGCAATCTCTTCCGGCGTGCGCACCTGCGCGCGCAGCGCCTGCATGAAGACGCGCCAGCGCGGGCCGGGCCCCGTGTCCGCCCCTTTCAGGTAGCGCAGCGGATGCGGGGCCAGCCGCTCGTGCAGGCGCTGGTAGAGCACCGCGCCGCCCAGCTGCGAACCTTCGATCACGTAACACACGCCCCAGCGCCATGCCGGGCCGGCACCAGGGGGCCAGTCGCGCCTGGCATCGGCCACCGCGGGAACCGCCGGCATGCCCGGCTCGGCCAAGTCTTGCGCGATCAGCGCCAGGCGCCCAGCCTGGTCGAACTGCGGGCCGGCCTGCGGACCATCGTCGAAGCTGCGGAGCCAGGCCTGCAGCGGCGTCAGCCAGGCGCGCAGCATCGCCAGGTGGGAAGCGTAGTCGCTCAGCGAGGCATGATCAAAACCGATCGCCAGGCCGCTGTCGAGCGCCTGGTGGCGGCTGGCCGTGGCCGAACGCAATGCGGCGAGCGCGTCAGGCTCGCGTGCGCCCTCGTTGGGGTGTTTCATGAAAATCAGTCCGTGACAGGTTCGGGATAGTCGACGCTGAGGATTTCCAGCTCGTCCGTGCCCAGCGGCGTCTGCAGGGTGACGACGTCGCCCTCGCGCGCCTTGGTCAGCGCGCGCGCCACCGGCGAGATCCAGCTGATCTTGCCCTTCAGTGGATCGAGCTCGTCGATGCCGACGATGGTGACGGTATGCTCCTCGCCGGCCTTGTTGATATAGCTGACGGTGGCGCCGAAGAAGACCTGGTCGTTGCCGTGGTGAACCGACGGGTCGACCACGAAGGCCGAGTCCAGCCGCTTGGTGAGGAAGCGGATGCGGCGGTCGATTTCGCGCAGGCGCCGCTTGCCGTAGATGTAGTCGCCGTTTTCCGAGCGGTCGCCGTTCGAGGCGGCCCAGTGCACGACGCGCACGACTTCCGGCCGGTCGACATCGATCAGCTGCAGCAGCTCGTCCTTGATGGCCTTGTGGCCGGCGGGGGTGATGTAGTTCTTGGAGCCGGCCGGAATCTGCTGGGCCAGCGCCAGGGTCTCGTCATCGTCCTCGTTGTCGGACTCTTTTACAAACGCCTTGTTCATGGGCCTCATTGTAGCCTCAAGCGCACAAACGTGATGGATATGCGGCACGGCCGTGGCGACAGGCGGCAGGCGCCGGCATTTCCCGTATCATTCGGGCATGACACGAGCCATGACGAATGCCCGCACCAGGCTGTTCGCCCCACTGGTGCACCTGGCCGCCCTGATCCTGCTGCTCGAAGAGTGGTGCTGGGACCTCGGTGCGCGCCTCGGCGCCGGCCTGGCGCACTGGCCGCTGCTGGCGGCGGTGGAAGCACGCGTGCGCCTGCTGCCGCCCTGGGGGGCGCTGTGCCTGTTCGTGCTGCCCGGGCTGATGCTGTTGCCGGTCAAGCTGCTGGCCCTGGTGGCGATCGCCCACGGGCATGCCGTTTCCGGCATCGCCACCATCGTGATCGCCAAGCTGGGCGGCGCGGCGGTGGTGGCCCGGCTGTACGCGCTGACGCTGCCGACCCTGCTGGCGGTGGGCTGGTTCGCGCGCTGCCACGGCTGGTTCATGGCGCTGAAGGACCACTGGGTCGGCCGGCTGCGCGCCAGCCATGCCTTCCTGCAGGCCGGACGGATGCTGCGCGGCGCCCGGCGCACGCTGCGCCAGTGGCGCTTCCGTATTGCGCGCCGGGTGCGCGGCAGGCGTGCCGCCGTGCCCTTCGGCAGCCGCCATGCCAGCCGCGCCTCGCGAGTGCTGCGCCGCTTCGTCGTACTATGGCGCGCACGGCGCCGCTGAGGGATGACACCATGACCGACAACGATACCAAACTGGCCCCCGCGATGCAGGCCGCCGCCACCGAGATCTACCTGCTCGACGCCGAGACCCTGCGCCTGGTCGACGTCAACCAGGCGGCGCGCCAGAATCTCGGCTACGACCTCGCCCGGCTGGCCGCCATGACCCCGCTCGACCTGGCGCCCGGCCTCGATACGGACGGGCTGAAAGCGCTGCTGGCCTCGCTGGGCCAGGAAATCGGCGCCCAGGTCAGCCTGTCCACGCGCTTCCTGCGCGCCGACGGCAGCCGCTATCCGATCAAGCTGTGTTTCCTGCGCATCGTGCGCGACGGCCGCTCGCTGTTCCTGGCCATCGGCGACGACCAGTCGCTCGCCCACGCCGCCAGCGCCGCGCTGCACGAATACCAGGCACGCTTCAACGCCGTGGTCGACCATACGCCGGGACTGGTCTACCAGTTCGTGCGGCACCCGGACGGCAGCACGGCCTTCCCCTACCTGAGCGAAGGCTGCGCCGCCCTGCTCGGGCTGTCGGTGAGCGAGCTGCAGCAGGACCCGGGGCGCTTCCTGCAGCTGATCCTGCCCGAGGACCGGAAAAGCTACCACGACACGATGCAGGCCTCGATCGCCTGCGCCTGCGCCTGGAACTGGGAAGGCCGGATCCGCATCGAGGACACCTGGAACGACGTCAAGTGGATCAACCTGCGCGCCACGCCCCTGCCTTTGGCGAGCGGCGGCATGCAGTGGGACGGCATCATGACCAACATCACGGCCAGCAAGCTGGAGCAGGAAGAAGCGAAGCGCTCGCGTGCCCGCCTGGCCGAGCTGACCGAGCACATCGAGCAGGTCAAGGAGCAGGAACGTACCCGCATCGCGCGCGAGATCCACGACGACCTCGGCGGCAACCTGACGGCCATCAAGATGGCGCTGGCCATGCTGGCGGCGCGCCTGCCGGATGAGCCCTCGCTGCAGGAGAAGGCCGACTACCTGGACAGCCTGGTCGACCGCACCATCGAGGCGGTGCACCGGATCTCGCTGGACCTGCGGCCGTCGACGCTGGACCTGGGCATCGTCGCCGCGCTGGAATGGCAGGCGCGCGAGTTCGAGAAGCAGATGGGCATCGCCTGCGTCTTCCGGGCGGACGGCGGCGCCGACGGCGAGGACTTCGAAGGCGAACTCGACCCGGACCATGCCAGCGCCCTGTTCCGCATCTTCCAGGAATCGCTGACGAACATCGCCAAGCATGCCGGCGCGACCCGGGTCACCGTCACCCTGCGCCGCCAGCGCCAGCACCTGACGCTCACCATCTGCGATAATGGCCGCGGCATCACCCCGGCCGACCGCCTCAAGCCGCAATCCTTCGGGCTGCGCGGCATGAGCGAGCGGGCCCGGGCACTGGGCGGCACCCTCGGCTTGTCGCCGGCGCCCGGCGGTGGCACGATGGTGACCGTCAAGATCAGGCTGGCCGCGTCACCCTTGACGAGCCGGCAACCCGAAACCACCCGAGCATGACTGAAAAAGCCAGCATCCGCGTTTTTATTGCCGACGACCACGCCATCGTGCGTGCAGGCCTGAAACAGATCCTCGCCGAAGAGCGCGACATCAGCGTCGTCGGCGAGGCGGAAACGGGCCTGGACGCCATCAAGCTGTTCCGCAAATCCCGCTGCAACGTGCTGCTGCTCGACATCTCCCTGCCCGACCGCAACGGCATCGAGGTGCTCAAGCATATCAAGGACGAC
>Ga0265798_10006554_pt1 | contig 15282 bp, 8 predicted proteins | sample P3T30metagenome_FD_192430 | JGI IMG/M metagenome (GOLD analysis project Ga0265798, IMG submission 192430) | Plant litter microbial communities from East Loma Ridge, Irvine, California - P3 T30 | ecosystem: Environmental > Terrestrial > Plant litter > Unclassified | place: USA: California... | reverse complement strand
TTTTGGCCCGGCGGGGCGGAGAAGAGGTTGAGTTCGGAGGTGGTGCAGGTGACGGGGAGGCCGTGGAGTTCGGTGGAGACGAGGCCGGAGATCAGGCGGGTGAAGCTGTGGGAGGGGAGGGATAGGTTAGTTTTCGGATTGCTGATGGGGGTTTGGGAGACTTACGGGTCAAGCTCGTAGAGCCAGGCGCGCCAGAAGCCAGGGATTTGAGGTTTGGGGATCTGTGAGGTGATGTCAGTGTTTTCTGTTTCCATGCGACGGTAAAGTATGGAAAGCTGTGTCGACATGACAACTTACAGTAACACCACAGAACAAGGCGAAAACGATGATAAGCGGCGGGTTCAGCAGCATCGCAATGAAAGTACTCGGCGTCAAAGCAGAAACCATCTGAGCCAGAGTCACAGCAAAGATCTCAGTGACCAGAACCATGAAGAAGTTGTAACCCGCCCGCGAAGAGTCCATGTTGAAACCAGGGATGTAGTAGATCGGTAGGAAGAAGCCGACAGCGCACAAGATCGAGTACGGCATCTCGGCCAGAACCATCGACAACGCAAAGGGCAGCTGGCGGTAAGTTTTGGCGGCTGCTTCGCGGTAGTAGATTAATCGGCTGAGGTCGTACTTGGGCTCGACCTGGGCGAGAATCAAAGCCGGCAAGACAGTGACTTGGAAGATGACGAAGACACGGTATTGCAGCGAAGAGCGCGAGTCATCGAGCTGCAGGAACATGAGGCCGGTGAGGAGGGCGATGGCGACGTGGTTGAAGAATCTCGTGAAACCGTAGTTGGGCGAGCGCCAGAAGGCCTTTTGCTGGCGTTTGTTGACGATCTTGATCTGGTGCCAGAGCGGTGTGGCGAACTCCTTGGAAGGTCTCTTCGGGGCATCGCGTACTGCTTGTGAGCGCTCGGCTTTGATGCGGACGATCTCAGACTTCACGTTTGCGAGTTCCTCGGATTCGAGCCACACATCATGCCAATCCTTTTCGCCAATTCGCGGTGCGACACCAGCGCCGATGGCGTCGAGCATCCACTCGGCCGGGTTGGCATCGGGAGGACAGTCGGCGCCGTTTTTGTGGAAGTAGTCGATCAGAACGTGCGCATCCTTGCCGATCTCTCCGAAGTAGACGGTCTGTCCACCCCTCTGCAACAATAGCAGTCGGTCGAAGTTTTCGAAGAGAGAGGCGTTGGGTTGATGAATGGTGCACAGAATGGCTTGACCAGCAGCTGCCAGCTTGCGAAGGAAACGGACAATGTTAAAGGCACTCTGGCTGTCGAGACCAGAAGTAGGCTCATCCAAGAACAACAACAGCTCGGGCTTCGCGGCCAGCTCTACTCCGATCGTCACTCGCTTGCGTTGCTCTACTGCGAGACCTGCTTCAGGGTCGCCAATAATAGCATCGGCGATGTCTTCCATCTCGAGCAGAGAAATGATTTCCTCGACGTACGAGTACTTCTCAGATTGCGGCGTTTCGTAGGGCTGTCTGAGATCTGCGGAGAAACGCAAGGCCTCGCGAACGGTCTGGGTACCTTCGTGGACATCGAGCTGTTCGGCGTAACTAGTACCGCGTTGGAAATCGTTGCCAGGTGCAGTACCATCGATGAGCTTATCACCGGTAATAACACCAATGTTTTTCCTGGACGCAAGGACATCCAGCAGAGTCGTCTTTCCAGCACCAGAAGCGCCCATCAATGCAGTAAGTTGACCCGGGCGTACAAACCCGTAGATGTCTCTCAGAAGACGCAACTCGCCGCCAGGAATGGGTACATCGTAGCAAAGTGATTCCCAAGTCAACACGGCTTTGGACTCGATGGACAGCGTTGATCCTTGCTCGGCGTCCTTGGTTCCACGGTTCTCCTTCTTGGCGTGAAGTGCATCGTTCAACTCTTTGCGTTCCTTGTCCTCTTTGGCGAAGAACGTGATCGTCTTACCACCAGCTCCCCACTTGATGTATTCGCCGAGGAAAACGTTGCAAGCCAAGAAGCCGATGATCAGAACGATGATGATACCCCAGTTGCGCCACAAGTCGCCCGGCGAGTACGTGAAGCCCTGTTCAATGTACGCAGAACCGCTGACGACTGGATTGCCGGCGACACTGCCGGGGAGAGTGCAGACTTGGTGGTTGATGTCGCCGTACCCTTCTCCGTTGGGGATGAGATTCTGACCCGTGCAAGTCAGGTCGATTTTGCCAAACTCGTTCATCATCAGAGCAGCGAAGCCTAAGCCCAGGGCGTTCAGATAGAAGATCCATCGCAGCCAGACCTGCTCTGACTGCCATTGGATGAGGTACCCAGATGTAAGAACGAACAGTGTAATGATGACTGCCGCAAATTTCATCGCGTAGTCGAAATCTGGACACAAACAACCAACGGTGCGGAAAAAGAGTGTCATGGCGAGGTATCCAGAGACGATCATGAGATAGAACGTGAAGAAGGCTCCGGCGTCCAGAACCAGACCACACATGAAGTATACCATGATCGAAAACAGCAGAATCTGGGCAGCCGCAAAAGCAGTGTCGACAACGATCTGGGCGATCCACAAAGCAGAAGGTCGATGAAAGGTGTAAGCCCGGTGCTTATTAATGATAGGTCGGCCTAGCATGGTACTAGCCAATTCTCCAAAGGCCTACTTAAAGCGTTAGAGGATACTGATTGTCAAGTTGAAAGCTAGGAGAAAGCTTACCTGGAACGCGTTGAAGAGTAGGGAGATGAAAAGAAGACCTCCTCTAGTAAAAGCACCAGCGGAGGTCTGCGGAAGCTGAAGCCACACAGTGCCGAGAATGATTGCGATGAGAACCGAAGTGCCCCAAGACACAACAAGTGAGAAGCGATCTTGCCATTTGAGGATGAATTGCCTTTGCATGAGAGCCCAGACTTGCAGGTGGAATGGAATGGAGTAGACCGATTTCTTGGGCGCGTGACGTTTGCCCTGGATGACGGCGGTCTTGAAGTCTTCGAAAATGTGCTGCTCTTCCCTGACGACTTCGCGGTATTGAGCCATCTCGGCGTCGAGCCGGGTGGCGTACTCGGACTTGTTGAAGGCTTCGGCTAGTGCGTCCGGCGAAGACGGTACATTGCTAGCATCTCTTCCAGGGGCGTACTCCCTCTCCCATCGATCCGTGCAGCCAGTAAGGTAATCCGGAGTGGTCTGTCTAGGCTTTTCCAGGAAACCCAAGCCTTCGAAGTAAGCCCTGGCTTCCTTCACAGGGCCGAAGAATACTTGCCGTCCTTCGTCGATCACCATGACTTTGTCGAATTGAGAGTAAATGTTCTCCGAAGCCTGGTACAAAGAGACAAAAGTAGTCTGGTTGTAGATGTTTGTAAGCACGCGGAGTGATTTCGCATAATCCAGCGCAGTCGAAGCGTCCAGTCCTCGCGTCGAGTTATCGTGCGAGCAAACAGCAGCGCCAGTGACCATCATCTCAGCGATAGATACACGCTTGCGCTCACCACCAGAAATGCCGCGAACGAAGGGGTTTCCAACGATCGTGTTCTTTGTGTGCTCGATGTTGAACATACGAAGTAGCATGTTGATAACTTTTTCCTTGAACTCGTTTTTAGAGACACCACCAGGTCGACTTCCAGGCACTTTCGTGTCGAGCGCGAAGCCTAGAGTTTGGCCAACTGTAAGCGTTGGATGGTGAATGTCGTCTTCCTGGCAGTAGACTGCTTCGCCGCGATACCGCTTCTCGAACTCGTCGCTCGCGAAAGGTCCGTACAGCACCTCACCGTCAATCCCAGTGTATCCAAAGCGCTGGTTGGCAATAACTTTGAGGAAAGTGGTACATCCAGATCCAGGGCGTCCCAGAACCAGCACCATCTCGCCAGGCCTGACAACACCACGGAAATCTTCCAAAATGTTGACTTCTTTGCCCTTTTTCCCCAAACCAAACAAGGACATCAGAGTCCCCGGCACGTTAATGAAATTGATGAAAGCATCCGGGAACGTCGGTTGGTAGTTCTTGATTCCACCGACACCTTTGACAGTCAATTTATCCCAGACGACTCCAATCTTTTTGCCGCGAATTCCACTGTCCTCTTCCAGCTGTTTGTTGCCTCTCAACGTATCTTCCAGATCAAACTGCCCTCCCTCCTCGCTCGAGCCGGACGAAACGGCCTTTTCCACATCTTGCGTGCCTTTTGTCGCACTCTGCCGCCGTGTCTGTTGTCGCGAAATTCGCTGGCTCTGGCGCGAGAACTCGCGCGACAGATCGGCGAACTCGGACTCGGCGCCCTTCACATCCACACCAGTCTGTCTTCGCTCCAATTGCGCGGGGACGGCTTGTGGCCTAGACTCTTTCTCGACGTCGAGTAGGTTGTCAGGCGTTGTTCTGCCTGTTTCGTGATCCGCGGCATGGGTGGGCTCTGTGAGATCGCCGGCGAGAGTAGGTTTCGCGCCAGTTCGGTCTTCGGGATGGTTCAGGTTCAGGGCGTCCTGGACTTTTTCCTCTGCCTTCTCCATGTTTGCCGAGGTATCCTAGTAGTTGGCGAATGCGGCGCGTCGACTTCCAGTGGCAATGCGGTCTTCGATATGTCGAAGGTCCTTATAGAACGACTTTGAGGTATCAATACCAGGTCAGAGGGATGGTAGGGTGAATCAACAAGGCTCTTGTCGTCGATGCATTCCTCGCCCACTCAAGTCTCCAAGTCTCCGAGCAGACTCTAGTAAGTAACAAGAAGCAAGCTACGAAACGAGAAGCCGAAGCATCGAAGAATCGAAGAAGAAGCAAGAAACAAGAAAACCTTCTTCCAAGATTGGGAAAGGAAATATAGTGTAGGTAGACAAAAAAGAGAAAGACCAAGCGGCGACTGCGGCGGCCGACCAGAGTACCTAAACAACCTACCCTGCCTCCGATCAACAAATAGTCACTCACTAAGACGAATTAAACGAGTCCCTTCGCGAAAGCACGAACTCCGGCTTAGGAGCGTTATGACTCGGGCGGCGCCAACCTTGCATGCATTGAAGAAGGAAAGACGACACCGCAGGGCGCAGATGCCAGCAGCCACCGAGAGACACACAGACAGGCAGACAGGTAGGGCAAAGACATGTCCCGCCGCGCCGTTTCTCCGCCGTTGCCATTGGATGAATAGGCGAAAAGAAGCTGCTGTACTGTAGGCCTCGCCGCGCCGGATCGCGCTTCTTCGTAGCATCCGGGAGCGGTCTACGGCGGTGTCGTGAACCGGCAGGTGCCCAAGCAGGCCGCCGTTATGTTATCTCCGCATGTTTCTGTTATTGTTGTGCCGAAAGGGGGGGATGGGGTTGTATCAAGGGTGAAGTAGGGTAGACTAGACTGAATAAAAGCAGGGCTAATTTACTGTGGGTTGGAGGTTGGGGAAAAAGAGGAGGAGTGGAAAACAGGGAGCAGAAGAGAGGGCTTCCGCTCGTCCCTCCGAATCTCTTCAGGTGTTTCTTTCGGAGGCATGATGGATCTTGACTTGCTTTTACGCCTACCCCGCGCTCAGGCTAATAATTGATAGCGTTGAATTGATAAAAGAGAGGCAGAAGACGCACTCGTCAGTTCATCACTCCCTGGTTGTCCAACAACCACCCAACCAAATCAATGGGTCCCACCATGCCACGCGATTCACGATCTAGCTGCAGTTCTTGGCAATACTCATCTTAAAAAAATTGATAAGATAGATCACAAAATCCACGTCTCCCACTCTCGCTAAGCTAAGCCTCCCTCAATCACACCGATTCTCGGTGGAGAAAAAAGAAGCACGTAACAAATATACTTCTGACTACCATCACGCCTCGGGAGGATCATGAGGCTATTCGAGTTAGCAGGCTACAGGCGGACACGTCATCAACTGCCCCGGGTGGCTTGGTCACACGAACGACTTTGTAAAAGGTTAAACGACGACTCGAGATGATGATGATGGCATCGTCGGATTGAAATCAATGTCTCGAGTTTTCAAAGTAACAGGTAGCAGGTAACAAACAAAAGATGTGTCTTTTTTTGTCCCCCGCCCAGGTAACTTACGCGCAAGCAAAGCAAGCAAGCAAAGGTCACAAAGTCCTTCTTTCGATTTTTCGTAGCTTCATCATTATCGCTCATCCTCGCTCATCCTCTCCGGCCCCAAAAACAAAATACACACGCATGCCCTGGTGTAATAACGGGACTAAAAGGTATCGCATACTCACACATTCACTACTCTCAATCTTCCTTATCTGCCACCCCCGGGAAACTCCAAAAAAACAAGGGCCATCGCTTTTTCTCGTCTACAACGCGCGAGTCAGTCGAGGTTTCTTGTAAGAGATATACAGTAGCGGAGTAGTCGCCGCATGTCCGTACCTACCCTTGCGTGAACGCCGGCGCTTGTTATACGTGCGTGCATGCATGCTGCTCACGTATAGCTTACAAATGCGCACAACTGTGCAAGTTCAAGTCGGTGTGCCGACTCCGGGTGTGACGGTGTCGCTGGTGTTGGGTTCTTTCCCCTGGTTGGTCGGAGTTTCTTGGCCGTGTTGTTCGTTCGTTCGTAGGTATCCAGACTGTTGGTGCTGTCGAATTGAGCCGTACGCCGCTCGGAGTTAAGGAAATGGATCAGTCATGGCGGTCGTACAGTTGCTCCGTTCCTTACGCCTCTACTCTTTCGGAGGCTGTGTTTCGTTCGCTGTGGTCATCACACTCTCATCGCGCGTGCACGATCCAGCGAATCTCTCAAAATCATACCGGTCGTCGCCGGTGGGCTTCAAGGGTGTTGCGCTTGGCGATCGGCCTGGGCTTTCTCGTCGACGAAGCTGTGCTGTTGTTGTTGGTAATCCATATCTCCGCGACGTCCGGCACGCTCGAGCCAGCGCTCTGCAGAGTCCAATGTGGCCTTGACCACGTGGCTGACTTGGCTCATCATGTCGAGGCCTTCAGTCGCGAACGCGACCATGCGATGAGCACCACGGCTGGTCTCACTTTCGCCAGTCTGGTTTGCAGAGACGAGTCGCCAGCGTTGAGGGAGTGACATTAGCTGGTTTGTGACGAAGTGACGTGCATTGTCAGGCAGGGCACCGCCGGCGGAGCTCGAGACGTAGTTTGTCACTTGCTTGAGGGTAGTCCAGATGTCATCCGAGTGCTTTTTGATAATGTCCGCGAGCCGACGAGCAGCCTCATCGTGATCCGGAGTTTTGGGACGTTGGCCTTCCTCCATGGACTTCTCGTTGTTCTTGTGCCAAGAGTCACGGGCTTCATCGTACTGTTCCAGGACCATCTTGAGCGCGTCGCTGACGGTGGCGATGTGGACGGTGGCTTGGCCGAGAAATTGTAAACAATACTGCAAGCTCCGCCGGGAGGTCACGCTGAGGGCCACACCCAACCCAGATGTCATGACGAACATCTGACCCGCGACCTGCGACGACCAACTACGGTTGTGAGGTGGGCGTTGTTGTGATCGGTCGAGTGCTGCTGGACTGTACTCCTCGCGATAAGAGGGTGGCTTGCTGGATCGGTATGGCGGGAGGTTCTCTGCCGAGTCTCTTCTAATGTTCTCCGAGTCGATATCCATGCCGTCTTCGTCTCCCTTCTCGATGTCGCGAGGTCTTCCTTCGTCAAGATATCTCCTCAATCCACCCTCAACGCCGGTGTATCTACCAACGGAGCCCACGGTGTTTGCCATCGGAGTGGCGATGTTTCTCTCGACCAAATTCGCACCATACTGTACGAACCGGGGTGAGTAGTGTTTTGTGGTGTTGTAGACGAACATGGAGCTGTTGATCGATGCATTCATCGTGCCGCCCACCCATGGATGTTTGCTCGCGAACAGTTGGAGCAGTGGCTCGGTCTCAAGTTCGCTTTCACGCACAGAAGGGTGCATGCCATTGTTAGTTCGAGGTGATACTGCCTGGCTTGGCGCATGTTTGGGCGATCGCACAAAGTCTGGCCTGGTCAGCGGCTTGTCGCACCATACTTGATGCGTATCATCTTACCTGGATTACCGAGTCCGGAAAGTGCTTCTGCAGCCAAACGAACGTCCGGATCCTCCATGGAGACAATGCTCTTGGTCCTTCTACCTCTTCCATCCTCGCTCCGCAAGCTTCCAGCTTCTGATGGGCTAGCCATTGCCATGTCTAGACTTCTCCGAGTACCATTCACATATCCGGGATTGTTGCCGATATCGATTGGCGGGAGGCTCCCTGCCGACATTGGAGAACATCTTGACGCGAATGCGGCCTCTGCGGATGCTTGCGCACTGGCCTCGAATTGGGGCGATAGAACTGTGCGTAGGTCGGGGAGAGTGATGTCGCGGGCTTGTTTGTTGCTTGTCAGGTCGTGCTGAGGGACTTGCGGGAATGCCAGTTCGGTCGGGTCATGGCTAGTGTGCTGCCGTGTGGGCGAGCGCGAACGCTGTTGTAGGTCTTCCATGTGCGGCTATGACGCTTTGTCCGGTTGAGCGATCAAAACTTCGGGGATGCAGCAAGTTGGGGTTTGATGGCAAGTCGATGGAATGATGGTCATGGATATGACAGGTCCTTGTCTCGCGACTGGTGTTTGAGATGAGAAGAGGCAGCAGTGTGTGCCGCACGGGACGATTATCTCACGGTGAGGAGTCGGGCTTTCGAGGCGCTCTGTCACATGCTTCGGCTGGCACTGCGTAGATTGGCAAAACACCAGCGCCGCCGCTTGTGATTGGCTTACTTCGCATCCGGGCACCAAGAATTCGGCACGTGAAGGTCGATTTGTTCTGGTTTGCTGCTGCCGCTGCCATGTGCTCGTCCATGCACTTCTCCATTCTTCTGCCCGGATTGGGCTGTGTTTGTGATGCCAGTACCACCTTTCGTCTCGTGTGCACTCACAACAACCCAAGCGGTGCGACATCTCGAGATACTGACTGTATGCCGGCTATTCCTTCCGGTGGTCACAGGATAGGAATCTCAATGGTGCGCAAGCTGAATCTGGGACCAATGTCAACGCCTACTGGCTCGCCTGAGTGCATGCAGCACGCCAATGCAAAGACGTCGGTACCTGCGATATGATTGAAGCCACGTATCATGGCAATTAGAGCGTGCCCATGCATACTGGTTAATGGACGAATCTTCTGAAAGCAGCATGTGAGAATCTTGCGTGCGTTCTGGAGTCTTGTCAACTGTCTTGTGATGTTGATGGCACCGAGGTAGAGGCAGGATGTGTGAGTGAACTCGGCAAGTAGCTTACCGGGTGTAGCATTGTGAGGTACATGTGAAGTAACAGAACGGGTGTAGCTTCCAGGAAGTACTACATGTGAAGAAGTGCAGACGCGAGCACAAGGCGATGTGGCACCTATTTGCTGAGCATCACTAAGGATGACCATGCCAGCGGACGTGAGAGGGCCAGAGATAAAGCATGCCGATTTATGTGTTGCTGTTTGGCTTGGACCCACAAGACACTCGTGTCTCGAATATCAATACTCTTCGGTACTCGATTTATCTGTTCGCTTCACACGCAGGTCGATCATACAGACTAGCAACAGCTCTGAAGATATGTTGCCTCAGTTCAACCTACGGTCTGTCGCTGCCATCAGCGACTTCCGCTTCAAGTCCTAGTCCTTGTACCGGCGAGATACTACGCAGTATTTGAGATGGAACACCAGCATCTCATTAGACCAGGCTTCAGCAGTCGATAGTATCAGTGGCTCTAGTGTACCATAAATGTGCCAGTACCAGCGAGATTGTTGTCCAACAAACACTGGCGTGTAACTAAGTTAAGGTACGGAATATCTGCAGGGTTAGGGTTGGGGTCTGGTCAATCTCTGCCTTCCATCCGACGACAGCAGCAGCACCAACATCAGTGATAATTCCATCGTCTATACCTCACGGAGTACATACGCACGTAAGGTATGTCGGCTAGAACACTGAGTGGCCAGTCGGCTAGGATCAAACAGCACTATTGGGTGAAGAATGACGGACGCCATGCCACAAGGTAGTACTCGCTTGGACGAGCACGATCGAATGTGGACGGGTATATGAGATCCTCCGCGATTTGTTGAGCATTGACTGGACAATTAGGTGTAATTACTGCGTGCTCCAAGATTGATCTCCCAACAACAAGTCGGTCCAGCATCGCGCCGAGCCGGTTAGGAGAGTCGGTTGTAGAAGTCTTATAGTCAGCAGGCCAATGGCAGGGCGTGAGAAAATGTTTGGCGCGTCCTGTCAAATCTCCGCCCAAGGGTGCTAGTAACATTGGAGAGCCCCTTGAAATCCACCACTCGCGCTGGTGTTTGTCAAAACTCCCCACGTGTCCTCGGTCCTCGCCCTCGTCCTTCTTCTGTTGTCATCCTTCTCTTTACGTCGCTCCTTGAAGAAGAAGAAGAAGACTCGATCGAATCGGAAGACTCCTGCACAGAGGGCTGTGCAATTGGCTCGAGGCCGCCTCACGCGACACCAAAACACACTTCAACACTCCCATCCGCCGCTTCCCGACGCCTTGGGTTTGATCCTCAACACCATACACTCTCTTGGGCGCTTCCTACACTCGACCACACACTCCCACCACACATCCGCCAGCATGTCTGCCCTCGCCAACTTCGAGGTCGGTATGCCGACTCTCGACCGTCCATTCGGCGTTACCCTCTGGCCCATCTTCTCCGCCGCGTGGGAGAAGATGTTTGGCTACCCTGCCGAAAAGTTCCAGTTCGTGCCCGGCCACACCATCATGTCGACGCACAAAGAGACGGTCTTGTCGCTCATTGCATACTACATCATCATCCTCGGCGGCCGCGAGCTCATGAGAAACCGCGCGGCCTTCAGCCTGAACGGTCCTTTCAAGGTCCACAACCTGTACCTGACCATCATCAGCGGTGGTCTCTTGGCTCTCTTCATTGAGCAGCTGCTCCCCACCCTCGTCAGGAACGGTGTCTTTTACACCATCTGCGACCTTAACGGTGGCTGGACCGACAAGTTGGTCCTGCTTTACTACGTAAGTGCCGCAACGCAGCGTTTGAGAGGAAAAATCGCTAACAATAATCTCTCAGCTGAACTACCTGACCAAGTACCTCGAATTGATCGACACCGTATTCCTTGTCCTCAAGAAGAAGCCTCTCACTTTCCTGCACACCTATCACCACGGTGCCACCGCTCTTCTCTGCTACACTCAGCTCCTCGGCAACACCGCTGTTTCCTGGGTTGTCATCACCCTCAACCTCACCGTCCACGTCGTCATGTACTGGTACTACTTCCAGGCCGCCCGTGGCATCCGCATCTGGTGGAAGAAATACATCACCATCCTGCAAATCACCCAGTTCATCATCGACCTGGGCTTTGTCTACTTCGCCTCCTACACCTACTTCTCCGCCCGCTACTTCCCCTGGCTCCCCACCGCCGGTATCTGCGCCGGTGAGGAGTTCGCCGCGTTCGCTGGTATGGGCATCTTGTCCAGCTACCTCGTTCTGTTCATCGGATTCTACATTTCTACCTACAAGAAGCCCGTTAAGAAGGGTCGCGGCCGCGCTGCCAGCGCCCTGGTCGAGATGAAGGATGAGCCCCTCCCTACCGCCAAGCAGGTCCAGAGGAGACTCAGCGGTGGTCAGGCCACTTTGGCCACTGGCAAGGAGAACGGCTCGCCCGCCACCAACGGCAGGGCCACCCGCTCTCGCAAGGCTTAGATGGCTTGTTGTGAGATTCAGGACAACACTGTCGTAAAAGCAGAAGACAGGGATGTCATCACAGATAATGTGGATGAATACTGGACCGACGCTCTCGAGATTCGGCCACAAACACAACGTGGAGAGGAAAGAGTAGTGGAAAAGGAGAATGCTGGTTGGCATGGTGATCATCATGAAGCTGGACCGGACACATAGAAGCATTGCCTCGCACACGCTCTGCTTGGGGTTATATGCCTGCATTATATGGCGTAGCATTTGATTAGAGGTGCGGCGTTGCACGCTGCATTGCGGAGTTTTGGGGGGGAATGATGGGGCGGCGAAACGACCCGGGGCAAAAAGGCCGTCGTCCTACATAGGATTGACGATGGCTGGTGTACGATATATGTACTGCAAAGATAAAAGATAATACAACAAGATGATAACATAAACCCGCCCTTCCCTCCACCTGGTGAGACATCGCTGTAGGGTGTCTTTATGGCCTAGGCGATTCCAATCGATGTAACTTGATTGAGGCCATCTCTCTATTGGAGCAGGTATTTTGACCAAAGTGTCTCTCGAGTACATGCAGTCTCGAGACATGCTAACACTCGACCAATGCGCAATCTGCACAATGCGATATTTCGTGGTTCACGAGAGACACTCCATTCGCCGGTGACCCCGGCCCGAGACAGTCAGCCAGCCTCGCAGCAGCGCCTCAAGGCACCTCGCCAGCCACTCGCTTCGCTTCACCACTGCATTAGGTACCTGTACTGATTATAGTAATAATGGCGCGCCCTCCATCATGTCGCACAGCCCAAGACTTCCTTCACGAGAAGCTGCGCGTGCTTGTGACATACAGCAAGTCGACTAGAATTGACCACACAAAATCATCATGAGACGCATAGCGAAGCCTACTGTATACTGACGATCATCGGAAGCTCAGTATTGAGAACTCGGTCTCCAAAGATACAATAGCCACAAGAAGACGTCGAGCCTAGAAAAAAAAAGACTCACAACGACTGTACTCTACTCGTCACAGATGGACGCCGAGCAGCGCTGGCCACGAGGCCTCTTACGTGATCTCGATGGGTTATCAGTCGATCGCAACGACGCCGTTGATGATGGAAGTCGTTCCGACTCGCGCCCACGAGTATACAGACCACGAGTGCCATACAAAACCAACCACCAAAACAGCAGCAACGACAGCAACAGGCGACCAGACCGCCCCACCAAACCGCAGCGAAAAGAAAGCAACAACCGCAGCCCGCGCAGCAACCACAGCACACAAGCCAACCTCGGACACATTCAAGACGAAAAAGACAAAGAAGTAGAAAAAGAAAAAGAACCCAGCGACCCGATCTTCCCAACCACCAAAAAGTCCCTCATCCTCTGCTTCGACGGCACGGGCAACAAGTTCCAGGGCTCCGCCGGCGACAGTAACATCCTGAAAATCTACAGCATGCTCGACAAGGAAGACCCGCGCTTGTTCCGCTACTACCAGCCCGGCATCGGGACGTATGTCGAGTCCAGCTCCTCCATGGCGCAGAAGTCGCGCGTCGGCAGGATCAAGTCTTGGTATACGAAGGCGAAGGATCAGGCGGTTGGGACGAGTTTTGGGGAGCATGTTATGGCTGGGTATAAGTTTTTGATGCGGTATTATACGGCTGGTGATGATATTTACTTCTTTGGGTGAGTTGCCCCTGTCTTGATATGAGGAGTTTGAGTCGGTTTAGAGCGATGCTAACGAGATTGCAGTACGTACCGTCTGGATTTTAACATCAGAATACCTTCATAAGATCCAGAATGGACTATCTAACGATCGATTGCAGGTTTCAGCCGTGGTGCTTACACTGCCCGTTTTCTCGCTCAGATGGTACGAAGATTCCTCGCATACACAAGAACCTCTGTGACACCAATTGCCCTAAAACTAAAGCTGACTTCGATAGCTTGACTACATCGGACTGCTCAGTACTGGCAACGAGGAAATGCTCCGGTTTGCATGGAAGACCTTCTCCCGCTGGCAGATGCGCACGGAATCGTCAGAGAAGGAGAAAGAAGAGAAGAAGGAGACGTTCAGGTACATGGAGCAGTTTCGCGAGACGTTCTCACGACCCGTGGATCCCATCCGTTTCGTCGGGCTCTTCGATTGCGTTAACAGGTCAGTTTAACATCTCGATTCATTGTCTTCCAATGCTATTGAATACTGATTAGATTCAACCTCACAGCGTACCACAATTCGAAGCAGCATGGATGAAACGCTCCCGCTTTCCATACACGACCACCATGTCCGCAGATGTCATCCGCCACGCAGTCTCCATCGACGAACGCAGGGCAAAGTTCAGGCAAGATCTCATCTCTCAAGCTCCTCCCAAGAACGCGAGACACCACCATCTCGACGAGTACATGCAGTGGATGCACTTGGATGGGCTACGACACAAGGAGGATGAAAAGGGGGTAGAACCGTCGCAGCGTCCAGACATTCACAAGAGACACTCATCAACGCAACAAGAGCGTTTCCGACCTCGCAAGCAGCCCCAACACCACCACCACCAGCAGCCCCGACAACAGCACCAACACCACCGCCATCGTAACTCGAGACTAGTAACCACCACCGCCCCGCGCAACTCCACCGACTCCGCCACGCCTGTTCGCGAACACTTCGACGACGGCTACGGCAAACCCCGCCCACGTCCTCACCACAATCACCACCCAAACCGCCAGCGCCGCGAAGGCGACCAAGACATCTCCGAGGTATGGTTCGCCGGCGAGCACGCCGACATAGGCGGCGGCTGGTGGCTTCTCGACGACGAAACCCGGCCCGCCAGCGACCTGCCGCTGATCTGGATGCTGCGCGAAGCCATGCGGGCCGGGATGCCGATCGACGAGGCCAAGTTGTCGAGAGCACAATACCACGCCGGCGAGATGGTGGACAGCGACGACGAGGAAGAAATCTACCGCTTGGAGTATGACGACAACGACAGCGACAGCGACGGCAAGCCCAACAACGACTCGCCCTCGTCAAAGAACCCCCAGGCCCATCAGACCAAAGCCCCCCTCCACCACAACCACCCTCTAACCCACCTCGCAACCCGCACCCGCCTCCACGACTCCCTCTCCTTCACCGGCGGCCTGCCCTTCCTCTCCGTCCTCACCTGGCAAATAATGGAGCACCTGCCCTTCCGGCGCATGGACCTGCAAGCCGACGGCACCTGGAAGCCCATCAGCTGGCCGCTGCCGCGGGGCGAGACGCGCGACATGCCCGACGACGCGCAGATCCATGGGTCGGTGATGGCGCGCATGCGGGCTGATCCGAGCTATCGGCCGGGGAATTTGATCCTGGGGGGTGGCGGGAGGGGTGTTAGGAGGGCTCCTCAGAGCGCGGGCATGGGGGAGTGGGTGCCTGTTCGCGGGGGGGTGGGGGTGGGAGGGGGGTTTGTTAGGGCGAGGAGGAGGACTACTGCTACTGGGTGAGGGGGCTGGTCGATTTTTTGCTTTGTTTCTAATCGATTGTTGATATGATCTTGATGGTGGCAAGGTAGCGATCAATGTTTTCATGATAATGATGATGATGATGGTGAAGGTGTTGTTGTTGTGCGAGACACAACAACATCTCCACGTCCATTGCGATAAAAAAAAAACAACGGCTGTGTTGTACCCAACAGCGTAGTCGTCACGCCATACAAAACAATGAAAATGTAAGCATTTTAGGTGAAAAGCACCCAATCTGCAAACCCACAGC
>Ga0265798_10006552_pt1 | contig 15284 bp, 27 predicted proteins | sample P3T30metagenome_FD_192430 | JGI IMG/M metagenome (GOLD analysis project Ga0265798, IMG submission 192430) | Plant litter microbial communities from East Loma Ridge, Irvine, California - P3 T30 | ecosystem: Environmental > Terrestrial > Plant litter > Unclassified | place: USA: California... | reverse complement strand
TCCCGATGCCGGTAGAACCGCGTCTCGCGCTCGACCGGGGCGGCGGAGACCAGCGTCCAGCATTCCGCCTCAAGCAACCGAGTGATGCGGTGGATCTGCGTTGCAGGGACGTGATGCGATGTGCCCGGCTGACGACGCGCTTCCATCACTGTGAACGGGTCCAAGCTGACGACGATGTCCTCGGCATAGCCGCCGACCAGCACTTCCGACATGAAGGACTGAGGGTGATCGTGGAACTCGTCGCCGCCGTCACCTGCCGTGAAGTGGTGCAGTGCGCGCGTATCTCCGAGGTGAATCTTGCGGAAGACGGGCGACATGACCTCGACCCGCATGTCGGGCGCCGCCTCGATCAGCGCGGTTACGACCAGCGGCATCATGCGGCTTGCGCCTGCTCAACGGGCTCGGACAGCGCGGCGTCGACTTCCTCCTGAGTGAAGCTGCCGGTCGTAAGACCCATCTTCTTGAATTCGGGCCAACCTCCGAGGCGGCTGAGCGCGCGAATCCGCTCGGGTGGTATTGGTCCGGTGCTGACATCGTCCTCTGGCAGCATGGTCGATGGCTTCGCCGCCCACGCGATCGCATCTGCCAACTGGCGAAGACGGCGGAGCGCTACCGAATGCCGGATCGTGATGGCCGCAGCCTCGTCCCGAATGACCGTCTCGACCTCGTTCAGGAACTTCGTCGGTCGATGCAGCGCAGACGTGGCGGCTTCGCGCGCGACGCGACCGGGCAGGTCGGCCAGCGCGACGCACATCACCTTGATCCACCCATCCGACTGTTCGGGCGAGAGCGTGGGCGCGATCTTCGTTGCGATCATCGCCAGATCATCGCCAAGCAGCGTGGTCAGGGCACCGGCGGCTTCTGGATTGCGGCGCGACTTGCCCTTCGGCTCAGCCTCGGCAAGCGGCACTAGTCCGCGTTCGTAAGCCGCAATCACCCTGCCGATATCCACGCCGTCAGCCTGCGCCAAAGCCGAGGTCAGGTTCCACATCGTGCTGTTCGCGAAAGCGCCGACGGCTCTCGATTGGTCCGCTCGGTCGTTCGTGGTGAGGTCGTTTGCCATTCTTCGGTTCCCACTTTTTCGAGTTCTTGACCCAGGTCCTCCACGACGCTTGCCAGTCGTGGCTCGTGGTGCCGTTCGCTCGATGATAATCGGCGAAGTGCTCCAGCTCGTCGTCGAGGCGACCAGGCGGCCAGCCGTTGACGCAATCCGCTGTCTTCCCGCTCATCGTCGGAATGAAACTGTCGGGAATGCTGGTGGCGCGCTTCGGCGGGCGCGCCCCCAAAGAGGGCGAAGCTCTCTTTGGGGTATTGGTGGTTCCTGACGTATTGGGTGCAGCGGCTGCGGGGGTTTTACGCAAAGGCTGCGGGGGTGTTATCGCTGCGGGGTGCAGCGCCTGCGGGGGTGAGGGTGTAGAGACACCCTTTCCCTGGCTTCTGATCCCGGGTCAGATACCCACGCTTTTCAAGGCTGATCAGCGCACCCTGAACGGTCCGTTCGCTTTTGCTGGACTTCTTCGCGATCTGGGCAATCGAAGGCCAGCAGATACCCTCGTCGGAACACCAGTCCGCGAGCGCGAGCGCGATCAGCTTCTCGCTGTCGGGGAGGTCGAGGTCCCAAACGGCTGACATGACACGGATGCTCATGGTCTGCCCGCCAAGACGCGGTCTGCGCGGCTCATCAGAAAGGCACCTGTTCGCGCAGCAGCGGGTCGCGTGCGACCTGCTGGTGCACCTTGGTTGCCGCGCCGATGCGCGCGCGTTCGTTGAGGATGGCGCGGCTGGCCTTCCGGTGCTGGAGGCGAGCGTCGAGCTCGGCCTCCAGCGCCCGCCGCCGCGCACGCGCGTTGCGTTCCTGCTCCGACAGGAAGAGGGAGGCCAGCAGACCCATCAGGCCAGCCCCAGCGCCTGCTTGTAGGTCTCGAGCAGAGCCTCGGCCTCGTCGCGGTGGTGCTTCTCCATCTTCCGGAGGCGCACGATCGTCTTGATCGTCTTCACGTCGAACCCGGTCGATTTGGCCTCGCCGTAGACATCCTTGATGTCCTCGCTGATGCCCTTCTTTTCTTCCTCAAGACGCTCGACGCGTTCGATGAGGAGGCGCAACTGGTCGGCGGAAATGGAATCGCTCATTGGTCTAGTCTCCCTTGGGTGGTGTCAGTTGAAGCGCATGGGCATCAGGACGGCGGTCCAGGTCGTGTCCGCGGGGTCACGGACGAGGCCCGGTCCAACGCCGTCCACACAGTCGAAGAGAACCTCGCTGCCGCGGCAGGAGTTGATCACCGACGTGAGGTACCGGCCGTTGTATCCAATCTCGAAGCCAGGCGACGTGTGCTGGCAGGGGACGATCACCTCGGCTGACAGGCCAATGTCGATGAATGCCGCCGAGATCTTCGCCGTCCCGCCTTCGGCCAACATGATCCGGGTTGCCCGAACTGTTGACGAATGCCCCGAGATCGCCGCGATCGCGCGGCGCAGATCGGGAAGCTGGAACAGGAACTGCGTCTTGCCCGCCGCCGGGATGATCCGCGACACGTCCGGGAACGTCCCGTCGATAAGCTTGGACTGGAAGACGACCTCTGCGGCGCGCTCGCGCATGCTGACGCTGATACGCGGCGCACCGGAGCGCTCCGGTGCCGTTCCCTCAATTTGGTTGCTGATGAGAGCCGGTCCGACCGTCACCCGGATTCCGTCACTGGCCGACTTCGCCAGATCGAAAAGCAAGGCGACTGCCTTGCGCGGTATGATGCAGTTGGCAGGCAACGTACCCACCGCATCCAACAACTCAACGTCCGCGAAATACATCCGATGGCCGTCGGTCGCCTCGGCCCGAACCGTGGTTTCCCCCGTCGATTGAAGGTGGAGGCCATTGAGGTAGTAACGGGTTTCCTCACTCGACATGGCATCGGCGACCCGGGCAAGCACGTCGATATGTTCGCGCGAAAGGGTGGCGGAAAAGTCCGCCGACAACGGCAGGTCCAAGCCCGTCGGGAAATCGTCCGACGGCAGCGTCCCAACCGAAATGGTCAGCGGACCAGATGCCAAGGCGACATTTCCGTCTCGTGGCGTGACCGATACCGTATCCCCACCAGCGGCGGAGAGCGCGGACACCACGCTCTTCGGCGACTGCATAGAGAAGTCGGCACCCGCGCCGGGGATCCGCGCCACCGTTGCAGTCAGCGACATGTCCAGATCGGTGCCGGTGGCCTGAAACGAGCCGTTGGCGTGGCATCGCACCATGCTTAGGACCGGGATCGAGTTCCGCTTTTCAATGACCTTGCCAGCAAGCACGATCGCGCGCCGGAAGTCGGCAGACTTCACTTGGATATTCACATCAGTTCTCCCTTGATGTTGGTTTTGCGGGCAGCCACCGGACGCGCGTTTCACGGTCATGCGGGCGGCTCCAGACGATCCAGCAGAAGTCGGTCACGCCGCCGCGGAAGGCCTTGTCGCCAAGCTCGGCGATCATGTGGCCAGGCGGCATGCTCGGGCGCTTGCTGAGGATCAGGACGTCGCTGGGCGGGAACTCGTCGAAGAGTGCCCACCGGCCTGCGCTGGCGAGGAACGACAGCTGCTGCAGGACCGCGACGCGATGGTCGGCGAGCTTGAGCATCTGCCGAACGATCGCCTCCGCGCGGTTGAACGGCGGGTTCATGACGACGGACACGCGCGCACCGGTCGGGACGCACAGCGGTGCGCCGCTGCTGGTCGCGTCCCAGACGTCGGCGAAGTGGCGCGCGCCGCGGTAGATAATGTCGGTGCCGATCACGGCATGTCCGCGATCGGCGAACGTGTCGGTGATATTGCCGCCGCCGCAGCACGGATCCCAGATCGTGTGGCCTTCGAACGACATGGCGTCCGCCAGCTGCTCGACGCAAAAGCGCGGCTCGACATACCAGTCCTGCGCCGCGCGCTCGAAAGCGGTCGACCGGTGGTTCTGGGCGACGTTCCCGGCGGGCATCAGCGGCGGCGCTTCTGTGCGCGATCACGGCACGGTGCGCAGCGGCCGCCGACGAGACGCAGGCTTTCGTCACCGCACTCTTGGCATTCACCCTCGACGCCTTCCGGCACGGGCTGGCGCGCTGCGCGGATGCTGCGCTGAAGGTAGAAGTCGCTGATGTCAGCGGCCATATCCAGTTGATCGGCCATTATGCTGCCACCCCCCAAGCGGGAATGCGGTGCGAGCATCCGCACGCGGCGTTGCAGCGAGGGCAGGGGAAGGCGGGCGGCCGTGAAGCAACGCGATCGCGAACCTCGTCCTGCACCTCCTGAGCGGTCTGCTTGCGATAGGCGATGCCCTCGCTCACGCCGTAACCAGCCTTATTCAGGCGATCTTTGGTTACGTAGACCGACACGCCAAGCTCCTTGGCGAGATCGGCGACTTTGACGCCGTCGAATGAGGGCACAGTCATGCTGACGCTCCCGCCCAAGCGTGAACCAGCGGATTCCAGCCGGGAATGAACGGGTTCTCGACCGGCATCAGCCTGGTCAGTGCTGCCGGAGCGAGGCGTGGTTTATCGTTCGCGGAAGCGACCATCGTCGCCACCGCGCGGGTGGTGTTCGGCATTGTCGTCTACTCCCTGCCGGTCGTGCCGGCGCTAAACCTCAGTTGTGGATCGATCGAAGCCCGGAGGGTGCGCGGTGATCAGCGATCTCCTTCAACCACTGGCCAGTGAGTGCGTGAACGCGGAGGATGTTCTGCTCCATCGCGATCAGTTCCTTGTGCGTCTTGACGGTGCCGCCATCGCTCGCGGGCGCTTCCGCCTCAGCGATCTGAGCGAGCAACGTTGCGATCGGCAGAGTGCCGTGCTCGGCTTTGCCTGCCGATTCCATCGACCGAACCAGCTCGAATCCGTAGAGGCGAGCAACGTCGTCGAGTGCGTGCGGGCAAGCCGTCGTCGCGTCCCACAAGCGCTTGGGGCCAGGCATCGCGCCGCGCAGTTGGATGTTCTCCAAACCCTTGCTCGACAGATCCATCGCACCGGCGAGCGAACGCTTCGTCGCCGTCGTGTTCGAGCACCGCGCCAAGCCGCTCAGCATGGCTGCCCGGAACTGCGCTTCGTTAACGTCCCGATTTTCAGGAACGACGCTGCTGCACTGCGGCGATACTTCCGCATCATGGAAACGATCACTCATCACTTGGTCCCTGTCTCGTGAGCACGCTGCGCATCAGTGACGATGCCCGCGTATTCGGCGTCGGAATGGTTGCAGACGCCTTGGCGGCAGACTGCACAGCGGGTGCCGGGAACGGTGTCGAGCTTGCCGATCAGAGGATCGATCCACTTGGCCGCTTCGGCTTCGTCCTGAGCATGCGTCATGGCTTACCGATCCTCGGCGCGACGATTGTGATGGATCGGTCGCGCGGACGTATCGGCTGTGACCTTCCGCAAAGCAGGGCCGATCAACAGACCAAACCCAAGGGACACCACCGACCAGAATGCGATTGCGTCGACGATGCTCATGCTGCTGCCCTTTCAGATGTGGGGACGCCGCCGACTGAGCTCGTGGCCGCCACTTGGCGAGCGAGCGCTTCAAACGAGACGGGAACACCAGTCTCGCCGGCAATCGCGACAACGTGGGACCAATACTTCGCCGGGATTGACCGGCCTGCCAGGGTCCACGATCGAACGGTGACGTCAGCAACGAAAACGCCGCGTCCGCGCAGCTTTTCCGCAAGATGCTTGGCGCCGCCGATGGCTTTGATCAGATCGTGTTGCGTCATAAGTTGCAGCGCTATCATTCGTAGCGCTATGATGCAACATGATTTGTAGCGCGTGGCCATGCGACACCGCTACGATGGAACACGATCCCGATTCGGCGCATGAGAGACTGGTGTGGGCGCGGGAGCGGGCTGGTTACTCGACTAAGGAAAGTTTCGCAGCGGCAGTACAGGTCAACCCCACGACCTATCGGGCTTACGAGAACGGCCAGAACGGGTTTGCCAAATTAGCGGCGCGGTTTGCAGCCAAGCTGGGCGTTCCAACTGAATGGCTGTTGGAAGGCGGGGCTCTCCCAGCTAGTCGGGCGCCGGACTTACCGAGTACGCATTCCCTTGGGTCGGGCGAAACGGGCGCGGTTACCAAGTTAGATCTGCGCCTCCCAATGGGACCGGGAGCCACTGTCGACGACTATGTCGAAGAGGAGCCAATCGAGTTTGATCTCGCGTATATCAGATCTTTCAGTCGATCCCCGTTATCGCGGCTGCGTATCGCCGAGGGCGTGGGCGACAGTATGTTTCCAACTCTGGTTTCATCGGACTTGGTTTGGATCGATACGACGCAGAACCAACTGCTGCATTCCGATCGCATCTACGCGGCCTCGATCAACGGTGGCGCTGCGATCAAACGTCTGCGTCCCATCGACGGCGGCAAGAGGGTCCTGATCATATCAGACAATAAAATGGTGGATTCGTATGAAGTTGATGCGCAAGATATTGTGATCTGGGGCAGGGTCATCCGATTTGCGAGAGATTTGTAATGTTGCAGACTTTGCTTGATCGCCTTGCGGATGGCGAGTTCGAAACCTCTATCACCTTGAATAACGGCGCCGGGCCGACGGTAATAAAGGTGAGAATCCAGGCGGCCGATCAGGTTGGTATTGTTGCTAGCGTTAAAGGCATGATGGGCGGGTGGAGCGATCCGGTTGCATACCCATGGCCGGCTATCGCTAGGATGGGCTTGGAGAAGTAAGATCAACCAGCCACGTCGGCCGGGCATCCGGTGATGCAGGAAGCCTCTCTCGCTATAGTGGGTATCGATTACCCTAACAAACGCGGTCCAGGCCGACGGTTTGAGCTCGAAATGTGCTCACCGGGTGAGCCCATTGAACTGCTTCCCGAACCCAAAAATCCTTACGACGAGCACGCGATCGCGGTGATTTCATGCCGTGGCGTACAGCTGGGTTATTTGAAATCCGAACGCGCGGTCTGGGTCGGAACGCTTGTCCGTCAGGGACATAGCGTTCGGGCGGTATTTCAGGGAAGCACTGCGACCGCTGGCTGGGTCAGGATCGCGTGGGATGGCGATGAACCCGTCCTTCCCGCGCAGCCATCAAAGGTTACTGCTTCAGAGTTTTATCCGGACCAAATCTGGCCCGACGACTAAGCGCTATGTTGCGCTACAAGACATGTTGACGCGCTATGTTATGTAGCATAATCATGCTTCATCAGCCCATGACGGGCGATGGAGATCGACGTGGCATCGCTACCACCCGAAATTGCCGAAAACGCCGCAATGCCGATCGCGTGGGAAGGGGGCGAATGCCCGGTCCCGGCGAGCACGCTGGTGCAGATCCAATGTGTCTTCGAAGAGGGCAAAGACTTCGATTATTCGCAGCCGCCGCGGAAGGCTGGCGCATGGGCTCGACACTGGAACCGGGAGCACGGTGACCTTGTCGGAATCACTCATTATGTGATTGTCGACGCGCCGCGCGACGCTGGCGGTGTCTCGTGAGCCCCGCCACGCGCGATCGTGTTTGCACCGCTGGCGGCATCATCTCCGCCCTGATGTTCGTCTCGTTGCTGGCAGGCATCTGTTCGGCAGGCGTTCTGTGAGCGCGCTCCCGACCCGCGCCGAGTTCCTCGCGACCTATGGTCGCATGGAAACCCTCAAACGTCAGGCTGAGGAAGCACGCATTGAGGCCCTCAAGCGCGAGCCGCTTTGGGTCTCGGCCGCCCTGACGCTTGGCGTTGGCTTTGTCGTCGTGTCGCTGGTTCTCGCCCGGGCGTGGCTCGGCTGATGCGCGTTGATATCCGCCGGCGCCAGCGCAACAGCCACAAGGCTGACGCCGATCGCCGATTCCCAACTCACCTTGCCTGGTTGCGCAAGCGTCCGTGCCTGCTCGCCGGGCGTGCGGGACACGTCTGCGAAGGCGTGATGGAAGCCTCGCACTCCGACGCCGACGGCATGAAAGGCGTTTCGCTAAAGTCGCCCGACTATCATGCCGTGCCGCTGTGCTCCGGCGCGCATCGTGAGAAGGATACCATCGGTCTGCGCACTTGGCAGGCCAAGTATGGCGTCGATCATTTCGAGGCGGGCAGGGCGTACGGCAAGGCATCGCCGCATCGCGCGCGTTGGGCTCACGTCGAGGGAGCTCCACGATGATGCGCGATCCCGAACTCGACCAGGCAATCGCCGAGCTTCGTCCGGTCTACGCCAAGATGCGGGCGGAGCGGACAAAGCTGAGCTACGAGAAGGTCCGCAACGACCTGAACGTCGAGGCTGCGGTAAAGGCTTACGTCCGCGAGCTAGCGTCGGAGATCGCTCTGCGCGCTGAGCGCATTTGCCTCGATTACCACGCCTTCTTGGCAATTCTTGCGGCTGACGCTGACGAGATCCGGCGATCGAGGGCCAACCGGAAGCCCAGCGCTCGGCAAATGACGGCTGCGCTCGAGGCGAAGCGCAAGAACTGCGCCGCCCACGTCGTGACGACGGAGGCTGCACTCGTTCGGGCCAAATCCGACTTTCGCAAGGCCAAGCGCCGCGACACCGCCGCGCGCGAAGCGTGCCGCGCTTACACGGGATTTTCCAACTGATGTCCGACACTCCCGAAGCACCGGCGCTGACCGCGCTGGAGGTCAAGATTGCCCTGCAGTCTTGGCCCAAGGTCCGCCCGTCGTATCACGACGTCTGGCAGGGCAGAAAGGTCGAAGGTTCGCCCTGGACGCTTGAGCAGATCGCCACGCTCGAGAAGCGCAAGCCCGGCAGCAGCGAGAAGAGGGTGTGGTGGTACGACGTGCCGCTGCTCATGCCCCGCGCTGATGATCCGTGGGCGCCATACCGCACCATTTACCTCCGCTGCCCGCTGCTCGCGAAATCTGGCGATGGCCGGCGTGTCAAAATCATCACGCCCTCGGGCGAGATCAAATGGACGGACGCCAAGATATGAGCTCCTCATACATGCCGCCAGCAGCGCAGCGCTTTGCGCGCCACGACCGCCAGCTCGTCGCTCGGGTCCTGGAGGAGCGGGATCGGCGCGACCGCATCGATCCGCTATGGGCCCGGAAACGTCTCGACCAGCTGCGCGCCGCGCGCGGGGCGGTGCGGCATGGTTGAAGCAGTTTTAGAACCACTCTTTGCGGGGCCTTCGACGAAGCTTTTCAGCTTCCACTCTAAGGTCATCCCACTCGATGTTCACCGGCGCGCGGGATACCTGAATAAACGCGCTTTCCAAATGAACGTCGACACTGGTGACGTCCCCACGCTGCAGCGCTCGTATCGCCCTAGAAATTTGGTCTTTCGCCAGTTCCTGACGGTCGGATGTGCTGAAAAAACTGATCATTTGAATGAGCAAGTCCGGCGCGAGGCGACGCTTCTCCTTGGCAGATGGACAGCGAATCCATGCCGAAACGGAGTCTTTGAGTCTCAAATACTCGGAAACCGTCATGCCTGATCATCCCATAATTCACGCTGCGGCTACGGTGCACGCGGAAGCTTCCGTGCGCCAGTTGCATATTCTGCAGCACTCCCTTGGCGTCGATCAGTACGGGCAGCGTGGTGGCGGCATTACGTCACATCAAACAGCTGAGAGGACCGCAGCTACCGTTGCGCTGCCCTTCATCAACCAACTTTTGCAGTTGAGCAGACATTCCGCGAACGAGAGATTCCCAATCGCTTGGGCTTCGGCTGTCGCGTCGAGCTCCAAGAGTTTCATAGCTAACCTGCGCCCGCAGCCGTCGGGTCGAACTGAAGACATCAAACTCCACACCGGCGTCTCGCGCTTTCGGTCGGCTCGTATCGACCATGTAGCCAATCATAGTGGTGCCTTTCCGAAACGTCGTATTCAGCAAGTGATCACGTCGGTCCTGAAGCGCAAGGTACAGGTTAATTTAGTTAATTCCGATTTGAGCCGGGATCGAGAAGCGATACTATGCGCAGCGTCAATCGTCCACACCGCACGTGCGGCGACTGGCTTCAAAAGCATGGACCTGACGCGGACCCTTTGTGATCAGCGGGTGCGGTCATGATCGACCGGTTGGAAATCGACTTCGCCGCCGCCGCGCCGATTATTCAGCGCCTTGCCGAGGTCGCGGAGGCGCTGGGCCATGCCGCGGGCGTCAGTGCCGTGCAGACGGTCGGCAGCTTCGTTTCGTACCTCGCCGAGCATCCGGAGGACATCGAGCCGTTGCTGAGGTTCGGTGCGTCCGAACTGCCCGAGGACTGGATCCACTACGGTTGCCTGACCTGGTTGGGCGCCGACGGCAAGCTTCACCCCCCCGCGGACGTCCGCCGCATCGTCGGCGCTCCCGAGACCCCTGTCTATTTCCGGCATGCCCCGCGCACCGCCGTCCCTCATCGTGGAGACGCGAAGTGATCACCAAAGCCTTGATCTTGAGCCATGCGGCTGCCGCGGGGCTGACCTGCACCGCCGTTACCGTTGTGCCGCCCGCGTCGGTCTACCATGCCATCAAAGCGCGGTTTGCAAAGCCCGCGGAACATCGTCGGTCCACCGGCAAGCCGCATGGCCATAGCAAGCCTGCCGCGGCCGCCCCGGTCTGCCCACCATCGGGCATCGCCACGATCACTGCGCTTCCGGACCTGTCGCGGCCACTGGTGGCGATGGACGGGGACTTCGAGGATGCGGTCCTGTCGGCCTCGACGATGCAGAGCTCCGCGCGATCGCCGTGGGGTGGTGCTGTCCAAGCGTCACCGATCGGGTTCGTCCGGCCGGGCGGGGCACGCGGGGTCGGTACCGCGCCGCCCGCCGCCGGCACCCCAGTCGCAAAGCCGACCGACGATGCGCCGGTGTCCGCTCTGCCCGAGCCGAAGACCTGGCTCTTCATGCTCGCCGGGTTCGCGCTGACCGGCGCGGTCCTGCGCGGTCGTCATGACCGCCGCGCGCAGGGCGTCGCCTGATGGGAATCAAGATCTTCATCGCGCTCGCCGTCGTGCTTGCCTTCGTCGGCGCACGCTTCGTCTTCAAGAACGAAAGGCCGGAAGAATGACCGCGTTCGGTTCACATGCTCTCTTCATCGACGGGTTCGCAGGCGGGGGCGGCGCGAGCACCGGTATCGCGCAGGCAATCGGCCGCGACGTCGATATCGCCATCAACCACAGCCCCAGCGCGATCGCGATCCACAAGGCGAACCATCCAACGACCGAGCATCACTGCCAGGATATCCGCGCCGTCTGGCCGCGGCAGGCAACCCGGCTGCGGCCGGTCGCGGGGGCGTGGTTCTCGCCCGACTGCAAGGAATATTCGAAGGCCAAGGGCGCCCCGGTCAAGGACCGGCATATCCGAGCGCTCGCGGGCGAGATCGTCGGCTGGCTCAAGGACGTCCGGCCGACCGTGGCCTATGTCGAGAACGTCGAGGAGTTCGAATATGCCGCGCCGCTCGACGCGCATGGCGTTCCGCTGCCGGATGCCAAGGGCAAGGAATTCAAGAAGCTTGTCCGCAGCTGGCGTGCCGAGGGGTACAAGGTCGAGTGGAAGGTCCTGCGCGCCTGCGATTACGGCACGCCGACTAGCCGGAAGCGCCTCTACATCGTCATGCGCTGCGACGGGCTGCCGATCGTGTGGCCGAAGCCGACACACGGCGCGCCCGGCTCGCCAGGCGTGCGCAGCGGGAAGCTGCTGCCGTACCTGACCGCCGCCAGCTGCATCGACTGGTCGATCCCGTACCCGTCGATCTTCGGCCGGTCGCGCGAGCTTGCCGACGCGACCAAGCGCCGCATCGCCGCCGGCGTCGTCCGCTATGTCCTCCAGCGTCGCCCGTTCATCGTCGACGGGAAGCTCGCGCCGCACGTCACCAAGTTCCACAGCGGAAGCGTCGGGTCGGCGATCGACAAGGAAATGCCCACCGTCACCAGCAACGGCAATCCGGCGCGGCCCGCGGGCGCGATGCCGCTCGGGCTGGTCGGCGCGCATCTGGAGAAGTTCAGCGAGAACAGCCGCGGCAAGTCGCCCGCCGATCCGCTCGACACGGTGATGGCTGGCGCGACCCGGCACGGGGCGGTCGAGAGATTGCTCGCGCCGATGATCACCTATGGCCAGCACGGAGGATTGAACCGGTCCGTCGAGGACCCGCACCACACGATCGCGGCGTCGAAGAAAGACACGAACGCCGTCGCCGCGGGCTTGCTCGCTCGGTTGCAGAACGGCGAGCGCCGCCCGGGCGAAACTCCGCGGGCGCAGGATGGGGAACAGCCGTTCTCGACGATCGCGACTGGCGGCAAGTTTGCTGCGATCGCCTGCACGATGGTGCAAACCGGGTACGGTGAGCGGGAAGGGCAGGCCTCGCGCGCGCTCGACATCGACAAGCCGCTCGGCACCGTCGTGGCGGATGGCAACAAGCACGCCGCGGTCAGCGCGTTCCTGTCGACATTCAACGGCAGCAACACCACCGGAGGGGGTGGCGACGCCGAGGAACCGCTCAAGACGGCGCGCGCGGGCGGGCAACATCATTCCGTCGTCGTCGCCCATATCGAACAGGCCAATGGCGGCCCCCGCAACGTCAACAGCGCGGGACGCGCCGCCGACCGGCCGGTGTCGACCGTCACCACCACCGGGGCGCAGCAGCGCATCGTGGAAACGACCCTGATCGAAGAGGACGCGCTTCCGCCCGAACTGCTCGCGCGCGCAGTGACGACCGCGGCGTTCCTCGTGAAATACTATGGGGAGGGTGGCCAGCACCAGGCGGTCGACCGGCCCCTCGACGTGGTGACTACGAAGGCGCGCTATGCTGTCGTCACTGTGACGATCGACGCCGTCGCCTACGTCATCGTCGATATCGGCCTGCGCATGCTCAAGCCGCGCGAGCTCGCGCGCGCGCAGGGCTTCCCCGAGGGATACGTCCTCGACCCGATCGTGCGGAAGTTCGTCCGCGGCAAGTGGGTCGAGCAGCGCCTCACCATTGCCGAGCAGATCAGCGCGATCGGCAACAGCGTTTGCCCGCCGGTGGCGCGTGCGCTGGTCGCGGCAAACCAACCCGGAATCGCAGATTTGAGGATGGCAGCATGAACGATACCCCCACCGCCGCGCCGATGCGCGAGGACTTCCTGACCCAGCTGCGTCGCGTCGCTGCGGACCGGATGGCGACCTGGTGCAGCGAGACCGAGCTACCTTGCGGTCTGTTCCACGCCACCGAACTGGGCGGCGAGGTCGGCGAGGTGCTGAACGTCGTCAAAAAGCTGCATCGGGAAGCGCAGGGATGGCGTGGTTCGCGCGCCACCGTCGCGGATCTTGCCGAAGAGATCGGCGACGTCGTCGTCTGCCTCGACAAGCTGGCCGCATATTACGGGATCGATCTGGCTCAAGCGACCGCAGCCAAGTTCAATGCGACGTCGGAGAAGGTCGGGCTGCCTCATCGCTTGCCTGACAGTTCACCGACCGCACACCGCGCTTATTGGAAGGTCGAGCCGAGCCCCGGAGCACCCGCTTATTCGATGAGCAAAGCGGACAATGCGCGGCGCGCAGCAGTCCGCATAGACGCCGGTGAGGCCGGGCAACCCGCGCGGGGGTTCAGCCGGTTCGATCCGCCTGGATTGTGGGAGAGCGAGCCTCGGTCGAGCGGGGACGATGCTGGGGAGGTGAAGTCGTGAGCATCGCTCTTCGCCCGGTAAAGCGAACGGGAGGCATGGCGTTCGTACTTGAGCACCACCGCCATCATGGGTGGCCGTCCGGCTTCCTGTGGCTGCACGGGATAACCGACCAGTCTGCCGCGCTGCGTGGCGTGGCGGTCGTCGGTCGACCGGTCGCGCGCGCATTGGACGACGGTCTTACTGCCGAAGTCACCCGGCTATGCACTGACGGCCAACCGAATGGCTGCTCGATGCTGTACGGCGCGGCGCGGCGCGCGGCGCTCGCCAAGGGATACCGCCGCGGCCTGACCTACATCCTCGCGTCGGAATCGGGCGCAAGCCTGCGCGCCGCCGGATGGCGGTTTCTGTGGATGGTCAAGGGGCGCAGCTGGGACACACCGACGCGGCCCCGGACCGACAGCCATCCGACCTGCGACAAACAAGCATACGGCTGGGGCGACTGGCACTTGAACAATACCGAAGGAGCGAGGGAGCAATGACAGCACCAGCACGATTCACTCAATCCGACGTCGCGCGCGCGGTGTCCGGCGCTCGCAAGGGTGGCCTAGCGATCGGCAGCGTAACGATTGATCCGAACGGCAACATCACGATCGCCGCCGAATCAGCGGGCGAGGCAGCGCGTCAGGCGAACCCGTGGGACGCGGTACTCAAGCCGAAGGCGTCGAATAACTGATGCGCACGAAGCAGAACACCTGGCTGCCTGAGTGGGTCGCGCGGTATAAGGACAGGCATGGCAAGTGGCGCTATCGGTTCCGCCGTAAGGGCTCGCCGAGCGGGCATTTCAAACATGACCCCGGGACGGTCGAATTCGCTGCGGAATATGCTGCCTTCAAGGATGCAGCGCCAACGGCGATCGTGGGGAAGGAGCGCTACGCACCTGGCACGATCGGCGTGCTCGTAGGGCGCTATTGCGCCGTTGCGACGCGGCTCGGACCCACCGCGGTTACGCAAGCCAAGGTGCGCTCCATCCTCTCGAAGTTCCGCGACGACTATGGGCATTATCCGGTTGCCGGGATCGGCTTCGAGCACGTCGACGCGATCATTGAGAAGCGTCGCGAGAAGGTCCAGGTCGGCAAGCGCATGGAAGGCGGCGTCGAGGCCGCGCGCAAGCTGCGCAAGGAACTGGTGAGGCTGTTCGCGTTCGCCAAGAAGGCGGGCATGCGGCCGGACAACCCGGTTCAAGACGCTGACCGGGTCAAAGTGTCAGCGTCGGAGCGAACTGGGGGCCGCTACAGCTGGTCCGAGCAGGATATCGCATACTATCGCGCCCGGCATGCTCTGGGCACGCGTCCGCGGCTGGCGATGGAGTTATTGCTATGGACTGGGCAGCGTCGCAGCGACGGCGTGTGGCTCGGGCCCGCTGACATTACGGATGGCCGCGTCGAGATGAGCCAGTCGAAGACCGGCAAGGCGCTTGGTCTGCGAGTGCCGCCGCAGCTGTCGGCCGCGATCGATGCAATGCCGCCCATGGCCCCCGGACAGACCACCTATCTCGTGACGGGGTTCGGCAAGCCGTATTCCAAGGCAGGCTTCGGAAACGCGTTTCGAGATTGGTGTGACGAGGCGGGGCTGCCCCAATGCACGGCGCATGGGCTGCGCAAGGCGATGATGCGGCGCTTGTCGGAACAGAAGACCAGCCAGCAGGGAATCAAAGCGGTGTCCGGCCATAGTGGCGATCAGGAGGTGGCGCTGTACGTCGCCGCGGCGAACCAAAGGGCGATGGCGGATGACGCGATTACCTCGGTTTCC
>Ga0265798_10006551_pt1 | contig 15288 bp, 21 predicted proteins | sample P3T30metagenome_FD_192430 | JGI IMG/M metagenome (GOLD analysis project Ga0265798, IMG submission 192430) | Plant litter microbial communities from East Loma Ridge, Irvine, California - P3 T30 | ecosystem: Environmental > Terrestrial > Plant litter > Unclassified | place: USA: California... | reverse complement strand
CGCCGTAACAAAGCGATGGTCGCGTCTTAAGCAGTCCATGGACAGGAACGAGGTTCCCGGAGGTACAACGTACCAGTTCCTCTGGCTTTGTGTCAAGCACCATAAGCGAACTCAGGTGAGCACCAATTCACCTCCAGCCACATAGTTCGAGAAACCAGCAGCCACTAACAATAGTGTCTTAGCCCCCAAACTGGAGTGAAATCGCAGCCAAGGCCAATACTACTTCTGGAGCGGCGTCCAAGCGCTATTCTCGCATGAAGAAGGTATTCGAGGACAACGAAACCGCTCCCGATGCAGGCACTCCTCGCTCGCCCGTCAAGAACACACCCACCAAGGCCAAGGGTACTCCGAAGTCGGCCGCCAGGAAGCTTCGCAAGGCTACCACTTCTTCTGGCGACGATCAGGACGACGTTCAAACTAGCCCGGTCAGTAAGCGCAAGCGTGCCTCGCCGAAGAAGAAGCTCACCGCTACCGATGAGGAAGCCGAGGTCAAGCCTGAGCCAGACAACGAGGGCGAAGATGAGGACGATGAGCTTCTAGTTACCAAGCCCAAGCGCGCGAAGATCGGCAAGAACAAAATCAAGGTCATCCCCAAGCCTAAGCCCAGGGATATCGTCAAGAAGGAAGAGACCACCGACGACGGCGAGGACTCTTTCGTCGACGCTCAGGAATCGCTTGACCACCAGGAAGATGCTCAGGATGTCCACCACGACAGCTACGCCGTTCAAGATCGTAAGTCTTCCTACCCTGCAACTCCCCAACATCTCCATCAGCATACTGAACATCTACTAGCGGAGCCAGCTGACTCTCTTGTTTGCAGCGATGACTTCATCTGAGCTGCATACGCCAGTTGATGTGAGCTGTGTCGATGGTTGCGAGCAATGTACTTGCCATGCCAACGAAATCGCTAGCGTACTTATGAGCAGGGACTCGGGAATGGCTCAGTCACAGCGCGTAGAGCTTGAGGAGATGGTCGGTAATATGGGCTGAGGGTGCTCTTCATCTTCACGAGGAGTTTGGTGGATTTCTGCAGCATGCGTTACATGGAATTTGGCGTCGGGCGGAATACGGTGCATAACGATGGCGTCAACTGAGCTTCAAGGGAAAAGGCTTTCAATCTTTGTATTCGATGTGCAGAGTGTTTGGTTCCTGGAAGCGCTGAGCTGATAAAATTCTCCCACGCCCTTCATAAAGCCAGTTCGTGATACTTGCTCACGAGCCCGCCAATTACGGTGTCAACACCAGTTTTCCAGTTGTCTTCCTGCTCTCGATGTCCTGAGTTGCACGCACAATTTCGCTCAACGGATACACGTCGTGAATTTTGACATTCAGTCCGTCCTTCTCGATGAAGTTCCACAGCTCCTTTGCCGCCGTCTGCAGTTCTTCGCGAGTGGCGATGTAGTTGAACAGCGTAGGTCGGACGAGCTTGACGTTCTTTGCTCCCAAGCGACTAGACGATGTGTCAGCTACATTCTCACATGAATAGTATAAGAGAGACTCACGCAAGAGCGAAACCCTCAACTGGTCCCGATGCGTTTCCAAACGAGCACATCGTGCCCTTCCTCCTTACGACAGACAACGAGCTGTCAAAGGTGGACTTGCCGACAGAGTCGAAGACTGCGTGCACACCCTCGCCTCCAGTAGTCTCTAGGACTTTCTTCACGAAAACGTCTCGGTTGTCCTCGTGGTATTCCAGTAACACCTCTGCGCCGTTCTGCTTTGCCAAGTTCCTCTTCTCTTCTGTGCTAGCTGTAGCAATGACTCTTGCGCCGACAGCCTTCAGTAATTGGCAGAGCCATAGTCCTACGCCACCAGCTGCAGCGGTAACGAGAATCCAGTCGCCTTCCTTGACTTCGTAAGCATCACGGATTAGAGTCACGGCGGTTAGTGCCTGGAGAATCGAAGCGGCGGCTGTCTTGGTGGAGATGGAATCAGGGAGCGGAATTGTGTAGTTCGCGGGCGCAGCAGTATATTCTGCGTACGCGGATTGCCCCATATAGGCTACGCGCGCACCCGGTTTGAGATCAGAAGGTGCGTTGGGTCCGACGGAAGCGACGGTTCCAGCGCCTTCCCGACCGAGAACATACGGGAACTGCGGCGGCTTATATACACCGGAGCGGAAGTAGCTGGCGACAGTTTAGCATGAAATCTTGGTTTCTGAGCAGGTGGACAGGGGTGCTCACGTGTCGATGTAGTTGATGCCGATGAACTCGTTCTTGACCAAGACCTCGCCTTCTTTGGGCTCTGGAACCGGTACATCAGTCTTGTACTGCAGGACTTCTGTTCCACCGGTCTTCTCGATGTACACGGCCTTCATGGTCTTTGGGAGTGAAGACATGGTTCTGATGATGGAAGCTCTTGGAGCAATGTGGGAATTGATGGCTGCAAGTCGGGTTGTCGACCTGGAAAGTAGATTCTTCGAGCGCAAAGTGAGTGGTGCCAGCGTCATGAATCACAAAAGATGGGCTGATGGTCGGCTCAATTTAAGCAAGCTCTCTCAAGAGAGGCATGCCCGTTGATGATAAATACCCGCGGATACGGCGTTAATTCCGAGTGATCTGCGAGCTGACAGCCCCGCTCCCCGCACACGTCATTATCGTCTCAGTTCGCGACTTCCTTTCGGACGCGGCACTCGCAGTCGCTTCCCGTTTGTAATGAATTACTGCAGCGGCCCCTATGAAAATGTACTTCGTAGGGCGCGCTAGCATTGTGTCAACCCGATAGGGCGTGTTCATTACGAAGCGAACATGATCATAAATGCTAGAACTTAGCCATGTGGACATCGCCCGCCGTTCATCGGCTTGCTGGGCTGCGCGCCATTTCTCAAGTATCTATGATGTTCTTTCTCTTTCCTCAATTTGGTCACGTGCATATGTGTGCACCTTGCATTCTTCTCACTAGGTACGCGCAGTTAGAGAATACGCCACTTGATCTGGGATAGACTCCTGGCAGAGCGAAGCATGGTGTGATGACCTCGTATCGCGTCTGTGAGCTATTACCTAGGTAGACTACGATAACAACTTTGCTGGCGACAGCATCTTCTTGCCCTCTCCCTCTCTCTCTCTTTCTTCCTCCGCTTCGGAGGCCAAAATACGCGAGTCTACTGCCCACGTTTAGGACTAGGGATGTCTATCTTCCCTATTGATTGAGCTACCTCACTCATAGTCCACCTTTTAGGTCAGAATGGCAGAGGACTACGCACGAAGATAGGAGGTCAGCAAAAGAATCTAGGCACACCGTAAGCTCGCTACTGTCCCGAATTCCATATCAATGTACCCATGGAACCTCTGATCTGTCTGGCATCATCGGCATTCAAGTGCTTTTACTGATGTACAACTAGTATGACCTAGCGGTGACTGAGCGTGGCAGTACATCGAAGGCTGTTGTCAAATTGCTCTCCCATCAGAGCCCAGTGAAGACGTGAGTCTCGAGTTATGCACATCCTGCATAGAGGATTAGACTAGTTCTTAGACATGCTCCTTCCCAAAGCAGCGTTGCGCTCGCGTGGAATGCTTGAAAAGCGGTGACCGAGCGCGCAGTGCAAACGGCCACACATTCTACTAGTCTCGCACAGTTTCCTCGCCCTTGACACTACATTGGAGTATATTCATCGCCGTCCAAAATCGCCTTTTTACACCGACAAATACCCGACGTTCGCTACCCGGTGCTATTATGCTGGATCCTGAAATGCCTCAGTGTCAGCTTAAGGACGCTATGGCGGTTCGTGAATGGGCGAGGACCATCTTTCCTACCGAATTCGAATCTCTGCCAGACCTGGACGATCTTGAGACGTATATTCTGGAGGTTGCTGAGACATCCACGATCTCAAAAGCCATCGCATTCACGAGCTTCGACCCACCTTGCATGGCTGCCGAGCGGCTCTGGCCTGGCACTGGAGAGATCACTGTACTTGCGTTCATTCAAGAGTCTTCGCTGATGGCCTGTCCGATCCGTGGTGATCAGATTGGCGGCAAGTTCGATTTACTCGAATGGCTCAAGGATTATGGGCCAACGTTCTTGGACGCGTTCGCTTCGTGTTCACTGGATGACCGTCAATGCCCCACCCCTGTCGAGATCGCGCTTGAGATAGAGGCGACCATCAGATACTACCTTGCGGCGAAAGGGGTGGTAAAGGCTCTACAATGCGATGATCAGATGTTCAAATGGAACTTCGCACGCGCATGTCATCGCCAGCATCAGAAGCTGTTGGAAGAGCGTAAGTCAGAAGTGAACTTTTCTTCTTCCCGATGGCACAATCATTGACCATAAATAGGCAATACCCCAGAAGAAGCTTCGGGCTCTGTCGAACAACGTATCACTGGACTTCCTGAGTCCTCTGACATGTCTCAAGATTGCAACGGCGCTCACGAGCGATCCGGCGAGGAAGGAAACGCAAACGACAACAACACAACAAGCCGTGCTTTGAACGAGAACCAGCAGCACAGCGCCCTCAGCGAGGATACCAACATCGCCAATCTACAACGCGAGATCAAGAAGTTGCGTGTAAGACAAAAGAAGACAAAGCGTCTTGAGGACAAATTCGCTACCCTTGAGGTACGCTTGAGTGCTTCGGAGAACAGAGAGAAGGCCATGAGTGACCGGCTTGATGCCATTACTCAGGAGCGGTATGACATGGAACAGCAGCACCAGACTCTTTGGAATGAATGTTTCTTCTTCAAGGCAGTCCAGGTAGATCGCACCAACACAGCTCTCGAAGCAGTGTTAGTTCTGTTCAGAGACCTTGCTCTGATCGAAGGTCAAGCTCAAAAGCTAGCAACCGAACACGAAGAGCTTAAGAAGGAAAACAGCGGCCTGGAAAACAAATTGCAAACTATGTTCGATTTTGCTATGAAGTCAAAAAACACCACAGTTCTGCATAGGGTCGCGAATGAGTCAGCTATGGCTCATATCAAGAAGCTAGAGGAGAAGGTCGAAGAGCTGGAGACACAGATGAGAAAGCAAGAGACCTTGGTCAAGCAAGAAGAGTTCGAGAAACGCCGCAGCGCTATGGACTCGGCTCGTTGAGCCTGGCGATTGCCATATGCCACAACTTTGTGTTTTGAGGGTAGTACAGAAAGTTGGCGTAATGCTTGCAGCAGATGCCGTCTTCGTCTGTACAAATCAAGCGTTCTGGCTTATACAAAGCTTGGAAGGTGCCATCGCAATGTGGAAAGTGCGATAAGAAAGGGATATTATCGGAATGGCAAGGAAGAGATGCGCGGAATATAGAGAAAACCGTGGTTGGATCGCACAGTAGGCAATCGGCTTGCCCAACAACTAAAAGTCGGTGGTTCCTAAGACCACATTTACCGATGGGGCTGCAAAACACGCGATGTTTCCACATTCAGTAGATCGAAATTCTGCCACAATTCCCAGATCCGATGGTAGAGTGAGGTGTTCTCTCTCACTTTTTGCTTAGCTGTATAAAGTGGGGTTGTCCACTGCTTCCCTCTCATCGCTCCTCCCTCAATCGCTTTCATCAGCGCGCCTCGGTGAGGCCACTAACCACTTCTAGTATCTTCAGTCGTCATATCACGATGAAGATGAGCCCACTTTAGGCGCAATCTTCTGGAGCTTCGTTCCGCCCTGCGAGAACCTTTGTAACAACACGCGCATTCGTTCAGATTGCACACACCCACACCATGGCGCCCACCGGACTTACCTTCAAGGACGTCCAAGTATGGGCATTGCAAGACTTCCCTGATCACTTCAAGCACCTTCCTGATTCGAACGCATTTCATGTACAGTTCAACGTCGTCCGTGGGTACAATCATGACAAAAATTTCAGAAGCCTCGTCATAGGCAGCACCTATACCAAGACCGGAAAGCCAGCGGATATCCTGGCATGGCTTGCAGGTAGCCGTATACAGCTTGGGTATATTGGCAAGAATCGGAAGGGAGAGCCTCAAGTTCGTCCACTAGCTTCTGTCGAGAAGGACACCTCGTCTTCGAACTTCAAGTTTCCGTTCAACCTAGTTCCACCAACCCAAAGCGAGACAGAAATTGCGTGTTTCAACGCGGTGTTACGCTATTACTTCCTCGCCAAAGGTTGGAGTAAAGGCGTGATCGACGAGTCGGATGTCTTCAACAGATTCGTATCCAGGTTCCCTTACGCTTGCCGGGCTATCGCAAACGCGGCCGCGGAACCGGTTCCGAGCTCACACGGTACGGTCTATTCACAACAAGCTAGCCGTGTCCCGGTAGCTTCAGCAAATCACCAGCGTATGTCTAATTTCAGTCGTTAACAAAGTCAGAGTAACTGACACTTGAGCTTAGCGCATTGTCCCGAGAGGGCTCCCTACCTTTTCGAGCAGATTGCCAACGATCTACTCCCAAGCAGCTCGTATACTGTGCTCAGCAGCCCGTAGCCCAGTCCGCCGCCGATTGAGGGTCATATCACGCCCCAGGTACTGCGCTCCCCACTTGAGCTGCAGACTCGATTCGGATGTCCACAACCAGACAGTCCTGGTGGGGACCAGATGGCGGCACTCGATGAATCGAACAATGCCGGCGAGCGAGACAGCCCCGGGCTACGAAACAAGCTTTTCGATCTCAACATCCAAATCATGATTGCGGAGGGTCGCACTCGGGATGCCGAGACAGTAGCGCAGAAAGCTCAAGAAGAGTCACAACTCTGGAAGAAAAGGTACGAAGAAGCCGAGTTGTACAGAATCAAATATGAGGAGATTCGTAGCCACTTTGGATTGCAGGAGCAGGATGAACGCAGAGCCTGAATGTCAAGGCATAGAAGTGGAACTGAGAGGAAGGGAGTTGTGGATGGAGATCTCGCGCATCGTACCTGCGATAGAGGAGGGGTGGATAACGTTTCGGTCGCAGCAGCGGCGAAGGGCGAATAATTGACGCGGGAGGCAGCTCTGTGCAATAATAATTCAAGGGTAAATCTGGGCGATCCGATCGCGTGAGCGTAGCGTCACAGTCAGCTTTGCTTTGAGGAATACATCGCTTTTGTGCGTAAATTCTTACCGGTGCTCTTTGATGGAGGGAAGATGAGACGTGTCCAGGGTCCATTCACATGGGCTCTTGAGAGACAAGGGCGCCCCGCCTACGTCGCGGACGCGTTCCCACGCGGACGCAGCGTGAACCAAGTTCGCGCACCGCCGCTACGTCATCGCTCACATCACAATCAAGCGCAAGCCCACAAACATCTACCGCGCGCAGAATCCCCACCTCACATGATCGATGCGCATATACATATTTTACTACTCTTCCATCCCTAGAGTATATCCCAAACCTATTTGAGGCTCTTTTCGGCATGGGCGCGTTACTTTCTTCCATCCTTGCGCCTATCGCCCTACCGCTGGGCTCGTTCTTGGCCATCCCTATGCTATCCTCCTGGTCGACAGGCCTAAACCTCATCTTCCTCTCGGTCGCATGGACGACAATCGCCGCATCCTATTCTCCTCTTCAACTTGAGCTAGTTGCGCCCCTAGTAATTCGGCTATCTCTCTACATCATACCCAGCCTGATCTTCTTGCTATTCGATATTGGATTACCAAGTCTAGCAATCGAGTTCAAATCTCAGGGACAATGGGGTATTCCAAACAACCAGAAGGGTGGCGCACGCGCAGTGAGAAGGGTGATTGCGTGGAGCTTCACAAATGTGCTGCTCAGTGTGGCGTTGCAAGCGGGTATTGAATTCTTGATCACAGACGTACTCCAGATAAGAAGTCTGCTACTCATCAAAGGCAGTCGATGGGGATTGAATCACCTACCAAACCCATGGACGATGGTCAAACATGGCATTATCGGACTGTTATCTCGTAACGTAAGATACCATGATTGCGTTCTCTAACAAATACGTACTAATAAACATGCCGTAGGTTTTGCAATACTATATCCACACACATCTGCTGCACTCTCCGACCGGCGGTGCACTCTCGGACTTGCATCAGAGCTGGCACCACAGCATCAAGATCCCCTACTCCTTTGCCGCAAACTACGACCACCCCATCTGCCACCTCCTGCACCGCTTCCTACCTCTATACCTTCCAGCAATTGCTCTGCGGATGCATATCCTCACTTACTTGATTCTGATCGCTATCTTCAGTCTAGAAGAGACCTTCGTGTACTCTGGGTACAATGTCCTACCCTCAACCATCATGCTGCGAGGCATGGCACGACGCGCCGATGCGCACATGATGAGTGAAGGAGAGGGTAATTACGGATGCATGGGTGTCTTGGACTGGTGCCACGGGACAACAATTGGTAAGGATGTCGTTGAGGACCTGAAGGCGGAGATGGAGAAGCACAACGTGGAGGAGAAGGCGGGGAAAGCTATAGATGGCGCGGGGGAAGCGGCTAACGGACTGGCGGGGAAGTTTGGCAGGGCTAGGAAAGGAAGGGGAAAGAAGTAAGTAGGTCAAGCAGCGAGCCTAGGGTCATGTAACGAGGTCTGTATACGTGTGGCATTGGCGCAATTGGTTCGGTGGTAGTGTCCTTGGTTAGCGGTCGCTTCTGATACCCTTACGTCTGGTCGCTGGGAGTTCGTGGGCAGTTGGCGCAGTATCGGTCGAAGAATGTAACGTCTGTATCTCTATTCCTTGCATCAGTACTCGATTACCACCCAGTATGTACTGCGCCAATTGAACGCCCAACTATGACATCACGCAAGCGGAGACCAAATGTTCACTTTTGGACCGTCTCAGATTCGCTCGCTTCATATAAAGTCTTATGGTAAATGCCTTGTCGGAATCCTCCATGAAAAAAATTGGCTGCCGTGCCGCTGCGAGTCTTGTTTCTCGCTAGTACAGCCGCAGTATGCCGAAGTCGTCTTTCATCCCATGCACTGAACGCCGAATGCCCGATCGTTATCCGTCGCTTAGAAGACCATCTGGTGAGGCCTGTCGGAGCTACGGAGGCTGAAGCTGGCACCGAGGTAGTCGGCGAGGTGAGCCTCCTTCTTGATGGTGGCCAGGAGAGCCTTGTCGACGGCCTTCTGGTCCTCGACGCGGTCCTTGGAGGTCTCCTTCTTCTGTGGCTTTTGTCAGTATTGGCGCATTGCACTTCCATTGTGTGTACGTACCTCTGGCTTCTCGCCCTGCTTGAAGAAAGCATCCTCACCCGGCTTGTGGGCGGCCTTGTCCTTGGTGAAGTAGCCGTCCTGGCTGCACTTCTCCACAACCTTCTCGTCTACGCCGCTCAGGTCGACGCTGGTAGAGGTAGCGATGACATATCGGGCGTTTACGCGGCGAAGGGGAACACCGTTGACTTTGAAGGGACCGGTAACAAGGAGGACACCCTGGGAAAGGTGCTTGAGGACGACGACGCGCTTGCCGCGGAAGCGACCAGCAAGGAGGATGACGACGGTACCGGGCTGGAGAGACTGGCGGACCTTCGCAGGGCGGACAGACTTGCGGGCCTTGAGTCGCAGTTAGCGGAGCTCCAATTGATGTCTTGATTCTTGTCCTTGCACCCAAACACCCGCCGCATGCTGTCGCAGTGAATGCACTCAGCACCCCTGCAGTCCTTCTCTTCCGTGCAAACCATCGTCTATCGCGAACGTACCTTCTTGGGGACAGCAACGTCCTCAGCAGGGTAGTACTTGCTGGCCTTCTGCGAGTGGTGCGGTATCGACCTCTCCCCCTTGGAGAACTTCTGGGTGGTGGGCTTCGTGTCCTCTTGTTTGGCCGCCATTTCGTTTCGCTGTGGTCGTTAGTGCTGGTCGGTGGTGTTGGCGATGGAATCGATTTTCGTGAATTCGAGTGTGTGCCAAGCTGTCCAATCGATACGCGCGACCGGGCCGAGAGTTGTTCCGTTGGTTACGTAACCCGCGTGGAGCTTGCAGCTTGCGGCGATGCTCGCGGTACCGCCGCTGAACATCACTGCCCCAACACCGACACACACCGCAGCCATGTCTATCCAACCGCTCATCACCTTCAAGGCCGGCCAGTGTGAGCTGACTGTAAGCGTCGCGGAAACTGACAATCCTGATCGTACACTAACAATAGCCACAGCGCGGAGAAGGCAACCAGCAGACAGTCAAGCCAGTACCGACACCAGGCTATGTCTACCTGTACCAAGGAGAAGATGGTTTGTTTGCAACCTACTCAGCCGATTCCTCAACTTACATATCCAGAATTCGTGCACTTTTGCTGGCGACCACGCGACCGCTCGCTCGACCAGTCGGACCTCGACCTCATCATGATCCCCGGTGACGGCTCCTTCCAACCCTACACCGGCAAGGACTCCATCGATGACCCCGAGAACATCAAGTCGCCCACCGACGGCCGCATCTTCGTCCTCAAGTTCAGCTCGAGCTCACAACGCTATCTCTTCTGGTTGCAATCAAAATCGCAGCACCCGCGCGGCGCGAGCTGGTTTAGCGAGCGCGACCTCAAGATTGGACAGGTCATTGACTTGCTGCTGACGGGCGAGGAGATTGATGTACAGGCTGAACTTGCAGGTATCTCGAGCTCATCCAACAATGACGAGGATGAGACCATGGAAGACGTAGAGCCATCTAGCCGAAACCGCCACGGTAGCACCGGAGGCGCTGGTGCTGGTGCCACAGGCGGTGATATCCGAGATGAAGGCGAAGAGTCCCGAGAAGGGGGCGCCGATGGTGGTCGAGCGTAGGTTCCATCTATTTGTATCGCATTCGGCGTCGTGGCGCAGTCTACCTTTCCGGACAGAATTGAGCTGCTGTGCAAATTACCAACGGCTCTATACAAAACTATAAAGATATCCTGTCACGGTACGGCGTTTTGGGAGAAGCATAAGACCATCCAAACATGGCGATTGGCACTGGCTGCTCATGTACAACAATAGAAAATAAGCATCATGCTACGTCTTCCACTGGCCACGCCGCGGCGCTCGTTTCGCGTTTTTGCTTTTGCCTATCCTCTTGAACATTCTCGCTAACGCGTCGACAGAGCCGGATCAGGTGATGTCTCTGCCATTGTGCAAGACTTCATGAACTCGCTCAAAGGCGGCAACGCAGGCGGCAGCTCACAACAACAAAGAGGATCAGAACCCTTCGCGAGTCTTACCGAGTTCCTCTGGCCTACGCATACTCTCTCAACCGTTGAGAACGCTTCCGACGAGACCATCGACGCACTGTGTGCCCAACTACCGACAATCCCTTTCCTCCTAGAAGCCGAAGTCGAAGACATCGATCAAATTGACCCCAACTCCGAGACCGCGCAGATGGCCATACAGACATTGGGTCGGGACGAGAAAATTGAGGTTCTGAGCAGGATCCTACGGGCACCCCAGCTGAGGGGAGCTTTAGGCAGTTTGAACGAGGCCCTGAGGACCGGTGCTCTACCGACTGTCAGCCAGGCACTGAAAATTGATGTCGAAAACGGAGGCTATATGAGAGGTGGAGGCATGCCACTTGGTGGCGGGGATGCAGTCAAGGCTTTTCTGGAAGGTGTCAAGAAGACAGTAGAAAAGGAGAAGAAGGGCGGCGATGACATGGACACCAGCTAGACTGCCAAGCGGCTGTAGCGATTTGGACATGCTTTGGCATTGAATGACGACACACGAATGATGCACATATAGACGACAATGACCAATGGCACGAGCAATGCATTGCAAGGGTAGGATAATCGAATTATTCTCGCTCTGATCTGTACTTTTCAAATCCTCTTCTTAGAGGTTCGCTTCCCATCTAGGAGGATCTCCAGAGTGTACAGAGTCAGTCAACGGCTTTAGCCTTTCCACAGATTCATACCCATTATCGACTTCCATTCGTCTCACTTCCAACGGGGAAATGGTTATCAGCCAAAACTTTCCATAATTGCAGCCACCCCACTTAAGTGCTCAATATCCTCAACTTTGTCTGCTGGATGTTGTTCGCGATAATGCTTCATCCACGCATCGCGTTGATCCGCATACTGCGGTTGCGCATAGCACCCCTTGCAAGGTACTCTCAGTCCAGGGAGGTAGCGAGGAAAGTGGTAAGCGCAGAAGTTGGGGTCTACGTCACTGTTGAGATGTTAGCCATCGGACCGTGGGAAGAGAGGGATGAGACGCAGGGGTGACAGGGTACTGACCTATCGTCAACTTCTGGGTCGGCAGGTGTGAAGAAGGTAGATGGCGAAGATATGTTTGTAGCAAAGGGCGCATCGATTAAGGTGCCGGTGGTCGAGAAAGTGGGTGAAGGCTGACTCAGAGTTGGAGAAGTTGGAGACATTGACGCCGGGGAACTAGGATGGCTCTGCATATAACCCGATCCCGCACCCGCTGCCTCTGGTCCTGTACCCGGCGCCATGAAGCGGAATGCTGGAGCATTGCCTCCACCCTGCTGCTGTTGTGCTTGACTGCCCAGCACCGCCGCTCTCAGCGGAGGAGGATGAGCCTGTGATTCACGAGCACGCTGTGAAGGCAGATCTTGGACGTCGGTTCTCCGCGCTGGTGGACTAGTTGACGAGGGCGCCATAGCGGACACAACGGAACTTGAGCGCGACAGATCCGGTGCATTTCCACGGTTGCTGGGGACGCGGCGGCCTGTAGCGATAGCGTGGGGGCACGGCGTTGTGCAGGTTGTCTTGTGGTGCCCGCAAGCATAGACTTGGAGGAGTTTGTGACACATTCTGGGCGGCTGGCGAGGTTCTGTTCGAAGGATCGGGGACTCTTGGTGTATGAGTTGGTGGATGACTCAAGACCAAAGTTGGATGACGGGAGTAAGTGAATGTTAGAGCGGCAGCGTGGAGGTGAGTTGGCACAAAGTCAGAGGCGGTGATATGTCGCAAAGGGCTGGTAAAAGTGGCGGCTCAATCATTCCCAAGCGGTATATGAGCGTTGGTTTAGCTTATTCACGCACTAGCATTCGTTTGCCTACCTGCGCGTTTGTCAATATAGAAACAACATTGTACATTCAGGAAGATACGGCTTCGAAGGACAGGGCAGGGCAGGTCAGAACTTTGGGTTCTATGCTAGAAGCTATATCAACATTGCAAAATCATGAATGACCAGTGTAACGACAACCGCTTCTCCATGCCGCAAACACCGCGCCATCAAACTCCATGCCACCGAATGCTCGAATAAACAATACACTTCCTGAGGTGTCAATTCACTAGTAGCTCCGTCCGAACAAGATCCACTGCTTGGCGGGAGTCTGACAGTCGGGGTTGATGCACTTGGTCTTGCCAGGCTCAATACCCTCGGGCTGCTCGAAAGGAATGCACAAACTCTTCGCACCCATGGCAGGGGCCTGCTTGTCTTCCGCAACGCCATCGCCCAACGCACTCCGTGCGCTCTTCGCCTTTACCTCATCTTCGCACTTGTCGCCCTCACAGTGGGGAACCAGGACAACGTTCTTGCCGTTCAAGGTAGGGACAAAGTCATCCCAGTTGGTAAGCTGGATGCGGTGGTCCCGGTATGCCTTGTCAGCCTTGTTGAACATGTCTTCCTGGATCTGCTCGAGTAACTTGGGGACTTCTTGTGCGATGCTGTCGACATTGATGGTACCACGTGCGGCGTCCTTGTCATCGATGTCGCGACGAGATGTGGTGACAATACCCTTCTCAGCATCCTTAGGGCCGAACTCGATTCGTAGAGGAATACCCTTCAACTCCCAGTCATTGAACTTCCAGCCGGGAGAGTAGCCCTCACGGTAGTCGGTCTCAACGCGAACACCAGCCTCAGTAAGATCGTCATGGATCTTCTTGACCTTACTGTAGAGATCCTCCTTAGCCTCAGCAGACATCCTGGTTTCGTTAGCATTGCCATAGTTGAGTTATCAGTGATAAACTTACTTGGCGGTGACTCCCACAGGAATGACAACAACTTGGATCTCAGCCACTCTGGGAGGAATGACAAGACCTCGGTTGTCTCCGTGAGTCAGAATCATGACACCGATCGAACGTGTGGTCAGACCCCATGAGTTCTGCCAAACGTGGACGTGTTCCGACTTTCCAGCTTCCTTGGCGGTGGGGTCCTCGACTGTGATGTTGAACATCTTTGAGAAATGTTGACCGAGAGCATGGGATGTTGCAGCCTGAATACCGCGGCCAGTAGCGGGAATGAAACCTTCGACGGTGGTGGTGTAGTCGGCTCCGGGGAACTTCTCGTTGACAGTCTTCGTTCCCTTCACGACCGGAACGGCAAGCAGCCTCTGGTACACATCAGAGTACCAGTCCAGGATCTGGAGAACCTCATCGCTCGCTTCTTTCTGGGTAAGATGTGCGGTGTGGCCTTCTTGCCAGAGGAACTCGCGCGATCGGATGAAGGGCATGGGATCTGGACATAGATTAGACATTGCCGGAGAAAAGAATAGCTCAGTACTCACGTTTGAACTCCCACCGGACAACGTTGTTCCACTGGTTTAGCTTCAGGGGAAGATCGCGATGCGACTGGATCTTGCGCGCGAAGTAGGGGTACATGGCTGTTTCGGATGTAGGGCGCACAGCGACGGGCTTCTCCAGGTCAGATTTTCCGCCCTTGGTCACCCACGCGACCTCGGCGGCGAAACCTTCCACATGCTCCTTCTCTCGCTCCAAGTTATCCGCGCTGATGAAAATGGGGAAGTATGCGTTTCGGACTTTCAAAGTCTTGATCTGGCTGTCGAACCACGACTTGATGTTCTCCCAGATAGCGTACGAGGAGGGCTCGAGGATGTAGCATCCGGCTACGTCGTAGTAGGAGATCATCTGTCCCTTTGTAATGACCTGTTGGTACCAGTCTCCCAGGTCGACCTCCTTTGCGACATCGATACCAATCAACGCTGAACCTTCGATCTGTGGCTTGGTTAGTATCGCGCATGGTGTCGGATGTTCGGTGTCGCCGCATAGACCTACCTTCTTCTTCTGTTGCTGGGGCTTCTTCGCGGCTTTCTGAGGGTTACCATCCTTTTTACTCTTCTTGGTCTCAGAGATGGAAAGATCCTTCATCTTGCCATCGGCAGCTGTGGCTTCAGCCATGTTGGGAAGGTGCTATACAAAGCTGTCAGCGTCTCGCAAAAGATATCTTCACGAGTACTAATGGATGAAAAGGTAGTGAAATCGCGGTCGTATAGATATTCTAGCCAAACCCATTTGTAAACAGGGTGAGTTGGTGGGGCAGGCGGGGTATCAAGACGCGACTTGGGACTACTTACGTGCAATTGAGTTATGGCAAGTTAAAGAGACGGTGGGGAACCCAAACAATATAAGGCGAGAGCACTCTAGAGTCACGTAAAGCTAAGACAGAGTCGGCTCGTTGCAGTCTCGTGTGAGTCGACAGCCAAATGTGTGGAGGGCCGAGTCATCGGCGCAGGGGTCCAGACTAGCGCGATTCACGGGCGGAGCTACCATTCGCCGTCGCCGACGCGGGCGGGCATTGCTG
>Ga0265798_10006549_pt1 | contig 15291 bp, 16 predicted proteins | sample P3T30metagenome_FD_192430 | JGI IMG/M metagenome (GOLD analysis project Ga0265798, IMG submission 192430) | Plant litter microbial communities from East Loma Ridge, Irvine, California - P3 T30 | ecosystem: Environmental > Terrestrial > Plant litter > Unclassified | place: USA: California... | reverse complement strand
TCGTCGTCAATGTTTTGGGAGAAGAGCGCAAATACCAGGTTCTCAACACTCTGGAATTCAACTCCAGCAGGAAGCGCATGAGTGCGATCATCAGAATGCCCGACAACCGAATCGTCCTCTTCTGCAAAGGAGCCGACAGCATGATCTACTCGAGATTGATCCCCAATGAGCAGCGACAGCTCCGTGCCGACACCGGTGAACACTTGGAAATGTTTGCACGAGAAGGACTACGAACACTGTGCATCGCTCAAAGAGAGGTTTCTGAAGAGGAATATCAAGAGTGGAACAGGGATTATGACATCGCTGCCAACGCTATCCAGGGTCGTGAAGATAAGCTGGAAGAGGTCTCTGATCGTATCGAAAACCACCTGTGGCTGATCGGAGGAACTGCCATCGAAGATCGACTTCAAGACGGTGTGCCGGAGTCGATTTCTCTTCTCAGTCAAGCTGGTATCAAACTGTGGGTCCTAACGGGTGACAAAGTTGAGACAGCCATCAACATTGGGTTCTCTTGCAACCTACTCGACAACGACATGGACCTCATCATTCTCAAGGTTACCGATGACAACATCGGTTCCGTGGAAGCCCAGCTTGACGAGAAGTTGAAGATCTTCGGCTTGGAAGGCTCTGAAGAAGAGCTAGCCGCCGCTCAAAACGATCACGAACCTCCACCACCTACGCATGCCATCATCATTGACGGAGATACTCTTAAGCTGGCTCTGGATGATTCGGTAAAGAGGAAGTTCCTTCTTCTTTGTAGGCGATGCCGGTCCGTTCTCTGTTGCAGAGTCAGTCCCAGTCAGAAGGCAGCTGTCGTCAATATGGTGAAGACTGGCCTGGACTGCCTCACTCTTGCTATCGGAGACGGTGCCAACGATGTCGCTATGATTCAAGAAGCCCACGTTGGTGTCGGTATCGCTGGTGTTGAGGGACGCGCAGCCGTCATGTCTTCTGATTACGCCATTGGTCAATTCCGCTTCCTCACTCGTCTAGTGCTTGTTCATGGTCGATGGTCCTACCGCAGACTTGCAGAGACGATTGCCAACTTCTTCTACAAGAACATCATCTGGACGTTCTCTCTCTTCTGGTACCAGATTTACACCAACTTCGACAGCCAGTATATCTTCGACTACACGTACATTATCTTCTTCAACTTGGCGTTTACGTCACTCCCTGTTATCGTCATGGGTGTTCTGGATCAGGATGTCGATGATAGAGTATCTCTGGCCGTTCCACAGCTGTACCGTCGTGGTATCGAGCGGAAAGAATGGAGCCAGCCGAAGTTCTGGTAAGTACAGTATTCTCAGAGCGTATGAAAGATTGCTAACAACTTCAAGGGCTTACATGGTCGACGGTATCTACCAATCCGCAGTCGCTTTCTTCTTCTTGTATGAGATCTTCGCGCCCGCAACCTTTGCGACTTCCAACGGACTAGACCTCGCTGAGTTCCGACGCATGGGTATCTATGCTGCGACTACCGCTGTTTGCGCTGCCAATATTTACGTATTGTACAACACATACCGTTGGGATTGGCTCATGGTCCTTATCGTCGTCATCAGTACTCTCTTCATCTGGTTCTGGACTGGAGTGTACACCTCTTTCACGTCGAGTGCTCAGTTCTACAAAGCTGGTGCCGAAGCATATGGTACTCTTAATTTCTGGGCTTACGTCCTCTGCGCTACGATAGCGTGTTTACTTCCGCGCTTCATTTTCAAGGTTGTGCAGAAAATGTACTTCCCCCTCGATGCGGACATCATCCGAGAGCAAGTCAAGCAAGGCAAATTCGACTACCTTAGAGACACTGACGCCTACCTTCCTCCACCGCCCGAGAAGGTGGCTGGTGAGTCAGACTCTAACAAGTCGGAACCCGACGCTACAAAGTACAAAGCCGCTAACGCCGATGCTACCGATGAAGACGTGCGTCCCATCTATCCACCATCAGTCGCCCCGACGGCTACGACGCATAACCCAAGAAGCCAAAACGGCAGTAACAGCACCGACTACACCTTCCGCCGCTCTACGGAAGGTCTTCCACCCGCACCCACAACGGAAGCTCCTCCTCCTCTCATCCACCGCATGTCGACCGATTATCGTGTGCGACCGAGCTTCGATCGTGCACGCATGTCTATGGACCGTGTACGCCCTAGTTTCGAGCAAAGCAACGACTTTACATCGGCAGCTATGTTGACAAGACTTGAGTCTTCGCATAGTCGTAACAGCTTCCAAGGCCACCGGAACAGCTACCAACAGGGTACACCCAATACACAGCCAGCGGTCATGAGCCGGTTACGCAACGCGATACGGAGAGCAACAATAACACGGGACGAGGCCCCGGAACATCTTCGTCAGGATCAAGAAGATGTACCAGACGTGCCCGCAGTGCCCAAGAGCCCACCACGGAGTCCACGAAGTCCAAGGAGCCCGCCCAGGTAGTACCTGCAGCGTCGGTAGGACGGGTGGACTTGTTTGCATACCACGCCTTACTGTTTTCCTACTTTGACGAGCCGTTACGACTCTTTTTTTTGTAAATAACCGATCATATTTCTCTTTCCTGTCACGTTTCGCATTATGCTAGCGATCTGACAATGTTCCTTATCCACACATTACTACCACTACTACGCTTTATTCCCTGTCTGCGGTTTTTTCTCACTTGATTAGAGACTAAATGGGCGTTTTCGGTTTTGCATTTTCCTCGCATGTATAGCTGTGATTCCCTCGTTGAGCTTTCCTTGTTTTACATCTTTCTCTATCTACACTGATATCAGAGCCATGGAGGGGAGATATTCGATATGCTCATTGTGCGATGGATGGGGAGATAAGCGTTGATGAGCATGGCTGTAGATATTTTAATGATGTGTGGCTGGCCTGGCATTTTCTTAGGCTAGCCTCGACGTTTTACAAGATTGCGTTTTGCATGCACAGTTCGTGCGATCCGTGATGGAGTCAATAGGCTTCATGACTCTCAAGCTTTCCATGCTTTCTTCGGTCTGAGTCTGTTTAGTCATAACATGCCTTGGACTCATCCAACACCGCGTGGCTCCCTCTTTCGGCTCCAGCTTGCGTTTGCAGCCAATCCGCTGCTAGCGCGCTCTTCAGGGTCCATCTGGTACACTCACACCCTACGTTAACTCACAACCACAACATTGCCGGACAGAAAACGGCGTCAGTCACAAAGAAGATACCTGGAATCAACTCGGTACGTTACTAACATTTCCTTAATATTCATGCGACTAGAGGTTGTTGTCACGTTGTTGCTTGGTGCCTGGCGAGCGAGGGTAGTGCAACCACAAGAGCAGGTGGGTCACCTACCTTGGAAGTCACGATTCACTGCGGATGCCTTATATGCGAACACGTTGAGTGTTTGTACCTGGAATAAGAGTCGTAAGTTGTCGCAACTACCATACTGAGCATTCCTACACTCACCCGGCAGATACCACATTCTACTACTTTCACAACACGCGCCTTTCGCTACATCTTCAACGCAACGATATTTACTACGTGCACAGAATTAGACATGGCTTTCGTACATCCCGACCGCGCGAAGAATGTAGGAGACGCAAGGGCGCAGGCTGGACGCGCGACCTCAGTCAGAGGACGTGCTGGAGACTTGGCACCTGCGCAAGGAAGGAACAGGAGGAGGAAGTGGGAAGACACTCAAGATGAGCAGTATTCGATGGCTGGGGGCGAGGTCCAGGCACCGGACGAGTATGACAAGACATCAGGAAATCAACCCGGTAACCGAAGGCCCGAGCATGCACAAGGGCCAGGAAAGAAGGCGAAATTCGAGCATACCCGCCCGCCGCGTCCGAACGCGTTCGACTCCGACCGTAACAAACGACCGAAAGTGGAAGCGCCAGTACCTCCCAAAAAGAATGACCATCGAAAGAAAGATTCAGGGCGGCGCAAGGATCAACTAGATAAGGCACTTCAACTCGCCCCGAAATATCCAGACCTCCAAGATATCGACGCATGGCGGAAACTAGCTCAGACGAACGAGCGGAGTTGGCAAGCAGAGGATGCTTTTGTATATCGGCATCTGCGTTTCAACCAGTGTCCTAAAGGGCTGGCGTTCAAAGAGTGGAGGATCAGAGTGCATCGAGAGATGGAGGGGTTGGGCTTGGAACATCCATTTCTGGGGCCGCATACCAAGCAGGCACCCGAGGAAGAGGTCAAGACAGAGACTGTAGCGGAGGTGACGGAAGCGGCGGTTGTGACAGCGCAGAAAGAAGAAGAAAGCAAAAGGCGTATGGAAATGGAGAGGATGATTGCTGATGATGGGCTTGATATTGATATCTACGGCGACGAAGAGACGCGGAGGAAGTATGAGCCGTGGATCAGGAGTCGTATGGATCGAGGGTAGATGTTTGGGGAGTTTGTCTCGCTTACTTGGGCTTTTGCATTGCGGCTTTGACGTCAGTACATGGTTCTTTGGCGATTGGCTTGATTCTACCTCCCACTATTGCGATGCACTCGGACTAGTAGCACTTGACGAAGGTTTGGGTGAAAGTTTTGAGAGTAATAGTACCATATCGGTGATCGGTGTTGCTATTTTTTTCTGGTCTGGGCATCCCAGAGCTTCCGAATCAACATCGATTTGGCAGCATGAACGTTCACTTACATGTTTTCGTGATCATAATCTTTAGTCTTTTGGCGGAATAAACTGTCCCAAGCGCGCACGTGTCCGTCACGTCGCGACCTTGGAAACGCCAAGACTAGGCAGTGCTTGAGCAGAAAGTTGGAGACTCACATTCACTTGTACTACCACGCTCGCCTTGAGCAGAATTTTCGACACTCTAAATCTCTGAACTGATAACACAAACTCGCCCACTCCCTCTCGACCGAGCCCACTGTTACAACGACTCACACCTCTTGTTCCGTGCTGCCATTTTACACAGCGATGTCTCTCACAAACATGGCCATGACCGCAGACCCCGAAAAGGCGGAGCAAGAAGCTGAAGGCCCGGTCCAATCACGTCGCGAGAGCGCGGAAGAGTACAAGCCGCCTGCTCTCCCTCTCCGACAAGGACTTCTCCTGGCCGATGGCGATGCAGGCGATCCAAAGCCAGCTGATGCAGTACCCAGCCTCACATCCCACGAGTCAGAGATCGTTTACAAATCCAAACAATCCATTGCTCGGAAATATAGGGACGAGGAGCTTCGACTTGCACAGGTGGACATCAAGACCAGGCTCGATGGAGTGAGCAGCGGCCTGCGCGAGCTCAAAGCGAAGCTCAAAGCCAAGGAAGACCTTGTTAAAGCACGCCGCAATCTTTCAAAACGCGCCGCCGCCGCTGAAGAGAAAGACTTGAACGCCAAGATCGAGAAAGTAAAAGAGCAGTTGAGCGCCAAGGAGGAACAAGCCGCGTTGCGCCGTACCAAGAAGAACAACATGCGCGAGAAATGGGCCCAGAAGCAGAAGACGGACTACGAACAGCGAGAGGCGAGACGTAGCGAGCAAACAGGACAGGAACCAGAGATGCACGATAGTGCAGAGCCGGCAAGCGCAGGAGCTGTGATGGAGCCTACCGACTGGGACAACTTCGATATCGATATCTATGACGAGTAGGGCGTAGACGAAGAGCATGATCTAGCTCTACTCGTCTCTATTGCTGTGTTAAGATGGTTTGGTTGATGAGACTTTGGAACTGCGGCACGCATTGTATTTTATTGCGAACTGACGATGCGTTGTTCTGGCTGCGCTACTTGGGACCCAGAGCTCGGGTGCTACTCATGTCGAGTCAGGATATCGTACGATCCTTTGCCATGTATGAGAGAAAGACATAGACGCTGTGCTCTCCCAACATGTCTCCAGCCGTGAAGAGTGAATGCCCTGAGTGTAGCCAGGCTGGAGCAGGGCGAAAACCACGCTAGTGTGCTGACGCTAACCATTGTTATACTAGCCGATCCACGGGCATGTATGTCATCATCGATCGCGTCCCGACCACTTTTCGCGTAGCTCGTGAAGTATCACCGGAATGTCGTGACCATGGCATCTCTTACTGTCTTTCTATCATATCCGTCGCGATGCCGCCGTGGTCATTGATCTCACCTGCCTCGCGGGGCATAGGCTTCGCGCTCGCAAGACGGGTGTTGCAAAGCACAAACGCGCCCGTTGTCGCAACGGCGCGGAAGGACCTTGAAAAGACCAAGGAAGAGTTGCTCGATGGCTTGGACGTCGACGAGTCTCGATTGTCGGTGATGAAATTGGATGTTCTGGGTATGTAACCAGCATTGATGGTGTTGTGTGTACAACGATGATCAAGTGTTGACCACGTTTTAGACGAGACGAGTATCGCGGATGCCGCAGCGACCTGCAAGAAGCAGTTCGGCGGTAGTTCCAGTCAGCTTCAGCTCGCGCTGATGGTTCCTGGGATTCTGTTTCCGGAGAAGTCACCAGCCCAGATCAACGCCGACGATGCTTTGCTGACTTTGTGAGTAATGCCGCTATCCCAGGTTTACATGATACATGTGCTGATCTGATACACCAAAACCCAGCCGCACCAACACGTTAGGCCCGATGCTGATGCTCAAGCACTTCTCTCCCTTCCTTCCAAGGAAAAGCGCAGTCGTCGATAAGGACCAAGAGGACATGACAGGTTTACCAGATGTAGCTACGATAGCTATAATGTCAGCTCGAGTCGGCAGTATCAGCGACAACCGCCTCGGAGGATGGTACAGCTATCGCGCTTCAAAAGCTGGTGTCAATCAGGTAGTCAAGACCTTCGACAATCATCTGAGGACTGCTTCTGGCGACAACGCGATGGCGGTTGCCTTGCATCCTGGAACTGTCAAAACTGGGTTGAGCAAGGACTTCTGGAGCAACGTCAAGAAGGAAAAGCTATTCGAGCGCGACTGGGTCGCAGAAAGGCTGATTGATGTGATCAGGGAAGTGGCGCCTGAAGGACGAGGGAAGTGTTGGGACTGGGATGGGAAAGAAGTTCCGCCTTGAGGCACATACAGAACGCAGGCGCAATCCCATTCCGCCTACTATAGGCATCAACAAAGCCACCATCTTTTCTCCCACGCAACTCTATCATCCCGACCCGATCACCGCTTATTCTACCAGTATTACATTGCTTGGCTTTCGTTATCCAACCAGCATCCCCCGACCCATCGTTATCATGGCAGCTCTTCCCTACTCGCAAGGCGTATTCAATAACTCGAACGATGTTTCCGTACCTTCGCACATACACACACATGCCGCAAAGCTACCTCAAGCACTCGCTATTCGGCCCACAGACTCGCAGCAAATCTCGACAACGATCGACTTGATGTATACAAGTCGGCAGCGTACTTCGGACAAGCATGCAAACCATACGTCTGGACCATACAAGATCACGACTGGTACTCTTAGAGGAGGCGCTGGACTGCCAGGAGAAGACGAGGAGTTCGACCACGACATGCCAGCAGGTGATGATTTCTACGACTCCACTGAGGTCTCTGCCGAAGACCAAGCTTTACCTGGGGGGTACCCCGGCTCTGTGTCGTCTGGGTATTCTTCTTCTTCCGACTTATCAGCCGCTGCATCTGAGCACTTCCATGAGCAGAATGAACTGCAACGAGCTTCGGATGATGCAACTTCGGCGGCTGGACCATCAGGGCACCCATCCAGCGCAGCCTTCTTAGCTAGGTCTTGGCACGACGGTGACTATTTTTCCCACAGTCCACGTCTCGGTAGTCCATTTCAATTCGAACATGCGCCGCTCACTGGGTCCCGTAATCCGTCCAGGTCACACAGTATGGACATCTTGCCCTACACAGGACCACCCAACGACAGCACAAGCTCAATCCAGCATACTCCGTATGAAGGCCCAAGCGAACGTCGGCCTTTAATCGGAAGCCATGTTCCAAGCGGAATACCGCCTCCTGGATACACGTACAATGGCGGGGAAGAGGATCTGCCTGTGGCACCTCAGCCCCCCGTGGCACCTCAGCCTCAGGCGGAACCTGGAAACCCCACATGGCGACGCCGACGGAACAGAGCGGTTCAGGTTGTCGGATTTGATCGCTGGCGCGCAGGCTTCCGTGCAGGCTTCCGTGCAGGATTGACGGAGTTTGGCCGGAGTCTGCTCGTTATGAATAGAGAAAGTGGGAAGGATATACGCAAAAAAGACAAATGATGGACTGGCGTTAAGGGCACTTGTATCGGGAGGTTCTTCTATAGTGTTATCGGGTATGCATGCAGATAGCTGGTCACATTGACCAAGTAATACACTTCAACGTGTATAGCTATTTTCGTAACAGTGTTAGATGTGCTTATGTCTACCAGCCAGCTCGTCGTCTTTGCAGGTTCAACCAGTGGCGCGACCTCACCTTATACAAGGGAAAAACTAAACACCCTAGAGCCTACTTTAACGTTAAGCTTATTAACTTTGCGTATTTTTACCTTAATGTAGGCCCTAGGGTGTTTAATTTTCCTTGCATGAGGCGATCTCGGAGCTGAGCTTCCCCAGAGCGGGGCACCCCGCTCCTGCCTGAACAGAACCTTGGAACGTGCAGCGTACACCATCTAACGCCCCGGCATACTTGGAACTCAATGTTCCGAACAGCGAGCCCGATCTTGCCTACTTCCTTCTAGATACTCGATCTCATTCGCATTGTCTTTAAGCATGTGATATTTGACGTCAGCCAGCTTGCATCCAGCCACGTACCTGGGTTCCACGGAACGCGATACTGAATTTTTGGAAAGCTTCACAGCACCCGATCACCAGGCACGGAAAAACTTTACGTCAGCGGGCGCATTCGCGAAGATCGACATACATTTCTCCGCAATCTCTATGAAGCCTCGGATCTGGGAAACTCATTAAGCCCGGTGGCTCTGCAGCTCATCGTATATTCGCGTCACCTTGCATAACGGTTAAAATACGTTGTGTGTTCGATGACAACAGCAATAGCACTGCGGAAGCAGTCTGGCTAAATGGGCACAATTTGGTACGCGAGACGGCCGTCGATCGCGCTTCTCCACAGCAGGCAAGTACCAGCCTCTTGGTCGTAAGGTCGATGGTACGCATAAAGCATCCCACATCGCCGCATACAGGATGAAGTCTGTCGAGACCCTCTGAAATCCCTCACGATGCGGTTTCTACGAAGCATTGTGACAGCTATCCTCGCATGCGCAGCTCCAGCGCTCGCGCAGAACTCAACGTTCCTCAACCCAGTACTTCCAGGTTGGCACAGCGATCCATCATGCGTCAACGTGAACGGGACATTCTTCTGCGTAACTTCCACCTTCATATCGTTTCCCGGGCTACCCATCTACGCATCGAAAGATCTAGTCGACTGGAAACACATCAGCCACGTATGGAACCGTGAACAGCAGCTCCCAGACTACAGTTACTCTAGCGACGGCCAACAAAGAGGCATGTACGCAGCGACCCTGCGATTTCACGAGGGTGTTTTCTACGTCATCTGCGAATACCTCGGATCGGACATGGAGGCAGGTGTCTTGTTCAGGACTACAGATCCTTTCGACGACGCGTCATGGAGCGATCCAGTGACGTTCGAAGCTCCCAAGATCGATCCCGATATTTTCTGGGATGATGACGGCAAAGTGTATGTCGCAACCCAGGGAATCATCGTGCAGGAGATGGACATCGATACTGGCGAAATGGGACCTGTCATTTCGCTCTGGAATGGCACCGGCGGCGTTTGGCCCGAAGGTCCACACTTCTACAAGAAAGACGGATGGTATTATCTGTTGATTGCTGAGGGCGGAACAGCCGAAGACCACTCAGTCACCATGGCTCGCGCCAGAAACATCACAGGCCCTTACTCTCCCAGCCCATACAACCCACATCTGACGAACCGTGGTACATCAGAGTACTTCCAGACCGTTGGTCACGCAGACCTCTTCCAAGATAACAACGGCGAATGGTGGTCTTGCGCGCTCGCGACGCGCGTGGGTCCAAATGGTACATCCTTCCCCATGGGGCGCGAAATGGTGCTCACGCCAGTCACATGGGAAGAAGGCGAGTGGCCCGTCTTCCAACCTGTAAGAGGCAAGATGACCGGCTGGCAACTACCTGCGCGCTCAAGAGATGTGCCCGGTGATGGACCCTTCAACTCTGACCCAGATGTTTACGACTTCCCTCAAAACTCGACAATTCCACGCAACCTCGTCTACTGGCGTGTTCCTCGCGAAGGCGCATTCCAGACTTCGCAAAAGGGTCTGCAAGTCGCTCTTGGTCGCAACAATCTCGCTGGCTCGCCAGGCGGGTCCGACCCAGCTTCAAGGGCTGTGAACTTCATCGGGCGCCGTCAGACGGATAGCACGTTCAAGTTTAGCGTAGATCTATCCTTCGACCCGAAAGCTGATGGTGAAGAAGCTGGTGTGACCGCTTTCCTGTGGCAGACGGCAAACATCCAGCTCGGACTCATGCGCAGTAATGGGTCGACATATCTGCGTTACAACTCTACGGAACATCAGGAGAAGATGACGCTGGTACCCGCATCTTGGTCTGGAAAGCCTATGCGCTTCGAGATCACGATGCCGGATCCAAGGACTTATGTCTTTTCGGCCATGCTAGCGCACGGCAAGTCAAGACCGATCTCGTTTGGTAGAGCTTCAACAGAGCAGCTGAGTCCATCTGGCTCGTTCGTAGGAACGCTGATTGGTGTGTATGCTACTTGCAATGGAGCTGGAGCAGGGTTAGGTTGCCCAGCTACCACACCCGATGCATACTTCAGAAGGTGGAGGTACAAGGGTATTAGACAGTACATTTCCGAGACTGAGAGTGTGCGAAGCGAAGACTTCAACCAAGGTAGATAAAGCCTTAGTCGAGGTACCAACAAAAAGTGGTGGAAGACTGTATGAGATTACTTCGAGTGGGGACTATCGTGAGACGTCTCACACTGTAGATCTAGATAACTCTTCCAAGCAAATGTAGACTGAATCTGGTTATATAGTACTATGCATGAACGTGAGCGCTGAAAAGGTCAGAGGAGTGAGCATTCATTTCTAAACATTCTATTCCCACCATTTTACAAGCTGATAGCAAGGCTGAAGCCATCTCAACGGCCGCATATCCATCATGTTGCCCGCCTTTTTCATGCCGTAACATCTCTTGTTTAGCTTACACGCCTCGGACGAGTGGATAGATGAAGTATTGACCCTTTCTGCAATGACTTACAGAACACGTAAAACAAAATGTTACAGAATCGATGTATCTGGTCGATCAGTGGTATCGCTTACACGATCAAGGCTTTTAGATCGACGTCATTGTCCACCAATTTCGAGCCTCTTACGTACATCTTACTTGTTCATAAAGAGTTTCACTGAGCCTGCGGACGATTTTGTATGGCAAGGTCCTACCTCCCACGCGGCTTCCTTTCTTGCAAAGATGCTTGGTAAGACAGCCACTTTTGAAACATTGAAACTTTGGAACTTTGGTTACTGCCATTTTCCAAAGTCTGGCTCGCACATCGATGTGTTATGGCTCAGGGCGCCAGCATGGAACACTACCATGGTTCCTGTTTACTCTACGGTCATGCGCCAGTCTCTGCCTCCATTTGCGCTCTCACTCCGACTTCACTCGCGCTCTCGCCTTACCTTTACTTCGCTCTTACCCTGCCTTTACCTCGCTCTTACCCTGCCTTTACTTCGCTCTTACCCTACCCCTACTTTCCACAGCTATATAACTTCTGTCTGCGCTTCTCTTTCTTTCCTTCCTTCTTCTTTCTTTCTTTACTAAAGACAGCTTGGTTTTCCAAAACCCTACTTTCGCCACTCATCTTTTCGGTGAATCAGAACTACACCTCCGCCCATCATGGGTCTACCGAAGGACATTTTGTCAGAATAGGTCCTGTCCAACGTCAAGAAGTATGATCGCACGCTTGTTGGAGAACCGGTCAACGGTACAAGAAAAATCTCCGGTCAACTCCTGTCACCTCCGGATACTGTGATGGCATCCAGCGCGTCATCCTCCTCTGCCCAAGTCGCACAACCACATCCTGACCTCGAGGTACCACTCAATTTGTATTCCATACAGGCTTTTGAATTTCTAGGATTCACGCCAAGCGCTGCAGAGTCGCTCCTCGTTGTCTGGACCCGTGACGACGAAGCCGACCTCGAAGACGTGATAATCGATCGCATTACGTACTTCGGCGGTCATGATTCTGATGACGAGCGGACCAGTATGAGTAAGATCGGAATTTCCGCGGAATTGCAAGAGAAGGTCATGGACCCTGAGTATGAAGACGTGAGAAGCACCCAGTCGTTGAGTTACTGGATACTGGAGACTATCTTCGAAAATCTTTGGACTCTCAAGAATTTGAGTGAACGACTCAACCGAAACCTGGCTGTTATTCAGTCCGGTAAGACCCCGTTCGCTTCGCTAGGTGGCGGCGCCCCTGAGGACAGGTCAGAGTACCACTTGACCCGAGTTGGTCACACAACTCTCTACCGGTCAACGTCAGCAGCACAACTCGAGAGAGACTTCACGCAACGCTCGCTCAAACTCGAGCAGAATTTCCGATTCGGAATACCAAACGGGCGAGAATGCGACTGGAGGATATGCACTACTGTTTTGAGATTTAGCGGGGCCATTTCGCATTGAGCAAGGTTGAGGAGGAAGACAGCGCATTAACATGCAATAACCTCAAAGATAGCAAAGGATCGCCATGATGGCCGTTATGGGGATCACGTCCACCTGGGAAAAGTCTGAACAGCCTAGAGCCTACGTTGACGTTAGGTCACCTACTTTGCAAGTTTTTAATTCAATGTACTCTGCAGACCTGTTCAGTGTTTTTCTTGTGCATCCTGAACAATCCTTCTGAGCTCGGATATTCCTAGACATCTCAAAGACGCTGTCGGAAGCTCGTTGAGCTACTTGCGCTTCCCGGGGCTTGAAAGTGCTGTTGGAGATAGTGTCTAGATAGAAGCCTCCATGGCTCATAACTACAGGACGGAAAGATATGGCACAACTGATGCGTATCCGCGGATGCGTTCATGTTCCTAGTATACGTGTGACCTAGCAACGGTCCGTACACAGCATAGCGCCTGACTATCTCTATGCGACTTGAAGATGAGCAATTAGCAGCCTCAATCTATCATGCCTGCAAGTGGCGCAGTCTCATCAGACGCGAAGAAACTGTGCCGCTTCCATCGAGTCATAATCATACTGCACATGTCAAGCAGTAACAAGGTGAAGAAACCGCGACAGCCCACCCAACATAGCACAAAACATCTCTCGTCCCACCTCCAACACACTTCGCACAGCCCCCCTCCAACCTCGCTCATCCCCTCGCACCCCGCGTCACCAGAAAGGAAAATCGGCCAAACCGCCCGTCCTGCCCTCGTCCCAATCTCCACTTTAACCTGACATGTTGCGGTCCGCCGCATGAACCCAGATCCCTACCGCACGCACATGGCTCCCCAGCGAGGCCGCCAGCCAACCTAACCCCTTTTCCGCTGCAAGAAACACGGTACGCTAGATCCTTGGGGCCGATGCTACAGGGCGCTAAGAGAAGAGCAATGGTGTGGGCAGTGGGCACGGAGAGGGTCAAGCACAGGGTAGGTCAGGGCTCCTTCCCGCTGCTCACCGCTGGTTTGTTGGTGGAGGGAGGGAGGGAGGGGGATGGTGCATGCAGTGAGTTTTTCCTCTAAGCGCTGAGAGCCTGTGGGATGTAGCATGTGGAATTAGAATAGTGTTGTTACATGGACGAAGGAATGGCGTGGTGTGGTAAGCATGCTGATAGCTTAGGAAAGCACGCCAACAGGGATAGCAACACGATCGGCCCATGCGGCGTAGTTCGTTGGCACTGGCAAAAGCTCAAAGTCAAGGCAAGGCGAGGCTGCTTGCTTCCCGTCAGGCGATGATGTGTGATGGATGTGTGATGGGAACGCAGATTTCGACACGCGAGCACACACACACACGGCTCGGGCGGCGGAACTGATGGGGTCGCAGGCGTACGTGGCACATTTGACATGTCGGTTACAGCATGCCATGCGTGGTTGCAAGGGATGGCACGGAGGAAATGGGTCCAGGGTGGGAATCCTTTCTGCCGGGCGGACAGCGGCAAGCAACAGCACAGCACCAGAGGGGAAAAAATGACTTGTGGAGGCGCGTCGTGTGCTTGCTCCCGAATGCGACGCACGCGCAAAAAATTGCGACCGTGTGTTGTTGCCAAGGGAGTGGGACGGGCTGTGCGATGTGCAAGCAGGATCAGGATCAAAACTGCCTTGAACGCGCTTGAGAGTTTGACTTTCGCTATCGTACACCAACGGAACCTTTTTTTCCATTGGTCAGCACTACATTTTCTCACCACAGCTTACACCAAGGGCTTCGGACTTGCTCCGTCCGAGATGCGATTGCGAAGCCCAAAGGAAGGAAGACAAAGAACGGTACACTAACATGACTTGTACAAGGAAGGGAAAAGGTCAGGGCTCGCCCGTTGCTCGACTCAGTCTAGCCGGCTATTTGCGACATCGACATCCCGGCTCGAAACTTCTGCTCGCACCGTCCCGTGACGGGCAACGACTATTTAGCTTGACCAGGTCCGAATTCGGAGTTAGAGGGGGTTACCGAGCACGTTCGTTTCGTACAACAGCGATTGACCCTATAGATGTGTGAGGGATTACTATATTACGATCGGCTGAAAGCGAGTCGCATACTAGAAACCACCCCTGGTCCTGGCTGGCTTATGAGAGCAAGATAATTCTTGCTCGACTGAAACGCTGACAGGCTAATGTTGATTCGTGACATGCGGTTGCCCACGATATACTTTTCCAGATTCGATTACATCGCCGCAACCCTGAACCATGGAAAAACAACCTGTCTGTCTGCCTGAAGGAAAAATTGAGTGGTGCGATATATGTCAGCTGAATAGTGTCCGTGTTGGCGGCCCAGGCAAAGAAAGTATGCGCGTCGAGGCAGGCAGACGACGGTGCGCTAAATCACTTTAGAACCAAACTCGACCTTTTTGCTTTTTTGCCCTGCATGGTCTGGCAGTTCTCATGACGGAGTTGTCTCCCCTTGTGGCAGCGAATCAAACAGGTCCTGCCTGCTCGCACCGTTCCGTTAGTCAAGGTCGAGTTTGAACGGTACGCTATAGCGGCCAAACCATGCAACGGCCAGCGTGTCAATAGCCAGTAGATGTGAGACATGCGTATGGCCAAGCCCTTCGTTCGTTAGGTCAACATCGGCGGAGTGTGATCCAGAACCTGCCCTCTGGTACGATGCTGCACCGCGCGGCAGCTTGAGGAGACAGAAGAGTAATAGAGCCTCTGGGCTCATCAGCTGGCCAAGTGGTATCGTGGTACGCTAGAAATCTAGAGCCTCAACTGATGTCTGG
>Ga0265798_10006548_pt1 | contig 15294 bp, 12 predicted proteins | sample P3T30metagenome_FD_192430 | JGI IMG/M metagenome (GOLD analysis project Ga0265798, IMG submission 192430) | Plant litter microbial communities from East Loma Ridge, Irvine, California - P3 T30 | ecosystem: Environmental > Terrestrial > Plant litter > Unclassified | place: USA: California... | reverse complement strand
GGCGGTATGAGGTAAATGGCGGAGACGGAGGGATTCGAACCCTCGATACCCCTTTCGGGGTATGCTCATTTAGCAAACGAGTGCCTTCAGCCGCTCGGCCACGTCTCCGGCGCTCTGGCTCTAGAAGGTCGGATCGGGCGGGTCAACCCGATCCGGGCCGGTGGCGGTGCGGCGGCGGCGTTCGTAGTGCTTGGCGATGCGCAGATGCCGCGAGATGGCGTAGTTCATGGCCGTCAGGAAGCCGTAGGTGCCGCGCACGACGTGGCGTCGGCCGAGATAGGCCTTGAGGAAATTGCCCGGCAACTCGACGAACACGCGCCAGGTGGGAATCACCACGCCCCGGGCCTCGAGGTCGTCCGCCTGCTGGTCGGAATAGCGGTTGAGCTTGTCCAGCTGATCGCCGAGCGAGCGCACCGAAAAATGATGGATCACCCCGCGGAGGCGGCCGGGCTTCACCCCGGGCTCCAGGGCGACCCGGTCGTGCACCGGGGAGGCCGCGTAGCGCCCCCGGTCTTTCCTGTAGAGGCGCACCGGGGTGAGCCGGTAGGCCCACGGGTGGGGCCGGCCCTCGCCCGGAAAGACCTCCGCGATGCCGATCCGCCAGGCCGGCCGGCTGGGCTCGCCGGAGGCGAACAGGGTGCGGATCTCGGCCGCGAGTTCGGCGGGGACGACCTCGTCGGCGTCGAGGTTCAGCAGCCAGACGTGCCGGCACTGCTCCTCGGCGAAGCGCTTCTGCGGGCCGTAGCCGGGCCAGGGATTGTGGATCACCCGGGCGCCCAGCGTGGCCGCCAGGGCTTGGGTGCCGTCCGTGGAGCCCGAATCGACCACCACGAGGTCGTCGGTCAGGTCGCGCACCGCCCGGATGGTGGCGCCGATCCGGTCCGCCTCGTTCCGGGCGATCAAGAAGATCGACAGGGGCAGCGGTCCCGCCCCGGCCGCCCGCGAGCCCGCCGGCGCGCCGGTCACGCCAGCCAGTCCGGAACCCGGTCGAGGGCGACGAGGGCTTCGACGCTCACGCGCGGGCGCACCACGGCGGCCCGGTCGCCGCGCACCAGCACCTCCGGCACGAGGGCGCGGGTGTTGTAGGTGCCGGCCTGGACCGCCCCGTAGGCGCCCGCGCTCATCACGGCGATCAGGTCGCCCGCCTGCACCGCGGGCATCTCGCGGTTGAGGGCGAGATAGTCGCCGGTCTCGCAGACCGGGCCGACCACGTCGGCGACGATGCGGGGCGCGTCCGCGCCCGGCTCTGCGACGGGCCGCAGGCCGTGATAGGCCTCGTACAGGGTCGGCCGGATCAGGTCGTTCATCGCCGCGTCGACGATCACGAAGGTGCGCCCCTCGGCGTGCTTCACGTACAGGACCCGGGTCACCAGGATCCCGGCATTGCCGGAAATCATCCGGCCGATCTCGAAGACCGGGCGCAGGCCGAGCGGCGCGAAATGCGGACGCAGGGTCGCGGCCAGGGCTGCGGGGTCGGGTGGCGGGGCGTTGTCGTCCCGGTACGGGATGCCGAGGCCGCCGCCGAAATCGATGTGGCGCAGGGGATGGCCGGCCGCCAGCAACTGCCGGGCGAGGTCGGCGAGCAGCCGTGCCGCGCTGGCGAACGGCGCCAGGTCGGTGATCTGGCTGCCGATGTGCATGTCGACGCCGTGGATCGCGATCCCCGGCAGGGCGGCGGCCGCGGCATAGACCTCCGGGGCCCGGGTGATCGGGATGCCGAACTTGTTCTCGTACTTGCCGGTGGAGATTTTGGCGTGGGTGCCGGCATCGACATCCGGGTTGACCCGCACGGAGATGGGGGCGGTCAGGCCGAGGCCGACCGCCGTCTCCGACAGCTGGACGAGCTCGGGTTCGCTCTCGACGTTGAAGCAGAAGATCCCCGCCTGGAGCGCCGCCACCATCTCGTCCCGGGTCTTGCCGACGCCGGAGAATACGATCTTGGCCGGGTCGACCCCGGCCGCGAGAGCCCGATGCAACTCGCCGGCCGAGACGATATCCATGCCCGCGCCCTGGGCGGCGAGCGTCCGCAGCACGGCCTGATTCGAATTCGACTTCATGGCGAAGCAGACCAGCGCGTCGTCGCCCGCGAAGGCCTCCGCGAAGACGCGGTAGTGCCGCTCCAGGGTGGCGCTGCTGTAACAGTAGAAGGGGGTGCCGACCTCCGCGGCAAGGCCCGTCAGATCGACGTCCTCGGCCTGCAGGCGACCGTCGCGATAGTGGAAGTGGTGCATCTCGGCCGTGTCTCTCCTGCGTGCCGGAGCGCGAGGTGTTTCCCGTGAAACATCCCGGCCGCCTGCCGGCGGGGCGCCCATCGACGAGGGGCACGACACGGCGCAGGCGCGGAGGCGGGCTCCGGCAAAAAGCCGTCTACAGCAGCGGATCGAGAATGAAAGGCTCCTTGGGGATCCGGTAGCCGCGCTTCGCGCCGCGGCCGGTCTCGATCGGGGCCCCGGTGCCGCCCGGCGGAACCGCCGCGATGGACAGTTCGTCCCCGGCCCGCACGGCCGCGGCCGTCGGCTCTTCCGCGCCGCCGCCGAGACCGACCGAGACCGGCAGGGTCCGGCGGCCGGCGACCGCATCGGAGCCCGCCGGCGCGGTCGGGGACGGGGCCGCGGTCTGCGGCGGCTCCAGGGAGCCGCGTCGGCCGCAGGCGGCGAGCGCCAGGGCGATGAGGCCGGAAGCGGCGAGGAGCTTCAGGGCGGGAGACGACAACATCGCGCGAGGATCCGGCGGGCTCGGCGCCGGCGCTCGAGGGCCGGCGGGAGCCTTACCTTAGCGGTTGGCGGGCGCCGGCGCGAGCGCCGACCCGCCACAGCAAGCGGCTTCGCCTCAGCCCCGCTGCTCCTTGGTGCCGCGGGCGCCCTGCTTGCCCTTGGCCGGGGCGTCCTGCTGCTGCTGGGCCTCGTACGCGTCGATCGCCCGGCGGCAATTCTCGCTGAGCTTCTTCCAGTTCTTCTGGAAGCAGGCGTCGGTGGCCGGGTCGTCAGGGGCGAGGTTGCCGCAATAGGTCAGATAATCGCCGGTGCAGTATTTCTTCAGGGTCTCGTTGCCGCGCTTCGACTGCTGCGCCGCGGCCGGCAGCGTCAGGGCGGTAGCCGCCGCGACGGCGAGAAGGATTGGCTTCAGGCGCATGGGGATACGTACCATCTCTCGGAGGCAGGACTGTCGGGAAAAGTCCCGGTTGCGATGATGCCTTTGCATGGTCGAAACAAGGCAATCAGCGAACGTTTCTGAGCGGCGATCGGGCTTTGCGCTCCGATCAGACGCGCTCGGGCTGGGGGGCGGGAAAGGCCGCCCTGGGCATCCGGTCCTGGCCGGTGAGGGCGTCGGCGACCTCCGAGATCCGCCTGCGCAGGTCGGCGTTCTCCCGCTCGACGCCGCCCTGGCGATCCGTGAGCGTCTGGGCGAGGGCTTCCTCGGCGGCCTTCAGGCTGGCCCGCAGGTCGTCGCGCTCCGCCGCCAGGGCGACGGGATTCGCGTCGGCATTGCCGGGCGGCGCCTGGTCGGCGTGCCGGCCCTTTCGGACCGCCAGGAGGCTGTCGAGCAGGTCCGCGTGCGCCTCCTCGAGGACGCGGAGCGTGGCGACGCTCGCGGTGCCGTCCTCGCGGGCGCTGGTGAGCTCGGTCTCGAGCTCCCGGGTCTTGGCCTGCGCCTGGGCGATCTCGCCGTCGCGGGCCGCCACGTCCCGGGCGAGGGCGGCCGCCCGCATGGCGCCGGCACCGATCGCCGCGAGATCCGCATGGCGCTTGGCCTGCACGGTCTCGACCCGGCGCTCCAGGCGCCGCTGCTGCACGGCGAACTGCGCGCGCAGGAAATCCCGCTCCGCGGCGATCTCGGCCGGTGACAGCGGCAGCCGCGCCTCCGCCCGCCGCCGCGCCAGGCGCGCGGCGCGCGCGTTGAGTGCCGGGAGCAGCAGGAGGCCGCACAGGCTCGCTGCCAGGAATCCCAGCGCGAAGATCATCACGGTTTCGATCACGAGGGGACGGCCCGCGCAGACGGCCGGAAGACCCGGCCCAGGATCAGTCTAACCCAGGTCGGTCGCCGGGGCGAAATCAAGCTCCACCCATCAATCAGAACGGATTCCAGGTCGCCTCCCGGGTGAACTTCAGATAGCCGACATTGATCCCCAGCCGCGCGCCGACGCCACTGCGGATCGGCACCACGATGATACGGTCGCTCACAACCGCCGTCATGCCGAAGCCGCCCACCAGATAGGCCGAGCCGTCGACGCCGCCGAAGCGCCGGAACAGCTCGCGCACGTTCGGCAGGTTGTAGACCAGCATCATGGTGCGGGCGCCGTCGCCGCCGACGTCGAAGCCCACCGAGGGCCCCTGCCAGTAGACGCGGCGCTGGCCGGCGTTGCGGGTGTAGAGCGTGCCCTCGCCGTAGCGGACGCCGGCGACCACCGCACCTCCGCCCTCCTGCCCGAGGATATAGCCGTTCGGCTCGCCCCAGCGCCGCCCCGCCTCCTCGACGGTGAGTGCGAGGCCGCGGGAGACCGACCCGAAGAAGCGATGGCCCGATTCCACGATCTCGCCGGGGCGGAACGTCTCGGGGGTGTCCAGGTCCTCGCCGCGGGCCAGCGCCGCGCCGACTCCGGAAAAACCCGCCAGCGGCGCACCCAGCGCCAGGCCGAGGCCCGCGCGGAGCAGGTGGCGGCGGTGGGTGCCGCGCTCGTCTCGTGCCGTCATCGTTGCCTCCTCGCCCGGTTCGACGGCAGCATCGGATCCAGGCCGATGCCGCCGGTCTTGAGACTCCGCATCGTCCGAAAGCCGGTGACCATCGTTCGGGCGATGCTTTAACGGTTCCGCGGCGGATCCTGGCCGCCGCGGACATGAGCCGGTCTCGGCCGCACCCGCGACCGGATCCGCTCGAGGACGGGCCCGCGATCCGGGGCGGCGCGGATCGATACGTCGGACCAGCTTCTGAGGAAAACCGCAAGATGTGGTTAACGTGCCCTGACGCCGCTCCCGCTCCGGCCTCGCTCCACGCGCCGCGTCCCGGGCGCCGGCGCCTCCACGCGGCACGCTCCGGCTTGGTGCCGGTCCTGGCGCTCGCCGCCGCCCTGATGGGCGGCGCGCCGACGGCGGCAGAGCCGGGAGACACGGCGGCGATCGAGTTGCTGGCGCTCCAAGGGTTTGACCCGGTCAGCTATTTCCTCAAGGACGGGCCGCGGGCCGGCGCCGCACGGTTCGAGCTGTCGTGGGGCGGCCAGGTCTGGCGCTTCGCCAACGGTGCCGACAGGACGGCCTTCCGGGACAACCCGGAGGTCTACGCCCCGCGGCTCGGCGGCTTCGACGCCGCCGGGATCCTGGATGGGCGCCTTGTCGATGCCGACCCGCTCGTCTTCGCCGTCATCGGCGAGCGCCTCTACCTGTTCCGGGATGCGGCCCGACGCGACCGGTTCCTGGCTGCGCCCGAACTGGTCCGCAAGGCGGAGGCGGCTTGGCCCGGCCTGCAGGACCAGCTGGACATGCCGACTCGGGACCCGCCGCTCAAGGCCCCGCCTCTCAAGGATGAACCGCTCAAGGATGCGCCGCGGTGAGGCGCGTCCGCACCGGCCGGGCGGGCCCGGGGGCCGGCAGCGCGAGGCCGGCGGCGAGGTCTGGGTCGCCCAGGGCCGCGAACGGCCCGTTGCGGTAGCCTTCGCGGTAGCAGCCGTACCGGATCGGGCCGCCACCGGGGACCACCACGCAGCCGCCGGCCGCCGCCAGGATGTGGTCGCCGGCGGCCGTGTCCCATTCCATGGTCGGCCCGCAGCGGACGTAGACATCCGCCTCGCCGGCCGCGATCAACCCGAACTTGAGCGCGGATCCGGTCTGGCGGGTCTCCGACACGGGCAGGGCGGCGAGACACGTCGCGGTCTCGGGATCGCCGTGCCGCCGGCTCCCCAGGGCGACGAGTCCGCTGCGCGGCGCCGGACGGGCCTGCACCGGACTGCCCGCGCCGGGGCGTCCGTCGATCACGGGGCCTTCGACGGTGGCCGCGCCGGCCCACCAGGCCCGCCCGAGGCCGGGGGCGACGAGGGCGGCCGCCACCGGGCGCTCGCCGGCGACCAGGGCGATGTTGACGGAGTAATCCGGCGTCCCGGCCAGGAAGTCGCGGGTGCCGTCCAGAGGATCGACCAGGAAGAAGTTCTGGGACGGCCGCACCGCGAGTTCGGATGCCGGGGTGCTCTCCTCGGCGACGACGGTTATCCCGGGGAAGCGGGCGGCCAGAGCCGCGACGATCAAGGCCTCGGCCTCGACGTCGGCGGCGCTCGACGGCGATCCGTCGGGCTTGAGGGCGTGGGGGCAGGGACCGCGATGATAGCGCCGCAGCACCTCACCGGCGGCGCAGGCGATCTCGGCGAGCACCGCGGCGATCCGCTCGCGCTCAGGCCCCGAAAACATCGCCGCGCCCGTCATGTCGCCTCCCGCCCCCGCCTGCATGCCCGAGCGGGTTGATATTGTCGACGGTTCGGGCCGGCAAACGGTTCCGTTGCGTCGTCTTGATCGGGGGACGGCCGACGGCCAGCCCGGCCCGACCCGGCCCCACCCAGCCGTTCGCGGATGCCGGCGATTCGAGCGCGGGTCTTTCCCGGCGCGATCGGGACGCCCTGCGTCTCGCGATGGCGCGCAGAAGAAAGGCAGCCGTATCGTGCCTTCTTAAGAAAAATTCAAACTGAGATCTGATAGAGTCACGTAGAATCAGCCCCCAAACTTGCGCCTCCGACAGAGGTGTTGTTACGGCAGGCGACGGGATTTGGTCTGGATGCGATATGAGATCGGTTGTTATATTCTGTGTTTCGATGGTTTTGCTAAAAATTATCGGATTTACGGGTTTGAATGCAGCAGAGCTGGATGTAATCAAGGGTCAATATAAGAGGCCGACGGCAATTGCGTTCCCGGAGGATGCGCTGTTCTCGCCGCAGGTCGCGACCCTCGGCAAGATGCTGTTCTTCGACCCGCGGTTGAGCGGGAAGCAGAATCTCAGCTGTGCGAGCTGCCACAATCCGTCATTCGGCTTCGAGGTTCCTGTCCCCGGGGCGATCGGGTCGGCCAACACGCCGCTTGCCCGCAAGGCGCCGACCCTGCTGAACGCGGCCTGGATCCCGACGCTGTTCTGGGATGGGCGTGCTCCGAGCCTGGAGATGCAGGCGATGGGACCGATCACGGCCGAAGCCGAGATGGACGGCAAGTTCCCCGAAATCATCGCGACACTCGAGCGGATCCCGGAGTACCGGGCTTGGTTCGTCACGCTGTTCCCGCGAGACGGCATCACCCAGGACAATCTCCTGAGGGCGATCGCCACCTACGAACGGACTGTCGTGGCGGAATGGGCTCCGTTCGACCGCTGGATCGAGGGCGATGACGCCGCGATCTCGCCGGCGGCGCAGCGTGGCTTTGCCCTGTTCACCGGGAAGACCGGTTGCTCCGCCTGCCATACCGGCTGGAACTTCACCGACAACAAGTTCCACGATCTCGGCATCCCGACGACCGATATCGGCCGGGCGGCCGTCGAACCCGACAACCCGCTGGCGCAGCACGCGTTCAAGACCCCGGGGCTGCGCAACCTGACCTACCGGGCACCCTTCGGGCATGCGGGCCAGTTCGCCAACCTTGAGGAGATCGTGGCGTTCTACGTGACCGGTGGTCTCGACCGGCCTTCGAAGTCGCCCCTGATGAAGCCGCTCAAGCTGAGCCAGGAAGAGCGTGCGGACGTGATCGCCTTCCTGCGCTCCCTGACCGCGGAGCAGACCCGGACCGCACTGCCGAACCTGCCCAACTAGGGCGCCCGCTGCCGCCGCAGCGGATATCGGTCCGGCGCCAGCGGGCGCGTCGCATCAAACAGGCTTGAGGCGAGCCCGCCCGCTTGCGGTTGGACTCTGCGCCAGAGCGCCGCCTCGATGCGTCGTCCTGGAATCGCGTTTCGACCATCGATCCAGATCTTCGCTCTCCATCGTCGCGATTCAAAAATCGGACGTCACACTGCGCGATGTTGTTCTGAGCGGGAAACCGGAAAGTCACCATGTCCATCCGCTACAAGATCCTGCTCCCGCTGCTCGCCTTCATGCTCCTCGCCGGACTCCTGGCCGGAATCACCGGTTTCGTCGGCCTCGGAGCGGTCGGCGACCTCTCACGGCTCTCGGAACGTACCACCGAGGCGGCCGAGACCAGTCGCGCCGCCCGGGATCAGTTCCTGCGGGCCGAAAGCCTGGTCGCTCGGGTGAGCGCGATGACCGATTTCCTCGACATGGCGCCGATCCAGACGGAGTTCGCCGGGGCGAGCGCTCAGGTGGCGACCCTGCTCGGGCGCCTGAACGAGATCGCCCTGTCCGGACCGATGCAGGTCCTGGCCCGGAACGCGGAGGCGGATGCCCTCCAGTGGCGTAACGATGCCGAGCTTCTGCTCGGCATCCGGCAGGCGCGGGAGATCCCGGTTCACGAGCGCATGGTCCAGCAGAGTCGACGGCTGCGGACCCGGTTCGACGAAGCCGTGGCGCTCGCCGCCGCGGATACCCGGGCTCAGATGCAGGCGACCCGCGAGGCCACGGCGTGGAAGATCTGGGCGATGCTCGGGCTCAGCGGCGGCGCCGTCCTTCTCGGATCGCTCACGGCGTGGTGGCTCGCCGGGACTCTGGCGCGGCCGCTGGTGCGCCTGACCAGCGAGACGACCCGCCTGGCGGTGGGTGACACCAGCGTCGCCCTGGCGGCCGCGCAGCGCCGGGACGAGATCGGCGCCATCGCCCGCGCCGTCGTGGCGATCCGCGACACCTCCCGGGACGAGGCGGCACAGCAGCTCGAGGCCACCGAAGCCGCGCGCCTGCGCGAGGAGCAGGCGCGGCGCGCCATGCTGCACGACCTCGCCGACCGGTTCGAGCGCTCGGTCGGGGGTATCGTCGCCCACGTGGCCGAAGCCGTGGCCGGCCTGCAGGCCTCGTCCGGCACGATGCAGGCGGCCGTGGAGGGGACGGCGCTGCGCTCCACCAGCGCCGCGGACGCCGCGCAACGGACCGGCGGGAACGTCACCGCGGTGGCAGCCGCCGCCGATGCGCTGGGCTCGACCGTGCAGGAAATCGGCCAGCAGGTCGCGCATGCGGCCGGGCTGTCGTCCTCTGCCGTGCAGGCCGCCTCCCGCACCGACACGATCATGGCGGCGCTCTCCGCCGCCGCAACCCGGATCGGCGACGTGGTCGGCCTGGTCTCCACCATCGCGGGCCAGACCAATCTCCTGGCGCTCAACGCTACGATCGAGGCGGCCCGCGCCGGAGAAGCCGGACGGGGCTTCGCCATCGTGGCGGCCGAAGTGAAGGAGCTGGCCGGGCAGACCGCGAAGGCCACCGACGAGATCGGCCGTCAGATCGACGCCATCCAGTGCGCGACCAACAGTGCCGCCGAGGCGATTCAGGACATCACCGCTCAGATCCACGCGATGGGCGGCGTGACGACGCGCATCGCCGGCGCAATCGACGATCAGGGCGTCACCACGCAGGACATCGTGCGCAGCATGTCCGAAGCCTCGGGCGGGACCGACAAGGTGACCGCCGACATCTCCGAGGTCGCCCGCTCGGCGAGCGCGGCCGGTCACGCCGCGAAGGCCGTGGCGACCTCGGCCGACGATCTGGCCGTCCAGTCCCGCGCGCTGCACGCGGAGATCGATCAGTTCCTCAGGAACGTCCGGGCCGCCTGAGCGCGTCGGCGCCGGGCGAAGCCTTATCGCGGGGATGGGCCGATCGCCGTCCGCTTGACCCGGGCGAGCAGCGCGCAGGTCCGGCGCCGGTGGCGATGCAGCTCCGCCGCGAGGCTGCGTGCATCCGGCAGGCCCACCGCCTTCGCGATCTGCCGGGCGGCCCCGTCGGACGGGTCGGAGCCGGGATCGGCCATCACGAGCCGCTGCCATTGGTAGACCGCGTCGAGGAAGCCGTAGGTCTCGGCCAGGGGCTCGGTCAGGGCGGCGGGCAGGATCCCGCGCGCGCCGGCCTTCCGGAGTACAGTCTCCCCGGAGAGGCCAAGGCCGTCGGACTGGACCGGCGGGTGGCTCAGCACGATGGACTGGGCGAGGAAATCGAGGTCGAACAACCCGCCGGGGGCGAGCTTGAGGTCGTAGGGCCCGGCATGGCCGCGCTCCTCGGCGACGAGCCGGCGCATCTCTCCGGCCGCGGCGCAGACCAGGGCGGGATCGCGCGGCTGCGCGATCGTCTCGGCGATGGTCGCCATCACGGCCGCGCCGAGTTCGGGATCGCCCGCCACCACCCGGGCCCGGGTCAGCGCCATGTGCTCCCAAGGCTCGGCCGCCTCGCGCTGATAGGTCACGAAGCCGTTCAGCTGCACGGCGGGCGGGCTGTGGCTGCCGTAGGGCCGCAGGCGCAGGTCGACCGCGTAGAGCCGACCGCGGCGTGTGGCGGTGGTCAGCGCCGCGTAGAGCCGCTGCGCCAGGCGGTTATAGGCCACAACCGCGTCGAGCGGGCGCGGGCCGTCGCTCATCCGGTTCTCCGGATCGAAATCGTACAGGAACACGAGGTCGAGGTCGGAGACCGCGCTGAGCTGCCGGGATCCGAGCCGGCCGAGCGCCAGCACGCAGCACCGGCCCTTCGGCACGGCGCCGTGGTCCTGGGCGAACCGGCGCTCCTCCGCCTCCAGGTTCAGCGTGACCGTCGCCTCCGCGATGGCCGAATAGGCCTCCCCGGCCTGGCGCGGCGTGATCAGGCCGGACAGGAGCCGCGCGCCCGTGACGAAGGCCATCTGCCGGGTGGCGTCCCGGCACCGGTCCAGAAGCTCCTCGTGACTCGCCGGCTGCCCGACCAGCGCCCGATACTGGTCGCTGACCTGCTCGGGACCCGGCACCGGTGCCACGAAGTCGGGATCGAGCACGGTGTCGAGGACGTGGGGGCTGAGGCTGACCGTGTCGGCGAGGTGGGGCGAGGTCCCCAGGATGTCGGCGAACAGCAGGCGCAGACGCGCGTGCGAGCGCAGGATGGCGAGCAGCTCCGCCACCGCCGGCATCCGGGCGAAGGCCCGGTCGAGGGTGAGCAGGGCCGCGTCCGGATCGTTCGTGCCGCCGAGCGCCCGCAACAGGCTCGGCAGCAACTCCGTCAGGATCTCCCGCGCCCGGCCTGTCTGCAGTGCCGGACGGCGGCCGACATGCCAGCCCTGCACGGTCTCCCAGGCCGGCCGCGGATCGCGGAACCCGAACGCCGCCAGGGCCTCCAGGGTGGCGGGGTCGGCCTCGCTCTCGCCGAAGACCAGGGCGTCCTCCGGCGCCCCATCCCCGGGCGCCGCCTCGAACAGCAGGGCGTAATGGGCCTGGACGCGGCCGGCCTGGTGCAGCAGCGCCGCCTCGAACGCCGCCCGCGTGTCGAATCCCGCGAACAGGGCCAGGGCGTCGAGCGCCGCATCCCCGGTCGGCAGGCGCTGGGTCTGCTCGTCGCGGATCATCTGGATCCGGTGCTCGAGGGTGCGCAGGAACCCGTAGGCCTCCGTGAGCTCGTCCCGGGCTCGCGCGTCGATCCAGCCCTCCTCGACGAGGCGGGACAGCATCTCGACGGTCCGGCGCCCCCGCAGGGCGGGCTTGCGGCCGCCGAACACGAGCTGCTGGGTCTGGACGAAGAACTCGATCTCCCGGATGCCGCCGCGGCAGATCTTGATGTCGTGGCCCGCCACCGTGATCGTGTCGTGCCCGCGGACCAGGTGGATCTGCCGCTTCATCGCGTGGATCTCGGCGATGGCCGCGAAGTCGAAGTGCCGGCGCCAGATGAACGGCGCGAGGTCGGCCAGGAACGCCGCGCCGGCCGGGATGTCTCCGGCGATCGGCCGGGCCTTGATGAAGGCGGCGCGCTCCCAGTTCTGGCCCAGCGTCTGGTAGTAGTCGAAGGCGAAGCCGGTGGAGAGCGCCACCGCCGTCGAGCCCGGGTCCGGGCGCAGCCGGTAGTCGATCCGGTGGACGTATCCGTCGGCGGTGCGCTCGGACAGGAGCTTCACCAGGCCCTGCGCCAGCTTGACGAAGAACGCCTTGGGGTCGCCGCCGGTGGCGGCCGCGGCGGGCTCGGCCTCGTAGAAGACGACGAGGTCGATGTCGCTGGAATAGTTCAGCTCGGCCCCGCCATGCTTGCCGAGCGCCAGGATCACCAGCCCGGAGCCGACCTGCGGCGCCCCCGGGTCCTGCGGCCGGAACCGGCCGGCCGCCATCCCCTGCCGGAGCAGGGCGTCGGTGGCCGCGCTCACCGACGCGTCGGCGAAGTCGGACAGGGCCCGGACGACCGCGTCGAGATCCCAGCAGCCGCCGAGATCGGCCAGCGCCACCAGGAGGGCGTGCGCCTCGCGGTTCCTGCGGAGCTGGCGGGCCACCTCCGCGAGGTCGGGGTTGGCCCCGCAGGCCCCGCCGACCGCGCGCTGCCGCTCGATGATCGCCCGGCTGGCGGCGCCCGGCGGCTGCGCCATCAGGGCGACGAGCCGCTCCGGCGCGCGGGTGACGGCCTGCCACAGGAACGGCGAATGGTCGGCGAGCCCGAGCAGCAGGGTGCGGCAGGTCGGGGTGAGGAAACCCTCCGGGAGGGCCGGCTCGATCTCGGCGAGCCGCGCGCGGGCGGTCTCGGGATCGGCGGGCCGAAGGCTGGGGCGCAGGCTGTCGCGCAGGGTCGGTTCGGGCTGCATCGGCCGGGCCGTCGTCAGCGCGGCCGTCCGGGCGCGTCCACCCGGATCGGCTCTGTGGGAATGCCGGCGCGCGCCTGGGCGATGGAGCTTCCGCTTCGACCGGTGGTCTCGCGTCTCACGCCGATCCTCCCTAAAGCGCTGGCCGCCGAAGCGGAGACCGGTTCGGCGTCAGCGAGCGCGTTGCACCAGTCGCGCGCTGCACCCGATCGCGTCTGGCTTCCGGGACGGCGCACGATCCGCGTCGCCCTCGGCACGATGGCCGGCATCCTAACCGATCCGGGCGCGGCCGGCACGGGGCTTTCCAAGCTGCCCGCCAAGCTACCCATGGAGCTGCCTGCCGAACCGCCCGGTAACGCTTTTCAAAGGCGACCGTGGCGTTTATCCGTGCGGACCGGTCCATCGCCCCCGGCCCGGCCGCCGGGCCGCGCGGCGTGTCTCGCGGGGACTCGACCGCCAACCGGGCGGCCAAGGATCGGCGGCTCCGACGCGACGGGCCGACCCGCAGATGATTCGCCCCCAGATCCGCCCGCCCGGAGCGCAGCATGTCCTCCCCGAACGCACCCCGCCTGACTCTCGACGGCCTCGACCTCGCCGCCCTGCTCTGCTCCCGCGTCTGCCACGACGTGATCAGCCCCGTCGGCGCGATCGTGAACGGGCTGGAAGTGCTGGAGGACGACGATGACGAATCGATGCGGGTCTTCGCCCTCGAACTGATCGGCAAGAGCGCACGGCAGGCCTCGGCCCGGCTGAAATTCGCCCGGATCGCCTTCGGGGCGGCCGGCTCCGCCGGCGCCTCGATCGACCTCGCCGACGCCGAGAGCGTGGCCAAGGGCATGTTCAGCGACGAGAAGACCAAGCTGGCCTGGAGCGCGCCGCAGGCCCTGTTCCCCAAGAACAAGGTCAAGCTGCTCCTGAACCTCGTGATGATCGCCACCTCGGCGATCCCGCGGGGCGGCCTGATCGACGTCACCGTCTCCGGCGACGGAGAGGCGCCGACCCTCGTGCTCACCGCCAAGGGCTCGCATGCCCGCATCCCGCCCCATGTCGAGGAGCTGATGGCCGGCAGCCCGGAGAGCGGCACCGTCGACGCCCACGCCATCCTGCCGTTCTACGCCGGCCTCGTGGCGCAGGCCGCCGCCATGGATGTGCGATTCGCCATCGAAGGTGATGAAGTGACGATCACGGCCTCGCCGACAGTGATCGCTGCGCCCGCGGAGGCCGGTGACGAAGATTCCGGCACCGCGCTCGCCTAAAAAACTGGAAAACCACGGGGTGGGGAGGGGATTGAAACGCTTCCCTAACCCCGCGCGAGTAAGTACGTTACGCGAGAGCCTCTTCGTGTAACGAGTATCGCCGATGGACGACCTGCTTCGTGAGTTCCTGACCGAGAGCGGGGAGCACCTCGACACGGTCGATGCTGAATTGGTTCGATTCGAGCAGGATCCGAATAACCAGACGATACTTCGGAATATCTTCCGACTCGTTCACACGATCAAAGGAACCTGCGGGTTCCTCGGCCTTCCGCGCCTCGAGGCCTTGGCGCACGCCGCCGAGACCTTGATGGGCCGCTTCCGGGACGGCCTGCCCGCCACCTCCGAATCGGTCACGGTGATTCTCTCGACCCTGGACCGGCTGAAGGCGATCCTGGCCGACCTGGAAGCCACCGGCACCGAGCCGGCGGGCTCCGACGACGACCTGATCTCCGAGCTGGAGCGCCTGGCCTCGGCCGAGCCCGAGCCCCAGGCGGCATCGGCCCCCGCGCCCGAGCCGGTGCTGCCGGATCCGGTCTCCCGCGAGCCGAAGCCGGGCGAGGTGACCCTGGACGAGTTGGAGGCGGCCTTCCTGGCAGCCCCGGGCCCGAGCGAGGCCGACTTCGCCGCGCCGGCCCCGGCTCCCGTCGAGGCGCCGAAGGTCGAGGCCCCCAAGCCCGCGGTCGCCAAGGCCACTGCGCCCAAGCCCGCCGCGGCCAAGCCCGAGTCGTCCAAGCCCGAGTCGTCCGAGCCCGAGTCGGGCAGGGCAGAGCCGGCGGGTGACGCCGAGGCCGTGGTGGCCACCGAGACGACGGCGGCCGGGAAGATCCAGACGATCCGCGTGAATGTGGACACGCTCGAGCACCTGATGACCATGGTCTCGGAGCTGGTGCTGACCCGCAACCAGCTCCTCGAGATCGCCCGCCGGCACGAGGATTCGAGCTACAAGGTTCCGCTCCAGCGCCTGTCCCACGTCACCGCCGAGCTGCAGGAAGGCGTCATGAAGACGCGCATGCAGCCGATCGGCAGTGCCTGGCAGAAGCTGCCGCGCGTCGTGCGCGACCTCTCGGCCGAACTCGGCAAGCAGATCGACCTCGTGATGGTCGGCGCGGAGACCGAGCTGGACCGGCAGGTCCTCGAGGTGATCAAGGACCCGCTGACCCACATGGTCCGCAACTCGGCCGATCACGGCCTCGAGTCCACCGCCGGGCGCATCGCGGCGGGCAAGCCGGCGCGCGGCACGATCCGCCTCGCCGCCTACCACGAGGGCGGCACGATCACGATCGAGATCGCCGACGACGGCAAGGGCCTCGACCTCGCGGCGATCCGCAGGAAGGCGGTGGAGCGCGGACTGGCGGCCCAGGCCGATGTCGAGCGGATGACCGACGCGCAGGTCGCCAAGTTCATCTTCG
>Ga0265798_10006547_pt1 | contig 15300 bp, 22 predicted proteins | sample P3T30metagenome_FD_192430 | JGI IMG/M metagenome (GOLD analysis project Ga0265798, IMG submission 192430) | Plant litter microbial communities from East Loma Ridge, Irvine, California - P3 T30 | ecosystem: Environmental > Terrestrial > Plant litter > Unclassified | place: USA: California... | reverse complement strand
TAACTTGACGGAGACTTCCCGTAGCGATTTCACCTTGTCAGACTTCGGACTCTGGGCACAGTAGTTTGAATTAGTAATGCATACAGGGCAGACTCGACTTCGTCTGCTTCACCGGACCGTCTTTTCAACATGCTCTGCTGCAGCTTCCCTAATAATGCCCCATATCTCCCTGGCTCCCACTCTACTCATCTCCATAGCTTTCGTGAACTATCATCAGCACCGCGTTTATCCAAACGATTAGAGCTTACCTCAGATCTAGAGAAGAATCCTTCACTCTCGACCCAAACTAACTCCATCTCTAATCCCTCGTCATCATCAACTTCCATATCGCCTCCCTGACTACCAGTTGAAGAGATTGCCCATCCGAATCCGAATCTTGCTGTTCCTTTCACTTCCTCATCCATCGTAGGGTCTAGCACAAGATTGCTCGATGGAAGAAGGGCGACTGCAACTGCGATTGGGATAGCAGAAAGGGCTAGAGATCCAGCAGATAAGATCGATAGTGCCGTTGCGTTTATTCCGGAAGCTCTTGATGAGAATGGGATAGATGTGGTAGGTGCTGCCTTCTGCCCTTCATCTGGTTGATAAACGATTTCCTCATCTGATTCATCGCCTGATGGAGGTGCTGGAGGCCAGGTCCGTTGTGACAAATCGATCTCAGTTTGGGCGGAGTATGTGCTCGAATAAGTCGATGAAGAGGCTGAAGGTAATTTGGACGGAGAGAGGGATTGGATGATCAATTGAATCAATGATCTTGGATGTTGACCCAGATTCAGGAGAGGTGGTAGGAGGGCTTGTAAACTCGATTCAATCGCTCTTGAGGGAGTTGCTACTCATTAGCCTTACCCTATTAAGGGGACAGACATACCTCCAATACCCTCAAGTGGGCGATGGACTACTTCCAAAGTAGCTCTTGTAGCTTGATCCTTCTGTAGCCTTACTTCCATGGGTCCAGAGAAACTAGCTAAAGAACCAGTTTCACCTATACATCAGTATAATCCGGGGGCACAGACGTACCAAAAGCGAATCGTGCTGAACCGTCTGCACGGTCTAACTCGTTGAATGCGATGGTAATTTCGCGGATCTCGGTTGAGGCCCGACCATCCTGCCTTTTGATACTGCTGCCGGATGACATCTTCGTTGTATCAGCTGGAGAAGAAGTGGTATAATAGGTAGAACCAGTTGATTATATGATTTTTGGAATGACAAGATCGGTGCCTTAAGAATGAACTTCTGAAAGTTGTCTGCCTACCACTCTATCTCTCCCATTACATCAGTAGACTATAATCGACTCCGGAAATATCGCTCAAGAAGCTCTAGAATAGACATAAAAGAAATGGCATCACGTATAGAAATCTTGAATGAAGGAGGTGAGCTCTTCCCCTACCTCGTCATTAAAGCTAACCACCAGGCCTCCGACACGACGCTAGAAGACCTTACGAGCTCCGTTCACTTTCATTCCAACTCCTTCCCCACCCCCATGCAGATGGATCAGCAACCGTCTCTCAGGGATTGACGTCGGTCCAGGTGGTCATCTACGGTCCGAGGGAACCAAAGTCCAGGAGTAATAGTCATCCGGATAAGGCTGTGATCAGTGTTGAAGTTGGAGTAGTCCCATGGGCACAATCTGGTGGTGCAAAGAAGAGCCGTGGGGATCGGTATGTCCAGAAGTTACTGGGTGGCTGGACTGAAGCTGACTATCAGTCGACTGCAGGAAGTCGGAGCCAGTATTCGACAGACTTTTGAACCGGTCATCATGACGCACTTGTATCCTCGTTCAGAAATCTCCATACATGTTTCAGTCCTCTCTGCTGATGGAGGTGAGTTTGACATTTGCTTAGATACAAATTGCTGACGTTCAGGTATCCTCCCCACAGCAATCAATGCAACCACCCTCGCTCTAATCACCTCCGGGATCTCACTATTAGATTACACGACATCCCTTTCAATAGGTCTTCACCTAACACAACCTCTCTTAGATCTATCGCAACCAGAAGAAAACGATCTACCAAATCTAGTAGTCGCCTGCCTACCAACAAGTGGGAAGATCACGTTAGCACAAATGGAAACGAGATTACATGTCGATAGGTTTGAGGAGATGTTGGAATTGGGAGTCGAGGGATGTAGGGTCCTGAAAGAGGAGATGGAGGGTGTGGTAAAGGCTTGGACTAGCAAGACTGTTGAGAGGATGGAAATTGGTATGAGGGCTGGGACGAGGGTTACAGAAGCTTGATTCAAGCAATTAAAGTGTATTATAGATCAATGCATATGTGTAGAATACAATGTGATGGAGATCATACAAATCAGTCGTTTAGCTGCGACCACTTTTCAATGTGTTTGCCCACTGCAAACACTAAATTCTCCATACCCCACTGACCCATCAAGCTCATCCCAATCGGCAATCCATCGCTCAATCCAGCTGGGACCGACATGGCAGGCGACCCGGCAAGAGATGCCGGAACAGTGAGTAAATCCTGCTGGTACTCGCTCTTGCCCTTCGCGGAGGACAACAAAGGTGCAGTCTGCACGGCAGTAGGATGGAGTAATAGATCAACACCTTCCGATCGGGTTTTGTTGGCAGACAGGGCGTTCTCGATTCGGAAGGTACGTGATAACTCGTCCCGAAGAAGGTGACGTAGATGAAGGGCTTTCAAATATGTATTGTTGAATTCGCTACATGTTAGTTCCACGCTACACTCGAAATCGGCTGTTGACGACCTACTTTGCAGAAAGAGCATGTGTCCCAGCCAATATCCGTTTCTTAACTTCCTGACCGAAACCTTCCGTCCTAACCCTCTTCCGGCGATCCTCTCCACTCTCCCCTTCTTCCCATACCAACTCTTTCTCAGCACGACTGCCAAACCACCCACCCCCGTATCTCGCTAGATTACTACTAGCTTCCGCGCTCGCTAGGACATAGTAAGCAGGCAAGGCATAATTGAAACTTGGCAAATCGACAGCCTGTAGTTTCGCTCCTAGGCTTTGCAGGTGTACGAGTAGGGGCTCGGGAATCTGGATTGATGGCGAGGGGAGATGTGTTTGGGTGGGGATACCTATACGTAGGCCCTCCAGGGGTCTTGATGATGGGCCAGTGGTCATCTCCAGTGACTGGGCGGATATACGGTATGCTTTATCTCGATAATCTTGGTTGATGCAGGTCATATCTTTGGAGTCTGGGTGGGATATGGAGTCTAGATGTCAGTTCGAGCAATTTGGTCAGCAACACAACTTGCCGAAGACCTGCTGGACGTTATCGATCGTCTTAGCGAGTACGCCCACACAGTCCAGCGAGTCGGCGTAGGATACTACTCCATATCTAATATCAGTTTCGCGCTCGGTCAAGGCGTTGCACAAACTTACCTGCTAATCATCCCATAGGATGGCTTGAGGCCCACAACACCACAGTAGCTTGCCGGTAATCTCACCGACCCTCCGGTATCTGTCCCCAGTGCCCTATAAGTCAGCTCTGAGCAAACAACTTGCATGCAACGTACGCCCAGCAAGAACCTTCAGCCACCGCCGCTGCAGAACCACCAGAACTTCCACCTGCTGATCGAGCTTCTCCTGATACAGCGGGATTGTGAACCGGTGTATAATTCGGCGGAAGATGGCTCGTCTGGGACCTAAAATTAGCGGATTATACGAACAGTGGACTTACCCCATACCGAACTCATCCATCTTGGTCTGTCCTACTATCTGTGCACCATGTCGCTGAAGTGACGATACGCAGGTTGCATCGAATGGGGGATTATAACCTTTCTGTCAGCTTTTGGACATCGCCCGGATTCATCTAGCTGACTGTCAAGAATTTGAGAAGAGCACGAAGTTGGAGCGAGAGTATGTGAAATATTGTCCTTGATTGCTATCGCTCTGTTGGCAAGTGGCCCGTCTACCTTGTTAGCTAATCAGTGCTGTTTAGTGTGACTGGACTCGCCTTTGGCTGATTGAGCAGATTCATTGATCCATGAGTAAGGTGTGGGGTTGACTGATGATACTCTTGGTCTTACCGCAGCTAATGCTGTATGTGATCTCCTCATACTGTATAGGGGCTAGCAGGAGTAGACACCAAGTGGACTACCTCCACCTGTAGATATTAACCGCCAATCTCTAATCGGGAAAAGACGGCGTTTCATAAAAGAGGCAACTCATTACCCAGCTTGTTAATTTGATTCCGTCCATTCTCCACCCAGTCAAGTCAGATACCGCTAACCTATAGGATATACCCCTATAACTCAATCAACCAACTAGTACATACTGCTTGCTCGTCACTTGGAACATACAAGCAAGTCTTGTCTCTTTCTCAACAACATCTCCGAGCATCGGTCAACAATTCCTCGATCAGCTCGGCCCCCTTCTCCTCAACATTGCTCGTTCGCTCGCCTCAAGGAAACTGAGGTTAGATCGAAGCTAGTCTGAGAGACGTGAGTTTTTCAACTTGCCGGACTTTCAACTCGTCCACATCATAAGACACGACACTGACTAACAGCCATATGTCCTCCCAGCCGAGCACAACCGCACCTAGCATCTCTAAATCCGCCGCCAAGAAACGAGCCAAAAAGGCAGCAGCCTCGGCTCGTACTCAACAACCTTCAGTCTCGGCATCAGCGACGGCTGAGGTCCGAGTGGATCTTGGCGACGCGGAAAACCCAAACGATCCAAACCTCTACCTCCCACCTGGCAGTTATCCGGTCGATCTCGAATACGAACACGAACAGTTTTACGACGATACCGAATTTCAACCCGGAGGTCATCATCAATCCATCCCCCTTCCATTTCTCGACTACTCTCTATCACCCTATCAACAACAGGCTCATCCGTTTGCCAACTTACCGCCTTCGGTCAATATCACCAACGAAGACCTGATACAGACCGCCAACGAACTGTATAGAAGAATGGCGGATCCCAAGTTTGCCAGCGATGACGCGTACTGGTCTTCTCTTCCAGCACATATCCGCAACTTCATACGCGAGGCCGTGCCATTCGCACCCGGAGACGCTCAGGCCAACGGTACCGCTGGAAGAGACGAGAGTATACACTCGCTCGCCCAACGCATCGTCACTGTCGCAAGTCAGGGAATGGGACTCAACAATGTCGGCGCTGGTCTGATGAATGGCGGTATGCCACCACATAGATCAAATCAACCACCACCCCAGCAACCCGGTATGGCGAGGGAACTGGGCTTCCACCCACATCCGGATGCAAGGGAGGATGATGAGTATGACGAAGAGGATCTGGATCAGGAGGCAGAGTTGGCAATGGCATCAGCCAACGGGGACGCACCCAAGAAGAAGAACAAGAAGAAAAAGAAGAAGTCGGCCAACCCTCCCGATGCTGTTCTTAGTCCAGCTGTTCAACCTCCTATGCCACCGATCAAGCAGGCGCCTCCAATGCAACCACCTCAACCCCAACAACCCACTTCCAGACCCGCTTTCCACCCTCCACCACCACCTACCACGGCGGCACCCAACGGATCGACGCCAAGCCCTCGTGCAATCGGCAAGCAGCCCATGGCCACCAACCATGCTGCTGTCCCACCATCACGCTCGGCAAAGGGCAAAGCACCAGCGACGACAAATGGCAACGCACATGCTTCAACCCACAACCATCCTCCTGCGAACAAGAGCGCAGCGGCAAAGGGCAAAGCTCCAGCCAACACGCCTCCAGCCAAGATATGGACACAGTCATCAGCCGAAGACAGAGAGCACATGTCTGCTTTCTGGCTCGGTCTTACCGATGCGGAACGACGTGACCTGGTGCAGATTGAAAAGGATGCAGTGGTCAAGAAGATGAAGGAACAACATCGACATGCTTGTGGATGTGCCGTCTGTGGTCGCAAAAAGGTCAATATCGAAATGGAACTCGATTCGCTGTATGAGCAATATTACGAGGAGCTTCTGATATACGCCGCCAACCAACAAGCTGCAGCTCATGGGCGTCAACCGGCACCCCCTGGCGCTGGTCCTTTCCCGGGTAGCGTAGAAGTTGACGCTTCTGGTCAAGTAGTCAAATTCGATCATCGCGCACCTGAACGACCCCCGGAAGACGACGAGGGAGAGGCTAGTGGGGAAGATCTGGATGAAGAGGAAGCGGAAGATGACGACGACTATGAGGACGGGGAAGAGGAAGTGCACTCGGATGACGCAGAGATGGGTGATGATGTCGAGGACCAGCCACCTGCACCTCGCCAGAGTCGTAAACCCCCAGTCAAGGCTGCTGCTCCGCGTCCCGAGGGTGCCGAGGATTTCCTGGCATTCGGAGCTGGTCTGACGACGATCAAAGGTGAGTAGTCTGTTTCGAACACTATTAGGGCTTACGCTGAACCAGGAGGCATCTTGACGGTCGCCGACGACTTTCTCAAGAATGATGGAGGCAAATTTTTGGAAATGATGGAACAGCTTGCTGTTGCTCGATCTACTCGAGAAGAACAGAATGTCCACGACATGCAGGTCGAGACTGATGATGAGGACCTCGATGAGAAAGAGTAAGGGCACTCCAAGACTGTGTAGGAACGACCTGACAAAACAGGGAACCCATCAGCGATCAGGCTAGGGCTGAAGAGGGCAAACGAATGTTCATGATCTTTGCCGCACGAATGTTCGAGTCCCGTATCCTCCAGGCGTACCGAGAAAAGGTCGCCAAGCAGCGTGAAGAGCAACTCTTGCGCGAGCTTGAAGAGGAGGAAGACTCGAAGCGAGCAAAGGACGAAAAGAAAGCCAAAGAAGCCCAGAAGAAAAAGGACAAGAAGAAGTGAGTCATAAACCGTGGAATTCAGCTGATAATTAGGCAACAGAAGCAGAAAGCCGACGACGAGAAAGCTCTACGTGACGCTACTATCGCCGAAGAACAACGCATAGCTAAAGAAAAAGCTGCGGAGCAGGATCGAGAGAGGCAAAGGAAAGCCGAAGAAGAGCGAGTCCGTCGCGAGGCTGTCAAGCGAGCTGCTGCCGAGGAAGCTGCACGCAAGGAGGCCGAGCGAAAGAAGCGACAACAAGAAGAGCGTGAACGCGAAGAGGAAGCCAAGCGGAAACGCCAGGAAGCTCAGGATAAGGCTCGTCGTGAAAAGGAAGCTCGAGAGAAGGAGGCTAAAGAGAAGGAGCGAAAGGAGAAGGAAGAAAAGGCAGCCAAGGAGAAAGCAGAAAAGGAACGGATCGCCAAAGACAAGGCTGAAAAGGACCGACTTGCTAAAGAAAAGGCTGAGAAGGATCGAGTGGCCAAGCTTCGAGATGAAGAGGAAAAGGCAAAGAAGGAAGAGGTTGCTAGGAAGGAGCGTGCTGCTGCTGAGCAAGCCAGACAAACTGCTGCCGCTGCTCAGCGAGAGCGAGAGGCCAAAGAACAGTCTGCTGCCGCCGAACGAGCCGCTCAGCAAGAGCGAGCCGCTGCTGCCGCTATCGCCAAGCACGCTCAGGAAAAGTCTCGAACATCTCATCCAATCCCTGCCCGACCTGTTTCGACTCACGCTCCCCCACCTCTACCGCTGAGCCAGCCTTCGCCTATCAAGGCCAATGCCTCTGCTTCCACTTCGATGCATCGAGGTCAGAGCGGTCCACTCTTGTCTACGGCTGGTCAGAAGGCCATGCCTCCTACCTTTATGTCACAGCCGATTCCCGGTATGCAGTACGCTAGTGGATCCCGAGCGCCAAGTCACAACCTTGCTCCTGGACCTTATCGAAATGCTGGATTCGCATCCGGTGTCTCTCCCGTTTACGGTACTACCAACGGTGGACCCTCGCAACCCCCTCCTGGACGATTCACTGAACCTTCGCCACCATTCAGTATGCCAACTGGTTTATCGTCTGGACCGATCGGAATGGGTTTCCCAAGTCAGCCGAAATCACGTCCCGCACCTATTGGCTCAATGGACGAATTCTCGCCACCTCATTTCGGGTCTCGCGCACTTTCGTCCGCTGGAGCACATGAACTACCTTCTCAGCTAAATTCGTTGTCTTTGGCTGATCCGAGCTCGCATCCGCATTCAGCCTTCCCACCGCATACTGCTCCTGGACCTATTGGCCCACCTAAAGCAATTCCGACGCCCATCGGACGACCATCTCTTTACCCAGACTCTGCAGCTCATCCGCATCGAGCCCGCTCGCCTGTCCCGGAGAAAGTCATGGGATCTGCCGCACTCGGATCAGAGGATGACGAAATTGTCCAGACTAGTCGACGCAACACTTCGAATGGCTGGGATATCCCTTCTACCGCTACTGCCGGGCATGGTAGTAGATGGTCGACTGCTCCCACATCTAGCAATATTTGGTCAAGCGGTCTATCCGGTTCAGTGGGTCATTCAGGTGTCGATCTCTTGCATCAATCGTCATGGAATCCAGCCCCTCCTCCGCATGTAGGTGCCGGTCAGCCTCAACAACTCCGACAAGGATCTTTTGGCAACTTGGGAGCTGGAGCTTTCGGTGGAATTGGACCTAATTCAGGACCGTTCGGTTCTGGTCTCAACCTGTTCTCACCACCTCTATCATCTACTTCGAACCCACATTCACAACAGCAACATTCACATCAACATCCGCCTTCGCACAATCAACATCATTAGCATGGCTGCTTTACTAGCTTGCGGTTGTAGGATCGTAACTCAAATTACTTGTACCATCCTCGTCATTTAGCCTTCAGCCTTTTGCCATGCAGCATTTTGCCTTGTGATTGTTTACGAGCATTCATTCCATTCTTCAAATCATATACAAGATTCCTATTCTACTTTGATGATTTCCTTATTCCCTATGGGGCATAGTCTTCTGGTGCGACCACGTAGGCAGCTGAATGTCAGCTGTCGTTGCGCCAAAGAAATCTCTCAGCTTACCCGGGAACAATCCAGTAGCGCCATTGGCCTTGCCCTGCCACCAATCCTCGTCTACCTTGTCAATCTCGGTAATCTTGTCTCCCTCCTTGAAAGACAATTCATTATCCTCAGCAGCATCATAGCTACTGTCAGCTAACATTCTCTTCAGCTGATACGGGAAAAGACTCACTCGTACTGAGCGACCATATGTTCTCCTCCAGCCGCAGCAGGGCCCGATCCAGGCATAGGTGGAGGTGGAGGAGGTGGGGGTGGAGCAACAGGAGGAACAGCTTCCAAATCCTCTGCTTCGGCTTGTGGAGGAGGTGCTTGATCCGCTTCAGAGATTTCACCGTCGGGAAGCATCTCGCAGTAGTTTGAAGGGAAGAGACCTGATTGACCAGCTGTGTTTACTCCGGACCACCAGCCTGATATCAGCTCTTGTTCAGAGGAATAGGGGAAGAACTTGCCGTCATCGATTTCTTCGATTTGGGTGATGATCTCATCTTCCTTGAGTGAGATCTCATTCTGAATGTCAGCTTGGAATACGAGACGTGGTAGGTGAGAACATACATCTTCATCGGCCTACTCGTCAGCTCTGAACAAAAGGATGTCGTAGAAGAAGCTTACATCATAGTCGTACAATGCCTTTGCCCGCTTTCCAGCGACTGGTGGTGGAGCAGCCGCAGGAGGCGCGGGAGGCGGAGCGGGGACAGCAGCCCCAGGCCTGGAACCAGTTGGTACAGGTGGTGGAGGAGGAGCAGCAGGAGCGTCATTGAGAGTCAAGTCCTCCTTCAGTCGTTGCAACTCATCGACTTGCTATACTGTTAGCTTTCTTTACTAGATAGAGGAGGAGGTGAACGTACAGGATCAGCAGACTGAGCAGGTGGAGGTGGCGGTGGAGGTGGGGGAGGAGGAGGTGGGACAGCTTCCTGAGACGGTTCATCGGAATCTTGAACTGGCTCTGGCCTGAATGGCGCAGGGGGTGGTGGGGGAGGTGGTGCTCCCCAATCATCATCCTCGTCTTCCTTCTCCGAATCAGAATCGGCAGGTCGGGGTGGAACTGCTCGGTTGACTGGTGGGGCTGACGAGGCAGTTGGAGGTCTAGGGGCAGATGGAGCTGGCGGAGGTGCAGGAGCTGGTGGGGCGGTGGGAGGGGGAGGTGCTGAGACCTCCTCGATTTCCCTTGAACCGACTCCGGCTGAGATGTCAGTCCAAGTCATTTCAAGGATCATGAATATGCGTACCATTGGTGCTGGCCGCCTTGCTCTGAGTATCCTCTTCTTCCTGCTGTTTCTTCGCCTGAGCCTGCCTCTCACTCCAAGTCAATTTGTTTCCGCTCGGTACCGGCTTAGAGGCGGGTGCGGCACCACCGCCACCAGAGAAAGCAGCCATCCTATCTTTCAAACTAGGAGCCGGAGCACTCTTGTCCTCTTCATCATCGTTCCCAGCATTACCAGCTGGATTCCACCTATTGGCCAACTTTCCAGGTTTGGCGAGTTTAACTGGTTCATAAGCCGTTCCGACGGGTGCGATTCGATCGTCTTGAGCTGGTTTCTGAGTCTCGGTGGGTGCAGGGGTTGATGCTGAAGCGTTGACGGGTGGAGGTCGGGATGCAGCTGGAGGTGGGGGTGGAGCCGGGGTAGGCGCAGGTGGAGGAGGGGATGGTTCTCTCGGAGGGGGAGATGGCGCCCGAGGAGCCGGAGCAGCAGGCGTGGGCCGGTTGAATGTTGACACTGGAGTCGAAACACTTGCTGGCTGATACATCAGCTTCGTTACCAGTGAATCGGTCGCTACTGACCTTGCCTTGAGACCCGCCAAGACCCTGAGAAGGCTTGAAGCTTGGAGTCGATCTTACGGGCGCAGACGAAGTAGGATTAGAAGCACCGGTAGAGTACTTTGATCCTGAAGACTCTTGGATTCTCTTGTGGATATGTGCTGCAGTCACATCTTGCTGTACGTCAGTAAAGACTGGTATTCAGGACATACCTCGGATCTAGCTTGAATGACTAGGTGAGCGCCTTTTAAGAACTTTGATGCTACTTGGGATGATTGGGTGTCTGCCATCAGCTTGTGTCATATTTATGATGATAAGGAGAGACGTACGGTATAGACCTTTCTTGAATTCGGGTACACCATCTCCACACCATGAGATTAAGACGAACTTGTCTAGCTTGCTCTGACCGTCAGCTTTGCCCCTAACCGGATCTCTCAACTTACGCTCGGATCATTGACTCTAGCAAAAGCGTATTGGATTCTACGAATCAGCAAAATATCCTCAAAAGAGTCTTCCACGGATTAGAAGCTCACCGGCCATCCATAAACTCCTCTTCCAAGTCGTCTAAGCCAGTTCCAGTTGCTTGTACCTTCAATTCATTACCACTCTGATTGAACATTGCCCAATCATATTCACCCCCACCAGAGATGATACTCTGATAAGTAGGTTCTAGATCCGGTTCAGTGAATTGTACCGACATTGTATATGTATAAGTACAAGTATAAGTATAAGTGTAGTAGATGAGAGTGGGGAGAGGGTGCTTAGTGCTGCGACGGGGATAGTCCGGTGACGTATCATGATAGATATTACATAAGCGAACACGTGTTACGCTTGGACGCGTTTGCAAGTGACTTCTCGACGATTCTGAGCATCTCATATCTTTATCTTACTTATACATACCTAAGAGCACTTGGGAATACAACGACAGTATGCCCTTGAATTATTCCAAATGGGATCAGCTTGAGGTATGTCGCAGCGCTTGAGCTCTCGCTGATTCTAGCTCTCGGACGATTCCGATATCGAGGAGCACCCAAATGTCGACAAGAAGTCCATGATCCGGTAAGCTACGACTATGTCATAGGTAGAGGACGCAGCTGATGAACAGATGGAAACAACGAGATATTCACGAGAAGCGAGAACAGCGTAAACAGAAGATCGCCAAACTTCACTCGGAGCTGGCACTCAATACCACCCTCCGACCTCGTATTCAAACTATCGCTGATGGCGTCTCGTCAAAGGGTGTAGATTACTACCGCTCGGTACAACGTCGAATCAAGGAGAATCCAAGTGATGAGAAACCAGCTACTGGAGCTGCTAATCAGCCTACTTATGATATGATGATTGGTCAATTACTTGGTGATGTTTTCAGAGAGGGTTGTTGGATTATGGAAGGTGCCCAAGTTACGAATGGGCGAGTTATGAAGGATGGAAAGGTGGTTGATGAGAAGTCGGGCGAACCATCCTGGTCGACAGGAGAGATCCCAGAGAACAGAAAGGAAGGATTGAAAGTGGTTTTGGAGGAGAGACTGGATTGGCATTTGAAAGAATTGGATCGACGGGATAAGGAGGTCAAGGCTGAGATTGAGACTGAAGAGGCTGAGAATAAGAAGAAGATTACCTCGGAGGATATGACGGAAGGTTGGAACACTAGTAGTGTGACAAAGGCTCAGGCTTCTGTTATTGATGATAAACCCAAAATCAAGAAGGCTCAGAAGGAGCAGACTATCGAGGTATTGAACCCTGGAGCTAGTGTGAGTGAAACAATCGTCCTTCCGGTCATGGCTGACAACAGTCATCCGCCCAGCCAGTCGAAGAAGAGGAAGAAGAAGATCTACCCGAATTCGGCCCTCTCACACCAGCAGCACGCGCATTCGTCCAGATCCCAATTGGTGATTTCGAGAAATCGTACGCTGCAATTCAGAAGGATTCCTCAGTCTTATCCGAAACGACACACGATTCGTTACTTGCCGAAGCATTCGATGCGGAGAGGAGGGGAGATCAGGCATTGGCAAAAAGATGTGTTCATCAGAGTTTACTCGTCAGTTATTGTCGACAATTGGGTAGGGATGGTGTTGGACTTTTCTTCCAGAAGTACGTCCTCGACACGACCGAAATCGAAAAATAGAAGAGCTGATGTGTAGGATGATTGCTAAGAACCCGAAATCAATCACCATGTTCAACGAAGATTTCGTTAGGACATACAATCGTATAGCTACACGAACAGTAGAGATCCTAGCAGAAGAGAAAGCATCTGGGGAGGGAGAAGCCGAGCAAATTCAATTGGTCGCTGAAGATCCAAATGTCAAGATTGGATTCAATCTGCCCGACGGACCTCCACCAGCGGATCTACGCATAGAAGGAGAAGGATCCGAGCAGATGGATATCGAGCAGGCAAGTCTCTTCTCTCATTCCCCCTGTCACCACTACGGAATTACAGGAATGCTAATGAGCAGGTCAGGATATTCTTGCAGCGTAAATGGGACATCTTCCAGCAATTCCCTGAGAAATTGCAAACAGCATTAAAAACCGAGAAACTTGATGAAGTCAATAAAGTGCTTGGGAAAATGAAAGTTGCCGAAGCCGAGAATATAGTGGAATTGATGCAAGAGGGTGGTATGCTTAGTTTCAGGTTCGTCCACCCATTCTGTGCCGTATACACGCTGACGCTCTAGTGAGAGTGGAGTTAGGGATATGACCCAGTAAATAAGACATCAAGATTATATGCATATACATTATCATACCAGCTCATCGTATCGCGTCTCTTAAATCGTCATATCCAAGACATGAATCAAATCTCATCCTCCCAATCACTTCCACCTAAGCCACCCAATCCTAAACTCATTAAAACACTCTCAACCTCCTTGCCCGCCCTCTCCCTTCTCGTATCCTCATCAAGACCTGCTAATTCTTCCCTAACATTCTGGAGATGAAGTAGTAAGGGAGTGGGATCCAGCGCTCCAGATGCTGTAGGTTGAGGGGCGGATTGGAAAGGCGCGAAATCGGCGAAATCGTCATCGAATTGACTTTCTTCCAATTGATCTATTGGCCTAGAAACGTCTCGTTCCAGTACTTCCTCGTTTGATATACTGATATTTGAGCCGCCTATTGATGTCTCGCCGTTTTCATCAGGTGTTGGATCCTCTGCTTCGTGACTATTCTCGTTTTCGTTGTCATCTTCGTCGAGCCAATCGTCAAGTTTGGCATATTCAGCTCCGACCCAATCGCCACCATTGTCCATGTCGAAATCATCAAAATCATCCATCATTTCGAGCCGACTGAGTCCATGTTCTCCTCCGACTTGTCGTCTATCAAGATCTTCCAACATAATTTGACTCCTCAATTCATCTAATCCTGGGAAATCATCGGGATTCGCAGATTCATTCAGGTCGCTCGTGGACGCTCGAGATTGCGGTTGGAGCGGATTGAACGTCACTGGGAACTCTGCTTTGTTGACATCCCCGACATCGTGAATTTCTTCGTTGTAATCTTCATCATCATCTTCGAACCCCATGTCCATTCGGGATTGGATTGGTTTCCGGACCATATTGGGCCACATGTGCGTCATGAGCGTTTGTTGTATACGTTCCTCTATTGATATAGCTATTTGTTAGCGACCAACTTGGGTCGTCATGTTGAATAGGTGCGAGAATTGCAGATGGTAGATGGGAGGTGAACATACGGCGTTCATCATCATCTTCAGGTAAACTCGATTCATCCATATATTCCATCCCCAACTCATCAAACAGATCCTCCATCTTCTCCCCTTCCACCTCATCTGTCACCTCTCTTGCCTCATTTGTGTTGCCCCGGATACGGATGGCAAGCGCGATATCCCTCGGGGTTGCCATCACTTTAACCAATCCTGGAGGTAATGAGTTTACCTATTCATTAGCCCACCTGTTTCCCCTTACGCCCAAGGGGACGACTCACAGAACCCTCGAAGATATACATGACAACATCAACCCCCTCTGCTTCTTTCATCTCGAATATCTCTTGTGGATAGGCTGTAAACGTTACTGAGGCTGTGTAATACTTGTTCTCGATTTCCCATGACACACTGGCACTTGTATAGCTTGCGCTTCCTGTTGTCGAGCTCTCGCCTTGTTTAGCATCACCATCATTACTGCTGTTTGAAGTCGAGCCCTCGGCTGGGGAAGAGTCTTCAAAACTGGTGGTTGTGGGTGCGGATTTAGATGATTTAGATGATGATGCTATGCCTGGTTGTCAACCTCCATTTGTCGCTGGACAGTGTGCTAGTCTCACGTTGTAGGAAGTTTGTTGGATCTGTCGAGCTTGGATGTAGGACCAGAATAGTCGACCTTCCTTCTGTCATCTTGCTCCTGGTTGTATCGTTGTAAGAGATGGCTTGAATGGTATCACACATTCCTAAGTTGCACCAAAGTCACGTCGCGACTCGTGGATCTCCTCCACTTTCCCGAAATCAGCTGCGGGAACAAGGACTACAGAGAACATTGAATTAGTGCAACGGCTTGTTCACATAATTCCATCACCCATATAAAGTATGGTATCCAGAACTACATATTTGAGGTAGGGGGAGAAGAAGGTACAATAAAAAAGGGTAAAGAAAGATCGAGGTCCCAGGAAAAAAGCGATTTTGGAGGTTTATCTCTACTATATAAACAGAGAGATGATGGGATGGGATATGCAAAAGAACAGAGAAACGCCAATTCCCCCTCTTCCTTTCTCTTCCTTCTTCATAGTGAGGTTTGGTGGGTAG
>Ga0265798_10006546_pt1 | contig 15301 bp, 1 predicted proteins | sample P3T30metagenome_FD_192430 | JGI IMG/M metagenome (GOLD analysis project Ga0265798, IMG submission 192430) | Plant litter microbial communities from East Loma Ridge, Irvine, California - P3 T30 | ecosystem: Environmental > Terrestrial > Plant litter > Unclassified | place: USA: California... | reverse complement strand
GTAACTCGGCCGTGATCGAAGCGGGCGTCAACGCAGACAACAGCCGCAACGCTTCGGGCGATGTGACCCTGTCGGCCAACGACCTGACCAACAGCGGCAGCATCACCGCCAGCCGCGCCTTGCAGGCTACCGTTACCCAGACGCTCAACAACCAGGGCGCCACACTGAACGGACAGGCCGGCGCATGGGTTGCTGCGGGCGTGATCGACAACCGTCAGTCCGGCCGTATTTTGAGCCAGGGTGGCAACGCAGACATCAATGCCTCTCAAGTACTGAACGCACAGAGCGGGCTGATCAGCAGCAGCGGCAATCTGAACATCACCGCCCAAACGCTGGACAACAGCCAGCAAGGCAAACTGTCCAGCGGCGCTGTATTGACTGCGCGCATCTCCGGCCAGGTGCTCAACCAGTTGGGCATCATCAACTCTGCAGGTGGCCTGCTGCTGAACACCGGCACCGTGGACAACCGCACCGGGGAAATCTCCAGCCTTGGCAACCTGACCGCCACGCTTGTTCAGTTCGACAACAGCAGCAGCGGTCGCCTGTTGGCCAACGGTGCCTTGCAGCTCACAGCTGACACGCTGAACAACCAGAACGCCGGATCAGTGTCCGGCCAGCAGAACGTTCAACTGACGCTGGGGCAACTGACCAACACCGGCACGGGCAGCGTTTACGCCAGAAACAGCTTGGGCGTGAACGCCACCAGAGCCGTGAATAACGATCAGGGCGTGCTGCGCAGTGACGGCACCCTGAACCTGAGCGCGGCGAGCCTTGCCAGCAGCGGCGGCAGCGTCACCAGCGCCGGAACGGCCTCGATTACCACCACTGCAGCCGTCGTCAACCAAGGCGGACAGATGCTCAGTGACGCCAGCCTGACGTTGACCAGCGGCTCGCTGGACAACAGTCAGAGCGGTCGCATTGCAGCGAACGGCGTGACCGTCACCACGGGCGCATTCGACAACCAAAAGGACGGCCGCCTGACCAGCACCGGCACCCTTGGGCTGACTGCCGCTCAGGTCAACAACACCGAGGCGGGTCGCATCGCCAGCGCCATGGCCCTGACGGCGATGGTCACCGGTCTTGATCAGACCAATGATGGTCGGCTTTATAGCAACAGTGATGTCAGCCTCGATCTGAATAACGGTGTACTGAACAACCAGGATGGGTTGATCAACGCACCCGGCCAGTTGCTGCTGAAAAACCTCAATGTGGTGAACAACCGGAGCGGCGAGATTTCCAGTGCGAATGGTTTCTCGCTGGCGGCCACTTCGTTGGACAATACCGAAGGTTCGGTACTGAGCGACAAGGCGTTGATCCTTCGCGTAAACCGGTTTCTGACCAACCTGCGTGGGCTTGTATCGGCCAATGACCTCGAACTGCACGCGGCAACCCTGAACAACCAGAACGCGGAAATCTCCAGCCTCGGGGCGATCACAGCAACGGTCGGCCAGTTCGATAACAGTCAGAAAGGCCGTTTGATGGCCAACGGCACCCTACAACTGACGGCCGACAATCTGGACAACCAGAACGCCGGATCAGTGTCCGGCCAGCAGAACGTTCAACTGACGCTGGGGCAACTGACCAACACCGGCAAGGGCAGCGTCTACGCCAGAAACAACCTGGGCGTGAACGCCACCAGAGCCGTGAATAACGATCAGGGCGTGCTGCGCAGTGATGGCACCCTGAACCTGAGCGCGGCGAGCCTTGCCAGCAGCGGCGGTAGCGTCACCAGCGCCGGAGCGGCCTCGATTACCACCACTGCAGCCGTCGTCAACCAGGGCGGACAGATGCTCAGTGATGCCAGCCTGACGTTGACCAGCGGTTCGCTGGACAACAGTCAGAGCGGTCGCATTGCGGCGAACGGCGTGACCGTCACCACGGGCGCATTCGATAACCACAAGGATGGCCGTCTTACCAGCACCGGCACCCTTGGGCTGACTGCCGCTCAGGTCAACAACACCGAGGCGGGCCGCATCGCCAGCGCCATGGCCCTGACGGCGGTGGTCACCGGTCTTGATCAGACCAGTGATGGTCGGCTTTATAGCAACAGTGATGTCAGCCTCGATCTGAATAACGGTGTGCTGAACAACCAGGATGGTTTGATCAACGCACCCGGTCAGTTGCTGCTGAAAAACCTGAATGTGGTGAGTAACCGGAGCGGCGAGATTTCCAGTGCGAATGGTTTCTCGCTGGCGGCCACGTCGTTGGACAATACCGAAGGTTCGGTGCTGAGCGACAAGGCGCTTATCCTTCGCGTAAACCAGCTGCTGACTAACCTGCGCGGGATGGTATCTGCCAACGGCCTCGAGCTGCACGCGGCAACCCTGAACAACCAGAACGCGGAAATCTCCAGCCTCGGGGCGCTCACAGCAACTGTCGGCCAGTTCGATAACAGCCAGAAAGGCCGTTTGATGGCCAACGGCGCGTTGTTGCTGACGGCAGACAGTTTCGACAACCAGGCCAACGGCGTGGTCTCCGGGCAGCAATCCGTCCAGTTGAATCTCGGTGAATTGACCAATACCGGCAGCGGTCGGATTTACGGCAAAAACAATCTGGGTTTCAACATTGCCGGTGCATTGAACAATGAACAGGGTGTCATCCGCAGCGATGGCACGTTGTCCCTGACGGCCTCATCGCTGAACAACACCAGCGGCAGTATTTCCAGTGCGCAAACCGCTACGATTACTGCCACCGGAGCTGCGGTCAATAACGGTGGTGAGGTGCTGAGCGACGCCAGTCTTAAGCTCACGACAGGTCGTCTCGATAACGCTCGCAGAGGGCGAATTGCCGGTAACGGCATTGAGTTGACCACCGGAACGTTCGAAAACCAGAACAGCGGAAGCCTCATCAGCAGCGGAGTCATGAGCCTGACTGCCGGCCAGGTCAACAACAGTGAAGCGGGTCGCATCGCCAGCGCGATGGCGTTGACTGCCGTGGTGACAGCCCTCGACCAGACCAATGATGGTCGGTTGTATGGCAACAGCGATGTCAGCCTCGATTTGAGTCACGGTGTATTGAATAACCAGGGAGGGCTGATCACCGCTCCGGGCCAGTTGATTCTGAAAAACCTGACCACCGTCAATAATCGGAGCGGTGAAATTTCCAGCGCCAACGGCTTCACGCTGACGGCCAACTCGATGGATAACACCGCCGGTTCATTAATCAGCGACAAGGCACTGATCGTGCGCGTCGATAAGTTGCTGAACAACCTGCGCGGGCTGATTTCTGCCACAGGTCTTGAGCTGAATGCCGCGACGCTGAACAACCAGAATGCAGAAGTCTCAAGCCTGGGTACGCTGACGGCAACAGTGGGTCAATTCGATAACAGCCGCAAAGGCCGTTTGCTGGCCAACGGGGCTCTTTTGCTGACGGCCGACAGTCTCGATAACCAGACCGCAGGCGTGGTCTCAGGCCAGCAGTCTGTACAACTTAATCTGGGCCAGTTGACCAACACGGACAGCGGTCGGATTTACGGCAAAAACAGTCTGGGCTTTAACGTTACCGATGCGCTGAACAATAGTCAGGGCGTTGTTCGCAGCGATGGAACATTGGAGCTGAAGGCTGCATCGCTGAACAATACCGGCGGCAGCATCACCAGCGCTGACACGTCCTTGCTGACTGTTACCGGAGACGTCGTCAATCAGGGCGGTGAGATATTGAGTAGCGCCGACCTGACGCTTGACAGCGCAAGTCTGGATAACAGCAAGAACGGCCGTATCGCAGGCAAAGGGGTAACGGTCGATACGGGAGCGTTCGACAACCAGCAGGGCGGTCGCTTGACCAGCACGGATGTGCTGAGTCTGACCGCGGCTCAGGTCAACAACAGTGAGGCAGGCCGTATCGCCAGTGCGAAAGCGCTGACGGCGTTCGTCACCGGTCTTGACCAGAGCAAGGACGGTCGGCTCTACAGTAATAGCGACGTCAGCCTCGATTTGAACAACGGTGTGCTGAAGAACCTGGGCGGTTTGATCACGGCCCCTGGCCAACTGCTCTTGAAAAACCTGACCACAGTCGATAACCGGAATGGCGAAATCTCCAGCGCCAATGGTTTCAAGCTGTCGGCCACTTCGCTGGACAACACTGACGGTTCGGTTATCAGCGAGCAGGCACTGATCGTGCGCGTCGATAAGTTGCTGACCAACGTGCGCGGTCTGGTTTCCGGCAAGGGGATCGATCTTGGTGCGAATGAACTGAACAACAATGGCGGCAGCGTCAGCAGTGATGATGATCTGATCATTGATGTGAAGGACGCTCTGTCAAACCAACTGGGTGAACTGACCAGCGCCGGCAAAACCGATTTGGCTTCCCTGAGCCTGGACAATACCCAGGGTCAGGTCATGGCCGACAAGTTTCTGAACATGGTCGTTGGCAAGGCGATCAACAATCAGGCAGGCACCCTGGGGTCAGGGCAGGGCGTCGATATTCACGCGGTGAGCCTGGACAACATTCAGTCTGGATCGGTAGTGACCGACGGCAAGCTTTCTCTCGTTCTGACGGGGGCACTGGACAATCAAACCGGGGGCAGCCTGCAGGCCAAGGGGCTGATGGATCTATCCAGCCTCTCAGTGGACAACCGTGGCGGCAGCATCATCGCCAGGGATCTGCTGATCGTACACAGCGACAGCGTCGCCAACCGCGGCGGAGCCATCCGTGCTGAAAAAGGCATGCAGCTGTTCGTCGATGAACTCGACAACAATCAGGCAGATCTGGCGGCAAAACAGAAAGGCGGTATTCAGAGTAACGCTGGCCTTGAGTTGAAAGGCACGTTTCTGGATAACCGGAGCGGCCTGCTCAATGCTGCTGACCTGATGAAATTACAGGTGACAACAGCGCTCAACGACTCGGGACGTATCGCCAGTCAGGCTGATCTTGTTACTGAAATCGACAGCCTGACCCAGAAAGGCGGTGAGCTGGTTGCGCAAGGTGATCTGACCTTGATCGGCAAGACGCTGGATAACCGGTCGGGTGGTCTGGTAGGCGCAACAAAAGCGCTGAAACTCAATGTGGACGATATCGACAACCGCAACGGTGAGATATCCAGCCAGATCGGCGTAGACATCACTGCCAAAACGCTTGATAACAGTGACGGCGGCAAGGTTCTAGCCGGTACTGCGCTGGAATTGGAAGTGGCGCGCATCATCAACCTTAACAAGGGGCTGCTTTTCGGCAACACCTTGCATCTGGACGGCGCTCGCCTGGACAACGCGGGCGGCACGCTGGCCTCTCAAAACAACCTGACCATCCTGCTGACCGACGCATTGGACAACACGGGCGGCCTGCTCAGCAGCGAAGCCGCACTCAGTGTGACAGCCGATTCGCTGCAAAACGCCGGGGGCAGTCTGTCCAGCGCTGATGCATTGAAGATTGATACAACAGGCGCGCTGTTCAACCAGTCGGGTTCTGTTACCACGGATTCGACGCTCACGATCTCCAGTGCCAGTCTCGACAACAGTCAGGGCGGAGCGTTGTCTGGCAAAGGCGCGACCAAGGTCACTGTTACTGCCGGCACATTCGACAACAGTCAGAAAGGCCGCCTGACCAGCAGCGATACGCTTGAACTGACAGCAGGCAAGGTCATCAACCAGAGTGCCGGGCGTATCGCCAGCGCACTGGCGTTGACCGCCACGGTCACCCGTCTTGATCAGCAGGCGGGCGAAATGTTCAGCAACACCTCGTTGAGTCTGGACCTCAACAACGGGCAGTTGAACAACCAGGGCGGCCTCATCAATGCCTCCGGCCTACTGCTGCTGAAAAACCTCAAAGGCGTTGCAAACCAGAGCGGCGAAATATCCAGCAATCAGGCCTTCATAGTGAAGGCCGGTAGCCTTGATAACAGTGGCGGCAAGTTGCTGAGCGGCCAGAAGTTGACGCTGGTCATCGACGAGGCGCTGGCCAACGTCAAAGGCTCTATTTCCGCTGCTGCGTTGGATATGCATAGCGCGGTGCTGGACAACACCACAGGCTTGATCAGCAGCCGTGGCGCGTTGGACCTGACTGTCGACACCGCTCTGAACAATACGAAAGGCGTAGTGATTGCCGATGCAGACGTAGAACTGTATGCGGCTTCCGTCGACAACCTTGAAGGTCAGCTTGCCAGCAAGAAAAACCTTGTCGCGCACATAGGCAATCTGCAGCAGAAAGGCGGCCAATTGATCGCGCAGGGCTCTCTGACGCTGACCGGTGATGCACTGACCAACAGCAACAAGGGCCTGATTGGTGCAACCCAGGCGCTGAGTATCAATGTTGCTGATATTGACAACCGTGGTGGCGAAATCTCGGGTCAGGACACGATCACACTGACCGGAGCCAAGCTGAATAACAGCGACAGCGGCCAGGTCCTTGCACAGAAAGCCCTGAAACTGAACGTTGCCCGGACTACCAATCAGAACGATGGCCTGCTATCCAGCACGACCGGCCTTACGGTCGTCGGCACGGCACTGGACAACACCGGCGGAACGTTAAGTGGGCTGCAGGACATCAATATCGATTTGTCCGGGCTGCTCGATAACACAAGGGGCCTGGTCAGCAGCGAGGGTACGCTGACCCTGAAGGCTGGCAGCCTGACCAACACCGCTGGCAATGTTTCCAGTGCTGACACCTTGTATCTGCGTAGCGTCGGAGCATTCGGCAATCAGGGCGGCAAGCTGGTGACCGATGGTGCACTCGATCTGGGGAGCGGCGTCCTCGATAACAGCCAGCGCGGCACCATCAGCAGCAAGGGCTTGCTGAAGCTCACTACGGGCGATTTCGATAACAGTCAGAATGGGCGTGTCAGTACCAGTGACCGACTGGAACTGACCACCGCGAAACTGACCAACAGCAGTGGCGGCAGCATCGGCAGCAGTCAGGCAATGACCGCAAGCGTCAGCCGTCTGGATCAGCAGAAAGGCACTCTGTTCAGCAACACCTCACTCAGCCTTGATCTGAACAATGGCCAACTGGATAACCAGAGCGGACTTATCAATGCCCCAGGCACGCTGCTGCTGAAAAATCTGGGCGTGGTGTTGAACCAGGGTGGCGAAATTTCCAGTGGGCAAGCGTTCACGCTGTCTGCAAACAACCTTGAAAACAACGGCGGCAAGGTACTCAGCAATCAAGTCCTCACTCTGCGTATTGCCAATGCACTGAATAACGTCAAAGGCATGATCGCCGCAGCAGGTGTGGATACCAAGGCAGGCACGCTGGACAACACCGGTGGGACCCTGACCAGTCGAAACGATCTGGAACTGACGGTTACTGGGACGCTGACCAATCGCGAAAAAGGCCTCATCAACGCGAACCAGTTTCTTGAATTGGGTTCCGGCGTCCTTGATAACCAGACAGGCCAGTTACTGGCTAAAACGGGTCTGACGCTAGACGCAACATCGATCAATAACACCGCCAACGGCTTGATCAATAGCGGCAGTACGCTGGTTCTGACAGCCAACAGTCTGAATTCGGGCAACGGTGGTGAAGTTTCGGCATTGGGCGCGATGAGCGTCACCCTTGATGCGCTGTCACTCGACTCTGGACGTTTGATGGGCAACACCAGTCTGTCCATTGATCTGAAAAACGCTGATCTGGATAACCGTGGCGGACTGGTTTCTGCCAAAGGCCCTCTGACGTTCAAGCGCGTACGCGACTTCATCAACCAGTCAGGCGAAATCTCCAGCTCACAGAGCTTTGAGCTGAACGGCCGTGCGCTCGATAACACAAACGGCAAGGTCATCAGCAGCGACGTACTGACGGTCGCAACCGACAGCGTCAATAACCAGAACGGCCTGCTTTCCGGCTGGCAACGTCTGGACGTTCGCGGCAAAAGTCTCGACAACCGCAATAACGGGACGCTGTCCAGTCGCAACGGCTCGGTTGGCGTTGACCTGAGCGGTGCGTTGCTCAACAGCGGTGGCGGGGCACTGGTCAGCCAGACGGCACTGACTGTCACGTCTGACAGCCTCAGTAACAGTGGAGGCATCCTGTCCAGCGGTGCTGGCCAGACTCTGACCGTTACCGGTCGGTTGGACAACAGTCAGAAAGGCTTGATTGACAGCGGAGCCGGACTGACGATCAAAGCCGCTACGCTTGATAACACCGCTGGCAATCTGACGGCCGCGCAGGAGCTGAGTTTCGAGGGCGGAACTCTCGACAACAGCGCGGGAAACCTCAGCAGCAAAGGCGCGATGACCCTCGACTTGCAGGCTGCCCTGACCAACACCAACGGGAAGCTGGCCAGCGGCGGCGCGTTATTGCTGCGTCGCAGTACCCAGATCAATAACCAGGGCGGCCAACTGGTCAGCAAAAGCCTGTTGACGCTCAATACAGCCGGGCAACTGGATAACAGTAACCGCGGCACCCTCGCATCTGACGGTAAGTTGCATCTCATCGCCGCCGGTAATCTGGTCAACGCTACAGACGGTCTGATCTACAGTCAGGGCGGTGATGTAGAGGTGGACGCGGCAGGTCTCAACAACACGCTTGGCACGTTGCAAAGCCAGGGAGCGCTTCGCGTGTCGGTTAACAAAGACGTCGATAACCTGAATGGCCGCATTATCGCCCAAGCGGGCGATCTGGGCGTTACCGCAGCAAATCTCAACAGCCAGGGTGGTGTGCTTTCCAGTTTGCAGGGTGCATTCACTTCGACCATTACCGGCGTGTTGAACAACGGTTATGACGGCAAGCGGCAAGGAGGTGTGATCCAGGCTCAGCGTCTCAACCTGACCGCGTTGGGCGGCTTCAATAACTACGGCGGTCGTGTTTCTGCCCGGACCGGCGAAGCGCTGATAACCACGTCGGATTTCGATAACCGTAATGGCGGTCTGTACGCGAAAGGGTTGGTGCGCGTCAAGGGCGTCAACTTCGATAACAGCGGTGATAACGACGGCCAGATTGCGGGCGGCCAGATCGAACTCGATCTCGGCGGGCTGCTGAACAATCGCCTGGGCATCATCGAGAGTGACAGCACGCTGAACATCCGCGCCGCGAATCTGGACAACCAGACCGGCCAGCTTCGCGCGCTGGGGGCAGGTGGTTCGACACTCTTCCAGATCGGCAACCAGTTCGACAACCGCAGCGGCCGACTGGAAGTGGCAAGCAGCGACCTGACGCTTAACGCGGCCAGCTTCCTCAATGCCAATGGGTCTCTGCTGCATACCGGAGAAGGCACCTTCGCGATCTCCACGCCCAATCTGACCAATGCTGGCGGCAGTGTCGTAACGCGCGGCGGACTGACGCTCGCTGCTGACAGCTGGACAAACAGTAGCGTGATTCAGGCAGGGCGATTGACTGTCAATGTCGGGACATTCAATCAGACGGCGAGCGGGCAGCTGCTGGCGTCGAATGCGTTTGTCGGGACGGGGGGGAATTGGATCAATGATGGGTTGCTGGGTAGTAACGGAGCGATGACCTTGACCTTGGAGGGCGCTTATTCAGGAAATGGTCGGGCATCCAGTTTAGGCGCTTTCGACCTGCAGGCTAGCCGCATGAAATTGGCCGAAGCTGCCAGCATCGCTGGAGGTGCACAAACTGATATTGATATTGATGGGGTATTGGAAAACCAAGGGCGGTTGACCTCTGTTGCGGATCTGATAGTTACCGCAGGCGAGCTAACAAACGGCGGCACCCTTGGCTCTCGCCTGAAACTTACTGTCAACACGCCGAGCGTAGTTAACAAAGGTCTGATTTTCGGTGGTGCAGATGTTGCATCCAACTCAGCCAGCTTTACCAATCAACAAGGTAGTGTGTATGCGCTAGGTAATATTGCTTTTCAAGGCCTCGCCACGAAGCAAGCGAGTCAAGTGCTCAATATATCTGGTTCTATTGAAAGCGGCGGAACGCTCACAATAAATGCTGAGAACTTCGAAAGTCGTACGCTGGGTGGAAATTCGGGCAATAATTTTGCAGTTGGTCGTACATTGATTTCCGGCTTCATTGCCGTGCAGACCGTAGAAGCTTCTCGCGGAAGATATGTATCTAACTATATTGTAAGAGAGCGCTTTCAGGGGGGGCAGGACAGCGATGTCAGTGCGTCCTCTATCATCTCGTCGGGTGCGGATTTTGTCTTTTTTGGCAAAAGTTTTTTGAATGCTAAAAGCACTATTAGTGCAGTCGGAAATATCAGTATTCAATCAGGCAGCTTCAAGAATATTGGTGCGGTTAGCGGTTCTGTCGAACGAACTAGAACTTATATGGCGGCACCAGGAGACCCTCAGGAAGCATTTACGCCGACGATTTTTGAATACAATCAGCGTAACAATCCAGACTTTCCAAATGTATATTTCGTGGGTGCCAACGGCGATATAAGACTGGGCAAGCCTCGTTGGGAGCTTTATTATCGAGGCGGTCGCGAGATAGATCATACTTTCCATTATATGACTTTGACGGATGTGGAGACTGGTCAAGTATATGGTCAGTATGGCGGTCCTCAGTTATACACTGGATACAAAGAGGGGCAGATACCTAATTCGCAGTATGATGCTTCAAACTTGTTGCAGCTGCCCTCGGCACTCCTGAAGATGAACCTGGCCAGCGACGTCGAAGTAGCGAAAGACGGCTCCAGCAGCGCGGGCCGTTCAGCCGTAATTCAGGCAGGTGGAAACGTCTCCATTGTCGCTACTCAAGAACTACAGAACAGCGTTATTCATCAGGACTATGCAGCCGGCGCGACGATTAGCAAAGTTCAAGATACACATGTTTCAGGCATCGGTACCACCGTTATTAGAATCAACGCTCAGCTCCCACCGGATTTGGCTCAGCAACAAGTCAACCCACTGGCTTTGCCTGGCTTCAGCCTGCCTACAGGCCAGAATGGCCTGTTCCGTCTTAGTGGCCAGTCAGGCAACACGAGCTCTATTTCCCAGGCCACCGGCACCCCGCAAAGCTGGACAATGGGCGGCGCCAGCATATCGCTGGCTCAGCGTGAGCAATCTGTTCCTGATGCGCAGCCTGGCATCATTCAACTCGGTGCTGTCGGACAGATCGACAGCGCCACTCGCCAGCTTGCGCTAACCACACGGCAGGCTGCCGGTGTGAGTGCCAATGCATCGACCTTCGACACCAGTGCTCCAGGTTTTTCGAACGCTGGTGGGTTCATCTTGCCGGGTCACAGCTCAGACGCCGCTGGCGTAACCCTGGTCGATGCAGTTGCAGGAGTGACAGCGAGCAATCAGGGCAATGGTGCTTTATTGCCTGTTCAAAGTAACGGCTCGTCGACCGCAGTACCGCTGATTACCGTAGCCTCATCCAGTGGTGGCACGATCCAGAATCCTGGGGCGGTGCAGGGCAGCGCGATCACCTCGGTTACACCGGTCATCGGTACGTCAGTAGCCAGTCAGATCCCAACTTCTGCCAGACCGTCAGTGATCGCTCAAGCCAATCAGGTGACCAGCGCAGCGCAGCCGGTTGTTGTCTCTCAGAGCAACGCTGTCAGTCCTGTCGCAGGTGCCGCCTCGCAAACGGTCGCGAAGGTTCAGGGGCTGCCAAACAGCACATTCGTCTCCAAGCCTCAGAAATACCTGATCGAAACCAACCCGGTACTGACTGAACTCAAGCAGTTCATGAGTTCGGATTACCTGCTTGCAGGTCTCGGCTACGACCCGGAAGTCAGTGCCAAACGTCTGGGCGACGGTCTTTACGAGCAGCGTCTGGTGCAACAAGCGGTGGTCGCTCGTACCGGTCAGGCTTTTATTCAGGGACAGACCTCCAACGAAGCGCAGTTCAAGTACCTGATGAACAACGCTATCGCGAGCAAGCAACAACTGAACCTTGCCGTCGGCGTATCGCTGAGTTCGCAGCAGGTTGCCGCGCTGACCCACGACATCGTGTGGCTCGAAGAACATGAAGTGAATGGCGAAAAGGTCCTGGTTCCAGTGCTGTACCTGGCCCAGGCGGATAACCGTTTGGGACCAACCGGTGCGTTGATCGCCGGTAACGACGTATCGCTGATCGCTGGCCAGAACCTCGATAACGTCGGCACATTACTGGCCCGCAACAACCTGTCGGCAGTCGCGGGCAACAACCTTGTCAACGCAGGCTTGATAGAAGCGGGCAATCGCCTTGAACTGCTGGCGGGCAACGATCTGATCAACACGGCAGGCGGCATCATCAAAGGCCGTGATGTGTCGTTGACTTCGCTCAATGGCGACGTGATCAACGACCGCAGCATCACTTCGACGGACGACAGTTCGCTTGGTCAGCGTCACAAAGAGTTCACCGACAGCGCAGCGCGCATCGAAGCTGCCAACGACATGAGCATTTCGGCTGGCCGTGACTTCATCAACCGTGGCAGCGTTCTGGAAAGCGGGCGTGATCTGAATATCGTTGCCGGACGTGATTTGAGTATCGGCACGACGGAAGTCAATAACAGCCTGTTCTTCGACAAAAACCACAACAGTAGCGACATCACCCAGCTGGGCTCTACTGTCACTGCTGGACGTGATCTGGACGCCAAGGCTGGCCGCGATATCTCCCTGATTGCCAGCGACATCGATGCCAAGCGCGACATCGCAATGGCTGCCACGGCAAACATGACCATCAGCTCTGCGGCAGACGAAGAGCACTCCCTGTCCAAGAGCAAGAAACTGACCCGTCAGGAAGATCACGTCAGCCAGATCGCCACCGACCTCAACGCTGGCGGCAGCGTGGCCCTGCAAGCCGGTCAGAACCTTGCCGTGATCTCCAGCCGGATTACAGCAGGTCAGGAAGCGTACCTGGTGGCGGGTGAAAACCTCGACATCCTCGCAGCGCAGGACAGTGACTACTCGCTGTACGAAAAAAAGAAAAAGGGCTCGTTTGGCGCCAAGAGCTTCAAGCGCGACGAAGTGACCGATGTGAAGAACATCGGAAGTGAAATCACGACCGGCGGTGATCTGGTTCTGGCGAGTGGTGGCGATCAGAAGTATCAGGTGGCGAAGCTGGAGAGCGGGAAAGACCTGACTATTCAAAGCGGCGGGGCGGTGACCTTTGAGGGCGTTAAAGACTCCCACGACGAAAGTCATACCAAGAGCAAAAGCAGTTCAGTCTGGTTCTCGTCGAAAGGTAAGGGCAGAACTGACGAAACTCTGCGCCAGAGCGAGCTAAGCGCTCAGGGCCAGGTAGTCATCAATGCGGTCGAAGGTCTTAAGATCGATGTCAAACAGGTTGACCAGCAAAGTGTCAGCCAGAGCATCGACGCCATGGTCAAGGCTGATCCGCAATTGGTTTGGCTTAAAGAGGCCGAAAAACGTGGCGATGTGGACTGGCATCAGGTCAAGGAAATCCACGAAAGTTTCAAGTACAACAACTCCGGCCTCGGCCCGGCTGCCCAGATCGCCATCGCTATCCTGATGGCTGCGGTGATGGGGCCGGCCGGGTTGGGCCTGACCGGTATGGGCGGCGCGCTCGCAACCAGCGTAGCGACCAACGCTGCGACCAGTGTGATCAATAACAAGGGCGATCTGGGTGCCGTTCTGAAGGACATAACGTCTTCGGAGAGTCTCAAAGGTTATGCCGTTTCAGGAGCCCTGGCAGGTTTCGCACCTATTGATCCGAAAAGTGTCGGTCTGGATCTAGCCAGCCTGGGTACCGTTGCAGACAAGGTATTCACAGAGGCCTTGATTAAAACGGCGATCCTGGGCGGCAGCTTCAAGGACAACCTTGGAGCCTCTGCGTTGGGTACTGGAGTTAGCGTCGCCGGTGCCATGGCTGCCGGCAAGATCGGCGATCTTACGATGGACTCTGGGAAATTCACCAAGGTCGCCATGCATGCAGCCCTTGGTGGATTGATGGCAGAAGCGATGGGCGGTGATTTCCGGACGGGAGCCTTGGCAGCCGGTGCGAACGAAATGCTCGTTGATTACCTAGGCGGCAAGCTGCTACCGAAAGATGCCGATAAAGACAGTAAGGCTTATCAGGCAGGCGTCAGCAAGCTGCTGACTGCTTCGCAATTGATCGGTGTGCTGACAGGCATGGCCACCGGAGGGGATGCCTCTGCAGGGGCAACCGTGGCGGCAAACGCCACTGAAAACAACTATCTGAACCACCTTGAAATGGTTCAGCTGAACAAGGCGCTCACTGGGTGTGAGGATAGGGGCGATTGTGATGCTGTTGCTTCCAGCTTTATCAAGAAACACGAACTTAACAAAGAGTCGCTAGAGAAAATCTGTGCTTCCAGCACAGAAGGATGCATTGCTGGTGCGAAGGAAATTTACGAGGCCATTTACGGCTACCAGACCGGAGAATATAGTAACGAGCTAGGTCAACGAGGAAGACAGATTGAGGCTGCGTTTCATGGCTTCAATATTGCTGCGCAGGCAGACACCACCGAAGCTATCATATTGCCTAGCGCGGAAGCGTTCGTGGAGTCATTTGGGCTCGATAGGACTGATCCGAGGACGGCATCGGTAACAGCAGCGATTTCAGGGATTATTGCAGGTAAGGCAACTGGCGCGCCAAGAGGGGCAAGGGGCGGCACGAAAGTTGTTGTAACGGAAGGAACGTTTCCAGACGAGGTATTTACCGGAAAGAAACCGCATCAGACGACTCCTGGAATAGGGAGTGTGACGCAGGAGAGGTACAACCCTGCAACCGGAAAACTGGAAGAATCTGTGATCGAGTACGACCAGTATGGCAGGCAGGTTAAAAGAACGGATTACACTAATCACGGCTATGGGAATCAAGAAAAGCCTACTGAATATCATTCCGACCCTCATACGCATATCTATGAATATGGTCCAGGCTATGGCTCCAATGGGAAAGAGACGAGGATCAACAATGATTAGTCTTCCAGAATTGAATGAGTTACTTGTTGCTCACAACTGCGTGCAGGTAATTAGTATTCAGTTGAATGTTGATGTGATGGCTTATGATTTGTCTCTATCAATTTCCGCCTCTGAAGAGGTAGGGGGTGATGTCGTACGTATCAGATTTATTGATGTTAGCCAGTTTGCGGCTCATGATTTCGGCGGCGGATTAACTCAGCTGATGCATATGAGCGTTAATAAGCTGGACTCTGGCTTTGATAGGATGCGTTATCAATTTAGTGATCTTGAGGATAAAAAGTTGTCGTTTTACTTCTCATCATGGTCGCTTGATTAACTTGTCCAGAAGGCAATCATCTGATTTGTAGGAAATGGTTTGATGGTGAAGAGCTATCATTGCCTTTCCTACAGTATCGGTACAGCCGACCGAGCACCTAATGCTTTGCAGTCTATTGCAATACTCTAAACAAAGACACAGCTAACGGCTTGTACGAACATTTTGGTGATAGCATCACTCTGCTTGAGTGGGTATAGAGTTCTTGAGGTACTTAAATCCGACACTGGTAAACTGGTTGGAAATTTTCACGATC
>Ga0265798_10006545_pt1 | contig 15301 bp, 13 predicted proteins | sample P3T30metagenome_FD_192430 | JGI IMG/M metagenome (GOLD analysis project Ga0265798, IMG submission 192430) | Plant litter microbial communities from East Loma Ridge, Irvine, California - P3 T30 | ecosystem: Environmental > Terrestrial > Plant litter > Unclassified | place: USA: California... | reverse complement strand
AAGATGAGGCCAGTGTTATCAGAAGCCCCACGCGCGCGGTGACGCGATGCACTACACCAGGACTAGGCCGATCTCGTCTGTGTGCATGGTATAGATAGTTGCCGTGCTGCCTCTTGCATGCATGTAGTGAACTTGGCTCGTGACTTCCACAGCCAAGACTGATGCCTCTCATTCACTTACATGTCTTGGAAGAGAAGAAGGGAAGGAGCGTCAGTCGTGCAGTGCAAGACTCGGCATGAATAATAGGAACAGCTGTCTATCCGCCAGTGCCGGCCAAACCCCCTAAGGCTGACGCCGCTCAGGCCGCTGTACAATCCCGAAACCATCAGCTCCTACGTACCACCATGTCCCTGGAAGCCCGGGGGTTCAGTCTGATGCACGACAAGAAACATAGACACCACCCACCCACCCACCCAACTCCTACATCAAGTACCACCCAAAGCACGCCATCCCATCCAACCACTCCGAGCCCCCCACGCCCTCTTCACGTGCGCCCTAGCCGCAACACTAACCAGCACGCCTGCAAGACAACTGCTCGCTTGCCCAGCGCCCATCTGACACTAAGGCCCACCTGCTGTACATTCCACACATAAAAGCCAGGAACCGCATGGATGTCTAATAGGGCCTTCCAGCGCCATGGGCCCGATTCCTCCCTTCCTGGTCTCCAAGTGCTCGACAATCGCCGTCAAGACGCTTCTTCGCCAACAGGCTCGAATAGCGACTTAGTACATCTATCACATGACGGCAGCAGACAACCCTCCCCGTTCGAGCAACTCCCACATCCAGACAGCTTCGGCAAGACTGGCAAAGGAAAGGAAGCTGTTGACGACGACGACGATAGCGACTTTGGTACTTGGGACGACGACGTTGAAGACCACTCAGGCGCAAACGACACAGACATGCCTTCAGACCTTCGACCAGGGAGGTCATCCCAAAACCTACCGTTACTCGCCGGCGACAAGCAGGGCGACTACGATGAAGAAAATGCTCCAACACATACCAGGCCAAGCCGATTCCGCGAGCGGGACTCGGAGGCATTGGCAAAGCAGGCAACGAAGAAGAGATATACATACGCGGCATGCTTCTTGGTTGTGTCATTGATCAGTTTTGCCGTTCAGACGGAGACGGCGGTATACATTCAACATAATCTGGGATGGAAGAAGGCGTATTGCATGCTGTATGTTGAACGTTGAGAATACCGGATCGCCATTCAGCGCACCTCACTAACACATCTTTAGCTACTTCACACATGGCTCTTGGGCTGTCCTATGGCCTACACAACTTCTGATCCTCCGTCTGCAAAAGTGGCAGCAACCCTGGCCCCAGTTCTGGCGGCGCCATGTTGAGATCCTTCGCTCAACCGCGCAAATGATCGAGCACCGAAGCCTCAACATTCCGCCTCAGCACGCGAAAAAGTCACCTGTTCCGTACATGCTGCGTACGACCGCGCTCGTGACATGCGCCCTGACAGTCGCCGGTGGCAGCTGGTACGTCGCAGTCGATCTCACTACCGCCTCGGATCTGACCGCCATCTACAACTGCTCCGCCTTCTTCGCATACGCCTTTGCCATTCCCATGCTGTCCGAGAAGCTGCGATGGAGCAAAGTCTTTGCCGTCGCCGTCGCGATCGGCGGTGTCCTCATCGTAGCATACGGCGACACCGACACAGCGAAACACGGCTCCAAATCCGGCGGCGGCACAGGAGGTCCCGATGCACCCGACGAGAGCGAGGCGTCCAACCGATTCCTCGGAAACATGGTCATCGGCGTCGGATCCGTGCTGTACGGCTTCTACGAAGTCCTCTACAAGAAAGTCGCCTGCCCGCCCGAGAACTGCAACCCGAGCCGGGGCATGATCTTCGCAAACACCTTTGGCAGCTTGATCGGTACTTTCACCCTGCTGGTGTTGTGGATCCCTCTGCCGATCCTGCACATCACCGGAATCGAGACCTTTGAGCTGCCGCAGGGCAAAGCCGCGTGGATGCTAGCCATCTCCGTGCTTTCCAATGCGACTTTCTCGGGCTCCTTCCTGGTCCTCATCTCTCTGACGTCGCCAGTATTGTCATCTGTGGCGGCGCTCCTGACCATCTTCCTCGTGGCTCTGTGCGACCAGCTGCTGCCAGAGCCTCTGCACAACGACCTCTCGACCGCAGCGGTTGCTGGTGGCGTGCTGATCATCGCGGCGTTTGCGATGCTTTCGTGGGCGACTTTCAGGGAGATGAACGAGGAAGAGCACAAGCATCCCGAAGACATGGTTGAGGAGAGTGATCTTGAGAACTGAAATTTAGCGCTGTTTTCCTTTTCGGACACATCATCTGGCTTGACACTACGGGTCGAGATTGGGAGATGACTACAACATGATACGTAGAATTCGGCGCACATAGAAGCAGAGCATTGGAAACGGTGTTTTCGTGACTATTCGGTCTCTTGGTTGTCCATGGATCTGCGAGAGGGCAAGTGCTGCCTGATCTGACCAGGGGACGTGACGGCGTTTGCCAAAGGGTATCAACGCTGGCTCGGAGTTCTTGTTTTGTCTTTTCTACCACAAAGAGATCAAAGGGACAAGCATTACCTAGACGCACCGATTTTAGAATCGATACATTCGAGATGGAATGGTGGTTTGGATCTCCAGCGTGACTTGCATTATTGATCCAATACCCCCGGGACCCTTCCATCAAGGCGTACTTCAAGCGAAACCCCTTTATTCCACCAGTCTCGGGTACGTGATGTCTTGGTAGTGATGTTGTCGTATTGTGCCAGCCATCGATCCAGAGAACGCTCGTCTGGATTCTGGGCCCAAGAGTCTCTTCCCAGTTTTGTCGTGCCTCATTGTGATGACTGCCGGCCGGTCATTCGTAAGACCGATGAAACCCGTTTACTCGTAGTGGGGCAATCAGGCTGCTGCTGCTGCTGCTGCTGTTGCTGGCGAGAGTGTCGTGTCTTCTGCAGTGTGTTGCAGCCTTTTACACATCTCACTGATGTGCAGGGCCGCTGGCCTTGATGCTCCGACTGGACCATAGAAAGCGTGCGAAATCTCTCCACTGAAAGGTCCATCCATCCACCATCTACCTAGCCAGGCCAGACCAGACATCCGAAGCAGACAAAACAGGAGATTGGGCGTAAAGTTGGGAAAAACCCCATCCCTTCCCTTTCACCTTTCACCCAATCATACTCTTCTTCCGCCCCCTCATCCGCACATCCTCCAACCTCCTCAGCGTCCCCTTGGACCCCTTGAAAGCCACCCGATACCCCTCCAGCAGCTCCCCAAACATGCCCTCCTCCCTCGGATGCGTGCTCCCAAACGCCCGCTCGAGAACGTACAAGTCCACAGCCCGGTCCTCTTCCTGCACAGTCTGCATCGCGAGCCCGAAATCAATCAGGACGATTTCGCCGGCCAGGGCCGCGTTTCCCGTGATGACTTCCTCTCCTCCCTCTTTTGAAGACGCAGGCCTCCTCCTCAGCATCATATTGCTAGTCGTCAAATCCCCATGCACCACGCCCACAGAATGCAACTTGCCCACCGCAGCGCCGATCCTGCGCATCAAATCCCTCATCATAACCTCCCCCTCTTCCCCGTCGTCAGCAGCCCTCCCCCTCCCCCTAACAGCCTCCTTAACAGTCCCCCCCTCAACCCACTCGACCGCAACCCACCCCTCCTCGCACCCAACGCCCAGCACAGCCGGCACCGCAACCCCCTCGCGCGCACACTTGAGCAGCACCCTCGCTTCGGCGAGCACGCGTTGCCGCGTCAAGCGCGCGTCTAGGGCCGGGTGGCGCCAGGGTTTTCGCAGGCGGATTTTGAGCGCGGCGGGCGTGGAGGGGGTGAGGAAGGTGGTGCGGTAGAGCAGGGCTTCGGCGCCTTGGGTTATGAGAGTTAGGGGGACGGGGGTTGTGTTGAAGGGGGGTGGGAGGCGGGGGTTGGTTTGGGGTTGTTGGGAGGTGGACGGTGGTAGTGGTGGGATTGTTGGAGACATGGTGACTTTTATTCTGGGTTTCTCTTTTGCGCGTGGGTTTGGGGGTTGTTGGGTTTTGATTTGCTGTGTTAGGAAGGTAGTGAGAGCCCTTTCTCGCTTTGTCCTGGAGGGTCGGAGATCGGGTAGGTGTAGTCGGGTTTTAGAAGGGTTGGATTCCAGATTGTGGATGTTCTGTGGAAGTTGACTCGAATCATCAAATCGGATTTCTGACTGATGTTCCTGGCTTCACGTTCGACCCCACCATCACCCCTCTCCATGCCGTCACAGAAATCGCAACAGTAATGGAAAACACACTTCCTCAGTCCATGAGGTGAATGTCAGTCAGTTTCTCACTAGAATCAAATTTCGACCCGGTAGCATTACTAGCTTTGGTATCCCAAAATCACTCCGGAACCGGTAGGACATTTGTCGTGCAAGGAAGACGACATTCAAATTGATCAATACTAACAGGTACCGATATTATTCATAAAGCTCATGCTAATAAAAAAGTGAACAGGGTTCTGTTTGTCTGCCCAACTAACAAACTAACAAACACATGCGATGCAGCTAGCAAAGACAGACCGCCAGAAGAGAGAAAGATAGAGAGACAAGGGGGAAAAAGAAACATCCTCTCAAAACCATGCAAATCGCCTCTGAAAGAAAGGCGTGGGTATCGTCAGTGTCAGTATCCCCCTCTGAGGGACGTAGTCTTCGAGAAAGAAAGAAAAAAAGTGAAAATCGCACTGATACACAGAACGCTGTGATGCAAAAGAGAATCATTATAGTTCCCTTCGTTCGCTCCTTTTCTCCGTAGTGAAGGAACCTGCTGATGCGTCTTGCGTGGCGGATAGCAGTCGCATAGGATGGAAAGATCGCAGCACGCTCGTGCATGAGGTAGCTGCTTACTGCTCAGTGTCATGCAATCTTGAGCCCGCTCAGTCCTCCCAGATGGTCTCAAGATCAAGGTCAGCTCGCCTCTCTCCACCACAGATACTCCATCGCTTCCTTTCCCTGCCTGAACCACCCGCTCTGCCAAATCCAAAGCCTCTCGGGACGTCCAAGCTTCGCCTCCTCGGACCATCATCTTCTTCGTCACTCTCAGCAATCAACTTCAACCGCTGTGCGTCCTCTTCAATCGCTTCAGACTCAAGGTCTGGAGCATCCTCGATAGTGTCGAGAGAGCTGATTGATGGGGATCGCGAGCGCATGGAGGATGGCGTAGATGACATGGAACTGAAAGAGCTGTTGCTAGCGTGGTGGTGGAGGGACAGAGCCGAGGGGAACGATTCGTTGTATTTCTGGGGACCCATGCTGGGACTGGAAGTGTTGGAAGAGTTGGAGCCCGCGTACATGTTGAGGTTGGCATTCTGGTCGATTACGTTCGCCGGGAATGAGGTGGGCGATTGCTGGACGATGGCGGGCACATTGGAATAGCTGTGCAGTGGGGATGCCGGGCGCCGCCTCAGAGAACCGGAACGCGAGAAGGAAGCGCTGGCCGCTGCGACTGGCTGCTGGCGAGGTGTAATGTCCAATTCACTGTCCTCTTGAATGCTCTCAATCGCTCCGCCTGTGGTTGCGCTGCTGTCGTACCAGTGGGGTGACCTCGGGGGTGGCGTGTAAGCCTCCTCTTGAGTGGGTTTGAAGGGAGAGCGAACTCTCGCTGGCGAGCGAGGCACAGGGGAAGGTGATAGCGAGCTGCCAGAAGTTGAGCTGTCGGATTGCTGGTCGAAGCCTGGACTGGGCGACGCGGCGATCGGCAGAGAGTGTGCTCTCGTCATGGGAGGTGCGGCGAGCGAAGAGCCGCCAGAGCGAGATCGTACGTGTGGTCGGGCGTATGGAGAGCGGTTGCGGTGACTTGAGGTCGGCCTGGCAGCTGGTGGGCTTGAGAAGTAATTTTGCAAAAGGACAGAGGGTGAAGGATCGGTTGAGCTGCGTGCGCTTTTGGGTCTGTCTTGAGTTGTGGTCATGTTGGGTGGTGTGACAGCCTCGATGAGCTCGGGATCGCGTGGACGGCGCGGCAGAGAGTGCTCTCGCTGGTCGGGCTGTTGTTGTTGTCGGTGGTCGTGCATGATGTGAGTTTGAAAGGTGGCGGCCCGCGACCAGGGTGTGTTGTGCGTGTGGAATGCGCCGGGGGTTCGAGCAGGGCGTTGGAGTGGGGGTTGCACAGTCGTTGGCCAGCAAGACTGTTTGGTGGAGGTGTTGACGGTCGAGGCTGGTGGTATCTCTCGGTGGTGTGATGCAGTTGGAATGTCTCGGTGGGTGGGCGGTTATAGCACCGCACCTGGGCAGGCGTGTTTGGTGGTGGTCGTGAGAGATTGCAGTTGGCTGTTGCTCTCGTCGGCAAGACGCAAGCCGTTCGGACCCTGGCTGAGGCAGGGACAGGCCGACACGGCTGAAAAGACGATCGACGGGCGCAGATCTCTGCAAACCTTGTTGTTGATTGAAGGAAGGATTCGTTCGTTCATTTATTGTTATTGTTAGCTTGCTTGTTTTCGTCAAGAGAATTATCAGAAGAAAAGAGCACATGCGTGTATATATCAAATGTCGCATCCTCTCCCTTGCAGCTCCGAGGCACGCGACAATGCTCACGTACTACCGCGTTCTGGACCCAACGCTCTCCAAACATCCACCCAAGAAGTCACCATGCTAGACACTGTAAGGTACTAGCCTCCGCCCTGCCGCCCCAATCTTTGCTGACGCAACAATTACCTACTACTGTACGCTGGAGGCGGCAACTCATTTGCACCGCTGACTCAACTACTTCATGTAGAGTCACACGGCAATGCTCACCAGAGAGACATCACTTGACACGGTGCGACACTGGCCTGATCGTATCAAGGCGAGGAAGACGAGGCGCAGCAAATAGAACGACCACCGAGTAAGGAATTACCCACTAATTACAATCGACTGAGACATGCACGCGTCTCTCCGCATCCACATATCATGGGGAAGGCTGCAGGAACAGGCCTCAACGGTGCAGCCTCATCCACTCATTTGATTCACTCCAAAGAGAGAGAGAGAGAGAGAGAGAGAGAGATCCACTCATCTTCAACTCGCCGAGTGGGCCTCGCCCGGCCGCATACCCTAAGCGACTTCCGAGAGGATCAGGAAGCCTTTCACAGTGAAAATGCTTATACTCACTTTTTCCCTCGAACTTCCCAACACAAAATATCCAGTGAAAACGCTAGTCACAACCAACCAGAGATTCTTTCCCTCCCTCACGGAAACGGTTTACATGCACATGTATACCTTGTTACATGCACGAAATTCGCCGGACCCCTTCCAATCTCCTGTTCTAGAACTCCTCGAGTCGAGAGCCGAATCCACCTTTTTTCCACGGCTGCACGGCAAACTAGACAGCGGTGCGCCCGGTTTTGGACTTGGCTAGATTTAGACACTCGCCTATTATAGACTCGGCCCTTCCTAATCGAGAGTCCAGAAGAAGGCAAATCGATCTAGAGAACAATAATGACGATTCCGTCGGATTGGAAGCCGACATTATTGGAACAAAGCTTAGGCTTTTCTACAATTAACTACATACACCCCATCCGCATCTGCCGATTATTTGTCGCAACAGACAATCAATCTTCACTGGCATCATCATTTCTATCATCTACTAAAGCTGCCGCTTCCTGAAGGCTAGTCCAGTGAGATGCGGAACTTTCGCTCCAAAGAGTCTGCTTGGTATTTCGCTGGTACGGCTGCCATTTGAATATCACCAGAGCCGATGGTATTACCTTATTTATGTCGCTTTCCATCGAGATGCTCTTGACATTCATACCAAAAACACAAACGGGAAATGAGCAGTATGTCAGTGGTACGGCTGCCGTTTTGAGTACACCCAAAGCCGATAAAATTACCTCACGTTATGCAGCTTTCCATTGAGGTGCTTTTAGTAGGGGAAAAAGGCAAGCTCTTTGCATGCTTGTATCAGCCAGGTCTGGACACGATTGATACGCGCCATGCATCCTGCACTTCACCCTCGAGCAAAGCTACCTATTTCTCGAGGAAATCCACGCTCAAGCCTTCATTGCCGAAAGCCTGCCCATCATCATCACCATCATCCTCGTCAACCCCATCGAGACCAGCCCTCTTAGCAGCCCTCTTCTTCCCCCTCGGCACGCCATCGTTCGAAGAAGCCTTCCTCCCACCCTCCCCTCCCACCAACCTCCCACCCTCAAACTTCCACCCCTGGCTCTCCAGCATCCTCCACTCCCTCGCCACCCTGACCCTAACTAGATCCCCCGTCGCAACCGCGTCTTCCAGCGAATCGTGCCCGCGCTCGCCGCCGGTCTGCACGTCCCGCTCGAGGTACTTCTTGGCGAGCATCTTGAGGCCGTGGCGGAAAGGCAGGCCGCGCGGGTGCGGGAACAGCAGCATGGTGTCAATGATGCTCGGGTGGCACAGGCGGGTGGCGTTGAGGTCGTTTTCGATCGCGTGGCCGATCAGAGGCGTTGTGGGTTTGAGGTAGGAGCAGAGGAGTTCGCGGGCTTTTTGAGGGGATTCCACGATGGGGAGGGTTTGGGGCGCGGGGCTTTCGGGGGCTCGGGGGTTGGGCGAGGGCGGGTTCCAGTCGGCGAGCGGGATGGCGCTGGCGAAGTGTTCGGGCCAGACGCCGGAGAAGCGGCTGTTGAGGTCGATGATTGTGCCTAGGGGTCGGACCAGAACGTCGATGAGGAGCTCGTTTTCGGGCCAGCTGACGGCTGTCAGGCGGATGAGCTCGAGGCCAAAGGCTGTGTAGCCCATTTCGCAGTCGAAGCCTACTGCACCGACGGTTCTGCCTCTGTGATCTTTCGAGGGTGCGTCGTTTGGTGGGGTTGTGATAAATGGCAGTACTGCTGCAAGTCGTGCTGGGCTGCTGGTCTTGAAGACGTGGTCATCGAGTGTCGTGCAGCCTTGAGATCCGACTTGCTCCATACAACAGGGGTAGAATGGCTGATTACCGCCCGTGTAGTGGTCCGTCTTTTGCCTCGTGGGGAACACTTTTTTGTTCGGATGGTGTCTACAAGGGCCGTTCGAGGTGAGCCTGCCTTCTTCATTGCGGTCGGGAAACACGCGGAAGCGTGCGGAACAACGATCACACTCTTCGTAATTCATGCTTGATTCGACCGCTTTGGCTGCTTCTTGAGCTTCAGCTGCTGTAGGAGGTACTGGAACGTAGCCATGTGCAGCGAGCTTGCTTTGATCGGGTACTGTCAGACGTCGGGCCACCTGTACCTCTTCAGCAGGGGAGAGTCCGGTACTGATCGTTTTGCCCTGCTTCTTCGGTGGAGCTTTGGCGACATCCTTGCCAAACGAAGCCTTGACTACATCGACAAATGCTTCAACCTTCATCTTGCGATAGGCGGAGATGCGGTTTTTGATGACGTTCGCGTACACCTTCGGTTGGTCACGCGCGGCCTTTTCTTCCTCGTCCAAGGCTAGTTTGATTACTTCTTGGTCGCTGAGTGAAAGTATCTTCAATTTCTCCGGCGGGAGATCCTGGATTGGCTGGGTACTCGATTTCAACTCGTTGTTCAAGCGTACCATGTCCTTGTGCAGATGTTGAATGAAGATTGTTCGTTTGGCGTGAGACTCTGGTGCATTTGGTAGCATTCGAGGATTCAATGATTCTTTCTTCACTGGAGTGGCTTCCTTCGGCTCAGCAGACCCAATGTTCATGTTTGCGGATGCAGGCATTGCGTTTGTTTGCTTATGTGTCGGTTTCAGTCCACTTGCGGGAGGTGGTGAGACGGGTTTAGAGAGGCTTGCAGGAAGGTGACCACGACCTGTCTCAGCTGGTGTAGTCTTGGGGAGTTGTGGTGGCGACATTCCATTGGGCACATTTTTGGCGGATTTGATTGCTTCCAGATCTGCTTTGATCTTCTCTGCCCTGCTGGGTGGCTTGTCCGCGAGACTCTCATATGTGACTCTGCGCCGTTTCGAAGCCGGCTCCGACGCGTGTACTTCATTGGATGATTTTGCTGCTGGCAGTGCTGTCGGTGTCGTGGTCACCGGGTGGTTATAAATGCAACTGGTGAGTTTGCAACTGTCGCCTTCCGGGCAAGCAATGCCTTTGAAGAGGTTGGTGGTAGTGAATACCATGTTTGGCAGATCTCTCGTGGATTGGTCAGTGTGTAGGCAATGGCGGTAACCCAACAAAAGCCCCAATGCTGTCAGGAGGTGTTTCTATGACCTGCCACGAGTGTCATGTGTGTGGCTGTCTCGTGAAGGTCAGAAACATGCATGCAAGGGGCAAGAAATGTTTGTTCAGAGTGTCTGAGGAAAAAAGCCTACCGGTGACTACGACAACAGCGACGCTGCCTGGGAGAAGCTCGACGTCGAGCCGGTCAGGAGGAGTGCGTGATGTTGAGAGGCGTAACGAAATCGCTACACATATGCTGGATGAGTTTAAGTTGGATGTTAGGTTAGCGCGATCGCCTGGCCCAAACAAAGTGTCAGGGATCTGTTCGGGCAACGGAGTTAGTGAAACAAATCGTCCGACTCCATCGCCTCAAGCAGGCCAGTAGCGTCATCATTAGCACTTCCGCCCTCGTCCTCCAAGCCACATTATTCTCGCATTCTCGCACTCTCGCATTCCCACATTCTAGGCTACACTCATCTCCTGGTAGATACATTTAAATACTTCAACTTCTGTCTCTTCTTCTCAATCTAAATTCAAACATCACTACCACTACGCGCATCCGCACCATGGAGACTGGCGACGCGGCAAAGGCAGAGCACCTCTGTGTTCTTGTTCACGGCCTATGGGGCAAGCCGCTGCATCTCAACCACCTGAAGAATACCCTTCTGGAGCAATACCCCGATGGCCGACTCTATGTGCTAGTGCCTAACAGCAACGCCGAATATCTCACATACGACGGCATTGAACTCGGCGCCGAGCGCATCACTCACGAAATAGAACAGAAAGTCGAGGAGTTGGACAAGGAGGGCGCAAAGTTGAGCAAGATCAGTATAGTCGGATATTCACTTGGAGGTCTTATCGCACGGTACACCATCGGTCTGCTATACAAGAACGGCCTCTTCGACAAGCTACAACCCACAAATTTCACGACATTTGCTACGCCACACATAGGTGTTCGGTCGCCTTCAGTAGGATACGGTGGCCAAGTCTGGAACTCACTAGGCGCAAAGACTCTCAGCACTAGCGGAGCACAAATGTTCCTCGCAGACTCATTCCGGGACACTGGCAAGCCGCTTTTGAGCGTATTGGCAGAATCTAACAGCATCTTCATCCGAGGTTTGCGGATGTTTAAGAAAAAGAGTGTTTATGCGAATACGATGAACGACCGGAGTGTTCCCTTCTTCACCTCCTGCATAAGCAGGGTCGATCAATTCGTGGACCCGGACGCTATCGATGTGAATTATCTCCCAGGCCAGGAGCCGGACAAGCAAGTCATCCTCGATCCCTCGAATCCAGTCACGCCACGACAAAGCGCTGAAGAGACCCGCTCGTTGCTCGAGCGCTACACATCAATAAACCAACGCACCATAAGTAGCATTCCATTCTACGCGGCAATCACAGTCCTATTGCCGATCGGTGCAACTTTCTTCCTCGTGAACTCCGGAATCCAAACCTATCGGTCTGCTCAGCGTGTCCGCCTGCATGAAGAAGGCCACTCTGGTTTCAGCGTCAACCGCTATCGCATGCCTCTACTTGAGAGCGCACAGGCCGTACAAGATCGTGTACTGAAGACCTTGAACAGCCAAGAAGAACAATACCTCCCAACCCCGCCCCCAGAACCTGCATCGGAGCCGGCCTCGTCTTCGACTTCTACTACAGCGACTTCAGAAGAGAAGCAACTCGCCCGCGAGCAGTCCAAGAAAGAGGATTCACAGTTCCCCATATTAGCTCTGACAACCGAGCAATTCGTAATGATTGACAATTTGAATGACGTCGGCTTGGTCAAATACCCTGTGCACATCCAGAATGTGCGGCATACACACGCTGCGATTGTGGTACGTTCGGATCGTGCGTCCTTTTGGGAAGGCAAGGTGGTGGTCTCACACTGGGCAAAGGAGTTCGAGTTATAGACAGTTCTTGGAGAAGAAAGGAGAGGCGACAGCATTTGCATGGCTTACAGAACAATACATTACGGCATATGACTTGGGGGGTTGCATTTTCTTTTGTTTCAAAGCGAAGAATTTATTGCTGGTACTTTGGGTTTAACGCGTTGCTTTGTTTAATACTTGCACATGTGAACGCATTTCATCGCCAGTCAAACGATACTATCAATCAAGAGTCCGGATGATTTCGATTTTCTATTACCCTGAACCGGTATGTTCATAATCAGTGAACGTCTCCTCGTCAAGCGTCTTTGAGGTGCCACTTCCCATATCGTAGCAGTTTTTAAGAAACATGGAACATTTTAACAACCTTGATGGTACATCGATGCTGAGTCAGCTTTAAGACCCCGCGACACATCGAAAGTGACGTTCTTCCATCAAAGCAACCATCCATCTACAATACACACCAACACTCACAATATGCCTTCAGCCACACCACTCCCAGACTCAGCAATCCCAAAGAACCCGCCAGATCTATCCAACCAACTACCAAAACTCACACCGCGCCGAAGGCCACAAGCAGAACAGCAACCATCAAACCCACCACCTTCAACACCAGCTCTTCCAGGACCACCGAACCTCGACAGCCATGCCTTCGTCACACCTTCACGGCGCATACTTTCCGAGCGCGATCACAAAACCTTCCTGGAATCCGACACATACAACCTGATCGTCAGCTTTGTCTTCACGTTGTCCGACTGCGTCCGGCAAAAGACTGTAAGCGAGGTCAAGAGATCGGATGCGGCGGACGACCCAACCATACTCGCCTTGCTAGCGGTACTGAAAGACGCCGACGATATTCTACAAGAATGCCCACCCTTGGACACTGGCTCGCGATTTGGCAACCCTGTCTTCAGGACGTTCCTCTCCGAGATTGAAAAGAAGCAAGAATCGTGGCACGAGACACTCGGTGTAACAGATGCAGCGGCCATCTCAGAGCTATCATCATACCTTTCGAATGCCTTCGGAAACGGATCACGGATAGACTACGGTTCAGGCCACGAGTTGAACTTCATACTCTGGCTCCTCTGTCTCCGTCAACTCGGGCTGGTCAAGGATTCAGTGTTCCCAGCCCTGACTCTCATCGTCTTCCCGCGTTACTTGGCGGTCATGCGTGATGTCCAAAGCACATACTATCTCGAGCCCGCCGGAAGTCATGGCGTCTGGGGCTTGGACGACTACCAATTCCTGCCCTTCCTTTTCGGCGCAAGCCAGCTGGTAGACCACAAACACATCCGCCCGTTGAGCATCCACAACCAGATGATCATCGAAGAGTGTGCCAAAGACTACTTGTACTTGGATCAAATTCAATGGGTTAACGCAACCAAGACTGTCCAGGGACTGCGCTGGCACAGCCCGATGCTCGACGACATCAGCGCTGCGAAAAACTGGGGCAAGGTGGACGCGGGGATGAGGCGAATGTTTTTGGCAGAAGTACTGGCTAAACTGCCAGTGGCTCAACACTTTTTGTTCGGCAGCTTGCTACCTGCAGCGCCCGAGATGAGCCAGGACGGCGAGGCTGGGAAGGAGCATGGAGATTGTTGCGGGGATGATGTCACGGTTGGTGATGTCAAGCATGCACACAACACTTCTGGTAGCTGGGGTGACTGTTGTGGTATCAAGGTGCCTTCGGCAATTGGTGCCAGGCAGGAAGCGAAGAAGCATGGCGAAGATGCTGGTCTGAGACGGTTGCCGTTCGACTAGGAGCTGGACCAGACTAGATGCAACGATTGAAAATAGCACTGTTGTATTTCTCAGGCGCAATAAGATTACACTCGATGCGTACATCTCTCTGGAGCTTGTTGGTCTTGGTGGCAAGACCTTCGATCTCCGACTTGACCCATTCGCATAGCGCCACTGAGTCGTGGAGAAAGAGGCCCCAGGATCACAGTAGTAACAAGCTGTAGGTGAAATGCAGGAAAACGCAACGCACTCACAACTCCCTCAAATCTGCAACCTCAAGCCCCCTCTGCCACCAACTCCAAATATTCAACCCAACCTTGACACCCTTCGTAACCGGCAAACCAGCATGAACAGTCTCCTTCACACCCCTCCCCTCCTCATCGAAATTTAACCAAAACACCGCCGCACCCTTCCGAGGCCGGAAAGCAACCCCCTCCTCCCTCCCCCTCCCACAATCCACAAACGCACACCACCCTCCCTCCGTCTTCCCCTCTAGCATCGGAAACTCCGTCCCGCCGCCCTCGCACCCCTCCCCCTCCCCCCTCAAGTACACCATAAAAGACGAAGCCCGCCGCGCATCCCGCCCCGCAGCGCTCCAGTCGTAGTGCGCCGCATAGTGGCCCGAGACGTTGTAGCGCTGGGTCCACAGGCGCTCGACGAAAGTGTTCGCGGGCCAGCCCTGGAAGGCCAGGGCGCGGCTCTCGATGCACTGCACGAGCGGCGGGCGCGGCAGCAGCGCTTTGTCGGACTTGCGCACGCTGGCGTCTGCGCTTTCGTGCGAGCCGCCATGGCTGAAGATCGTCGAGGGCTGCCAGTTGTTTGCACTGTGGAGAAAGAGAGAATAAGAATTAAAGGTGTTAAAAAAGACATGGATTGTAAATCGCGTTCTTGCTGCTCATCTCTCGCTTTTCCCTTGCCCTTCGCTTGCTGTCTATTTTCTTGCACATACTACTGTACTGGGCGGTGAAAGGATATATATTGAGCGGGCGAGCGGGCGTGGTGGAGTTTTTCCTCCATAGCGGGACTTACCTCAGATCGACGAGCGCATCGGCCTCTGCGTGGCTCAGAAAGTTGTCAATGTAGATTACCAGCGGCTTCGCCGAGTAGATGTGCACGTCGTAGCCGTGCTCTGGGCACTGCAAGTCCGCATCTGGGTATACGAGCGCGTCCGGCCGGATATGAGGTTTGGGTTTGACGATGTCTTTCCTCTCGCCGCCAGATGTGAAAGATCCGCCGCTGAGGCCGGGAGCACCGAGGAAGATGTAGATTACAGAGACGATTGTTGCGAGTTCGAAGAGTGTTCGCCATTGGAATGCTGGTGGCATGATGGCTTTTGGTTGTTGTTGTTGTTGTTGTTGTTGTTGTTGTTGTTGTTGTTGTTGTTGTTGTTGTTGTTGTTGTTGTTGTTGTTGTGTTCGTGGTTCGGGATCATGCGGAGGCGAATTTGGTGGAAAGCGCAGCCTGGTGGCGACTATGTTTCCATCTCGACAGATTTGATCATGGCGAGAAATCCTACAGACACATGGTAAGCAAGACACCGTTTTACACCTCGACAGCGATCTTCTATCCAAAACTAGATGCGAGGTGTATCCGGCTACA
>Ga0265798_10006543_pt1 | contig 15306 bp, 13 predicted proteins | sample P3T30metagenome_FD_192430 | JGI IMG/M metagenome (GOLD analysis project Ga0265798, IMG submission 192430) | Plant litter microbial communities from East Loma Ridge, Irvine, California - P3 T30 | ecosystem: Environmental > Terrestrial > Plant litter > Unclassified | place: USA: California... | reverse complement strand
AAGCGAAATGGAGCTCAAAACATGCAGCGACCCCATTGTGATTGAGCGGCATCGGCACCGTAAAATTGGCGCGATAGGTCGCGCAATGATCGTGGCGGGAGCCATGCTCGGCATTGGGGGATGCGCTGGAACGCCCCAGCCGCCGTATGACGATTCGCAGAAGCTCGTACGGGCGGCGCTCAAGATTCTGACGGATGACGGCAACGTAATCTGTGTCGACAACCGCACCAATGGCAAGCCGTTGGCGATCTTCGCGACGATGGCGGTGGCACCCGCGCCATCGCGGCGCCCGCTTGCGTGGCATACGGTCGCGCCGCTGCGATCGAGTGCGGCGCTGACGACGCGGCAGATCTATCAGGATACGATCGCCAACAAGCCGGCGCATATTGCCGACCCCACCAACACCACGCCAACACTGGCGTATTTTGACCAGCAGCGATTGAACAACGCCGCCATGGTGCAATCGCGCAACGGCCAGACCAAGGCGGTCGACTTTCCGGGCGGCTTCAATGTGTCGCGAGTCGACGCACGATGGTGGCCGTTTGTGCGGCTTTCGCGCAAATGCTACCTTAAATACGTCGTATCCGACCCGGTTTGGTCGGACGAATTCGGCTTCGTTACGGTCAACATCGAACATTGGGGCACGACCTACGCGTTCCAGCGCCGCGACCGGGATTGGGTCCCGGTCGGCCAATGGAGCAACTGGCTGTTCTGAGCCGGGATCAGGCGGTGCCGTCGTCGAACAGCGGAAGCGCGACGGGGCCGTCCGCCAGCGAGTCGAACGTCGATACCGTCACGCCGACCAAGCGGATGCCCTTGGTCGGCGGCAGGACCGAGCGAATCAGATCACGGCTGGCCGTGCTGAGCCTTTCCGCGGTGTCGATCGCTTGAGGGTAGGTCCGGCTGCGCGTGATCTGCTGGAAATCGGTATATTTGACCTTTACCGTTACGGTCCGCCCATAAGCCTGCGTCTTCTCGCACCAGCCCCACACGTCGTCCGCCATCTGCTGCACCCCCGCCTCGATCTCGACCGGGTCGAGCAGGTCACGGTTGAAGGTCGTTTCTGAGCCCGACGACTTGCGGATTCTGTCGGGATCGACCGGACGCTCATCCTCGCCGCGCGCGATCGCGTGATACCAATCGGCGGCATTGCCGAAATGCGCACGCAGGAAATCGATCGACTTGGCGCGCAGGTCCGCCCCCGTGGTGATGCCGAGCGCGTGCATCTTCTTCGCGGTCACCGGGCCGACGCCGTGGAAGCGCGCGACGGGCAGTGTCTCGACCCACGCAGCGCCCATGTCGGGCGTCACCGCAAACTGCCCATTGGGCTTGCGCTGGTCCGATGCCAGTTTCGCAAGAAACTTGTTGTACGAAATTCCCGCCGAAGCGGTCAGCCCGGTTTGCTCCAAGATCCGCGCACGGATCGCCTTGGCGGTTGCCCATGCGGTCGGCAGGCCTTGCAGGTTCGCAGTGACGTCGAGATACGCCTCGTCGAGCGATAGCGGCTGCACGAGCGGGGTATAATCGCGGAAAATTGCCTGGATCTGCCGCGAAACCTGCTTGTAGACGTGGAAGCGCGGCGGCACGAACACCAGATCGGGGCATCGGCGAAGCGCGGTGACCGACGGCAGCGCCGACCGTACCCCGAACACGCGCGCCTCATAACTTGCCGCCGCGACCACGCCGCGCGCGGCGGCATGGCCAACCGCAATCGGCTTCCCGCGCAGCGACGGATCGTCACGCTGTTCGACTGAGGCGAAGAACGCATCCATGTCGACGTGGATGATCTTGCGGGGCGGCGGCTCCATCCGCGCCTCATAGAAGCAAACGAACGGAAGGGGAACGCCTTAGCGGCTCATATTCCGATCATCCGAGCGAATTCGCGGCATCGCCGATTGCTGCATAGACGTGGTCGAGGTCGTCATCGTCGATGCAATACGGCGGCATGACGTAGACCGTATTCCCCAAGGGCCGCAGCAACAGGTTTGCATCGCGAAACCGTTTGAGTAGTGCTGGCCCGAGGTTGGACAGATACCCGCCCCCCGCCGGATCGACGAGATCCACCGCGGTGATCGTGCCGAGCGTACGCGCACCGCGAACGTTGCGGTGATCCGCAAGCCCCGCCAGCCGACTCGCTTGCCGCGCCGCCAGATCACCGACGCGCTCGAGCACGGGCTCCTCGCGCCAGATCGCGAGATTCGCGGTGGCGGCGGCGCAGGCGATCGGGTTGGCGGTGTAACTGGACGAATGGAAGAACATCGTCGATCGATCGGTCGAATAATGCGCGGCATAGATCGGCTCGGTCGCGAGCGTCACCGCAAGCGGCACAGCGCCGCCGGTCAAGCCCTTCGACAAGCACAGGATATCGGGCACGACACCCGCCTGTTCGCACGCGAGCAAGGTGCCCGTGCGACCCCATCCGGTCATCACTTCGTCTGCGATGAACAGGACGTCGTGCCGCGCACAGATCGCGCGCATTTCGGCCAGCACCCTAGGCGGGTAGAACAGCATCCCGCCCGCACCCAGCACCAGCGGCTCGACAATGAACGCGGCGGGATGGTCGCGACACGCCGCTTCCAGCGCGTCGAGCGACGCCTGCTCGTGCCCGGGGGCGGGGAAGGGGATCGTCCCCACGTCGAACAACAATGCGCCGTAAGCCTGGTTGAACACCCCGCGCGCACCGACCGACATCGCGCCGATCGTGTCGCCGTGATAGCTGTTTTCGAGCACGAGGATTCGGTCGCGCGGGGTGCCGCGATTGGCCCAGAAGCCGAGCGCCATCTTGAGCGCGACTTCGACACTGGTGGAACCCGAGTCCGAGAAGAACACGCGACTGAGCGCAGGCGGCAGCATCGCGACGAGCCCGCGCGCCAGCGTCTCTGCGGGTTCGTGCGTCCAGCCTGCGAAGATGATCTGATCGAGCCTTTGCGCCTGCTCGGCGATCGCGGCCATGATGTGCGGGTGGCAATGGCCGTGCGTCGTCACCCACCAGGAGGAGATCGCATCGACGATCCGCCGTCCATCCTCGGTGTACAGGATCGCGCCCTCGGCATGGGTGACGCGCGGAATCGGCTCGCCCAGCCCGTGCTGCGTGAACGGGTGCCAGATCGGCGAGCCGCTCATTGGAATGCCTGCACGTCGAAATGCGCGGCGAAGGCGTGCGCTAGCGTCGCCGGGTCGAGCGTTGCGAGCCGCGGCAGCCGCCCCAGCCGCGCGACCTTGCCGATCCGCGCGATCGTCGCTTCGCTGTCGGGTTCGGAATCGCCGATGAACGCGATCCCATGGATCGGCACACCGCGTGCGCGCAGCGCCTCGATCGACAACAGGCTGTGGTTGATCGTCCCCAGCCCGGTCCGCGCGACCAGCACCACCGGTTTTGCCCAGCGCGCGAACAGGTCGGCAAACAGCAGGTCGGGCGTGATCGGCACCAGCACGCCGCCAGCCCCCTCGATCACCAGCGGGCCCGCAACCGTGGGAAGCGCGAGCCGGTCAAGCTCGATCGTCACTCCGTCGATCGCCGCCGCGCGGTGCGGCGAGCAAGGCGTTGCGAGCCGGTATGCCTCAGGCAGGATGTGTGCCGGTGGCATCCCCGACAGCGCCGCCACGCTATCCGCGTCGCTGCGCGGGTCGAGCCCGGCCTGCACCGGTTTCCAGTAATGCGCACGCAGTGCCCCGGCGAGCGCGGCGGCGAAGACGGTCTTGCCGACGTCGGTGTCGGTTCCGGTGACGACAAAGGTCGGGGCAGGGGAAGTGGCGGTAGTCATGGCATGATCTCTTGCAGGGCAATAGCGAGGCGATCGATCTCCGCCTCGGTCACGTTGAGGGTCAGCGAAATGCGCAGCCGCGCGGTGCCCACGGGCACGGTCGGCGGGCGAATCCCGCGAATGTCGAACCCCGCCGCCTGCAACGCCGCCGCCGCGCGCATCGTGGCGGCATCGTCGCCGATCAGCAGCGGAAGGATCTGCGAGCCGGTCGGGGTGACGCCGCACGGCGCCAGCATGCGTTCGGCATGCGCGATCAACGTGGCGAGCTGCACACGCCGTTCCGGTTCAGCGGCCAGCATCCGCAAGCCTTCGCGCACCGCGCTCGCCATCAGCGGGGAAGGGGCGGTCGAGAAGATGAAGCCGCGCGCGCGGTTGACGAGAAAGTCGCGCGCGATCGCGGGGCCGCACAGCAACGCGCCTTCGCTGCCAAGCGCTTTGCCACAGGTGCGCAGCGTGATGACGTTCTCGCGCCCCTCCAGCCCCGCTGCCAGCCCGCGCCCGTCGAAGCCGAACACGCCGGTCGCATGCGCTTCGTCGATCAGCAGCATCGCATCGTGCCGCGCCGCCACCTTCGCCAGATCGGCGAGCGGCGCGCGGTCGCCGTCCATGCTGTACAGGCTTTCGACCGCGATCCACGGTCGCCCGATGCCGCCGCCCGCGCGCCACTGGGCGATGACCGCCTCGACCGCGTCGGCATCGTTATGCGCGGCGGCGCAGGTTTCGGCGCGGCCGAGCCGCATTCCCTCATGCGCACTGGCGTGGACCAGCGCGTCATGCACGATCAGGTCGCCGCGTTGCGGCAGGGTCGCGAGCAACGCGGTATTGGCGGCATAGCCGCTTGCGAAGAACAGCGCGGTCTCGCTGCCGAAGAACGCCGCAGCCTCCGCCTCCAGCGCCTCATGCTCGGGATCGTTGCCGCGCAGCAGCCGCGATCCGCCAGATCCGATCGGCACTCCGCGCGCAAGCCCCGCGGTCACTGCATCGCGCAACCGCGGCGACGTCGACAGCGCGAGATAGTCGTTCGACGAGAAATCGATACCGGTACGCGGCTGGAGTCGCCGCAGACGTGCCTGTCGTTCGATCCCGCGGAGGTCGCCGCGATGCGCGTCCCAAAACAACCCGGCCTCGGTCCTCGTCTGCTTCACCGCAATATTCCAATTCACTGTCGTCAACCGTTCACATTCTTGTGCATCCCGATCCGTCGTCGTCCCTGCCCCTACGAAAGGACGGGCATCTATCGCTGGACGTTCAACCCTTGCAGGTAGATGGATCATGCTCCGCACGCCACACGTGAAGGGATTATCGATGGATGCGTGGCTAATATGCTGAGACGTTTCGTGATAGTCCTCGTGGCGGTGGTCGTGCTCGCCACGGTCGGATTCGGTGTCTTCGCTTGGCGTCCCTCGATCGCCAGGATTCCGCGTCCCCCCGCCACCAGCTTTGCGCCCGCACTCGTCGCCAAGGGGGCGGTTCTCGCAAGTGCCGGCTATTGCGCGAGTTGTCACACCACGCGCGGTGGGCAGCCTTATGCGGGCGGCTATGCGATGAAAACCCAGTTCGGGACGATCTATTCGACCAACATCACCCCCGACCCCAAGACCGGGATCGGCAACTGGTCGGAGCGGGCATTCGAACGCGCCATGCGGCACGGCGTCCGGCGGGATGGCGCGCATCTGTTCCCGGCGTTCCCCTATGACCATTTCAGCAAGCTGACCGACGCCGACGTGACTGCGATTTACGCCTATGTCATGACGCGTCCGGCGGTCGTCGCGCGAGAGGAAAGCGCAACGATCCCGTTCCCGCTCAATATCCGCGCGCTGCAGGCGGGATGGAAGCTGCTGTTCTTCCGTCCCGGACGCTTCGTTCCGGATGCGAAGCAAAGCGCCGACTGGAATCGCGGTGCCTATCTCGCCGAGGGGCTGAGCCATTGCGGCGCATGCCACACGCCGCGCGGGTCGCTGGGCGCGGAAAAGCACGACCAGGCCTATGCCGGTGCGCCGATCGACGGCTGGATTGCGCCTTCGCTGACGAGCACCAACGCCGCGCCCGTGCCATGGTCGCATGACGAGCTCGTCGCCTATCTGTCGACCGGGGTCAGCCAATTTCACGGCACCGCCGCCGGCCCGATGGGCGCGGTCGCGCGCGGCCTGTCCAAACTGCCGCCTGCTGATATTGCGGCGATTGCGACTCATTTCGCGAGCGGCAACGGCTCCGCCGGGCAAGGCGGCAAGGCCGATGCGGCGCTGCGCAAGGCGATGGCGAGCAACGGCGTGGGCATGGGGCTGCAATATGCTCCCGCCGCGCGGCTGTATGCCGGGGCGTGCGCGTCGTGCCATTACAACGGCAAGACGCTCAACTCGCTACGCCCCGATCTCGCGCTCAACAGTGCGGTCAGCATGGACGATCCGACCAACCTGATTCAGGTCATCCTCCACGGCGTCAGCGCCGAGGATGGTGCACCGGGGGTGGTGATGCCGGGGTTCGCCGGGTTCAGCGATGCCGACATTGCGCGGCTCGCCGCGTGGCTGCGCGCGACGCGCACCGACAAACCGGCGTGGACCGATCTCCAGAACAAGGTCGCCGCTGTTCGCGCGCAGGGGGAGGGTGAATGACTCGCTTCATGATCAACGGTCGTAGTGTCGTCACTACCGTCGAGGACGATACGCCCTTGCTGTGGGTGATCCGTGACGACATCGGGCTGACCGGCACAAAGTTCGGCTGCGGGATCGGCATGTGCGGCGCGTGCACCGTGCATGTCGGCGGACGCGCGACGCGGTCGTGCATCACGCCGGTCGCCTCGGTCGAGGGGGCGGACGTGACGACGATCGAGGGGCTCGACCCCGCGTCGAACCATCCGCTGCAACAGGCGTGGCGCGATCTTCAGGTGCCGCAATGCGGCTACTGCCAGTCGGGGCAGATCATGCAGGCGGCCGCGATGCTCAAGGACTTTCCCGCCCCCAGCGACGCCGAGATCGACGCGGTGATGACGGGCAATCTGTGCCGCTGCATGACCTATGTCCGAATCCGCGCCGCGATCAAACAGGCGGTGAGGAAGACCGCCGCGCCGATGGCGGAGCCCCAGGCATGAGCCGCCTCAGCACCGCCGCCGACCAGGCGTTCAGCCGCCGTGGCTTCCTCGTTGCAAGTGCGGCAGGCGGAGTCGCCTTCGGTTTCGCGCGCGTTCTTGCCGCGATCGATCCGGCGACCCCGGGCAGCGTTGCCGCACCCGCGACCGGGCCGTCGTTCGAACCGACGCAATGGTTCGCGATCGACGCCGCAGGGATCGTGACCGTCAACGTCATCCGCGCCGAGATGGGCCAGCACGTCGGCACCGCACTCGCGCGGATCCTCGCCGACGAACTCGAGGCGGCGTGGGACAAGGTCCGCATCGTCCATGTCGATACCGATCCCAAATGGGGCCTGATGGTCACGGGCGGCAGCTGGTCGGTGTGGCAGACCTATCCCGTCTTCAGCCAGGCGGGTGCCGCGGGCCGCATCGCGCTGATCGAGGCGGGCGCGAAGCTGATGGGCGTCAGCCCCACCGCCTGTACCGCGAGCGCGGGCATGGTCCGCGCGGGCGGGCGGTCGATGTCCTACGGCGACATCGCCAAGAGCGGCACGGTCGCGCGCCAGTTCACGCCGGAAGACCTGAAGGCGCTCCCGCTCAAACCGGTCAAGGACCGCCGCCTGATCGGCAAGCCAGTCCACGGGTTCGACATTGACCCCAAGATCAACGGCACCGCGGTGTACGGGATCGACGCCAAGGTCCCCGGCATGGTCTATGCCCGCCCCAAGATGCCGCCGACCCGCAACGGCGCAAAGGTCCTCTCGGTCGACGAATCCGCGGCCAAGGGCGTAAAGGGCTATCTGCGCCATCTCGTGCTCGAGGATCCGTCGGATACGGTGCCCGGCTGGGTGCTGGTGATCGCGACGAGCTATTGGGCCGCGGTCAAGGCGACCGATCTGCTCAACGTGACCTGGACGCCCGGCCCCGGCGCAACGGTCACCGAACAGGCGCTGCTCGCTCACGGCGTGGTGCTAGTCGCCAAGGCCGAGGGCGGGGTGCAGCTCGATATCGCGGACGATGATTCGACCCCGGCGTTTGGCAACACCGCGGGGCAGAATATCGAGCAACGCTATACCACCGCGACCGTGCTCCACTTCCAGTTGGAGCCGCTCAACGCGCTCGCCTTCGAGAAGGACGGCGTGTTCGAGATTCACGCGGGCAACCAGTGGCAGAGCCTGATCCTCCCGACGCTCGCCAAGGCCTTGGCCGTGCCCGAGAGCAAGGTGGTGATGCGTAGCTACCTGCTCGGCGGCGGGTTCGGGCGGCGGCTCAACGGCGATTATACCGTGCCCGCAGCGCTTGCGGCCAAGGCGCTCAAGCGGCCGGTCAAGCTGATCCTGACGCGCGAGGACGACGTGCGGTTCGATTCAGTTCGCTCGCCCTCGGTCCAGCGGTTGCGGATGGCGTTCGGCAATGACGGGCAGATCCAAGCGATGGAACATCACGCCTGCGCGGGCTGGCCGACGCAGGTGCTGGCGGGTGCGTTGCTCGCGAAGACCAAGAAGGGCGGGCAGTACGATCCGTTCGCGATCGCGGGCGCGGATCACTGGTATGACGTCGGGCATCAGAGCGTCCGTGCGGTGGCGAACGACCTTGCCAACACGACCTTCCGCCCCGGCTGGCTGCGCTCGGTCGGGCCGGGCTGGACCAACTGGGCGCTCGAAAGTTTCATGGACGAGGCGGCGCATCACACCAAGACGGATCCGGTCGCGTTCCGATTGAAGCTGCTGACCGGCAAGGGTCGCAACGCCGGGTCCGCGCCCAATGCGGTCGGCGGCGCACTGCGCCAGGCCGAGGTCGTGCGGCGCGCGGCAGCGAAGGCGGGGTGGGGCATCGCGCTGCCCGCCGACACTGCGCTGGGGATCGCGACCAGTTTCGGGCAGGAACGCGACATGCCGACCTGGTCAGCGTGCGTCGCGCAAGTCCATGTCGACCGCGCCACGGGGGTGGTGCGCGTGCAGAAACTCACGCTGGTGGTCGATGCCGGGACGATCGTCGACCCGGACGGCGCGCTCGCGCAGGTGCAGGGGGCTGCCCTGTGGGGGCTGAGCATGGCGCTGCACGAGGGCACCGGTTTCGAGGCGGGGCAGGTGAAGGACACCAACCTCGACACCTATATGCCGCTGCGCATCGCGGACGTGCCCGACCTCGACATCAGTTTCGTCGAAAGTGCGGAAGTCCCGGTCGGCCTGGGCGAGCCTGCGACCACGGTGGTCGGTCCTGCGATCGGGAACGCGATCTTTGCGGCGGTCGGCGTTCGGTTGCGGCATATCCCGATTACGCCGGCGGCGGTTTTGGCTGAGCTGAAGGCTTAGTTTCCGGCGGGAATTAATCCTGGTGACCACGGGAGGCAGGAAGGTCTTGTCTCGCACAAAGCCACAAAGGCACGAAGAGGGCAGGTCCGAAGGCGGGGCTGACGGGTAGATATCCGGGCTTTTTCTTCGTGGCTTTGTGGCTTCGTGCGAGTCACCTTTTGGCGCACCGTGGAGTGATTCACGCAAAGGCGCAAAGACGCGAAGGCAAGGCGCGGGACGGCTTGCGCTCAAACCGCTCGATTGAGGGTCAACCATCGCGCCCACTGCGCTGGCATAACGAGCCCAGCGCGACTGCGCGATTAGCCCACCGATCGCTTCGGCTTGCGCGTCGCCCCCGCGATCCGTTCGAGCGCCTGCGCCTCGATCTTTTCCAATTCCCCCAGCGTCTCCGCGATCGCTTCGTGCTGCGCATCCAGACGGTCGATTCGTTCGCGGCAACGTTCCGCCAGCGCGCGCATCTGTTCGACGTGCTGCGGGTCGGCGTCGTACAGGTCGAGGAATTCGGTGATGTCGGCGAGCGTGAAGCCAAGCCGTTTGCCACGCAGGATCAACTGCATCCGCGCGATCTCGCGCTTCGTATAGACACGGATCGTGCCGACCCGTCCGGGCGTGATCAGCCCGCGGTCTTCGTAAAAGCGCAACGTCCGCGGCGTGATGTCCAGCATCCGCGCGACCGCATTGATTCCCGTCAATTCCTGCCGGTCTTCCAATCCGCTCCTCCAATGACGCGTAAGGGGGTGATGTCGCACCGGTCCGGTGGGGATCGCAGCACGCTTCGCGTCTTGAACCCGACTGTTGCGGATTTGCGACCATAAGGGAAACGCCATCTGCACGCGGATCGACCGGCTACCCGGTTGAGTCGTACGGCGTTGCCGAAACATCACGCTCGGCACCTATCTCGTTCGCAATCCCCGAGAAACCTTGACGCCGCCGCTCATCCTTATAGGCGAATAAGAGCATGCCGTATACGGCATCGTGCTCGCGCATAAGACGCGAGTCGAACAGGATCGGATGACCGCACACATGCGGCGTCCAACCGGAAACGTCCGTGGCCGTAGACCCGACCGGGTGACGGACAAGTTGGAGAGGATAGAGGATGTCCCTGCTGATCATCAGCGCACTGCTCGCCGGAGCGCCACTTGCTACCGATACCGTCGTCGGGCGGTGGAAGACCGAAACCCACAACGCCATCGTCGAAATCACGCGCTGCGGTCCGTCGATCTGCGGCCGCATCCTGACGTCGGACGCGCTACGTGCCAATCCGGGGATGAAGGACGCCAAGAATTCCAACACCACGCTCCGCAGCCGCCCGATCGAAGGGATGCTGATGCTGAGCGGCTTCAAGCCCGACAGCGACGGGGTGTGGAACAACGGCCAAGTCTACAATGCCGAAGACGGTAAGACCTATAACGGCAAGATCACCCCCATCGGTGCTAACCAGTTGAAATTGCGCGGCTGTGTCTTCTTCCCGCTGTGCAAGACGCAGACCTGGACACGCGTGCGCTGAGCCTTTCCTCTTCCGTTCACCAGTACTGGAAATTCCCAATGCCAATCCGTTTCAAAGCCCCGTTGCTGGGCGCGACCGCGCTTGTCTCGTCGATCGGCTTCGCCGGTGTGGCGCACGCCGACGCCTTCTACCTCGAGGCACAGTCCGCACGCGGCGCAGGGCGTGCGTTTTCGGGTGAAGCCGCCGACACCGGCCCGGCATCCTTGTGGTGGAATCCCGCAGCGATCGCCGGGATTACCGACACCGAAGTTGCGGTCAGCGCGACCGCGATCCTGCCCAAGGGCGACGTGATCGACAACGGCACGCTGATCCGCCGCCCGGGGCAGGCATTCGCGCCGATCGGCGGCAATTCGGTTTCGAGCGATCCGATCAATAACGGCGTCCTGCCGACCGGTGCGGTCGCCTATCCGATCAACGACCGGATCGCGATCGGCCTCGCCGTTACCTCGCCGTTCAGCTTCACCACCGATTATGACGCGAACAGCTGGGCGCGGTACACCGCGGACAAGACCCGCCTGCGCACGATCGATATTCAGCCATCGGTCGGTATTGTTCTGACGGACTGGCTGCGCGTCGGCGGCGCGCTCAACGTCGAATTCACCGACGCCTTTCTCAGCAACCAGCTTCCCAACGTCCTCGCTTCGCTTCCCGATGGCACACAAACACTTAAGGGCAAGGGCTGGGACTTTGGCTGGACCGCGGGCGTCCAGCTCCACAACGACATCGCCACCGTCGGCATCAGCTACAAGTCGAGCATTGAGCACTCGCTGACCGGCGAGCTCAACATCTACAATTTGGTCGGCCCGCTCACTGCCTCGAACGAGTCGCTGTCGGGCGTACAGGCCAAGTTCCGCACGCCGGGGCAGGTTATGGTCGCAGGGCGGTTGAAAGCGACCAACGCGCTGACGCTCAACGCGCAGGTCGTCGCGTATAACTGGAGCAAGTTCGACGCGATCCGGCTCGGCGCGCCGCTCAACGTCGCAATCCCGGAGAATTACCGCGACAGCTGGAGCCTCGCGGGCGGCGTCGACTACGCGCTGACCCCCAAGGCGACGGTGCGTGCGGGTCTGCAACGCACAATCACCCCGACGCAGGACGGCCTGCGTGACGCACGCGTGCCCGACGCCAACCGCTGGACCTATGCCGCAGGCGGTAGCTACCAGCTGACCTCGCACATCGCGCTCGACGCGGCGGCGAGCTACGTCGACTTCAGCGACACGACGATCGACCGCGTCACCGCATCCTATGCCGGCACCGCCGCGCAGACCCCGATCGTCACCAACGGTCTGCTGCGCAATGCGCATGCCGTCGTGCTGTCGCTGGGGGGGCGCATCACCTTCTGACGGTGCGGCGGGGGTGCGACGGCTCCCCCGCCGATACGACCTATGCTGCGGCTATTTCAGCCAGGCGAACGCGCGCTTCAGCCTTGCCGCACCGTCGGTGTCGAAAATACGGCCATGCGCGAACACGACCCGTTCGGGGTCAAGCGTCGCCAGCGCCCGGACCGCCTGCTTTGCGTCCTCTCCGCCGAACCGGACGGGCAACCGAAGATAGGTCGCGGTCGTCCCGCGTGTCGCGGCGCTGGCTTGCATCACGAGCCGCGTGACCGGCGGGAGCTTGTCAGGCTCGAGGTTCTCGATCAGGTCGACCAGCACGAGCGTCCGGGTCGGGCGGTGGAAGAACCACGCTTCGGTGAACCCGCCTGCGCCCGCGATGATCCCCTGGTTGATCACGCCATCCCATGCCGGAGGTGCCACGTCGCCCAGATCCGCGTCGATCCGCAGGTCTGACGCCTTGACCTGTGCCTTGTCGCGCAAGCCCGGGACGCCCCATACGGTCGTTTCCGGATACGCCTGCTGCCAAGCCGCCGTGAACGTCCAGTGCGCGATATTGGGTGCGACGAGATGCCGCACCGTTCCCAACGCAGCCACGCGATCGCCCAGTTCGGGGGAATATTCGATCGGCGAATGCAATAGCAGGTCACCGTTCGGCAACCGGAAGATCGTCATGCGGATGGGCAGATGAAGTCCCATCGCAATCATCGGCCCGCCGTCGACGATCCACACGTCCGCGGCGATCGACTTGGGCATTTCGCGCGGCGGATAGGACTCTCGGTCGCGCGTGGCGGGGTCGGCGGATCTTTGTCGCGCGCGGGTCACGGCCCAAATTCCCGCGACGGTCGCGGCGGTCGCTCCCGCGGCGACAAGCAATCTGTTCGATCGGGCGGGCATTGCGGCATCCTTCCTGTTTGGCATAATTAACGTACGACTGGACATCGAGCTAGGTTCCGACAAGCGACGTCCTTTCGCCGCGGATGGTCGTTAGAAATAACTGTTGGTGAATTTGGCGCAATTTGCGAAAGCGCCAATGCTTTCCGCAACGAGCGTTGGCTATTCGCGCGCCGCACGCCACAAGACGATGGTGCCTGTGACCCCAACCGTTTCCACCCTGGCCGAACTGGCCGAACTGGCCGGCGTCTCGGTCGCGACCGTGTCGCGGTCGCTTGCCGGGAATACCGTGATCGCCAAGGCCACGCGCGAACGCATCGTCGCGCTGGCAAGCGAGCATGGTTTCCAGGTCAATCAGGCCGCGCGCAATTTCCGCCTCGGGCGGACCGGTGCGATCGGCGTCGTTCTGCCGCTCGGGCATGAGGCGGAGCAGCATCTTTCCGATCCGTTCTTCATCAGCCTGTTGGGACCGCTGGCGGATGCGATCGCCGATCGCGGGCTCGACCTGCTGCTGTCGCGGGTCATCCCCAGGGACGATCGCTGGCTCGACGGAATCGTCGATGCCGGACGTGTCGATGGCGTGATCGTGGTCGGCCAGTCCAATCAGATCGATACGATCGAGCGGGTTGCCAAACGCTATCGCCCGATTGTCGTGTGGGGGGCGGATATGCCCGATATGATGCAAATCACCGTCGGGACCGACAATGTCGCGGGCGGGCGGATCGCGGCGGAACATCTGCTCGCACAAGGGCGGCGGCGGCTGGCCTTCTTCGGCAACACCGACGTTCCCGAATTCGCCGCGCGCTACACAGGGTTCCAGCAGGCGCTGGCGGCGGCGGGGAGCGACCAGGCGGCGCTCGTCCCGGTGCACCTGACCAGCGAAGCGTCGTTCAGCGCGATCGAGCAGTATCTCGCGAGCCACGCCTCTCCGGACGGAATCGTCGCGGCGTCCGACGTCATCGCGATGAGCGCACTCCGCGCGCTGGCGGGGCGCGGAAAGCGCGTGCCGCAGGACGTCGGCGTCGTCGGCTATGACGACGTGGTGATCGCGATGCATACCAACCCGCCGCTGACGACGGTGCGGCAGGATGTCGCACGCGGTGCGGCAACGATGGTCGATTTGCTGTTCCGCCGGATCGCGGGCGAGGATGTTGCATCGGTCGCGATGCCGCCCGAACTGATCCTGCGCGCCTCGGCCTGATCAGGCGCGCGGCTCAGGCGTGCGGACGAGCCAGGTCGCCACCGCCGCCGCCAGCATCATTCCGCCGCCCAGCAATAGCACGTTGCGCGGGTCACCGCCCAGCAGCGGACGATAGGCAAGCCACACGAACAGGATCTCGACCATCATCGGGATGACGATGAACATATTGAAGATGCCCATATACACCCCGGTTCGCTCGGACGGGATGGCATTGGCGAGCATCAGATACGGGTTGCCCATCAGGCTGCCCCAGCCGATCCCGATCCCGACCATCGCGACCACTAGCAGCGGGATCGAGCTGGTCGAGGCGATCGTCATCATCGCCAGACCCGACGCGACCATTGCAACGGCGTGGATCGGCCGTGCCCCGAACCGCCGCGCGAACGGCACCATCGCGAACGCCGCCACGCACGCGACGAAATTGTAGAACGCGCCAAGCTGCCCGTTGAGCAGGCCCGCATCACGAAAGCCGACGCTGGTCGGGTCGCTCGTGTCGAAGACGCCGCGCGCGAGCGCGAGCACGACATATTGCCAGTAGCAGAACATGCCGAACCACTGGAACAGCATCGCGACGGCAAGCTGTCGCATCGTCGGCGGCATGTCGCGGATCGCCGTGGCGAGGCCGGTGAGGGTCGAGCGCAGCGACAATGGGTCGGCGGCGATCGCGGCGTCTTCCTCGGGGGTCAGCGGCAGTTCGGGGACGCGCCACACCGACCAGAGGATCGTCGTGATCGATAGCACCGCGCCGATCAGGAAGCTGATCCGCGTGATCTCGGGGATGCCGTTGCTGTCGAGCGCGTCCTTGTTGATGCCCCACCACACCAGCAGTGACGTCGCGAGATAGGACAAGGTCTGCGCAAGCCCGGTAAAGGCACTTTGCGTCAGGAAACCAAGCGGGCGTTGCGTCTCGTCGAGCCGGTCGCTGACATAGGCGCGATACGGCTCCATCATTACGTTGTTCGCGGCGTCGAGCACCCACAACAGGCTTGCCGCCATCCACAATGTGCGGCTGTACGGCATCGTAAAGAGGCAAAGGCTGCACAGGATCGCGCCGACGAGGAAATAGGGAGTGCGCCGCCCGAGTCGGGTGCGGGTGCGATCGCTCATCGCGCCGATCAGCGGCTGGATGATCAGTCCGGTCATCGGTCCCGCGAGCCACAGCAGCGGCATGCTGCCCTCGTCCGCGCCGAGGTAGCTGTAGATAGGCCCCATGTTGCTCTGCTG
>Ga0265798_10006542_pt1 | contig 15307 bp, 13 predicted proteins | sample P3T30metagenome_FD_192430 | JGI IMG/M metagenome (GOLD analysis project Ga0265798, IMG submission 192430) | Plant litter microbial communities from East Loma Ridge, Irvine, California - P3 T30 | ecosystem: Environmental > Terrestrial > Plant litter > Unclassified | place: USA: California... | reverse complement strand
TCGGGCGGTTCGTACCAGCAACACCAGATCGCCGACAACTATCCCGGTCTGCTCGACGGCATCATTCCCGGCTGCAGCTTCCCGGAACTGATTGCGTCGACGATTCCGATGCTGGCCGACATGAACCTGTTGCGCCGCTACTTCGCCAAGCCCGACGCGCTGCCGTTTTCACCCGAGGCACAGCGCGCGGTGGCCGGCGTCGTGACCGAAAAGGTGCTGCACAACGCCGATTTCCAGCAAGGCGTGAAGCGCATCGCCGTTTCCGGCTTCGTGCCTTCGGTGCTGCCGCGCGACGCCTTGTTCGATCCGCAGAAAAATCCCAAGGGATTGCGTTCCGACGTGTTTTCGCACCTGGTCAATCTGGTGGGGCGCGACCCCACCAGCGGCTTTGCGCTGCGCCCGCTGGACAACGTGGGCGTGCAATACGGCTTGAAGGCGCTCAACGACGGCGTGATTTCGCTGGATCAGTTTCTGGATCTGAACACCAAGATTGGCGGCTACAACCGCGATGGCGTGCCGATTGCCCAGCGCAGCGTGGGCGACGAGGAGGCCATTCATGCTTCGTATCGCAATGGCCTGGTGGTCGGGCGCGGCATGCTGGGCGCAACCCCCACCATTGATTACCGCGCCTACGCTGACGACCAGCCAGAAGGTGACCTGCATCTGCGCTACCACTCGTTTGCGCTGCGCGAGCGCCTGATTGCGCAGCATGGCAAGGCGCCGAATCATGTGATGTTTGTCGAGGACAATCGATACGGCCTGTATTCCAGCGACAGCCCCTTGCTGCGCCGGGCGCTGACGGAAATGGACCATTGGCTGACCGCCATCGTCAACGACCCGGCAAAGATCTCGGCTTTCGACAAGGCCGCCCGGCACCGGCCGGCGAGCTTGCAGGACACCTGCATGACGCGCGACAAGATTGCCACGCCGACCATCGGCACCGTGCACCTGGAGCAGGGCGCCTGCGCCGCGCGTTACCCGACACCGGCAGGGCCGCACCACGTGGCGGGCGCACCCGTGGCGGGCGACATCATCAAATGCCAGCTGAAGCCGGTGGACCGTGCCGATTACCGCGTTCAACTCGATGATGCGGATCTGGTGCGCATCAAGCAGGCCTTCCCGACCGGCGTCTGCGACTGGAGCAAGGCGGGTGTGGGCCAGACGGCGCCGGCGAATCCGTGGCGCAGAGTGGACGTGTCTTGATGACGGGCGGGCGCAAGCATCACCCCAAGACTGCACACTTCTGAATCATCCATACAAAAAAAGAGGACAAGGGTCGTATCCCTTGTCCTCGTAGTGCCCACGGCGCCTGCCGCATATTGGTTGCTGATCGGAATCATGCGGGAGTATCGACCGACGGACGTCCAGCTCTCCACTGATGAACGTCCGGATACTGCGCCAAGAGCCGCAGCCCGGCGGGCTTTACCCACCCGGACTGCCTTCTTGCATTGAATCCCTGACGGGAATCAGGCTGCCACGGTATCCTGCGCTGCCGCAAAGACCACCGAGTTGCCGACCAGGCTTACCGAGGCCCAGTCGACCGGGCCCGCCAGCTTCACCAGCACGTCGCCAACGTTGTATTCACCATCAGCCGCGGTATCGGCAATCAGGTAGCTGGCGTCACCCCAGGTGAAAGCGGCGATGCTGGCGGTCGGGGTACCGCTGGCCGAGGCCTGAAGGGCTGCGGTGGCCGCCAGATAGAGCTCTTCGCTGCCAGTCATGTCTTGAACGGCGAGCGCACCTTCGTTGGTGGATTCCGCGGCACTGAACACGATCTTGTCGCCGGCACCGAAGTCGGCAATGGTGACCGTGCTGGCAGCCATGCTTTCCGGCGACTGCCCGGCCAGTACAAGGGCGCTGACGTCGATGGTATCGGCGCCTTCGCCCAGCGTGACCGTCAGGCCGCTCTGATCGAACACCGTACCCACCGCAAATGCCAACTGGTCATCGCCGGCCCCCAGGTTGATGGTCGCATCGACACCGGTGGTGCCGCTGATGCCGAGGATATCGGCGCTTGCCGTACCGATGAACGAGGTGGCGCTCGCCAGATCGTTGATCCGGATACCGGCGGTATTGGCGCTGGCGTCGACTGCGGTGATGCCGCTTACGGCGTCAATGCCGACCTGGGCAGCGCCGGTGACCGTCAGCGTGCCGTCGGTCACGCCAGTGATGCTGCCCAGCGCGACTGCGCTGGTGGCCTCGATGGTGATGGCCTTGATCGCCGTGCCGGTGAGGTCGAGGGTCTCGAGACTGTTGCCCGCACCCCCTTCGGCACCGCCTGCCGTGACGGCCAGCGAGGCAAGTGCAGCCCCGGTCATGTGCACGGCGCCGCCTTGCGCATCTTCCAGCGTCAGCGCGGCCGCGGTGGCAGTCTCGTTGAAGCCGAAGCTCGTGTCGACGTTGGTGCCAGTGACCGAGGTGGTCTGGCCTTCAGCGAGATTGCTGACGGCAAGCGAGGCAGTGGCATCCAGCGAACCGAAGCTGCCGACACTGGCGAAGTGCGTGGCGTCGATGGTGGTGGCGCCCGTGGTGGTGAACTTCACGGCTTCGATGCCGGCAATTTTGTCGGTGGCATCGATGGTACCGGTGGCTTTCTGCACCACCAGCAGGTCGTTGCCGTCCAGGCCGTCGACCGAGAATCCGGTCTTGGTGAAGGACGCAGCGTCCGTGACGATCAGTTGATCATCACCATCCGTGCCGACGATCGGCGTGCCGTCGACCGGGTTGGTCGGCGTCCCGCCGCCACCCGGATTGGTCGGGGTTCCGCCGCCACCGGGGTTGGTCGGCGTGGTCGGCTGGCCGAAGCTGGTCTCGGCAGCCGTCACGCTGGCCGGGTCGGCAGTGATCGCTGCCAGAGAGGTCTTGGCGCCCGGCGTGATGGTCGAATCAGCATAGGTGCCCACGAAGGTCGCGTAGGCGACTTTATTGCCGAACATCGCACGGTCGTTGACCGTGGCGGCGTAATCGGCGTCGCTCATGCCGTCGGGTTTCGCGCCCATGGGAGTGCTGACGACATTGACCAGGCTGTTGACCAGGTATACCCGGGCGTCTGCGGAGCCTACGCCGCCTGCGCTGTCCAGTGCAGCCAGCCAGAATGCCAAACCACCGGCATCGGGCGCCCTGCCGAAAACAGTTTGATAAAACGTCGTGACAAACTCGGTTCCGGTTTGTGTCGGGGCATAAATAGCTTGGCCTTCCGGTGCAGTCAGAAAACCATTGGCCACGGTGGACAGACTGGCGCCATTTGCCAGTGCTTCCGACCAGAATTTCATGCCTTCGGTGTCGGGCGCCCGGTTAAACAGCGCGACATAAAGATTGCTGACCTGGGTCAGATATTCAGAGCTGGTCGCCATAGTAAAATCCTCGATGGGTTTGGCAAGCGAATTACGAACGGTGGCTTGGCTGCAGGTGGGTGCAGACAGTTTCTCCATGCCGGGGCTCCTGCGTTTGGCGCAGGCGTTTTGAATCGCGCTGAATTCAGCGTTGGGATCGCCACGAGTTATGGAGGCAGCTCATCCTAACTGAGCATTTCTTCGTCGTAATGCGCACTACGGCAAACAAAGTTAAACCATCGAGGTTTATTGGATATAACCGATAAACAGAAAACAAATATAAATTCTGAGTGTTTTTGCATTTTGGAAAATGCGTTTTCTGTTTCAGCTGCATGGCGTTCGGTCCAAACCCTACGGGCAAAACAAAACCCCGACTGCTGGGGGGCAGGTCGGGGTTTGTTTTCTCACACGGGCTGGCTTGCGGCCTGCCCGGACTAACGGTAGCTAACGAGCACTACTGACTAGCCATGCTGGCGAGCGCATCTGACAACGCGCCCAGCTGCCGCATTATCAGGCCGTGGCGCGCAGGCGATTGCGCAGGTCACGAATCTGGTCGTGGTTGCGGACCACGCCTTCGTATTGACGCTGTACCACAGCTTGAATGTCGGCCGGCAGGGCTTCCTTCAGTGCGTCGGCATAGGCTGCCTTGGCCACGTCTTCACCGCGCTCGACTTCTTCCAGAATGGCGAGGTCGGTACGGCCGGCGACGGCCGCTTTCAGATTGGTCCAGCCGCGGTGCACCGCACCGGCGATCGTGCCGCTGTCTTCCGGGGTATCACCCAGGCGCAGGACGATTTGCTGCAGCTCGGCAGCGCCCGATGCGCAATCTTGCGCGCGGCGTGCCAGCAAGGCCTTCAGTTCAGGGTTCTTTGCATCTTCGGCTGCGGCTTGAAAACCTTTCTCGCCGTTCTTCGACACTTCAACCAGATCGTTGAGGATACCGCTGACTTGTTTGGCCATGATTGTTTTCCTTGAGATATGGATAAGTTTGAATTGCGGGGGGCAAGCAAGTTCTGCATCGCCTCACAGGGGAGACATGAGCAGGAGACGTGCCTGAGATGCCGTGCCCCATCGGGAATGTCGATTGCTTGAGTATGGCCGCGATAGGCCGAGCAAACATTACGTCGCCCACGTTTATGGTCGGGTAGGGTTTACCGATTCGCGCCCTTTGCTGCATTTTTTCTTGTTATTTCGCAATCGAGATCAAAAACTTATGGTTTCTTCCACTCTGGCCGAGGCGCTTGCGGCCAGTGCCACGCTCGGTCCGGCAGGCATGCTGTCCCACTTGCTTGCCGAGGGATTCGACCGCTTGCCCCTGCCCGGCGGCGGGCAGACCTTGGCCCGCTGGCGTACCTTGGCTGCGGTTGGCGGCCACGACCTTGCGCTTGCCAAACTCTTTGAAGGCCATACCGACGCGCTGGCGATTCTTGCCGAGCTTGGTGGACCGTCTTTCCCCGCCGATGGCATCTGGGCGACGTGGGCAGCCGAGCCGCCCGACGCCAGGGTGACCGTGGCGAACACTGCCGGGCATCTGGTTTCCCTGCGCGGCACCAAAGCATGGTGCTCCGGCGCCTCCGTCGCTACCCATGCGGTATTGACAGCCTGGGACACCCAGGGCCGGCAGCAATTGTTTGCCGTGGATCTCGACCAGCAGAGCATCACGCGCCACACAGATGCCTGGCAGGCCGTGGGCATGGCATCGACCAATAGCGCTTACCTTCACTTCCACGGCACCTTGGCGCATCCGCTGGGCAAGGCCGGGGACTATGTCGGCCGGCCCGGGTTCTGGCACGGTGGGGCGGGTGTGGCGGCATGCTGGCTGGGCGCGGCGCAGTGGCTTGGCAACTACTTGCGCGAACACATGAAAAAAAGTGGCGGTGACCCGCACCGACGGGCGCATCTGGGTGAAGTCTATGTGGCGTTGGAAGGCGCCGCCGCGACCATGCGGGCCCTGGCCGCGCAGATCGATGCCAATCCTGTCCACTCGTGGCGGGTGGCGGTGATGCATGCGCGTCTCCAGGTCGAAGCGGCATGCGACACGGTGATCCGGCATGTGGGCAGGGCGCTGGGCGCCACGCCGTTCTGCACCGATCGCCATTTTGCGCGTCTGATGGCCGATCTGCCGGTGTTCATCCGGCAAAGCCACGCCGAACGCGACCTGGCGTCCCTGGGTGAAGCCGTATCGGAAGAGGGGGCGCCGACATGGGTACTGTAAATGATGGTGGCGCCCCAGCCGGCGGTGAAAAAGCGCGCCGCATCGTCGGAGAGGGAACGTCGGATGCACAGTGGGCAGCGTCGGCGTCACTGAACGGCGTTGCTGCCGTCAGCATCGACGCGCTGGTTCCGCCTGGCGGGCGCGCGGTAATCGTGGCGCCACATCCCGATGACGAGATCCTGGGCACGGGCGGCTTGCTTCGCGGCTTGGCCGCGGCGGGCAATGCGTTTCTGCTGGTGGCGGTCACTGACGGCGGTGCGAGTCATCCCGGGTCGTCGGACTGGCCGGTCGCGCGCCTGACCGCTGCCCGCGCCCAGGAGAGCCGCGAGGCCCTGCGGCGCCTGGGTGTCGGAAATCTTGGCGCGCAGGGCGACATGCAGCGGCTGGGCTTTCCCGATGGCGGGCTGCGGCAACAGGAAGACGCCTTGAGCGCCGCCCTGGCCGACATGCTGGTGCCGGGCGACGTGGTATTTGCCACGTGGGCAGAGGACGGTCACCCCGACCATGAAGCGGTCGGCCGCAGCGCCCGACGTGCCGCCGAGCAGCGCGGCGCCGCCTTGGTGCAAGTGCCGATCTGGGCGTGGCATTGGGCGCTTCCCGACGACGCACGCATGCCGTGGGCGTCGGCACGGCGGCTGATGCTGTCGCAGGCAGACCTGAGCGCCAAGGAGCACGCCCTGCAGGCCTTCACCAGTCAGATCACGCCCGACGCGTCGACGGGGCGCGCGCCAATCCTGCCCGAGTGGGCCCTGACCCGGATGTTGCGTCCGTTCGAGGTGTACTTCCTATGAGCACCGACATCGATCCCGCCCATTTCAACGACATGTTCGTTGCACATGACGATCCGTGGGCTTATCGCACCAACTGGTATGAGGCGCGCAAACGTGCGTTGACCTTGGCGGTATTGCCGCGCAAGCGCTATGCGAATGCGTTCGAGCCGGGCTGTGCCAATGGCGAGTTGACGGCAGAACTGGCGCCGCGATGCGATCGTCTGCTGGCGTGCGACTTCAGTACCAACGCGGTTCATCTGGCGCGCAGTCGGGTGAAAGCCTTGTCCCACGTGCGTGTGGAAGAAATGTGCGTGCCACCACGTGGCCGGACGAAAAGTTCGATCTGATTCTGATCAGCGAGTTCGGCTATTACCTGAGCGCAAATTCATTGGCGGCCCTGGTCAAGCACCTGGACAAGGCGCTCAGCCGGAACGGGTCGCTGGTGGCCTGCCACTGGACGCGGCCGATGGACGATGCGCGCAGCGATGCCGCCACGGTGCATCGGCTACTTGGCGCCTTGCCGGGGCTGAGCGTGGCGGCCACGCATGTGGAGCCGGATTTCATGTTGCATGCCTGGGTGCGCGGTCCGCAGTCGGTGGCCCAGATGGAAGGTTTGGCATGATCGGTATCGTGGTGCCCGCTCACAACGAAAGCGAGGCCCTGGCAGGCTGCCTGGCGGCGCTGCAGCTGGCGGCGCAGGCGCGGGCCCTGGACTGCGAACAGGTGGAGATCGTCGTGGTATTGGATGCCTGCACTGACGATTCGTCTGCGATTGCCACCGCTTCCGGGGTGCAGATACTGTCGGGAAAGCTGCGCAATGTGGGCTTGGCGCGTGCACTTGGCGCCCACTTGCTGATAGCCCAGGGCGCTCGTTGGTTGGCGTTCACCGATGCCGACTCGGTGGTAGCGCCCGATTGGCTGGTGACGCAGCTGTCCTTGAAGGCGGATGTGGTCTGCGGCTGCGTCGAGGTCTCGGACTGGTCGGAACACGCCGACGAAGTACGCGAACGCTACCTGTCGCGTTACGTCGATGCCGACGGCCATCGGCATGTGCACGGCGCGAACCTGGGCGTGGCGACGGCCGCCTACCAGGCCGTCGGCGGTTTTTCGCCACTGGTCAGTGGCGAAGACGTGGCCCTGGTCGATGCCTTGATGGCGTCCGGTGTTCAGGTGGCCTGGAGTGCGGCGCCGCGTGTGCGCACCAGCGCGCGCAGGCGTGCACGTGCGCCGGGCGGGTTCAGCGACTATCTGCGGATGCTGGGGGAGACGACGCTGGGCTGCGGGCTGCCGGCTCCGCTGGCAGCGCTTTGAGCAAGGGATAGGGGTTGATCGCCCCTGTCAAGGTGTAGATGCCGTAGTGCAAGTGCGGCGGGGTGCCCTGGGCATTGCCGCTGTTGCCGACATAGCCAAGCACATCGCCTGCGGCGACACGATCGCCAGCAGACAAGGTATCTTCGTAGCGGTCCAGATGCGCGTAGTAATGACGCTGTCGACCTGGCCCGTAGACCCAGACCGTGCGACCACCCAGCCGGTTTTCGCCGATGCGGGCCACGATGCCCTCGGTGGCCGCGATCACGGCCGTGCCGCGTGCCGCAAAGATATCGATGCCCTCATGCCGACGGCCGCCACTGCGTGCGCCACCCCAGGTATCCACCAGATTGCGACGGGCTATGCCGACGACCGGTACCGCCACCGATTGAGGCGCTTCGCGCACCGATAGCTGGATGGAAAATGTCAGGTAATCGAGCTTGGGGCCGATCCATGGCCACGTTGCCAGTGCCAGCAATGCAATGATGACGAGGGCAATCAGGGGGCGCATCAAGTCCTTTTGCCGAAGCGTGCGCAAGCGGCGCAGACAATAAAAAACGGGGGCCAATCGCCCCCGTTACGGTCACACGATAGTCAGATCAGGGCTGTTGTGTGCGGTGATCTGACTTACCGGTCTGCGTACCGGCGAAGTTGCCGGACGGGCGAGCACTGCCTTGCTGGCCGCGCTGCTGGGTGTTCTGTTGCTGTTGGCCGGCTTGTCCGCTCGAACCGGCACCGGACTGGCTGCGTTGCTTGCCTTGCTGCTGTTGTTGGTCTGACTGGGGCTTCTGCATCGAAGCGTTCTGTGTATTCGGGTCCTGCGGCTTGTTCTGCTGGGTCATGTGAATGCTCCAAGTCTGGACGGGATTTGCACGGCAAATACATCCGTCGGAAAAAGCGTCGTGGGCCCAGCTTTCACAGCAACCGGTATGCCTGCCAGCACCGTGGCGACGCAAGCCGGTGTGCCCGGTGATGCGCCGTCGGTTCGCCGACCAGCCTGCCGGTCTGTTTTGCAATGTTTGCAGTTTCAGCACTGCTGCTGGTGTAGCGAGCGGGCGGCGCTGACGGCTATTCGTCAGGGAAACTGCCGTCCAGGTACAACCAGCGTCCGTCGATACGCACGAAACGGCTGCATTCGTGCAAACGGTTGGCGTGGCCATGAAGGCGACTGCGCGCCACGAACTCGACCATGGCGTGGTCGGCGTCCTGCGTGGTGTGGCGCTTGATGGACAGACCCAGCCACTTCAGCCCGGGTTCATTGGGTTCAAGCCTGGCCGGTCGGGTGTCCGGGTGCCAGGTGGCCAACAGGTACTCGCCCAGGTCCAGAACGAATGCGCTGTAGCGAGAGCGCATCAGGGCTTCTGCGCTTGGTGCCTGCAGGTGTGCTGGGCCTGCATGCCAGCGGCCGCAGCATTTGGCATAGGAGAGCGCGTTGCCGCAAGGGCAGGGCAAGGTGGCGGGAAAAGACGGCAACAGAGAAGGTGACATGGCTTGGCAGGGCGGCGTGGTCTACAGTAGCGGCTCATCCGCTTCCCGATTCTGCCATGCTGCTGCTGCTCTCGCCCGCCAAGAAACTGGATTTCGACACGCCTGCCCACACGGACAAGCACACCCAGCCCCTGTTCATCGACCAGGCCAGTGCCTTGATCAAGGTGCTGAAGAAAAAGACGCCGGCCGATATCGCCGAGCTGATGGACCTGAGCGAGGCACTGTCCGAGCTGAATGCCAAGCGCTATGCCGACTGGAAGCCCGAGTTTTCACCGGCTACCGCCAAGCCCGCCATGCTGGCCTTCAACGGCGACGTGTATGAAGGACTGGATGCCCCGAGCCTGTATGCCGCGCAGCTGGAGTGGGCGCAAGACCATCTGGTGATTCTTAGCGGTTTGTATGGTGCCTTGCGTCCGCTGGACCTGATGCGCCCTTATCGCCTGGAAATGGGAACCAAGCTGGAGACCAAACTGGGCAAGACCTTGTACGCCTTCTGGAACCGGACCATTGCCGACTACCTGAACCAGCGACTGAGCGAAGCGGGCGGCGCCCGGGTGATTGTGAATCTTGCGTCCGAGGAATACTTCAAGGCGGTGGACCGCAAGGTGCTCGATGCCCGGGTGGTGCAGTGCGTGTTCGAAGACTGGAAGACCGACAAGTACAAGGTCATCAGTTTCCACGCGAAGCGTGCGCGTGGCCTGATGGCGCGTCATGTGGTGACGCACAAGGTGCGTGGCCCGGCCGCGCTGCAGAACTTCGACGCCGAAGGCTATGCCTATGACGCCGCGGTCTCGGACGAAGATCGCCTGGTGTTCCGCCGCCGTCAGGACTGAGGCTTCAGTCCTGACGGCCCTCAGGAATACGTGTTGGCCACCGGTGCTGCGTCTTGCCGGCGCAGCACCCGCAAGCGCAGGCCGTTCAAGACCACCAGCAGGCTGGCCCCGGTATCGGCAAACACCGCCAGCCACAGGCTGCCGTGACCGGCCAGCGCCAGGCCAAACACCAGCGCCTTCATGCCCAGCGCAAACGTGATGTTCTGCACCAGAATGCGCGAGGTGCGGCGTGACAGCTCGATGAAGCGCGGCAGCTTGTCCAGGTCGTCGCCCAGCAAGGCCACGTCAGCGGTTTCCAACGCTGCCGCACTGCCGGCGGCGCCCATCGCAAAGCCGATGTCGGCACGGGCCAGGGCAGGCGCGTCGTTCACGCCGTCGCCCACCATGCCAACGCGGCCCTGCGCGGTCCAGCCGGCGATGGCATCCAGCTTGTCCTGCGGCAACAAGCCGCCGCGGGCGTCCAGGATCCCCAGTTCGCGCGCCACGGCATCGGCAACCGTCTGGCTGTCGCCGCTCAACATGGATACCTCGATGCCCTGGGCGCGCAATTCGGCGATGGCGCGTGCTGCGTCGGGGCGGACTGTGTCGGCGACCGCGAAGATTGCCAGCACGTGGGTGGCATCGGCCAACACAATGGCGGTCTGACCGGCACCTTCGATTTCCGTCATGCGTGTCCGGGCAGCATCATTCAGCAGATCGCCGATCAGCCGGGCGTTGCCAAGTGCATAGTCTTGCCCAGCGACGCGGCCACGCACGCCTTGGCCCGGTACTGCGATGAAGTTATCCACAGGCGACGCGGGCGGGAATGCCGCAGCCGTTTGTGGATTCACAGCACTCGTGTCCCCCGCGTGCAACGCGATGTGTGCGTCTGCCCCTGACGTCGATCCATCCGCCGCCTCGGAGACTGAAGCTTTCCTGGTGTCGTCAGCGCTGTTTTCTGCCTGGTCCGCGTAGGCCTGCACGATGGCATGGGCCAGCGGGTGGGTGGACAAGGCGTTCAGGCTGGCGGCGATGTGCAGCACCTGATCGGCGGTTTGCCCGTGCAAGGGCACGATATTCCGCAAGGCAGGTCGTCCTTGAGTCAGCGTGCCGGTCTTGTCGAACGCCAGGCGGCGCAGCAAGCGGCCTTGCTCCAGATACAGTCCGCCCTTCACCAGCACACCCATGCGGGCGGCGGCGGCCAGGCCGCTGACCACCGTGACCGGTGTCGAGATCACCAGGGCGCAGGGGCAGGCCACCACCAGCAGCACCAGGGCCTGATACAGCGCCTCGCGCCAGGCCATGCCGGCCAGCGGCGGCGCCAGCAGCGCGAACAAGACGGCGGCGGCGATCACGGCAGGCGTGTAATAACGCGAGAACACGTCGACAAAGCGCTGGGTCGGGGCACGCTGCGCCTGGCCTTGTTGCACGGCGCGCGCAATGCGGGCCAGCGTCGTGTCGCCGGCTGCTGCCGTCACGCGGTAGTCCAGGGTGCCATGGGTGTTCACGGTGCCGGCGAACAGGGTGTCGCCCGGGGCCTTGTCGACGGGCAGGCTTTCGCCGGTGATGGGCGACTGATCGACTGCCGAATGGCCTTGTTCGACCGTGCCGTCCAGCGCAATCCGTTCACCCGCCCGTGCACGCACGCGGTCGCCGGGGTTCACCTGCGCGGCAGGCACGTCCAGCCAGTCGCCGTTGGCCTGTTCGACCTGGGCGGTATCGGGGGCCAGCGCCGTCAGCGCGCGGATGGCATCGCGCGCACGGTCCAGGCTGCGCGCCTCGATCAGTTCGGCCAGGCCGAACAGCCAGATCACCATCGCGGCTTCCGGCCAGCGGCCGATCAGCGCAGCGCCGATCACGGCCAAGGCCATCAGCAGGTGGATGTTCAGGCTCAAGTGCCGCAGCGCAATCCAGCCTTTGAACAGGGTTTGCCGGCCGCCGAGTGCGATCGCAGACAAGGCCAGCGCCACCACCGGCCAGGACGCGTCCTCGCCAGAGTAGAGCGCCAGCCCTTCTGCGGCTGCAGCCAGTACGCCGGCAACGGCCATGCGCAGATGCGGACCGACACGCGCGGCGAAGCCCGTCGCAGCAGGCGTGTCGTCGACAGGCGCGGTGTCGTCAACGGGTACCGGGACCATGCCCGTGCCACGAATTGCCTGGATCAGCGGTGCTGTGTCGGGCAGCGAGTGGGCGATATGCAGGCGACGTTCCAGCAGATCGACATCCAGCCCATGCACGCCTGTTATCGGCAGCAAGACCTTGCGCAGCAGCGCTTCCTCGGTCGGGCAATCCATCTGCTCGATCTGGTAGCTGGTACGCGTGGCGCCGGGCGGCAGCGCGCTGTCGCGATGCGAGCGTGGCATGGCCATCGGCACGCTTGCACAGCAGGCGGCGTGGTCGTGCTGGTGGTCGTGAGCCTGCGCGCCCGCATGGTCGTGGGCATGGTGGTGAGCGTGGTCGTGTTCGGCCTGATGCGTGTGCGCGTGGCTGTGCGCGTGGTCATGCCCGTGATCGTGGCTGTGAGCATGCGCATGACCATGCGCGTGCAAGCCGGTGCCATCATGAATCGGCGCATGGGCGTGTTCGTGCTCATGCGCATGATCGTGGGCGGCAACATGAGCAGAGACGGGCAGGGTGTTTTTCCTTTGCATGCACGCATTGGAAACCCTGAAGTAACTACAGAGTCAAACCTTTCCGGCAGGGCGGTTTTCGGTTTTTTGTCCGCGTATAGTCGTCCCGTCCAAGGAGAAATCAATGGAAATATCCGCATGAAGATCGGCGAACTCGCCCGCAGCGCAGGCTGCCCCGTCGAGACCGTCCGTTACTACGAGCGTGAGGGTCTGCTGGCCGAACCCGCGCGCACCGATAAGAATTACCGCATCTACGACGTGTCCCAGGTCGACCGGCTGGCCTTCATCCGCCACTGCCGATCACTGGACATGACGCTGGATGAAATCCGTCGCCTGCTGCGCCTGTTCGACGCACCCGATGGCGATCTGGCCGATGCCGACGCCGTGCTCGACGAACATATCGGCCACGTGGCCGACCGCATCACCGAGTTGGTGTCGCTGCAACACCAGTTGAGCACCTTGCGCGAGCTGTGCCGGCAAGCCGTCGCCAAGGGCGGCGGTGTGGATACCTTGCAGGCGCTGACGGCAGCGGTCGATACCGACTGGTGCGCGCCCACTGGCGAACACCGCCACGGATCACTGGGCCGCACGCACCGCTGACGGCCAGGCTTCCCAGGAAGCCGCCACGTCCATCGGTATCTTCGCCTACTGTTTGCGCAATTTTTACGCGTATGCGCTAAACTCTTGATTCTCAAGCCGTTTTTCTTCAGCCCGATAGTCTGGAATACCCAGGCGCAGTCCTCGGCACAGTGCTGGAAAAGGCGCAGGAAAATCGCTACTGAACAGTCACCACCTGCTGGGCATGTGCCACGCAACTGGTGACAATCGGTAGTCATCGATCCGCAGCTTTTTCCGGCCCCCCGGCGTGCGCGTCGCGCCGCCTGTCACGCCGCCTACTTGCAGGACTCATCCTGCACCGGCCGTACCGCGTGACTGGACCGTCCTGGCAACTCGACCTTTACGGGACTGGACCTTCCTGTCGTGCGCGGGGTGATCCCTGTTCGCGATATCGATGGTTCGGGCATTGGCAGCATCCGCCATCGCGGGATGCCACGTGTCGAATTCCGGCGAGTCCCCTCTGGAAATCAATGACCGACCTCGCAACTTCTACTGACATTGCCGCCACCGATGCGGCGCCTGAGTCCGCCGCCAGCTTCGATCAGTTCGGTTTGCATCCGAACCTGCTGACCGCCATCGCCGCCACGGGCTACACGACGCCGACGCCGATCCAGACCCAGGCGATTCCCGTGATCATCAACGGGCGCGACGTCATGGGTGCGGCACAAACCGGCACCGGCAAGACCGCGGCATTCACGCTGCCGATCCTGCACCGCCTGATGGCCACGGCCAACACCAGCGCCTCGCCGGCACGTCATCCGGTACGTGCCCTGATTCTGGCCCCGACCCGCGAACTGGCCGACCAGGTCGCCGAAAACGTCAAGCGCTACAGCAAGTTCTCGCCGCTGCGCGCCGCCGTGGTGTTCGGCGGTGTCGACATCGGCCCGCAGCGCGAAGCCGTGCGTCGCGGCTGCGAAGTGCTGATCGCCACGCCTGGCCGTCTGCTGGACCACATCGAACAGAAGAACATCAACCTGGGCCAGGTCAGCACCTTTGTGCTGGACGAAGCCGATCGCATGCTCGACATGGGCTTCCTGCCCGACCTGGAACGCATCATCCGCCTGTTGCCCAAGCAACGGCAGAACCTGTTGTTCTCGGCGACCTTCAGCAACGACATCCGCAAACTGGCGCGCACCTATCTGACCGAACCGGTCGAGATCGAGACCGCCGGCCGCAATGCGATTGCCGACACGCTGACCCAGATCGCGTATCAGATGACCAGCGAGTCCAAGCGGGCTGCGGTGGTGCATCTGGTGAAGTCGCGTGGCCTGAAGCAGGTCATCGTGTTTTCGAACACCAAGATCGGCACGGCGCGCCTGGCGCGCCTGCTGGAAAAAGACGGCGTCAAGGCCGAGTCGATCCACGGCGACAAGACCCAGGGCGACCGCATGAAGGCGCTGGAAGCCTTCAAGGCCGGCGAGCTCGAAGTGCTGGTGGCCACCGACGTGGCTGCTCGTGGCTTGGACGTGGCCGGCATTCCTTGCGTGATCAACTACGACCTGCCGTACAACGCGGAAGACTATGTCCACCGCATTGGCCGCACGGGCCGTGCGGGCGCCAAGGGCGAGGCAATTGCCTTGTTCACGGCCGAGGAAGAGCGCCTGCTGCTGGACGTCGAAAAGCTGATCAAGACGACGATTCCGCGTGGCGTGCTCGACATTCCGGCATCGATCACGGAAGTGCGCACGCGCACCGAACGTCCGGAACGCAGCGCCCGTGCGCCGCGCAGCGCCGAGCGCAGCAGTGCGCCCGCGGCGAGTGTCGAGGCGGTTCCGGTGGCGCCCAGCGCAAGCCCGGTCGTGTCCGAGCGCAGCGAGCGTCCTGCCCGTGCACCGCGTGAAAGCCGCAGCAGCAGCGGTTCCACCTCGCGTGCCCGCTACGATTCGCGCCCCACGGTGACGGACGATTTCTTCTTGAAGCCTTACGAGCCGTCGGCATCGGCGGCCACCGCCGAACCGGAAAACACCTATTCGCGTCCGACGCAGCGTCGCCAGGTGGGCGCACTGCTGGGTGGCGGCAAGAAGGCGTAAAGGCTTGAGCGCGGGGATGTGCCAGGTGCCCGTCGTCGCGCGCATTGCACAAGCTTGATTGAAGTAGCTGGATCGAACCAGCTGAATCGAACTAGCTTGTTGGC
>Ga0265798_10006541_pt1 | contig 15308 bp, 12 predicted proteins | sample P3T30metagenome_FD_192430 | JGI IMG/M metagenome (GOLD analysis project Ga0265798, IMG submission 192430) | Plant litter microbial communities from East Loma Ridge, Irvine, California - P3 T30 | ecosystem: Environmental > Terrestrial > Plant litter > Unclassified | place: USA: California... | reverse complement strand
GTGGGGCCTGTGCTGCCAGAAGGAGAAGAGCACGTACCACGTCGTCGTCGGCCGCGCGCGCGACGTCACCGGGCCGTACCTGGACAAGGATGGCAAGGACATGGCAAAGGGGGGCGGCTCGCTCGTCATCAAGGGCGACAAGGACTGGGTGGGGCTGGGCCACAACAGCGCCTACACCTTCGACGGCCGCGACGTGCTCGTGCTGCACGCCTACGAAACGGCCGACAGGTACCAGCAGAAGCTGAAAGTCCTCGACATCAAGTGGGATGCGGCGGGCTGGCCGGTGGTCGATCAAACGCAGCTGAACAGCTATCAGAGCGTGCTGCTGCCGCCGAAATAAATGGCACAGCACAGACCGTGTCCAACTTTGGGGGCGAAGCTGGGGTTTCGAGGGGCATGGCCCCTCGCCAGCGCAGCGGGAATGGCATGCATGCCATTCCTCCCTCCACACCCCGACATGGACACGAACTCGTGCACAAATGTGGCGGTTGAGCTCCCTTGATGGGCGTCGAGCCAATTGTCGTGATTGGTTTGAACAACTATTTTATGGCTGGGCTTGTGTCCATGTCGGGGTGTGACCCCAAGGTGGACATGGGCTCTGCTGTACTGGATATGTCATGAGAATTGCTTTCCGCTTGGCGGTCGGCCTCGCGCTGTCGTGTGCCCTCTCCGCTTCCGCCGCCGAGCTGTTCCCCCTGCGCGACGTCCGCCTGGCCGCCGGGCCCTTCCTCGAAGCGCAGCAGACGGACCTGCGCTACCTGATGGCGCTCGATGCGGACCGCCTGCTGGCGCCGTTCTTGCGCGAGGCGGGGCTGCCGCTGCCGAAGGCCAGTTACGGCAACTGGGAGTCGTCCGGGCTCGATGGCCATATGGGCGGGCATTACCTGTCCGCGCTGGCGTTGATGGCCGCGTCCACGGGCGACCCGCGGGTGCGCGAGCGGCTGGCGTATTTTGTCGCGGCGCTGAAGAAATGCCAGGGCGACGACGGCTACCTGGGCGGGATTCCAGGGGGCCGCGCGGCGTGGGCGGAGATCGCGCAGGGCAAGCTCCATGCGGATAATTTCAGCGTCAACGGCAAATGGGTCCCGTGGTACAACCTGCACAAGACGTTTGCCGGCCTGCGTGATGCGTGGCAGTACGCCGGCAACGAGGACGCGCGGGCGATGCTGGTCAAACTGTCCGACTGGGCGCTGAACCTGACGGCAAAGCTGGGCGACGAGCAGATGCAGGCCATGCTCAAGAGCGAACATGGCGGCATGAACGAAGTGCTGGTCGACGTGGCGACAATGACCGGCGACATGAAGTACCTGCACCTGGCGCGCCGCTTCTCGCACCAGGCCGTCCTGCAACCGCTGATAAAAGGCGAGGATCGCCTGACCGGCCTGCACGCCAACACGCAGATCCCGAAAGTGATCGGCTTCGAACGCATTGCCCAGACGACGGGAGAACCCGAGTGGGATGCCGCCGCGCGCACGTTCTGGCGGACGGTCGTCGAAAAACGCAGCGTCGCCATCGGCGGCAACAGCGTCAAGGAGCATTTCCACGACAGCGCCAGTTTCGCGCCGATGATCGACGAGGTGGAAGGCCCCGAGACCTGCAATACGTACAATATGCTCAAGCTGACGGCGCTGCTGTTCCAGCGCCGGCCCGGCCTGGCGTACGCGGACTACTACGAGCGCGCCCTGTACAACCACATCCTCGCCTCGCAGCGGCCGGAGACGGGCGGCTTCGTCTACTTCACGCCGATGCGCCCCAACCACTATCGCGTCTATTCGAAGGTGGACGAAGGCATGTGGTGTTGCGTCGGTTCCGGCATCGAGAGCCACGCAAAGCATGCGGAGTTCATCTACGCGCATGATGGCGACGACCTGTACGTCAACCTGTACATCGCTTCAACGCTGGACTGGAAGGCGAAAGGCATCCGGATCGACCAGCAGACGCGCTTCCCCGACGACGCCACCTCGCGCCTGGCGGTCCACGGCAACGCAAGCTACGCGCTGAAACTGCGCTATCCGGGCTGGGTAGCCAGAGGCGCGCTGCGCGTCAAGGTCAACGGCAAACCGGTGGCGACGAAGGCTGGCGACGACGGCTATGTGCGCATCGACCGGGCCTGGCGCGAGGGTGACACGGTCGACGTGACCCTGCCGATGACGACAAGGCTGGAGCAGATGCCGGACCGCTCCAACTACTACGCGGTGCTGCACGGACCCATCGTGCTGGCGGCGAAAACCGCGCCGTTCCCCAACGAGAAGCTGAACTACTTCGCCGATGACTCGCGCATGGGACACATCGCCGGCGGCCCCACGTGCCCGCAGGAGGCGGCGCCGCTGTTCGTCAGCGATACGAAGAACTTCATGGACCGCTTCCGCCCCGTGCCCGGCCAGCCGCTGACGTTTACGGCGCCGGGCCTCGTCCAGGGCGCGAACGTGCGCTTCATTCCGTTCTTCCGCCTGCACGATTCGCGCTACATGCTCTACTGGCAGCACAGCACGCCGGCCGGCGCCGCCCAGCTGCGCGCGCAGACCGGGCATGACGAGGCGGACCGGATCGCGCTGGCGAAACGCACCGTCGACCAGGTGGCGCCGGGCGAGCAGCAGCCGGAATCGGATCACGGGTTTGCAGGCGAGGGCGCGGACGCGGGCATCAACGCCGGGCGGCATTGGCGCCACGCGACCGGCTGGTTCAGCTACCGCCTGAACGACAGGGCCGTCGAGGGCAGGGTGCTGCGCCTGACCTTCGCGGCGGCGGACGCCGGCCGCGCCTTCGACATCCTCCTCAACGGCAAGCCACTGCGCACGCTGACCTTGCAGCCGAACGAGCGCCCGTTTTACGACGTGGACATCGACGTGCCGGCAGGTGCCGTGCAGGACGGCGCCTTGACCGTCAGGTTCGTCGCCCATCCAGGCTCGCTCGCGGGCGGGCTGTATGGCCTCCGCCTGTTGCGTCCACAGTAAAGGATATTCAAAAAGATATCACCTGCAACAAAAAATGTATTGGATCGGCATGAAAGCTTCGCCTACCATAGCTTCATAAAAAGACAATCCAGGAGACCCGTAATGACCGTCACACGCAGGCACGTCCTCGCCGCCGCCATCGCACTGGCCGGCACTTCCGCCACCTTCAGCGCGTTCGCCGCCAAACCGCTCGTCATCGGCTTCTCGCAGGTGGGCGCCGAAAGCGAATGGCGCACCGCCAACACCGTCTCCATCAAGGACTCGGCCAAGAAGGCCGGCGTCACGCTGAAATTCGCCGACGCGCAGCAGCGCCAGGAAAACCAGGTCAAGGCAATCCGCTCGTTCATCGCCCAGCGCGTGGACATCATCGCCTTCTCGCCCGTCGTGGAATCGGGCTGGGACACGGTGCTGCGCGAAGCGAAGGCCGCGAAGATCCCCGTCATCCTGACGGACCGCGACGTCAACGTGGCCGACAAGTCGCTGTACGTCACCCTGATCGGTTCGGACTTCGTTGAAGAAGGCCGCCGCGCCGGTCGCTGGCTGGTGGACTACGCGAAGAAAACGCCGGGCAAGGTGCTGAACGTGGTCGAGCTGCAGGGCACCGTCGGCTCGGCGCCGGCCATCGACCGCAAGGCCGGCTTCGAGGAAGTCACGAAGGGGAATCCGCAACTGAAGCTGCTGCGCACGCAGACGGGCGAGTTCACCCGCGCCAAGGGCAAGGAAGTCATGGAAGCCTTCCTGAAAGCGCACGGCAAGGACATCAACGTGCTGTACGCGCACAACGACGACATGGCCATCGGCGCCATCCAGGCGATCGAGGAAGCGGGCCTGAAACCGGGCAAGGACATCGTCATCGTCTCGATCGACGCCGTCAAGGGCGCGTTCGAGGCCATGATGCAGGGTAAGCTGAACGTGACCGTCGAATGCAGTCCGCTGCTGGGCCCACAGCTGATGCAGGCCGCGCAGGATGTCGTGGCGGGCAAGCCGATCGCCAAGCGCATCGTCACGGAGGAACGCGTCTTCCCGGCGGAAGTGGCGGCCAAAGAATTCCCGACCCGTAAATACTGATGGAACAGCCGGTAAAGGCCGCGCGGCCGGTACTGGAGCTGAACGGCATCCACAAGGCCTTCCCCGGTGTGAAAGCGCTGGCCGACGCCGGCCTGCGCCTGTATCCGGGCGAAGTGCACACGCTGATGGGCCAGAACGGCGCCGGCAAATCCACCTTGATCAAGGTGCTGACGGGCGTCTATACGCCCGACGCCGGCACGATCCTGCTGGATGGGCGGCCCGTCAGCCCGGCCTCCACGCTGGAGGCGCAGCAGCTGGGCATCAGCACCGTCTACCAGGAAGTCAATCTGTGCCCGAACCTGTCGGTCGCGGAAAACATCTTTATCGGCCGGTACCCGCGCAAGCTGTTCGGCATCGACTGGCAGGCGATGCGGCGCGACGCCGAGGTGCTGCTGCGCCAGCTGGAAATCGACATCGACGTGACGGCGCCGCTGTCGCGCTATCCGCTGGCGATCCAGCAGATGGTGGCGATCTCGCGCGCGCTCAACATCTCCGCGAAGGTGCTGATCCTGGATGAGCCCACGTCCAGCCTCGATGAGGCGGAAGTGCAGCTTTTGTTCCGCGTGCTGCGCCGCCTGCGCGAGCAGGGCATGGCAATCCTCTTCGTCACGCACTTCCTGGAGCAGACCTACGCCATTTCCGACCGCATCACCGTGATGCGCAACGGCGAACGGGAAGGCGAGTATGCGTGCAGCGAGCTGTCGCGCCTGGCCCTCGTCAACAAGATGGTGGGTGCGCCCGCCACGCCGGAACCGGCCGAGGCGGCGCAGCATGCCGCCCGGGTTCTGCACAACGAGCCGCTGCTGACCACCCGCGGCCTGGCGCGCAAGGGCGTGCTGACGCCGGTGGACATCACGATCCACAAGGGCGAGCTGCTGGGCCTTGCCGGCCTGCTGGGCTCCGGGCGCACGGAACTTGCGCGACTGCTGTTCGGCGCGGACAAGGCCGATGCCGGCGCCATCACCGTCGACGGCAAGGAAAGCGTGTTCGGCACGCCGCGCGAGGCCATCGCCGCCGGCATCGCCTTCTGTTCGGAAGACCGCAAGCACGAGGGCGCGATCCTGTCGCTGTCCGTGCGCGAAAACCTGATCCTGGCGCTGCAGGCCAAGGCAGGCATGTTGCGCGCGATCCCGTTAAAACGCCAGCAGCAGCTGGCCACCGATTACGTCAAATGGCTGGGCATCAAGACGGCCAGCATCGAAACGCCGATCGGCACGCTGTCCGGCGGTAACCAGCAGAAGGTGCTGCTGGCGCGCTGGCTCGCGACGGAACCGAAGCTGCTGATCCTGGACGAACCGACGCGCGGCATCGACGTGCGCGCCAAACAGGAAATCATGGATTACGTAACGAACCTGTGCCGCAAGGGCCTGTCGATTCTCTTCATCTCGTCCGAGCTGCCGGAAGTGCTGCGCTGCAGCGACCGGATGGTCGTCATGCGCGACCGCAAGGCCTGCGGCGAATACCTGCGCGGGCAGCTCGATGAGCAGTCCGTGCTGCAGGTGATCGCGGGAGAAGGCGCATGACGTTGCCGCAATCCCGACCGCTCACGCCCGAGCCGGTGGCCGCTACCCCGGCACCACGCCCTACGGCTGTCGCCCTGCTGCGCCACGAACTGGCCAAGCCGCTGCTGGCGCTGGCCGCGCTGCTGGTGCTGGACTTCATTTTCGTGCCCGGCTTCTTCACGCTGCAGGTGCGCGACGGCCACCTGTATGGCCCGCTGATCGACATCGTCAACCGCGCCGCGCCGCTGATGCTGGCGGCGCTGGGCATGACCCTTGTCATCGCCACGCGCGGCATCGACATCTCCGTTGGCGCCGTCGTGGCGCTGTCCGGCACGATGGCCGCGATGCTGATCGGCGGCACGATGGTCATCCATAACGGCGTACCGGAATACGTGGCGAAGACGCCGATGGCGCTGGCGCTGGCCGCGGCATTGGGCGCGGCCGTGCTGTGCGGCGCGTGGAACGGCCTGCTGGTGGCCGGCCTGAAGCTGCAGCCCATCGTCGCCACCCTGATCCTGATGGTGGCGGGGCGCGGCCTGGCGCAATTGCTGACGGACGGCCAGATCGTCACCGTCTACTACCAGCCGTTCTTCTTCCTGGGCAGCGGCTACCTGCTGGGCATTCCGTTCGCGTTGTGGGTCGTGGCAGCGGTGCTGCTCGTGGTGGCGCTGCTGCTGAAGAAGACGGCGCTGGGGCTGTTCATCCAGGCCGTCGGCATCAATCCCGTCGCCGCGCGCCTCGCCGGCGTGCGCACCGCCGCGCTGATCTTCTTTGTCTACGTGTTCTGTTCCGCGTGCGCGGGCCTGGCCGGGCTGATGATCGCGTCGAACATCAAGAGCGCGGATGCCAACAACGCCGGGCTGCTGCTGGAGCTGGACGCCATCCTGGCCGTCACGCTGGGCGGCACGTCGCTGGCGGGCGGCAAATTCAGCCTGGCAGGCAGCATGATCGGCGCGCTGATCATCCAGACGCTGACGTACACGATCTATTCGCTGGGCGTGCCGCCCGAGGTGAACATGGTCGTCAAGTCGATCGTCGTGTTTGCCGTCTGCCTGTCGCAGTCGGCCGGTTTCAAGAAGATGTGGAAGGGCCGGGCATGAGCTCCGTACTCACCCAGGCGCGCGGCCTGTCCGGCGCGCCGTACTTTACTTCCGTCGTCACTGTGATCCTGCTGGCCGTGCTGCTGGCGGCGGGTGGCGCCGCCTACCCCGGCTTCCTGTCGTTGCAGGTGATGCTGAACCTGTTGATCGACAATGCCTTCCTGCTGGTGATCGCCGTGGGCATGGGCATCGTCATCCTGTCCGGCGGCATCGACCTGTCGGTCGGCTCCGTGCTGGCGCTGACGACGATGGTCGCGGCGTGGTTGCTGAACACAGCCCACTGGCCGCCGGCGCTGGTGATTGCCACCGTGCTCGTGATGGGGCTTGCCTTCGGCGCCGCGCAGGGCGCACTGATCCATTTCTTCCAGCTGCAGCCGTTCATCGTCACGCTGGCCGGCATGTTCCTGGCGCGCGGCCTGTGCTACCTGATCAGCATCGAGTCGATCACGATCGACAATCCACTGTTCGTGGCCGTCTCGCAGGTGCAGGTGCCGGTGCTGGGCGGCTTCCTGTCCGTCGGTGCGCTGATCGCGTTGCTGCTGCTGGGCGTGACGATCTGGGTATCGCGCCGCACCGCATTCGGGCGCGCCGTCTACGCCATCGGCGGCAACGAGCAGTCGGCGCTGATGATGGGACTTCCGGTCGGGCGCACCCGCATCCTCGTCTACGCGTTCAGCGGCTTCTGCGCCGCGCTGGGCGGCGTGCTGTTCGCGTTCTACATGCTGTCCGGCTATGGGCAGCATGCGCAGGGTACGGAGCTCGATGCCATCGCGGCCGTCGTCATTGGCGGCACCCTGCTGTCGGGCGGCTACGGCTATGTAGCCGGCGCGCTGTCCGGCGTGCTGGTGCTGGGCACCATCCAGACACTGATCGCGTTCGACGGCACCCTGTCGTCGTGGTGGACGAAGATCGTCATCGGCGCCCTGCTGTTCCTGTTCTGTGTCGTGCAGCGCCTGCTGTCGGCCCGCGTCAAAACTTAGGAGACCACATGTTGAAGAAGACCCTCGTCGCGGCAAGCCTTGCTGCCGCGACGATGCTGGCGCACGCCGCCAATCCGCTGTTCCCGAAGATTTATACGGCCGATCCGGCCGCGCTGGTCGATAACGGCCGCGTCTATCTGTACGTGGGCAAGGACGACGCCCCGGCGGACGGCAAGGACTACCTGATGAAGGAATGGCGCGTCTATTCGTCGTGCGACATGAAACACTGGAAGGAACATGGCGCACCGCTGTCGGTGCAGACGTTCGGCTGGGCGCGTGCGGACGCGTGGGCGTCGGACATCACGAAGCGCAACGGCAAGTACTATTTTTATGCGACCGTCGATCACGCGAAAGTGCCGGGCAAGGCAATCGGCGTGGCCGTCTCCGACAGCCCGACCGGCCCGTTCAGGGATGCCCGCGGCTCGGCCCTCGTCACCAACGACATGACGAAGGAATCGGACATCCCGTGGGACGACATCGACCCCGCGGTATTCATCGACGACGACGGCCAGGCCTACCTGTACTGGGGCAACCGCGTGCTGAAGTGGGCGAAGCTCAAACCCAACATGATCGAACTCGATGGTCCGATCCACACGCAGGGCATCGACAACTTCACGGAAGCGGCCTACCTGCACAAGCACGCCGGCACCTACTACCTGAGCTACTCGCGCGAGTTCCCGGAAGAGACGGCGTACGCCACGGGTCCCAGCGCCACGGGGCCGTGGACCTATCGCGGCGTGATCATGAAAAAGAACGCCGTCGTCAAGACGATCCACCACGCGATCGTGGACTTCAACGGCAAGTCGTACATCTTCTACCACAACGACAAGCTGCCGGGCGGCGGCGAATGGCGCCGTTCGGCCGCGGTCGAGGAGCTGCACTACAACGCCGACGGCACCATTGCCTTCGTGCCGCAAACGGCAGACGGTCCGGCCGCCAACCCCAGCCCGAACTGCCGCTGAAGGCAGTTTGTCACAGCAATGCCGGTTCGAAGGGGGCCCGCAGGGACGGGCTTCCTTTCGACGCAACACGGCAATGATATGATTTGCCGATGGATACACTCAACCCGAACTGGTTTCTCCGCGCGCGCCTGAAGACGCGCCAACTGCTGCTGTTGATCGCGCTGGACGAGCAGCGCAATATCCACCGTGCCGCCGAAGTGCTGCACATGACGCAACCGGCCGCCTCCAAGCAGATCAAGGACCTGGAGGAGATGCTGGACGTGAAGCTGTTCGAGCGCCTGCCGCGCGGCATGGAGCCCACGCTGTACGGCGAAACGATGATACGCCACGCGCGCATGGCGCTGACCAGCCTGTCGCTGGCGCATGACGACGTGATGGCCTTGAAGTCAGGCCTGGTCGGCCAGGTCGAAGTGGGTGTTATCATGACACCCGCGATGTCGCTGCTGCCGAAAGCCATTGCCAAGATCAAGCAGCAGGCGCCGTTGCTGCGCATCGGCGTGCACCTGGAGTCGTCCAACACGCTGCTGGACATGCTGGAGCGGGGCACGCTCGACTTCATGATCGGCCGCATCCTGGAGCGGGACAACAGCTCGCACCTGATCTACGAGGAACTGACGGAGGAGCCGGCATGTGCCGTGGCGCGGCTGGACCACCCGCTGCTGGCGAACGACGCGCTGCAGCTGAAGGACCTGGCCACGCACGGCTGGATCCTGCCGCCGCAGGGCAGCATCTTGCGCCACCGCTGCGACATGATGTTCCGCCGCGCCGGGCTGGAACCGCCCGCCAACGTGGTGGACACCACGGCGCTGCTGCTGATCACGGCGCTGCTGCAGCAGACCGACATGCTGCACGTGATGCCCGTCGACGTGGCGCAGTACTACGCTTCGCTGAACGTGCTGGCGATCCTGCCCATCGAACTGCCTTTCAAGATGGATGCCTTCGGCATCATCCGCCAGCACGACCACTTGCTGTCGCCGGGCGCCAACCTGCTGCTGACGGCGGTGCGCAACGCGGCGCAGGACGTCTACTGATGCCGCTCGTGTTCTCCAGCCTGAACCACCCGCAGCGCGTGCCGCTGGCCGCGGAACTGCATTCGCGGCCGTTCCTGAAACTGCGTGCGCCGGAACTGATCTCGCACATCGCCGTCTTCGGCCACGGCCGCGGCGACAACGCCGAGGCACAGCACGTGCTGCTGATGGACCTGTGCCGGCACTTCGGCGTGGCGGCACCGGGCCGCGATGCCAGCCATTTCTTCCACGACTTCGGCCGCTTCCGGCTGAAGTGGGAACTGCATTCCGAATTTGCGACGTACACGTTCGCCGAGCGCGCGGAAGCCACGGACTTCGAGCGCATGCCCGTGCAGCACGTGCCGCAGGACTGGCTGCTGCAGCTGACGGGCCGCGTCATGGTGGCCGCCCACGTCATCCTGCGCAAGGGCGGCGTCGAGGAGCATGCGCCCGTGTTCGACCTGTTCGAAGGCGTGTCGCTGGCCGCCAGCCGCGTGATGCACGGCGCGGAGCTGTGCTCGGACTTCGCCATCGCGTCGGACGGTTTCTCGCGCTTCGTCGTCAACGACGTCAATATGCGCGAGCAGCAGGCGGGCCGACTCGTGCAGCGCGTGCTGGAGATCGAGACCTACCGGATGATGGCGCTGTACGGTCTGCCGGCGGCGCAGCGCGCCGTGCCGGAGCTGAACGCCGTCGAGAGGGAACTGGCCGAGGCGACTGGGGCGCTGCTGGCGTCGGACGACACGACGGAACAGGCGCTGCTGGAAAAAATCACGCTGCTGGCGGCGCGCATCGAGAAACTGTCGCTCGATAACAGCTACCGCTTCGCGGCATCGAAGGCTTACTTCCGCCTCGTCAACGCGCGCATCGACGAGCTGCGCGAGGAGCGCATCGAAGGCGTGCCGACGGTGGCCGAATTCATGGAGCGACGCCTGGCCCCGGCCATGAGCACGTGCGAGGCCGTGGCCGCGCGCCAGGATGCGCTGGCGCGCCGCATCGGCAACAGCAACGACCTGCTGCGCACGCGCGTGGGCATCGTGCAGGAGACGCAGAACCGGCAGATCCTGCAGTCGCTGAACGCGCGCGCGGCGCAGCAACTGCGGCTGCAGCAGGCTGTCGAGGGCCTGTCCGTTGCGGCGATCTCGTATTACGTGGTGGGCCTGATCGGCTATTCCGTCAAGGGCGCCAAGGTGCTGGGCTGGGTGGGCAGTCCGGACGCGCTGATCGGCGCCGCCGTGCCGGTCGTGGCGGCGGCGGTCTGGCTGACACTGCGCAGCATGCACCGGCGGCTGCACCGGCATTGACGACGGTCGCGGTGGCGGCCACGCGGATCGTGCTCGCCGCCCGATCGAATATGGGTAAGCTCGGGGGGAAGACGTGGCAAGGTACCCCCGATGAGCATTATCGATTTTGGTCAACTGATCCTGGATGAGACGCCCGATGCGCTGATCGTGACGACGCCCGACGGCACCGTCGAGCACTGGACGTGCGGCGCACAGGCGGTGTTCGGCTACACGGCGGCGCAGGCCACGGGACACACGCTGGCGGAGCTGATCGTGCCGCCCGGGATGGTGCACGCGGAACTCGCGCTCATCCGCGCCACGCTGGACCAGGGGTCTGCCAACTACGAGTCGATGCGCCGGACCAGGGATGGCGCGCTGCTGTACATCGACAGTTCCAGCAAGGCGATCCGCGACGGCGACGGCGTCGTGCGGCATATCCTGTGGAGCAAGAAGGACGTCACGGCATTGAAAGTCACGCGCGACGCGGCGCTGGCCACGGCCCGTTTCGGCGCGCTGGTCGAGCTGCTGCCCGATGCGATCGTGATGGCCAACGCGGCGGGCCGCATCGTGCTGGCAAACCGCCAGGCCGAGGAGCTGTTCGGCTACAGGCAGGGCGCGTTGCGCGGGCAGCCGCTCGAGCTTCTGATGCCGGATCGCTATCACGGCCCCCTGGTGGCGCAGCAGGTCGCGCATGCGCTGGCGCCGCTGCCGCCGATCGGCTTCGGGCGCGAGCTGTTCGGGCGGCGCGCCAATGGCGACGAATTCCCCGTCGAGATCATGCTGTCGCCCGTGCCGGCCGAGGACGAGGTGCTGGTCGTGAGCGCGATCCGCGACATCAGCGAGCGCAAACGCATCGAGCACGCGCTGCAGGAAAAGAACGCGGCGCTGGCCGACGCCAGCCTGGCGAAGGACCAGTTCCTGTCCAGCATGTCGCATGAGCTGCGCACGCCGCTCAACGCGATCATCGGCTTTACGGGCACGCTGCTGATGGGGTTGCCCGGGCCCGTCAATGCGGACCAGGCGCACCAGCTGCGCACGATCCAGTCCAGCGCGCGCCACCTGCTGTCGCTCATCAACGATATCCTCGACATCACCAAGATCGCTTCCGGCAACGTGGAGCTGAAGCCCGACCTGTTCGACTGCCGCGCGCTGCTGGAGAGCGTGGCCGCGATGTTCGCGCCGCTGGCGCGGCAGAAGGGCCTGACCCTGGAACTGCGGCTGGCTGACGGCGACATGACCATCCGTACCGACCGGCGCGCCGTGCAGCAGATCGTCATCAACCTGCTCAATAACGCCATCAAGTTCACGGAGCGGGGCGGCGTGCGGCTGGAGGCGCGCCGGGAGGCCAGCGGAGAGGATGTTCTGGTCATCGACGTGATCGACACGGGCATCGGCATCGCCCTCGAGCAGCGCGAACTGATCTTCCGGCCCTTCACGCAACTGGACCAGGGCACCACGCGCCAGTTCGAGGGCACGGGCCTCGGCCTGCACCTGAGCGACCGGCTGGCGAAACTGGTCGGGGGCGACATTTCGCTGCGCAGCACGCCGGGCGAGGGCAGCGTGTTCACGTTGCGGGTGCCGTCGCGGCCAGCTTGACCGTTGCACCTGGCGCAATGATCAATTGTCGCCAGCGGCGATTCCGGTTGCGTGGCGATGTGGGCAGAATGGGCTACCGTCACTCAACGAGGAAGCTCCATGAAACTGCATCACCACCCGCTGTCCGGCCACGTCCATCGCGTGCGGCTGTTCCTGTCGCTGCTGGGTCTCGAGCATGAACTGGTGCACGTGGACCTGCTGCGCGGCGAGCAGAAGTCGCCCGCCTTCCTTGCGCTGAACCCGTTCGGCCAGATACCCGTGCTGGAGGACGACGGCCACGCCATTCCCGACTCGAATGCGATCCTGGTTTACCTGGCGCTGCGCCACGGGCCGCAATGGCTACCGCGCGAACCGCTTGCCGCGGCGGCCGTGCAGCGCTGGCTGTCCGTCGCCGCAGGGGAGGTGGCGCACGGCATGGCGGCCGCCCGCATCGTGCAGCTGCAGGGCCGCGCCGACGACATGGCGCCGCTGGTCGCGCGCGGACACCGCATCCTGGGCCTGATGGAAGCGCAGCTGGACGCCCGGGACTGGATCGCCTTCGAGGCGCCGACCATCGCGGACGTGGCGCTGTACAGCTACACGGCGCGCGCACCGGAAGGCAATATCGATCTTGCGCCCTATGCCCGCGTGCGGGCCTGGCTGGCGCGGGTCGAGGCGCTGGCCGGCTTCGTGGCCTTCGGCCGCACCCCCATCGGTCTGGCGGCCTGACATGGACGGCACCCTGCCATCGCCGTGGCACGACGGCGAGCGCGCCATGCACCGCACCCTGGGCATGGAAGAACGGATGGAGGAAATCGGCGGCAAGGTGGTGCGCCGGTTCATGCCGGTCCAGCACCGCGACTTCTTCGCCCAGCTGCCGTTCGTGGTGCTGGGCAGCGTGGACGGGGAGGGCGATGCGTGGGCCACGTTGCGCGCGGGTGCGCCGGGGTTCATGGCGTCGCCCGATCCGCGCACGCTGCACGTGGCGCTGGCGCCCGATGCGGACGACCCCGCGGACGCGGGCATGGGTGACGGCGCCGCCGTCGGCCTGCTGGGGATTGAATTGCATACGCGGCGGCGCAACCGGATGAACGGCACGTTGCACCGGCTCGACCCGGCGCGCGTGGCGATCACGGTCGGCGAATCGTTCGGCAACTGCCCGCAATATATCCATCTGCGCGACTGGGAGCCGGCGGTGGATCGCGTGCCGCAAGCGGCCGTCGCGCTGGCGGCGCTGGGCCCGCGCGAACGGGCGCTGATCGCGGCCAGCGGCACGTTTTTCGTCGCCAGCTATGCTGATACTGCGGCCGACACCGCGGCCGGCCGGCGGGTCGACGTCTCGCACCGGGGCGGGCCGGCCGGCTTTGTCCAGGTGGCGCCGGACGGCACGCTGACGGTGCCGGACTACTCGGGCAACCGGTTCTTCAACACATTGGGCAATCTGGTGATGAACGGGCGGGCGGGGCTGGTGTTCGTCGATTTCGCCACGGGCGACCTGCTGCAGATGAGCGGCGATGCGGAGGTGGTGCTGGATGGTGACGAAGCCGCGCGGCTGCCGGGCGCGGAGCGGCTGTGGCGCTTTCGGCCGCGGCGCATCGTCTGGCGCGGGGCGGCGTTGCCACTGCGTTGGACGTAGACTGCCTCCGCGGTCGACGAGGTGCGTCACCTGGTCCGGGAACGTCGCGCACCGACGGCGCTCAGGGCGGCACTCTTTGCAGGCTTCACGTCGGGGACCGGCACCTCGTCGGGCGTTTGCCCGAAGAGGAGCCAGTCCCCGGTTGCCTCGGCGGCCGACGAGGAACCAGCCCGGCAGTCGGCCGCCGACCTTCAGCGCGCCCCGCTGAACACGCGGCCCTGCAAGGCGGCGTCGATATCGCCGCTGGCGGCGGCCGGCTCCAGTTCCCGCATCACGAGATAGCGCAGCATCGACAGCATCGCCAGGTCCACCGTACTGGCCTCGCGCGGCGCCGTGTCGATGATGCACAGGCTGCCCAACGCGTAGCCGGATGACAGGATCAGCGGCGCACCGGCGTAGAAGCGGATATGCGGTGCGCCGTCCACCAGCGGGTTGTCGTGGAAGCGCGGATCCTGTTTCGCGTCCGGCACCACCATGATTTCACTGCGCAGGATCGTGTGGCCGCAAAACGAGATGTCGCGGCTGGTCTGGCACGTCGTGCCCATGCCGATGCTGGCCTTGAACCACTGGCGGTCAGCGTCGAGCAGCGTGATCAGCGCGATCGGCACGTCGTACTCGCGGGCGGCGAACCGGACGATCTGGTCCAGGCGCTGGTCCGGCGGCGTATCCATGACCAGCAGCGCCTGCAGCGCGGCCAGCCGGGACGATTCGTTGTGCGGGAGCGGAGCGGCAATCATATTGGAAGCATCAAGTTGAACAGAATAGACGCTACTTTACTCTAGGGAAGCGCCGATTTATTCATGGCGGCGATCTTAGCCCTGAGAAAACACGCCCGGCTGCGCCACAAAATCCCCGCCATACCCCGGTATGACAGGAATTTTGCGTCTTGCTGGGCACGTTTTTCAGGACTAATCTCATCCACCAGCAATAAATCAGCGCTCCCCTGGGCATCATCAACGTGCCACCTCCCGCATTTTTGCTCCGCTCCCGTTGGATTTCTGGCAAGATGCGCCGCAGACGAACAGTGCGGAGAGAAGGATGGTAAAAGGTGGCGTGCGCCGATGGGGCAGACGCGTGGGGGTGGGCCTGCTGTTGCTGCTGGCGCTCGTGTTCCTGACGGGTTGGTACTTCCTGCGTGGCAGCCTGCCCGAACTCGATGGCAAGCGTACCGTGACCGGCCTGCATGGCGGCGTGACCGTCACGCGTGACGATGCGGGCGTGCCGTCCATCGAGGGCGAGGA